>Ga0233425_10008184_pt1 | contig 14084 bp, 12 predicted proteins | sample Watercolumn_Towu_2_FD_181712 | JGI IMG/M metagenome (GOLD analysis project Ga0233425, IMG submission 181712) | Freshwater microbial communities from Lake Towuti, South Sulawesi, Indonesia - Watercolumn_Towuti2014_140_MG | ecosystem: Environmental > Aquatic > Freshwater > Lake | place...
CATCAGACGTTTCATGTCTCGCTGTCTCATCCTGCCTCCTTCACTCGTCGATCAACACGAGCTCAGTCTGGCAGCCCGCAGGCTCGCTACGTGAGCCTGTCACTACTTAATGCGAATTGAGCCTTTCCTTATGCCAGCCAGCGCTTGCGGCGGCGGTAGTGTTTGACGTCGCGGAAGCTCTTGCGCCCGCCGGACGACAGGCCAAGGTAGAACTCCTTGACGTCCTCGTTCGAGGCCAGTTCCTTGGCATCGCCCTCCATCACCACGCGACCGTTCTCGAGGATGTAGCCGAAGTCGGCGAAGCGCAGGGCCACCATGGTGTTCTGTTCGGCCAACAGGAAGCTCACCTTCTCGCGCTGGTTGAGGTCGCGCACGATCTCGAAGATTTCCTCGACGATCTGCGGTGCCAGGCCCATCGACGGCTCGTCGAGCAGGATCATTTCTGGCTTCGCCATGAGGGCGCGGCCGAGTGCCGTCATCTGCTGCTCGCCGCCGGAGGTATAGCCGGACTGGGAGGTGCGCCGTTGTTTCAGGCGCGGAAAATATTCATACACCTTTTCCAGCGACTCCTTGATGCCGGCACGATCGCCGCCGCGGGTATAGGCGCCGGTGAGCAGGTTCTCCTCGACGGTCAGGTGCTGGAAGCAATGGCGCCCTTCCATCACCTGGATGACGCCGCGCTTGACCAGTTCCGAGGGCGTCAGCTGGTCGACGCGCTGCCCCTGGAACTCGATGCTGCCCTTGGTGACGTCGCCGCGCTCGGCGCGCAGCAGGTTGGAGATGGCCTTCAGCGTGGTCGTCTTGCCGGCGCCGTTGGCGCCGAGCAAGGCAACGATCTTGCCCTGCTCGACATGCAGCGAAACGCCCTTCAGCACCAGGATGACGTGATCGTAGATCACCTCGATGTTGTTGATGTTGAGGTAGGGCGTGCCGGCGGTGTGGGCGGTCTGTGCTTGTTGCATGTGAGGTCCGGTCGGGTTCGTCCGCAAAAGGGCTGGGCTGAAGGCGACTCCTTCAGCCCAGCCCTCTCCCGCGGACGGGAGAGGGCAGGTTGAGATCAGCTTTCCTTGCTGCAGTCGCGCGGAGTGATGTTCTTCTCCTTGGCGTACTTGGCGGCGGACTCCTCGATCATGCCGCGCACCAGTTTCTGGTCCGAGTCGATCCAGTCGGTGATGACCTTCCACTCCTTGCCGTCCCACTGCTGGAACTTGACCTTGCCGGAACCTTCGTGATCCATGCAGGACATCTTCAATTCGGGCATGAAACCCTCGGCGCCGAGCTTCTTCAGCATGGCGTTGTCGATCTTCAGGTTCTCGATGCCCCAGCGCATCTGTTCGCCCGTGATCGATTTGCCCTTGCCGAACTTCTCCTGCGCCTTGCGAATGGCCTCGACGGTGATGATGCCGTGCACCACGCCGCGGTTGTAGTACACGCTGCCGATGCGCGACTTGTCCTCCATGTTGGTCTTGCCCTTGGCGACCACGAATTTCTGGATGTCCTTGATCACCGGATAATTGGTGCCGGCGACGTTGAAGCCGGCCGAGATGTATCCCTTGGCGGCAGCGCCGGCCGGGATGGTGTCCTCCTCGGCGCCGGACCACCACACGCCGACGATCTTCTCGCGCGGGAAGCCGATCTTGGCGGCGGCCTTGAGCGCCGTCGGGTTCATCACGCCCCAGCCGCGCAGGATGACCCAGTCCGGCTTCTCCTGGCGCACCTGCAGCCACTGCGACTGCTGCTCGTTGCCGGGGTGGGCGACCGGAATATGCTTGACGCTGAAGCCGTACATCTTGGCCTGCGCGTCGAGCACGGGGATGGTCTCCTTGCCGTAGGCCGAGTCGTGATAGATGTTCACGATCTTCTTGCCCTTCAGCTTGTCCATGCCGCCTTCCTTCATGCCGATGAACTTGATCTTGGCGGTGTTCTGCGACCAGTAGTTGGTCAGCAGCGGGAAGATGTAGGGGAAGACGCGGCCGTCCGAGGCGTCGGTGCGGCCGTAGCCCAGCGAGATCACCGGGATCTTGTCGGCAGTGGCCTTGTCGATCACCGAGTAGGTGATGCCGGTCGACAGCGGATGGAACACCGTATTCCCGGTCGGGCCGTTCTTCTTCATGCGTTCGTAGCACTCGACGCCGCGGGCGTTGTTGTACTCCGTCTCGCACTCCTCCCAGGTCAGTTTGACGCCGTTGACGCCGCCGTCGCGCTCATTGACGAGCTGGAAGTAGTCGATCATGCCGCCGAAGATGCCGGTGCCGCCGGCGGCGTAGGGGCCGACGCGGTAGCTGGGCAGGCCGATGTGCTGGTCCGCCGCCTGGGCGACGGAAGTGCCAAGGGTCGCGGCGACCGCCAGACCGATCAGGGCCGATGATTTCATTTTCATGCTTTGTCTCCTCATTGTTAGACCACTACTGAAAATGTTGCCGTCAGGATGTGCACGACACGTCCATTCTAGTGCGGGAAGGGCCACAGGCGCAGCTTTTCCTTGCCGATTTGCCACAGGCGGGCGAGGCCGTGCGGCTCGACGATCAGGAAGAAGATGATGAGGCCGCCGAAGACGATCAGCTCCAGGTTGGAGGCCAGCCCCTGCGGCACCCAGCCGCCCAGCACGTGCATGGAGATGTTCAGGAAAATCGGCAGCAGCACGATGAAAGCGGCGCCGAGGAAGGAGCCGAGGATGCTGCCCACGCCGCCGATGATGATCATGAACAGGATGCGGAACGAGAGGTCGAGGTTGAACCCTTCCGGCTCCACCGTGCCGAGATAAGTGTAGGCGTAGAGCGCGCCGGCCACGCCGCAGTAGAAGGAACTGATGGCGAAGGCCGACAGCTTCGTCTGCATGGGCCGGAAGCCGATGACCTCGGCCGCCACGTCCATGTCGCGGATGGCCATCCAGGAGCGGCCGATGCTGCTGCGCACCATGTTCTTTGCAGCCAGTGCCAGCACCGTCACCACCGCCAGGGTCAACAGGTACTTGGCCTCCGGCGAGGTGAAGGCATAGCCGAGGATCTCCACCTGCTGCGCGGTGATCACGCCCGAGGAACTGTAGTTGGAGAACCAGGAGAACTTGGTCAGCGCCCAGACGATGAAGAACTGCGCCGCCAGCGTCGCCACCGCCAGGTAGAAGCCCTTGATGCGCAGGCTGGGCAGGCCGAAGGCGATGCCCACCAGCGCCGCGCACACCCCCCCCAGCATGAAGGCCACCAGGATGGGCATGCCGGGGATGCGCAGCATGAAATTGTAGGCAGCGAAGGCGCCCACCGCCATGAAGGCTGCCGAACCGAGGGAAAGCTGGCCGGCATAGCCGGTGAGGATGTTGAGACCGATGGCCGCCAGCGAGAAGATCAGCACCGGAATGAGGATCGCCTGCAGCCAGTACTGGCTGGCGACGAAGGGCACCACGAAGTAGAAGAAGGCGATGATCGCCGCAACCGCGATGCGGTCCTGGCGGATCGGAAAGATCTGCTGGTCTTCGCTGTAACTGGCCTTGAACTGGCCGGCTTCCCTGTAGAGCATCTCGATTACACCCTGTCGATATGTTTTTCGCCGAAGAGGCCTTCGGGGCGGACCAGCAGGAACAGCAGCGCCATGACGTAGGGGAACCAGCCCTCGATGCCGCCCCCCACCATCGGGCCGATGTACACCTCGCCCAGCTTCTCGGCGGCGCCGATGATGAGCCCGCCGACGATGGCGCCGGCCACCGACTCGAAGCCGCCGATGATCAGCACCGGCAGCGCCTTCAGCGCGACGAAAGTCAACGCGAACTGCACGCCGTTGCGCGCGCCCCACATCAGGCCCGCCACCAGGGCGACGAAGCCCGACACCGCCCAGACGATGCGCCAGATGTTCTGCAGCGGAATGCCGATGGCGAGCGCCGCCTGGTGGTCGTCGGCCACGGCGCGTAGCGCGCGGCCGATGCGCGTCTTGTTGAAGAACACCGCCAGCACGCTCACCAGCAAGGCCGAGACAACGGCGGCGAAAAGGTCGAACTTCGAAATGCCGATGCCCCAGTTGTCCATCGCCCACTCGATCGGCTCGTCCTGGATACCGGGGATCTCGAGGCCGCGCACGCTGGCACCCCACATGCCTTGGGCGAGGCCTTCGATAAAGAAGGTGAGGCCGATGGTGGCCATGAAGAGCGTGATCTGCGGCTGATTGACCAGGGGGCGCAGCACCACCTTCTCGGTCACCACGCCGAGCAGCACCATCGAGGCAAAGGTGATGATGAGGGCGAAGCCGAAGGGCACACCCAGCTCCATCACGCCGACGAAGGTCAGGGCGGCGAAGAACACCATGGCGCCCTGGGCGAAGTTGAACACGCCGGAGGCCTTGTAGATCAGCACGAAACCGAGCGCGACGAGGGCGTACATGACGCCGGAAAGCAGGCCGCCGATGAGGACTTCAAAGAAGAATTGCATGGTGTGACCGTCTCCTCAGTGCGCCGTGCCCAGATAGGCGGCGATGACGTCCGGGTTGTTCTTGACTTCATCGGGCGTGCCGTCGCCGATCTTCTTGCCGTAGTCGAGCACGACGACGCGGTCGGAGATGTCCATCACCACGCCCATGTCGTGCTCGATCAGCACGATGGTGGTGCCGAACTGGTCGTTCACGTCGAGCACGAAGCGGCACATGTCCTGCTTCTCCTCGACGTTCATGCCGGCCATCGGCTCGTCGAGCAGCAGGATATTCGGCTCGGAAGCCAGCGCCCGCCCGAGCTCGACGCGCTTCTGCAGGCCGTAGGGCAGGCGTCCCACCGGCGTCTTGCGGATGTGCTCGATCTCGAGGAAATCGATGATTTCCTCCACCTTCCTGCGGTGTTCCAGCTCCTCGCGCTGCGCCGGGCCCCAGTAGAGCGCCTGCAGCAGGAAATTGGATTTCATCTTCAGGTTGCGCCCGGTCATCAGGTTGTCGAGCACGCTCATGCCCTTGAACAGGGCGATGTTCTGGAAGGTGCGGGCGAAACCGGCCTCGGCCGCCTCGTGCGTGTTCATGTCGTGGCGCTTCTGGCCGCGGAAGACGATGGTGCCCTCCTGCGGATGGTAGACACCGTTGATGACGTTGAGCATGGAGCTCTTGCCGGCGCCGTTGGGGCCGATGATGGCGCGTATCTCGTGCTCGCGCACGTCGAAGGAGATGTCGGTCAGCGCCTTGACCCCGCCGAAGCGAAGCGAGATGTTCTGCAGGTCGAGGATGACCTCTCCGATTTGTCTGCCGTTGCTCATGCCGGGTCCTATGCCGCCTTTTTCGCCGCCTGCGACGGGAAAGTCTTGACTTCCAGGATGCGCAGATCTGCGCTCACCTTGCCCTTGCGGCCGTCCTCGAACTTGACCTCGGTCTCGATGAACTGTGAGGTCTTGCCGGAGTAGAGCGCCGCGATCAGCACGCCGTACTTCTCGGCAATGAAGCCGCGCCGCACTTTTCTCGTCCGCGTCAGTTCGTCGTCGTCCGGATCCAGCTCCTTGTGCAGGATCAGGAAGCGGTGCACCTGCGAATCGGCCAGCATGGTGTCGTGGGTCAGCTCGGCGTTGGCCTTCTCGACGCAGTCGCGGATGAGGTCGTACACCTCCGCTTTCTGCGCCAGGTCGGTGTAGCCCGAGTAGGCGATGTTGCGCCGCTCGGCCCAGTTGCCGACGGCGCCCATGTCGATGTTGATGAAGGCGCAGACCTCGTCCTTGCCGTCGCCGAACACCACCGCCTCCTTGATGTGCGAGAAGAACTTCAGCTTGTTCTCGATGTAGTTGGGCGCGAACATCGCGCCGTTGGCAAGCTTGCCGACGTCCTTGGCGCGGTCGATGATCTTGAGATGGCCATCCTCGTCGAAGAAGCCGGCGTCGCCCGTGTGGAAGTAGCCCTGGGCGTCGATCGATTCGGCCGTGGCGTCCGGGCGCTTGTAGTATTCCTTCAGCAGCACCTCGCCGCGCACCAGCACCTCGCCGCTGTCGGCAATCTTCACCTCGACGCCGGGCGCCGGCGGGCCGACGGTATCGAACTTGATCTGGCCGTCCGGCTGCAGGCAGACAGCAGCGCAGGTCTCGGTCGAGCCGTAGAGCTGCTTGAGATTGACGCCGATCGAACGGTAGAAGCGGAACAGATCCGGCCCGATGGCCGCGCCCGCCGTGTAGGCGACGCGGATGCGGCTCATGCCGAGCACGTTGCGCAGGGGTCCGTATACGAGCAGATTGCCGAGGGCGTAGCGCAGGCGGTCCGCGCCGCTCACCGGCTTGCCGTCGAGGATCTCGGCGCCGCAGCGGCGCGCCACGCCCATGAAATAGTGGAACAGCTTGCGCTTGATGGCGCCGGCGTCCTCCATGCGGATCATCACCTGGGTGAGCAGGTTCTCGAACACGCGCGGCGGCGCGAAGTAGTAGCTCGGGCCGATCTCGCGCATGTCGGTCATCACCGTGTCGCCCGACTCCGGGCAGTTGATGGTGAAGCCGGCATAGGTCGCCTGGGCGAAGGAGAACAGGTGGTCGCCCACCCAGGCCATCGGCAGGTAGGAGAGGATGTTGTCGTCGGGGCCGAGCCGGTCGAAGGTGCAACCGCTTTCCGCCGCCTTGATGAAGGCGCCGTGGGTCTGACAGACGCCCTTCGGCTTGCCGGTGGTGCCGGAGGTGTACAGCATGACGGCGACATCTTCCGCCCCCCCCTGCTCGATCTCGCCGTCGAGGAATTCAGGATGGTTGCGGTTGTGGATGCGCCCCATCTCCTGCACCTCGTCGAGACCGTGCAGGAAGGGCTGGTTGTAGTGGCGCATGCCGCGCGGGTCGTCGTAGAGGATGTGCTGCAGTTCGGGGCACTGGGCCTTGTTCTCCAGCAGCTTGTCGACCTGCTCCTGGTCCTCGACGATGGCAAACTTGATGCCGGCATCCTGCAGCACGAAGACCATCTCCGCCGCCACGGCATCCTGATAGAGGGGAACCGGCACGCCGCCGAGACATTGCGCGGCACACATCGCCCAGTACAGGCGCGGCCGGTTGTCGCCGATGATGGCCAGGTTGTCGCCGCGCTTGAAGCCCAGCTCGGCCAGGCCGCTGGCCATGGCGCGCACTTCCTCGGCCACCTGCGACCAGGTCCAGGTCTGCCAGATGCCCATGTCCTTCTCGCGCGTGGCCGGGTGGTTCGGACGCACCTGGGCGTGGTGCATCAAGAGGCGAGGAAAGGTGCTGAGCGACGGCAGCCGAACATCGTCCGACATGGACTCCTCCTGTTTGTGTCTTGCGGCCCCTGGGCGACGTGCCGCCCGAAGCCTCTTATTCATTGCTGCGACCGATGATTCTCCATCGGACGCTGTACCGAGTCAAACCGGGCCGCGCGGCCTAGCCTGCCGGATTCAAACGATACAGGTTACTGAAGGCACGGCCCCGTGGCTGTCATCCGACAGACAATCCGGTAAACTGGGTTTCATGTCAAAACTTGGCGACATGCTGCGTGCCAGCCTCTGGTCGCGCGCCCTGACCCCCGAGCAGATGCAGCGGGTGGAAAGCGAGATCCTCACCCGCCAGATCCCGGCCGACGGTTTCGTCTGCCGCAAGGGGGAGCCGGTCGAGCACTGGATCGGCGTCATCGACGGCCTGGTCAAGATGACCAACCTCTCCGCCGACGGCAAGCCCACCACCTTCACGGGGCTTCCCAGCGGCGGCTGGTTCGGCGAGGGCTCGCTGTTCAAGGAGGAGCCGCGCAAGTACGACGTTGTTGCACTGCGCAATAGCCACGTCGCCTACATGCCGAAAGCGACCTTCATGCGCCTGCTCGACACCAGCATCGCGTTCAACCGCTTCCTGCTGGTGCAGCTGAACGAGCGCCTCGGCCAGTTCATCGCCATGGTCGAATACGACCGCCTGCTCGAGCCGGATGCGCGCGTCGCGCGCAGCCTGGCCGCCATGTTCAACCCCCATCTCTACCCCGGCATCGGCCCGCAGCTGCAGATCTCGCAGGAAGAGATCGGCTACCTCGCCGGCCTTTCGCGCCAGCGCGCCAACCAGGCGCTGAAGGCCCTGGAAAAGGCCGGCCTGCTGCGCATCGAGTACGGCGGCATCACCGTGCTGAACCTCGAAGGCCTGAGGAGCTACGAAGGGTAGTGCCGTCCGCAGGGCCGCCCCAAGGACGGCACAGTCAACAACACGGAGCCGCGCAGCGGCGAACGACCGTCACCCCCTTCCTCGGGAAGGGGGGATGGGGGGAAGGCCGTCACATACTGCGCCGGTACTGCCCGCCCACCTCGAACAGGGCCTGGGTGATCTGGCCCAGCGAGCAGACCCGCACCGCCTCCACCAGCACGGCGAAGACGTTGCCGTTCTCGATCACGGTCTGCTTCAGGCGCGCCAGCATCGGGCCGGCCTCGGCGACGTGGCTCTGCTGGAAATCGGCCAGGCGCGCGAGCTGCGACTGCTTCTCCTCCTCCGTCGAGCGCGCCAGCTCGACCTTCTCGGGCACGCCGTCGCCGTGCGGGTTGCGGAAGGTGTTCACGCCGATGATCGGGTAGGAGCCGTCGTGCTTGCGGTGCTCGTAGTAGAGCGACTCTTCCTGGATCTTGCCGCGCTGGTAGCCGGTCTCCATGGCGCCGAGCACACCGCCGCGCGAGGAGATCGCCTCGAACTCCTTCAGCACCGCCTCCTCGACCAGATCGGTCAGCTCGTCGATGACGAAGGCGCCCTGGTTCGGGTTCTCGTTCTTGGCCAGGCCCCACTCGCGGTTGATGACGAGCTGGATGGCCATGGCGCGGCGCACCGATTCCTCGGTCGGCGTGGTGATCGCCTCGTCGTAGGCGTTGGTGTGCAGGCTGTTGCAATTGTCGTAGATGGCGATCAGGGCCTGCAGCGTCGTGCGGATGTCGTTGAAGGCCATCTCCTGGGCGTGCAGCGAGCGGCCGGAGGTCTGCACGTGGTATTTCAGCTTCTGGCTGCGCTCGTTGGCGCCGTAGCGGTTTTTCATCGCCACCGCCCAGATGCGGCGGGCGACGCGGCCGATCACCGTGTACTCCGGGTCCATGCCGTTGGAGAAGAAGAAGGACAGGTTCGGCGCGAAGTCGTCGATGTGCATGCCGCGCGCGAGATACGTTTCCACATAGGTGAAGCCGTTCGACAGCGTGAAGGCCAGCTGCGAGATCGGGTTCGCCCCGGCCTCGGCGATGTGGTAGCCGGAGATCGACACCGAGTAGAAGTTCTTCACGTCGTGGTGCACGAAGTACTCCTGGATGTCGCCCATCATCTTGAGGGCGAACTCGGTGGAGAAGATGCAGGTGTTCTGGCCCTGGTCCTCCTTGAGGATGTCGGCCTGCACGGTGCCGCGCACATTGGCTGACACCCACTCGCGGATCTTGTCGGCCTCGTCCTCGGTCGGCTCGCGCTTGTTGTCGGCGCGGAACTTGTCGAGCTGCTGGTCGAGCGCCGTGTTGAAGAACATGGCGAGGATCACCGGCGCCGGGCCGTTGATGGTCATCGACACCGAGGTGGTCGGGCAGACCAGGTCGAAGCCGGAATACAGCACCTTCATGTCGTCGAGCGTGGCGATCGACACGCCCGAGTTGCCAACCTTGCCGTAGATGTCGGGGCGCAGGTCCGGGTCGCAGCCGTAGAGGGTCACCGAGTCGAAGGCCGTCGACAGGCGGTGCGCCGGCATGCCCTCGGAGACCTTCTTGAAGCGGCGGTTGGTGCGGAAGGCGTCGCCCTCGCCGGCAAACATGCGCGTCGGGTCCTCATTTTCGCGCTTGAAGGCGAACACGCCCGAAGTGAACGGGAAGGAGCCGGGCACGTTCTCCTTCATGAGGAAGCGCAGGGTCTCGCCCTCGTCCTCGAACTTAGGCAGCACCACCTTGCGGATCTTGGTGCCGGACAGGCTCTCGTAGACGAGGCCGGTGCGCACTTCCCTGTCGCGGATCTTCACGACGTACTCGTCACCGGCGTAGGCGCGCTGCATGGCGGGCCACATCTCGAGCAGCTTCTTCGCGCGCGGGTCGAGCTGACCGTCCTTCCAGGCAATCAGCTCGTCGAACTGCGCCGCATCCTTGCCGCAGCCCTCGAACAGCGCCCTGGCCGTGCGCAGGCTCTGCCGCTCGCGGGCAATCGTCGCCTGCTCGGCGGTGTGCCTGTGGTAGCCGCGCACCGAATCGGCGATGTCGGCGAGGTAGCGCACGCGCTCGGCCGGCACGATGGCGCGGCCGCGCGAGGACTGCCTGACGGAGACTTTCGGCAGCTTGCCGGCGGAAGTCTTCAGGCCCAGCGACACCAGCTTCGGCAACAGCGCCTGATACAGCGCGGTGACGCCGTCGTCGTTGAAGCGCGCCGCCATGGTGCCGAACACCGGCATCTCGTCCACCGGCACGGTGAACAGCTCGCGGTTCCTCTGCACCTGCTTGCGCACATCGCGGAAGGCATCCTCGGCGCCCTTGCGGTCGAACTTGTTGATGGCGACGAAGTCGGCGAAGTCGAGCATGTCGATCTTCTCGAGCTGGCTGGCGGCGCCGAACTCGGGGGTCATGACGTAGAGCGAGGCGTCCACGTGCGGCACGATGGCGGCATCGCCCTGGCCGATGCCGGAGGTCTCGACGACGACGAGGTCGAAGCCGGCCAGCTTGCAGGCGGCGACCACCTCCGGCAGGGCGGCGGAGATCTCGGAACCGGTGTCGCGCGTCGCCAGCGAGCGCATGTAGATGTGTGGATGGCCGATGGCGTTCATGCGAATGCGGTCGCCCAGCAGCGCGCCGCCGCTGCGCTTGCGCGAGGGGTCGACCGCCACCACGGCGATCTTCAGCGTATCGTTCTGGTCGAGGCGGAGGCGTCGGATCAGCTCGTCGGTGAGGCTGGACTTGCCCGAGCCGCCGGTGCCGGTGATGCCGAGCGTCGGCACCTTCGCCGCAGAGCCGTCCTGCAGGAGCTGACTTTTCAGCTTGTCGGCCACCGCGCCGTTTTCCAGGGCGGTGATGAGGCGTGACAGCGCGCGACGGTCGCCGGCGGCGACGGCCTTGAGGTCCGGCGCAGTTTTCGACAAATCGACGTCGCACTGCGCGACCATGTCGTTGATCATGCCCTGCAGGCCCATCTTGCGGCCGTCCTCGACCGAGTAGATGTGGGCGACGCCGTAGGCGTGCAGTTGGCGGATCTCCTCCGGCACGATCACCCCGCCGCCGCCGCCGAAGACCTTGATGTTCTCGCCACCGCGCTGCCTGAGGAGGTCCACCATGTACTTGAAGTACTCGACGTGGCCGCCCTGGTAGGAGGAGACGGCGATGCCCTGCACGTCCTCCTGCAGCGCCGCGGTGACGATCTCCTCGACCGAGCGGTTGTGGCCGAGGTGGATCACCTCGCTGCCGGTCGACTGCAGGATGCGCCGCATGATGTTGATCGAGGCGTCGTGTCCGTCGAACAGCGAGGCGGCGGTGACGAAGCGCACCTTGTGCTTCGGCTTGTAGGGGCTGATCTTCTGGCTCACGCTCAAATCGGTCATGGCGGACGCTCCGGCGGGGATACGGCAATCTAACTTACGTTGACGTCAACGTCAACCACGCCTATCGCCAAGTGGTTGTTCTAGCATGGTATTTGTCATGGGGGCGACAATCGCGGCGGCGAAAAGCCGAATTCTAGGCAGGCAGCGCGATATTTTGCCTCGATCTCGCCAAAGCGGCCTGCCACATCCTGCCAGGACAGTCCCAGGTGGGCTTGAGCGCGCGAGGAAAAAGCGGGTACCGCGCTGCGCGGGATGGTGCCGATATCGAGAGCATAGGAAAGAATTTCGGCAACATGGACCACATTCGAAAAGGCGTCGTTGTTACGGCCATCCGGATTGTGATGACCCTCGATGGCCTCGACAAAGGCGCCTGGAAGGCTCCAATGTTCTGCCATGGCGCTGCCGATCTGGCTGTGATCGAGGCCCAGAATGGCGCGTTCCGCAACGACGATGTCGGTATCGTGGGCCAGCATGCGCGCGAGAATCGCCTCGAATTCCCGCGGGTAGGCAATCACGATAAACAAGTGTCCGATGTCATGCAGCAGGCCGGCATTGAAGGCAAGCTCCTCGTCCATCGCCGCTTCGCGCGCAATGACGGCCGCGCACACGGCGACGGCAAAGCTGTGACGCCAGAAAGTTGTCGGATCGAACACAGCGGACGCGGGCTGGAACTGGCGTACCAGCGCCGTCATCAGCACCAGTTGTCGTACGCGGTTGAACCCCAGCAGGGTGATCGCCTCCAGAAGAGAGCCGATGCGCTGACGCGAACCCTGCGAGGCCGAGTTTGCCGCACCCAGCACACGCGCAACGAGCACAGGGTCCGCGTTGATGCGGCCGACAAGCCGTTCCGTGGGCTCGACTTCATTCTCCAGCGCGCCAAGGATATCGCCGACAACGGCAGGCAACGCGGGCAGCTCGCCAATGCGCCCGAGAACGGCGTCGCGGCTTAGCTCGCTGTTCATGCCAGGGTCCGTCTCCGATAGTCCAGCACACATTGCATCAAATCTTGCAGACCCGGGTTGTCACGATGGCGGTGAAAAAGATGCGAAATGCGCGCCTCGGCCTCATTGATCTGCCGTGCGATTTCCTCATCGGTGCGCGTATCGCACACATCAAGTGTGACGGTTTCAATCCCCCTGCGTCGCAAACCCGCCAGCGTTGCTTCGTTGAGTTCGGTTCCGGCCGCCAGAAGGACGGCACCGCCGACAGGGTTGCGCACATCCGCGGCCAGACACATGCCGGCTTGTGCTTCCGAGACAGGTACGGTAAGTCGACGCATTTTCATGACATCCCTCTTGTCTGCCCACTTGAGTAGGCAACGGCAATTCCAGTTCTCTTTTTAGCACTTTTCCGGTCAGAGTTAACGGCAACATATCGACAAATATGCTGTCTTCCGGTCCTTCGAAGCGAACAATGCCTCCAGGGTAGCGTTCGCCTACGTGAGCGGGCAGGACGTGCGGGCATCGCAGACGCCGGCTGGCGTATAGTTGTCCAACCCGACCGAGAGGAGACATGTCATGCCACCCAAATGGACCGCCCTGCGCGCCAGGCTTGCCCTTGCCCTGCTGGCGACGGCCTTCCTCGCCGCCTGCGCCGGGCTGACTTTGCAGAGCGAGATCGACGGCCTGATGAAGGAAGGCCAGCAGCTCTACGCAGAAAAGAAATACGAGCAGGCCACCGACAAGTTCCTCACCGTCATCGGCAAGGATCCGACCTACTGGCAGGCCTATCTCTGGGCGGCGCGCTCGTTCATCGCCCAGGGCAACTGGAAGGAGGCCATCGCCAACGGCCGCAAGGCCTTCGAACTGGCGCCCATGGACAGGGAGGTGCTGCCGATTTTCGCCGCCGCCCTCTTCGGCGGCGGTGCCGACGCGCTCAGGAACGGCCGCTTCGCCGAGTCGGTGAACCTCTTCGTCGAGTACCTCAAGCTGGAGCCCGGCAACAGCAAGGCCTGGCTCAACGTCGGCAAGGCCTACCTCGGCCAGAAGGATTTCCGCCAGGCGCTCGAGGCCCTGTCCAGGGGACTGGCCGCCGGCGGCGGCGCGGAGCGCGAGGCGCTGATCCGCGAGCTGCTCGATGGCGGCATCCAGGCCTTCTCCAGCGGCAAGTTCCGCGAGGCCATAGACCTGCTGCGGGAGTTCCTGAAGTACGACAAGAAAGAACTGCAGGCCTATGTCGGCCTCGCCAAGGCGTACTGGGAATCCGGCGACAAGGGCAAGGCGCTGGAAACCTTCAAGGAAGTGCTGCAGCGCGACCCGCGCCACGAGGAAGCCCTGCGCTACCTGATGCGGCGCTAGCGCGCCGCCCGACCCCGGAGAACCGCCATGACCCTGTGTCCCATCGCCCTCGTTGCCGGCTGCCAGAAATGCCCTGCTTTCAAAATCTGCCTCCTGAAAGGCGTCGTCGGCGACTACAAGAAGCCGGAAGAGAGCCCGGTGAAACCGCCTGCCGGAAAAGACAGCCGGAAAAAGGCTCAATAAGGTAAGTATCCCCCGGCAAAGCCGGGGGCTTTAGATTGTGGTTCCTCAGACATCTCTGTGGGTCAGTAGTACGCTGTTGCGCACGGTCTGCAAGGAGGACGTGCGATGGACAGCGTGGAGTTGTATCGGCAATTGCTTGGGCTGATGGCGCCCTGGACGGTGGAG
>Ga0233425_10008185_pt1 | contig 14084 bp, 13 predicted proteins | sample Watercolumn_Towu_2_FD_181712 | JGI IMG/M metagenome (GOLD analysis project Ga0233425, IMG submission 181712) | Freshwater microbial communities from Lake Towuti, South Sulawesi, Indonesia - Watercolumn_Towuti2014_140_MG | ecosystem: Environmental > Aquatic > Freshwater > Lake | place...
AGGGCGCCTGCCGGAAGTAGCGTTCTGCCAGGGGGCGCACCCCTCCCCCGCAGAAGCGGTGTCAGCCGTGGATCGAGCCGGTCGCGTGCAACGTTCATGCTCCCGGATGGCGGACGGGCGCTCTGTGGCAGATGGCGGGCGTGAGGCAGAGGCTGCGGGAACTCTACGACGGGAGCAGCGACCGCGCGCACCGCTTCCGCTACGGGCTGCTCGCCTTCGACCTGTCCACCCTCGTCTTCATCATCGTCTCCTCCTTCCTGCCGCGTCAGCCGCTGGTCGAGGGGATCGACGTCCTCATCGGTGTCGCTGTCGCGGCCGATTTTCTCTCGCGGCTGGCCATCTGCCCGCGGCCGGTCCGGGAGTTCCTGCGGCCGACGACCTGGGCGGATGTGGCGGCGATCGCCTCCTTCCTGGCCCCGATCGTCGGCGAGGGCGCCGGCTTCCTGCGCATCATGCGCACGCTTCGGTTGCTGCGGACCTACCAGCTGCTCGACCGCCTGAGAGCGGACTTTCCGTTCTTCCGCCGCAACGAGGAGGTGATCATCGCGGTGGTGAACCTCGCGGTGTTCATCTTCATCATGACGAGCATCGTCTACGCCACGCAGCACAGCTCGAACCCGAACATCCGCAACTACGTCGATGCGCTGTACTTCACCGTCACCTCGCTCACGACGACGGGCTACGGCGACGTCACCCTTCAGGGCACGGCCGGGCGCCTGATCTCCGTCGTGGTGATGATCTGCGGCGTCACGCTGTTCCTGCGCCTCGCCCAGGTGCTGTTCCGGCCCTACAAGGTGCGCTTCCCCTGCCCGGCCTGCGGCCTGCAGCGGCACGAGGCGGACGCGGTGCACTGCAAGGCCTGCGGCACCCTGCTCAACATTCCCGACGAGGGCTCGGACTGAGCCGCATCGGCCCCGGTCCGTGACGCGTTCCTCGTCGGATGACGGCCGCGTCCCATGGACCCGACGGCGCGATGGGCGAAGGGTCGTCCCGGGCCGCTGAGCGAGGCGGAGGACCGGATGCCCGATTGGCGAGCGCTGTTCGTGCCGGAGCACTCCCTGGTGGAGATCGCCCTGCGCGGCAGCGTCATGTACCTCGTCCTCTTCCTCATCATGCGCTTCGTCATGCAGCGTCAGGCGGGTGCCGTGAGCCTGGCCGACCTGCTGGTCATCGTCCTGATCGCCGACGTGTCGCAGAACGCCTTTTCGAACGAGTACAAGTCGCTGACCGAAGGGGTCCTGCTGGTGCTCACGATCGTCGGTTGGAACTACGCCATCGATTGGCTCGCCTTCCGCTCTCCGGCCTTCGAGCGCTTCATCACGCCGAAGCGGCTGCCGCTCGTTGTCGATGGCCGCCTCTGCTGGCGGAACATGCGCCGCGAGATGATCACCCATTCCGAGCTGATGACGCAGCTTCGCCTGCAGGGGATCGACGACCCGGCGCTCGTGCGGCTCGCCTCGCTGGAGGGGGACGGCAGCATCAGCGTCATCCGCCGCGACGGCGAGGAGACCGGTGCCGAACCGCAGGATCGCCGAAAGCTGCCCTGAGGCGATGCGCCGTTTCGGGTGAGCCGCGCGACGCAGCACCCGGACACGGGTTCCTTTAGGTCCGCCGTCGCTCCGGTTCGCCGGTGAAGACGAGGCCGCGCTGGATCGCGGCGCTGCCGAACTTGTCCCGAAGCCGGTCGAGGGCCGCCTCCCGGCGGGCGACGCGCTCGATGCCCTGGTCGGCGAGGTCGCCGCGGTCGGCATGGATCGCCCCGCACAGGTCGCCGCCGCCGATGCCGATCAGCCGGAAGGCGGTGCCGTCGCAGGCCGCCCGCAGCATCGGCTCGCCCTCGTGGAACAGCCGGTCGGCGAGCTGCGTCGGCTTCAAGCCGCCGCGGGTCCGCGTGCGCAGCCGGAAACGGGCATCCTTCAGCTTCAGCGTGACGCTGCCGGCGGCGAGCTCCGCCCGCTTCAGCCGCGCCGAGACCTTCTCGCACAGTCGCCACAGGATCGGCCGCAGATCCTCGAACCGGGCGAGATCGGTGGCGAAGGTCGTCTCGGCCGACACGCTCTTGGCTTCCCGGGTCGGGCGCACCGGCCGCCGGTCACGGCCCGCAGCGAGATCGGCAAGACGTGACGCGTCACGGCCGAGGGAGGCTTGGAGCCGCACCGGATCGGCGCGCGCGATATCGCCGACGCGATGGATGTTGAGCGCGGCGAGCCGGTTGCGGGCGCTGTCGCCGATGCCGGGCAGGATGCCGACCGGCTTGTCGGCGAGAAAGGTGGCGGCCTCCTCGCCGGCGATGATCGAGAAGCCGCGGGGCTTGTCGAGGTCGGAGGCGATCTTGGCCAGGAACTTGTTGGCGGACAATCCCACCGAGACGGTGATGCCCACCTCCGCCTCGACCCGCGCCGCGAAGCGGGCGAGCGTCAGGGCCGGGCTCGTGCCGTGCAGGCGCTCGGTGCCGGAGAGGTCGAGGAACGCCTCGTCGATCGAGACGGGTTCGACCAGCGGCGTCAGCGCCAGCATCATCGCCCGCACTTCGCGCCCGACGCGGGCGTATTTCTCCATGTCGGGCCGCAGCACGGTGGCGTCGGGGCAGCGCTTGAGCGCCTCGAACATCGGCATGGCCGAGCGCACGCCGGAGATCCGCGCGAGGTAGCACGCGGTCGAGACGACACCGCGCCGGCCACCGCCGATGATGAGCGGCTTGTCCCGGAGCGACGGGTCGTCCCGCTTCTCGATCGCCGCGTAGAAGGCGTCGCAATCGACATGGGCGATGCTGAGGACGTCGCGGGCCGGATGGGCGAGAAGCCGCGGCGAGCCGCAGCCGCGACAGCGCAGGGCGCCCTCGGCTTGCATCGTCAGGCAATCGCGGCAGAAGGGTCTCACGTCGAAAACCTTGCCCGGCCTTCCGGGCTTTCGCGGGCGAGACAGGTTGTACGAATGTCCGGGGCCGCCGAACAGGGTTCTCCCGCTCTCTATCCCACGTCGAATCCCGATCAGCGGGCGAGGCGGGTCCTCGTGCTCGGCGGGACGACCGAGGCCAGCGCGCTCGTCGCCCGCCTCGCCCGCGAAACGGACTTCGCGGTGACCCTGTCGCTGGCCGGCCGTACCGCCGCCCCTCGGCCCGAGCCGGTGCCGATGCGCGTCGGCGGGTTCGGCGGCGTCGAGGGCTTGGCGCGGTGGATCGCCGAGAACGGCATCGAGGCGGTGATCGACGCGACCCATCCCTTCGCCGCGCGGATCTCGGCCAATGCGGCCGCGGCGTGCGGGGCCGGCGGCGTGCCGCTGCTCGCCGTGCGCCGTCCGGCCTGGAAGCGGCTGCCCGGTGACGACTGGAGCGAGGTTCGAGACGTCGCCGCTTGTGTCGCGGCCCTCGGGCCCGCGCCGAGACGGGTGTTTCTCACCATCGGCCGGCAGGAAGTGTCCGTCTTCGCCCACGCCCCGCATCACGCCTACATCGTGCGCAGCATCGAGCCGGTCGGCGACGCGTTGCCGGTGCCGAACCTCGTGGCGGTCAGCGCCCGCGGCCCCTTCACCCTCGAGGACGAGATTCGCTTCATGCGCGAGGCGGCGGTCGAGGTCCTGGTGACGAAGAATTCCGGCGGCGCGGCCACCTATCCGAAGATCGAGGCCGCGCGCCGGCTCGGGCTGCCGGTGGTGATCGTTGCCCGCCCCGCCCTGCCGGAGGTGCCCGCCGTCCCCGACGCCGCCGGTGCGCTGAACTGGCTCGAGACCAAGCTCGCTCGACGCGACCGCGTATAGATCCGGCTCGACGCGGCCAGGCGCCGGTGCCATGGCAGAGCCATGTCCACGCCTAAAACGAGGAACCGCCCATGACCCGCGCCCTGATGATCCAGGGGACCGGGTCCGATGTCGGCAAGTCGCTGCTGGTGGCGGGCCTTGCCCGTGCCTTCACCCGGCGCGGCCTGACGGTACGTCCGTTCAAGCCGCAGAACATGTCGAACAACGCCGCCGTCACCGCCGATGGCGGTGAGATCGGCCGCGCCCAGGCGCTGCAGGCCCGGGCCGCGCGGGTGGCGCCGTCGGTGCACATGAACCCGGTGCTGCTCAAGCCCCAGAGCGAGGTTGGCGCGCAGGTGGTGGTGCAGGGGCGCATGATCGGCACCGCCAAGGCGCGCGAGTTTCAGGCATGGAAGCCGCGCCTGATGGCATCGGTGCTCGACAGCTTCGAGCGGCTGCGCAGGGAGGCCGACATCGTGCTCGTGGAGGGCGCGGGCTCGGCCGCCGAAGTGAACCTGCGGAGCGGCGACATCGCGAATATGGGTTTTGCGCGAGCGACCGACACGCCGGTGGTGCTCGTCGGCGATATCGACCGGGGCGGCGTCATCGCCAGCCTCGTCGGCACCCAGGCCGTGCTGGAGCCAGAGGACGCGGCGATGATCCGCGGCTTCATCGTCAACCGGTTCCGCGGCGACCCGACCCTGTTCTCCGACGGCATGGCCCTGATCGCCGAGCGAACCGGCTGGTCTCCGTTCGGTCTCGTGCCGTTCTTCCCCGACGCAGCCCGCCTGCCGCCGGAGGACGCGGTGGCGCTCGAGGCCGTGCGGGCGCCCCGCGGTGGCGCCGGACCGCTGATCGCGGTCCTTCGATTTCCCCACATCGCCAATTTCGACGATCTCGATCCGCTGCGGCAGGAGCCCGGCGTCGGCGTCGTCTTCGTTCCCCCCGGCACGCCGGTCCCGGCGGAGGCCGATCTCATCGTGCTGCCGGGCTCGAAGACCACGATCGACGACCTCGACTGTCTGCGCGCGCAGGGATGGGACATCGACATCCGCGCGCATCTCCGCCGCGGGAGGCGGGTGCTGGGACTCTGCGGCGGCTACCAGATGCTCGGACGCACGATTGCCGACCCGCAGGGCATCGAGGGCGCGCCGCGCGCGCTGCCGGGCCTCGGACTGCTCGATGTCGAGACGGTGATGACGGACGCGAAGCGTCTCGTCGCCGTCACCGGCACGACGCTCGCGGATGGCGAGCCGTTCTCGGGCTACGAGATGCATGTCGGCGATACGAGCGGACCGGACACCGCCCGGCCGCTATTGCGCTTCTCCGATGGCCGGGCCGACGGGGCGGTCTCGCGCGACGGGCTGGTGGCCGGCACCTATGTCCACGGCCTGTTCGCCGACGACCGCCAGCGCGCCGCCTGGCTCACCCGGCTCGGCGCCGCGCCGGGCGACACGCGCTACGAGGCCGGCATCGACGAGGTGCTCGACCGGTTCGCCGACCATCTCGAGGCGCATCTCGACTGCGACGGGCTGCTGCGCCTGCGCTGAACGCCGCGCCTCAGACGGATTGCGTGTCACTCCTCGGGCATCAGCTTGGCCGGCACCTTGTAGGCACGCGGCCCGCCGTTGCGGAGGCTGTCGAAGAGGACGAGCACGCGGTTCGGCCCGATCACCGTCACCGCCTCGGGCTTGCCAGCGCGCTCGGCATCGTCGAGCTCGTCCAACTCCCCGAGAGGCTGCGGGTCGCCGCCCTTGCCGGGATCGAACAGGAAGAGCTTGTAGGCGACCTTCGGCTGCTCTTGGGCCGGCCCGGTGAGCACGAGCAGGTGCCCGTCGTCGAGGGCGGCGAGGTCGCGGATCCCGGCATCCTTGCCGACCTTGACCGGGATCGTGCGCCGTTTTCCCTGGTAGGGGCCGTGCCCGTCTGCGAACAGGGCATCGACGTCGGCCTCGACGAGGAAGGCCTCCCCTTCGATCGTGGGCGCGCGCAGTCCGGCATAGAGCCGGTCCATCACCACCGCGATCCCCTCGATATTGAGGCCGTTCGCCTCGCTCAGGCTCTCGAGGAAGGACGCGCCCACCCGGTCCGCCCCCGCCAGGACCTCGCCGAGGCGATAGGTGGTCTCGACGGCGGCCTCCGGCCTCTCGTCGTCCTCCACATCCGGCTTGCCCTCGTCATCGACGCGGATGCGCGCGAGGATCATCGCCGAGGTGCTGAGTGTGTCCTTCCTGCGGCCGCAGCCATGCGAGCCGACGACGTAGAAGTACGGCTTGGCGTAGGCGACGCCCTCGCCGTCGAACTCCTTGAATTTGGCGGGGCTCTTGTCCGGGCATTGCTTGCCGGCGAACACCGTTCCATGCGTCGCAGGGTCCGGTGCCTTGCCGATCAGGTCGATCGACTTCTTGGGCTCGATGCTGCGGTCGTCGATCGTCAGGAATTGAGCCTTGCGCCCCTCGTCGTTCACGACGAGGCAGCGCCGCTTGCCCGAGGCGCGCAGGATGCAGGCGATGCCGCTGACGTCATAGGCCGCTGCGTCGTCCTTCTTGCCCGATCCGCGCAAGTCTTCCTTGAAGCTATAGGGTTTGCCCTCGGGTTCCAGGATCGTGTCCTTGGCGCTCGCCGCGGTCAGGCCGGATCCAAGGAAGAGGGCAAGACAGATGCGACGGACGGGAGGCATGGCTGCAATCTCCTGTTCAGTTCGAGCAATTGGAACTCGATCTTCGGAGGTATCCGGTCAGCGGCCGTCGCTCTTCAGAAAGCGTAGAGCCAGATGCCGGCTCCGGCAAAGACCAGGGTGAATTGCAGCGCGCAGGCCGTCCGGTAAAGCTTCAGCGCGCGCACGATGTCGTCGGGACCGGCATCCGGACGCCCATCGCCCATCCAGGCATCCTCGACGCGGGTGGCGCCGTAGATGCGCGGACCGGCGAGCCGCAGACCGAGCGCACCGGCCATGGCCGCCTCGGGCCAGCCGGCATTCGGTGAGCGGTGGCGGCCCGCATCGCGGCGGATCGCCCGCCACGCGCCCGTCGCGGAGACGTCCCGGCTCAGGGCGGCCGACACGACCAGCAGCAGGGCCGTCAGCCGCGAGGCCGGCAGGTTGACGATGTCGTCGAGCCGGGCGGAGGCCCAGCCGAACGCCTCGTAGCGCGGCGTGCGGTGGCCGATCATGCTGTCGGCGGTGTTGATCGCCTTGTAGAGCGCGCCGCCGGTGAGGCCGCCGGCGCCGATCCAGAAGGCCGGGGCGACGATGCCGTCGGAAAAATTCTCGGCAAGGCTCTCGATCGCGGCGCGGCACACCGCCGCCTCGTCGAGACTGTCGGGATTGCGCCCGACAATCATCGAGACGGCCCTGCGACCGCCGGCGAGTCCCTCCGTCCGCAGAGCGGCGGAGACGCGCCGGACATGAACGAAGAGGCTGCGCTGGGCCGGCAGGCTCGCGGCGAGCAGGGCCAACAGCACGGCGCCGACGCCCTGGCCCACGAGCGCGGCGAGCGCGGTCAGGGCGAGGGAGACGGCGGCCGTGACCGTCAGCAGCAGCACGAGCGCCAGGATGCCGCCGAGCCGGCGGGCGGCGGCGCTGCCCCGGTTCAATCCACGCTCGAGGGCGGCGATCAGCCGGCCGATCCAGGTGACAGGGTGGCCGAGCGCCCTGTAGAGGCGGTCGGGATAGCCCGCCACGGCCTCGAGCAGCAGGGCGAGTGCCAGGATGCCGAGGGTGTCGGGCGGGTGGGTCAGGGCGATCCAGGGCATCGTTGGCAGGGTCGGTGCGGGGCGGGATGGACGGAAGCGAGGTGCCGGCGGACGATTCGAAGGCTGCGATCGCGCATGGCGGCGACCTCGACGCGGCCCGCCGGCTGTTCCCGGAGGCGCCCGAGCCGTGGCTCGACCTCTCGACCGGCATCAACCCGGTCCCCTATCCGCTGCCGCCGTTCGAGGCCAGTGCCCTTCACCGCCTGCCCTCCCCCGGAGACCTCGCCCGGCTCAAGGCGGCGGCGGCGGCGGCCTACGGCGCCCCGGGGCCGGACCATGTCGTCGCCGCGCCCGGCACGCAGATCCTGATCGAGACCCTGCCGCGCTTGCGGCCGCCCTGCCGCGTCGCGGTGGTCGGGCCGACCTATGCCGAGCACGCCGCCGCCTGGACCCGGTCCGGCCATGCGGTGCGGATGGTGGATGATCCGGCGGAAGCCGGGAACGCCGAGGTTCTGGTTGCGGTGAGCCCCAACAATCCCGACGGGCGCGTGTTCTCGACCACTGCGCTGGGGTGCGCCGGTGCCGGCCTCGTCGTGCTCGATCAAGCCTTCGCCGACCTGGAGCCGGTGGAGGCGGTATCGCCGCGGCCCGGCCTCGTGGTCCTGCGCTCCTTCGGCAAGACCTACGGACTCGCCGGAATCCGGCTCGGTTTCGCGCTGGCCGAGCCGGCGCTGGCGCGGCGCATCGAAACTGCGCTGGGTCCCTGGGCGGTCTCGGGTCCGGCGATCGCGGCGGGCCTCGCGGCGCTGCCGGATGCGGCGTGGCGCCGGGAGGCTGCCGCGGCGCGGGCGCAGGACGCGGCCCGCCTCGACCGGATGATCGGGCGGGCCGGTGGGCGCCTCGTCGGCGGCACCGCCCTGTTCCGCACGGCGGAGTTCTCTCACGGTCCCGGCCTGTTCCGAACGCTGGGCGAGGCCGGGATCTATGTTCGGCGCTTCGCCGAATCGCCCTCCCGACTGCGCTTCGGCCTGCCCCCCGACAAGGCGGCGTGGTGCCGCCTCTCGCGGGTGCTCAAATAGGCCGGGGCCGGCCGCCGAGCCAGGACACGGCCAGCGCGGCGAGCGCGAAGGCACCGCCGACGGCGCACACGCCGGGCCAGCCGGCGAGGAGGAAGGCCCGCGAGCCGAGGAAGGCACCGGCCGCCCCGCCGATGAAGACCGCGGTGAACAGCACGGTGTTCACTCGACCGCGCGCGCCCGGCGCGAGGGCGTAGGCGCGGGTCTGATTGGCGATCAGCGCGCCGTTGATGCCGATGTCGAGGAGCAGCACGCCCGCGGCGATGGCGACGAGCGACACCTGTCCGGCCAGAGCGAGCACGACGAAGGCCGCCGCGACGAACGCGCTGCCGGCGATGACCACGGGCCGGGCGCCGCGCCGGTCGCTGTAGCGGCCGGAATACGGGGCGATCAATGCTCCGGCGACGCCGATGACGCCGAACAGCCCCGCGCCCGCCGCCGTGAGATCGAAGGGCGGTGCCTCGACGAGGAGCGCCAGCGTCGCCCAGAAGGCGTTGAAGCTGGCAAACAGCAGCGCCTGCGACAGGCTGGCGTTGCGCAGGACCGGCTGGCTGCGCACCAGATGCAGCAGCGAGAGCATCAGCGCGCGGTAGCGCAGGCGCCGCGTCGGCGCGCTGCGCGGCAGGGTGCGCAGCGCCACCCCCGCCATCGCCAGCGCGAGGCCGGCCGCGGCGAAGAACACGGCGCGCCAGCCGAAATGCGCGCCGACGAAACCGCTCGCGGTACGGGCGAGCAGGATTCCGGAGAGCAGACCCGTCATCACGCCGCCGACGATCCGCCCCCGGCTCGCATCGGGGGCGAGTTCGGCGGCGAAGGGCACCGCCTGCTGCGCGGCGCAAGCGAGTACGCCGATGACGAGGCTCGCCGCCGCGAGAACGGCGAGGCTCGGGCTCAGCGCGGCGGCGACGAGCGCCAGCGCCAAGCCGAGCAACTGCCACACGATGAGGTCGCGCCGCGGCAGCGCGTCGCCCAGGGGCACGAGGAACAGGATGCCGAGCCCGTAGCCGACGAGGCTGGCGGTCGGCACGAGCAGGGCCGCCCGATCACCGAACTCCGCGACGAGGACCGCGAGAAGCGGCTGATTGTAGTAGATGTTGGCGACCGCGCCGCCCGCGATCAGCGTCAGCCCGAGTCGGGTCGTCGGCGGGATGGCGCGTCCATCCCTCGTGTCGCCGTTCATCGCTGCGGCGCCGGGAGTGCGGGGAAACGGGCCGGCGGGGCGCCGAGGGAGGGAGCAGGCTGCATGGACCGCCCCATACGGCAGGCTTGAACCGGAAGGCCAGCCCCTGCCGGAAAAGGGCCCCTGCGATTGCCGCGCGGCAGAGTGTCCGTTTCCGTTCAGACGCCCGGTGGTAGCATCCCTTCGCTGCCACACCCATATGATGGTTTGCACGGAAAAAGGCACAGCCTTTGCAGCGGCTTGGCCGGGCCGGCGGTTGCGGATGGAAGCGCGATAGCGCACATCTTCTCCAAGCGCCTGGCAGCCGCTTCAACACAAGGAGTCGTGTATGCCGAACTACCGCGTCCACTTCGCGAAGCAGATCCTCGGAGTTCCCTTCACGGTCGGTTTCGTGGAGATCGCCCGCGCCCGCGATCCCGAGCGCGCCCTGAGGGCGGCGGAGATCCGTTTCGCCCGCGCCCGCGGCGTGACGGATTGGCGCGAGCGGGCCGACACGGTGGATCTCGCGCCGCATGCGGAGGCGGATCTCTGAGCGGCATCGATCGGCCGGCTGAGGCAGGTTTTTTTCGGTGAAACCCGGCTTGCGGGCATACGCGGGCGGGATCGAAACGGGATTGTCATACCGCGCATGTCTGGCGCCGACACGGCCGAGGCCCTAGGTTCCGGCAACAGCCGAGCCTGCCACGGGTCGGCTCGACAGATCCAAGGGCTTGTTCGGTCATGGCGGCGATCTCGTTCCTCGGTGATCTCATCCAGACCATCAGCGACCGGGGCCGCGATCTCATCGGCCTGGCGCGCACCGATCTGGCGCGGACGGCGAACCCGGCGGACCTCGCGAGACTCTGCGAGGACCTGATCTCGCGCCGGGGCGAGGCGTCCGGAGTGGCGCTCGCCCGCCTGATCCTCGATCGCTACGCGGCCTTCCCCATCGACGAACGGCTCGCCTTCCTCGAACTCGTCGCGACGGAGTTCGGCGCCGACCACGATGCGGTCGATGCGGCGATCGCCGCCTACCGGGCCGAGCCGACCCGGGCGCGCCTCGGCCTGCTGCACGAGGCCGCCGAGCCCCGCTCGCAGGAACTGATCCGCCGGCTCAACCTCGCCCGTGGCGGGACCCTGGCGCTCGTGCGCATGCGCGAGGACCTGTTCGCCCTGCGCAAGCGCCTGAAGGATCGCGGCGCGGCCCCGGACACGATCGACGCCGCGGTGAGCCTCGACAGCGATTTCGAGCACCTCTTCGCGTCGTGGTTCAACCGGGGCTTCCTGGTGCTGCGGCCGATCGATTGGTCGACGCCGGCCCACATCCTCGAGAAGATCATCCGCTACGAGGCGGTCCACGAGATCGCCGATTGGGACGAACTGCGTCGCCGCATCGAGCCGACGGATCGGCGCTGCTACGCCTTCTTCCACCCGGCCCTGCTCGACGAGCCGCTGATCTTCGTCGAGGTGGCGCTCACCAACGCCATCGCTCCGGCGATCCAGCCGATCCTGGCCGATGGCCGCGAGCCGGTGCCGGCGCGCGCCGCCACGACCGCGATCTTCTACTCGATCTCGAACTGCCAGAAAGGTCTGGCCGGCGTCACCTTCGGCAACTTCCTGATCAAGCAGGTGGTCGAGGATCTGGCCCGCGAAATCCCCTCGCTGAAGACCTTCGTCACGCTCTCGCCGGTGCCCGGATTCCGCACCTGGCTCGACCGCGAGCGCGGCGCCGACGCCCCGCAGGGGCTGACGCGGGAGGACGTGGAGACGCTTCGCCTGCTCGATACCGAGGATTGGCGCGGCGACAAGGCGAAATGCGAGGCCGTGCGGCGCGCCATGCTGCCGGCGGCGGCCGCCTATTTCCTGCGCGCCAAGAACGAGAAGGGCCGCCCGCTCGATCCGGTCGCCCGCTTCCATCTCGGCAACGGCGCCCGGCTGGAGCGGATGAACTTCCTGGGCGACACCTCGAAGAAGGGCATGAAGCAGTCCTACGGACTGATGGTGAACTACCTCTACGATCTCTCGGCGATCGAGAAGAACCACGAGACCTACGTCAATCTCGGCACGGTCGCGACCTCCTCGGCGGTCAGCCGCGAGCTGCGCTCCAATCTGCCGCCGCCACGGGCCGTCATGCTGGCGGAGGCGGGCTAGCCGGCGCCGCGAACCGCGCCCCGATCACCGCTTTTTCGCTGCGGCGCGGGACCGATCCGGTCCTCGCACGTTCTTCTGACCGACGCCCGCCCGAAACTCCCAAGGTGGCGGGCAAGGGAAGAACAGGAGTTCCGCCATGGTTGATACGGATCGCGTCGTCGGTGCTGCGAAGGATTTCGGCGGCCGGGCGCAGGGTGCGGTGGGCGACGCCCTCGGCTCCGACCGGGACTCGCTGGAGGGCCGCTATCGGGAGGCCGAGGGCCGGGCGCAGCGGATCTACGGTCAGGCCAAGGACGCCGTGCGCGACATCGCCGACGATGTCGGCGGCTATGCCGAGGACGCCTATGACCGCGTCAGCCGCCACGGCGGCACCTATCTGCGCGACGGGCGCGAGCGCGTCGAGACCCAGGTCGGCGAGAACCCGTTCCTCGCCCTGCTGATCGCCGGTGCGGTCGGCTACGGTCTCGCCCTGCTGCTGCATTCCCGCCGCTGAGCCGGGCACAGGAGCGCGGCATCCCTGCCGCGCTCCGCGATCCGGGGGCGCTACTGCGCCGTCCAGCCGCCGTCCATGGCGAGGTTGGCGCCGGTGATCTGGCTGGCGCCGTCCGAGCACAGGAACACGGCGAGCGCCGCCACCTGGTCGACGGTCACGAATTCCTTGGTCGGCTGCGCCTTGAGCAGCACGTCCTCGATCACCTGCTCCTTCGTCAGCCCACGCGCCTTCATCGTGTCCGGGATCTGGCTCTCGACCAGCGGGGTCCAGACGTAGCCCGGCGAGATGCAGTTGACGGTGATGCCGTGGGTGGCGAGTTCGAGGGCGGCGGTCTTGGTGAGACCGACGATGCCGTGCTTGGCCGCGACATAGGCCGACTTATAGGGCGAGGCGACCATCGAATGCGCCGAGGCCGTGTTGATGACCCGGCCCCACCCCTTCGCCTTCATGTGCGGCACGGCCGCGCGCAGGGTGTGGAAGGCGGAGGAGAGGTTGAGCGCGATGATCTGGTCCCACTTCTCGATCGGAAACTCCTCGATCGGCGAGACGTACTGGATGCCCGCGTTGTTCACGAGGATGTCGATGCTGCCGAACGTCTCGACCGAGAGTTCGATCAGGCCGCCGATCGCATCGGCCCGGGTGAGGTCGGCGGGCGAGTAGGCGGCCTTGACCCCGAACTCGCTCTCGATGCCGCTCCGGGTCCGCTCGATCTCCTCGGGTTTGCCGAAGCCGTTGAGGACCACGCTCGCGCCCTGCCCGGCGAGGCCGCGGGCGATGGCGAGGCCGATGCCGCTCGTCGAGCCGGTGACGACGGCGGCTTTCCCTTTCAGGCTCATGGATTCCCTCCGGTTCGCGGGCCGCGCGGACCCTCTCGCCCTCGGCTTGCCTCATCGGACCGGTGAAGTCGATCTTGCTGCGCCGCACGCCCTGACGCAAAGCGACGGTTGACACCCATGCCCGCTTCCCCGAACACCTCGCGCCAGCCGGCCGCAGGATGCCGGGCGGATGCGCGGCTGCCGAACAAGAGTTGGACCGACGATCGATGGCGGTGATGCGCTCCTATCTCGACTTCGAGAAGCCCGTGGCGGAACTCGAAGCGAAGCTCGAGGAACTCAAGGCCCTGGGCCAGCGCGACGGCGCGGTCTCGATCAGCGAGGAGGTCGGGCGGCTCGAAGGCAAGGCGGCCCAGGCTCTCGCCGAGATCTACGCCGCCCTGACCCCCTGGCAGAAGACGCAGGTCGCCCGCCACCCGCAACGCCCTCACTTCGTCGATTACTGCGCCGGGCTGATCGATGAATTCACACCGCTCGCCGGCGACCGCAGCTTCGGCGAGGACGAGGCGATTCTCGGCGGCTTCGGGCGCTTCCGCGGACGCCCCGTCTGCGTGATCGGCCAGGAGAAGGGAGCGACCACCGAGGCGCGCCTGCGGCACAATTTCGGGATGGCCCGTCCGGAGGGCTACCGCAAGGCGGTGCGCCTGATGGAGACGGCCGACCGCTTCGGCCTGCCGGTCCTCGCCTTCGTCGACACCGCCGGCGCCTTCCCCGGCATCGAGGCGGAGGAGCGCGGCCAGGCCGAGGCCATCGCCCGCTCGACGGAGGCCTGCCTCGCCCTCGGCGTGCCGAACGTCGCCGTCGTCATCGGCGAGGGCGGTTCGGGCGGCGCCATCGCCATCGCCACCGCCAACACGGTGCTGATGCTGGAACACGCCATCTACAGCGTGATCTCGCCGGAGGGCGCCGCCTCGATCCTGTGGCGCGACCAGGGCCGCGCCCAC
>Ga0233425_10008186_pt1 | contig 14084 bp, 8 predicted proteins | sample Watercolumn_Towu_2_FD_181712 | JGI IMG/M metagenome (GOLD analysis project Ga0233425, IMG submission 181712) | Freshwater microbial communities from Lake Towuti, South Sulawesi, Indonesia - Watercolumn_Towuti2014_140_MG | ecosystem: Environmental > Aquatic > Freshwater > Lake | place: Indonesia...
CAGACGCAGAAACTGACCACCGGCAATAGGCCGTAGCGCATGCGCCGCCAGCGATGGCTCCAGGGAGTCGGGATGCGGCCGCCGTTGTACATCGCTCAGATTTCCGATTCGTCTTCGCGGAGGAAAAGGGTCACGTCTTCCACGCCCGCCGTCTGCTCGAGCGCCTTGCACAGCTCGTTGCTCCGCGAAGGATCGCGGAGCAATACGCGGTAGGAGAGGGTGGTCACGTTGGTGGCCATGCGCTGCTGGCTGGCCAACAGGGTGCGGGCACAGTGCTGGCGGAGGATCTGTTTCAGTTCGCCGCGGAGCGTGCCCGTGTCGCCCGCCAGTTGCAGCCCCAGCACGGCGTCGTAACGATGGCGGCTGCCGAAGGAGGTCACGCGCAAGTAGGTCAGCACCGCGGCCACGCCCAGGGCCCCGATCAGCGACGTGGAATAGCGCATCGTGCCCACCCCCAGACCCTCCATGATCGCCCAGAGGATGAAGGTCGTGTCGCGCGTGTCCTTCAAGACGTTGCGGAAGCGGACCACGGCGAACACCGCGAACAGGCCGAAGGCCACCACGATGCTCCCCGACATGAGAACCATCATCAGCGACACCACCACGGGGATCACCACCAGCGAGCCGACGAAGCTCCGCGAGTAGGAAAGGCCCTGGTGCGTCCACATGTAGACCCAGCCGACGAACTGCCCGAGCACGAACGACAGGAGGATGATGAACAGGGCCGTTTCCGGGCTGCCGGGGGCCGGGCCGAAGTCGCCATCGAGAAGTGAACTGAGGAAATTCACGAGGCCACCCCCAGACTCGTACCCAGCCCGGACAGCCACGGATACCCGACGGCCTGCACGCAGGCCACGTACTTGGCCATGGGCACGCGGACCAGGTTGAATGCCAGCACCATTTCCCGCATCCACTCGGGGAAGCGGTCGGTGTATTTCAATTCCAACACCAACCTGCCGCCGCCGATGGGGACGGGAGTATGCACGGCAGGCGGAACAAGACAGGCAACCGGACGATAGTTCCCGGCGTGCAGACGGCGGTCGAAGGTCACGCGGACCTGATCGCTGTCGGGCGACACGTAGGCCTCGCGGTTGTAGGAAACGTAAACGCATCCCACAGCGCCGATCGAATGCGTCGTACGGCAGAAATTGTGCAGCGCCGCCGCGGCCTTCCCCTGCTTGTCGCCGGTCATCAAGTACGACGGATCGAGCCACTTGCCTTCCAGCAACCGCCGCGCGCCTTCGCGGGTCACGGCCGCGCGCTCCTTGCAAATCACCTCGGTCAAGCGGCGCTTGATTTCGAGGAACGCCGGATGGCGCGGGTCGTCGTCGTAGAAGCGGATGCGAAGCTTGAAGCGGTTCTTCAGCCCGTCGACCGTGCTGCGAAAGAGCGCCAAGCCCGGCGTGTCGAGATACAGGCTATGCACCGGATACGAGTTGCCCCGGTTTGGGTCGGCGTGTTCGTCGGGCACGAGGAAGCTGCGCACGAAATCGCGCACGTTGGCGGCGCACGACTCGTCGATGATGTACTTCAGTTCATAGCGGCTGGCTTGAAAGCCATGATGATAGGCCATGCGTTGCCGCCTCCCCTGCACCGACCGGCTTCCGGCAACCGGCCCCTCGAACCAACCACCCGAAATTCCCAAATCTCCCCGTTCCCCCCATACCTCTACCTAATAATCGAAAACGACAAACATTTCAACCCTTTGGCGTTACGATTCGGGGACGAGGAAGTGCGGCAAGGCCACTTGCAGGACTGGAGGAAGCGTCATAACTTCTTTTACGATAGCGTGTTGCAGTATCTGGAGCAATAGTGTGCTACTCCTAAGGATCATTTCATATCCACCTGTTTGTGTACCAATACGTACAGTAGGGGATAATATAACCCTAAGAGATGCAATGGCCCCGAAGAATTCGTAGGAAGGCCATTTCGCGGCGTCCCATGACGCGCCCTTCCCGTGTCGGGGCAGCGCACTACGGCGCGGGCAACAAGACGATGTCGGTCCACTTCAGCGGTAACGTCAGCCGCACGACGTCGCCGTCGCGTTGAACCTCGACGCGCTCGCCCTCCGTGCTGAGCGCGGCACGGAAGGGCGGGATCGACCGCAACCGCAGCGTCAGCCGCTCGATTGGCCGGTAGGTGTAGTTCACCAGCACCAGCGCTGAGCCCTTGGAACTGCGCAGCAAGTTCGCCTCGACTACGGGCTGCGAGACGGCGACCGCGCAGAACTCATCGAGGCGCCCGGCGATGCCGCGCAGGATGACCTTCCGCGGCGCGTCCGGCCAGACTTCGTCGAGCGTCGTCTGGTTCTGACGGAAGGGGGAGTAGGCCAATCCGGGCAGGAAACCTACGGCCGTCACGGTCCCCTTGCCGTACGATACGACGGCGGCGGCCGGGCGGCCGTTGTCGAAGCGAGCAAAGATGTCCTCGGACGGCAGTCCTTCGCGGAGATCGAGGCGGCAGCCGATTGCACGCAGCGGCGCGGCCTTCGCGTCGTCGGTCAGCCGCACGGTTGCCAGGGGCTTGATCGTCGGCAGATCGACGCGTTCGTTGTAGGCGTGGCCGCCCTGCTTCTCGGCCTTGCGCGCAGCGTCGGCCGGCCAGACGGCCGCGGCGAACGGCGGCAGAAGTGGCTCGTAGAACTCGTCGCGCGTGGCGGCGGCCGCCGAAAGATACAGCAGGCCGCCCTGCTTTACCCACTCGTCGATCTTCGCACTTGCCTTGCGCGTCAGGCATTGGCCGTTGACGAAAAGCGCCTTGTAGCCGGCCAGTTTGCCGGCCTCGACGTCTTCTTCGCGGAGGAAGTCGGGCTGCAGGGACGCGTGCCGCAGCGCGCACCACGTAAGCCGGTTTTCGACGAAGCTCGCCGGATCGTCGGTGTGCCAGTGGTCGTGGCTGACGCTGTAGAGAATCGCCACCGGATCGCGGACTGTGCGGGCCGGATAGAGCACCGGCTCGGCCTTCTCCAACGCGGCGGACAACTTGGCCACGCCGTCGTACTCGCTCCGCAGGTCGGACCAATAGTTCTCCGTGCCGATGTAGGTCGGGCCGAACGTCCAGAAGAAGATGCTCTTCGCCCCTTGTCCCACGGCCGAATAGGCCTTCAGCCGCAGGTAGCCGTCGTCGCTGGGCGTGATGAGTGCCCGCAGGCTCACGTTCCGCCCTTCGATGCCGCTGCGCATGATGGCGGCCAGGTAGCCGAGGGCCTGTCCGCCGGTCCACGTCGAGCTGGGGCCGTACATGCGGTTGAGCCCCAGCCAGTCTTCGGCGGAGAGGATATCGACGGCCTCTTGGGCGCTGATCTCGAAGAAGTCCAGGCCGCGGTAGCCCATCGCCGTGTGCGGCGGGCCCCAGGCATTGAAGAACGAGTGGTCGGAGGGGAGCGTTTCGCTCTGCATCCCCCGCGGCAGGCCGGCGAACGAGCGCTTCAGCAGGTCGTGCGTCTGCCGCAACTGCCGGACCGACCACCACTGCCCGAACTTGGCCGCGTAATAGTGGACCTTCCGCGTCGGCAGATCGGCGTCGCGGGGCAGCGATTTGGCGTACATGGCCTCGGCCGGGTATTCGATCTCGGCGATGGGCCGGCCGAGCGAGGCGTCGGTCTCGCCCCGCGCGCGAAGGTAGTCGCGGAACCAGCCGTTGAGCTTCGCGCGATCGACGCGGCGGAAGTCCATCGTCTGAATCTCGTCGGCGATCACGTAGTGCGCCATGTTCTCGTAGGTCCAGCGGCCGTCCTCGGTAGCTAGGGACTTGGCGATCTGTGCGCCGTCGCCTTTCTGCCAGGCCTCGGCGGACGCCTGCGGATCGGCCACCAGGTGCCACGTGGCCGCGTAGGTCTTCATGCCGTAGCGGCGGAGGACTTCGGTGGGCACGCCGGCCATCACGTTGAAGCCCAGGAGCTTGAGGGTTTCGGTGGCCTGCGCCGCCAGGGCCGGATCGTAGTGACCCCACACCGAGGTGAGCAACTCGAACTGCTTCAGCCCGCGGGCCTTTCCGCCCGTCACTTCCTTCGCCCAGGCCAGGTGCCGGGCCGTCATTTGCGAACCGGTCTCGAACTCGGCCTTCTTCTCCGCGAGCGGATGCGGCACGAGGAAGGCGATGGTCGCCGAGCCGCTCGACTCGCTGAAGCGGATGGCGACGCGCTCCGCCTCGGGCCGGTCAGCCAGTTCGACGTCGAGCCGGCAGCCGGTGATCTTCTCGCCCGGGCCCTCGCGCGCGACGGTCAACTTCAGTGTCGGCCATTCGGCCACGCCGCCCTCGCGGTCAAGCCGTTTGTGGAGCGGCCATTTCGTCAGGTCGGCCCACGGGCTCCATTGGCCGCCGGCAACGGTGAGGGTCTGCTGCGGCAGCGACCAGGGATCGAGGTGGATGTGGCCGCCGACGGTGACGCGGAACTTCTCGCCCGCCGGTTGGACAACTTTGCACCGCACGAAGACCTCGGCGGCCTCGGCGGAGGCCGTCATCGTCAACGCAAGGCACATCGCGCATAATGCCGTGACTCGCATGATTCCGCCTCCAGTATTCCGCTGCATCGCGGGCCGGAATCGCGGTCTGCAAGCGGCCGCGCATAATCTACTCCTGCCGTGGCCCGGACACAACACTTGCCGTGCCGCTTGCCTCTGCCGCGGCGGGGACCGACAATAACTGCTTGGTTACGCCCGGCGCGCACGAACGGCGCCAGCGCCGCTTCCCTTGGGAGGAATCGCATGAAGCCCCGTTGCTCCGTACTCCGTGCTTCGTACTCCGCACTCCCGTACTGTTGCCTCCTCGGCCTCCTCTGTGCCAGTGCGTACGGCGTCGACGACGCGCCCAACCTGGTCCGAAATCCGCAGTTCCAGGCGGCCGAGAAGCAGAACCTGCCCGACGGCTGGACCGTCTGGTTGCCCATCTCGCCGGAAGCGAGTTGCATGATCCGCGCGACCGAGGACGGGCTGAAGATCGACGCACCAGAAAGACCCTTTGCGGTCGGCGGCGTGTGGCAGGACTTGCAGGGGATCGTCGGCGGCCAGGCATATCTCCTTCACGCGACGTGCAAGGCCGAGAATATCGTGTCACCGTTTCGCTCGCTAATCGTCCGGGTGCTGTGGACCAAGGCCGGCAAGCCGCTGCATCCGGCCGGGATGATAGTCCGCGGGCCGGCGGGCGCCAAGGGCGTACTGGCGTTCCACGACGTGCTCGTGGCGCCGAAGGAAGCCGACGGCGCGAAGCTTTCGCTGGAAGTGAAATGGCCGCAGGGCGGCGCGGCCCTCTGGCGAGCAGTCTCCGTGCGCCGTACCACTCCGCCGCCGCCCCGCAAAGTGAAGATCGGCACGGTCTACCTGCGGCCCAAGAACAGCACGCCCGAGAAGAACCTCGATCTGTTCTGCCGGCAGATTGACGAAGCGGGCCGGCTGAAGCTCGACGTGGTCTGTCTGTCCGAGGCAATCACCCTGGTCGGCACGCCGCAGAACGCCGTGCAGGTGGCCGAGCCGATTCTCGGCCCAGCCTGCCAGCGGCTGGCTCAAGCGGCCAAACGCAACCGCGTTTGGGTGGTGGCGGGACTAATGGAACGCGACGGCAAGACGGTCTACAACACGGCCGTGCTGCTCGACCGCGACGGCAAGCTGGCCGGCAAGTACCGCAAGGTCCACCTGCCCCGCGAGGAGTGGACCAAGGGCATCGCGCCCGGCGGCGAGTATCCCGTGTTTCAGACCGAGTTCGGCACGGTGGCCATCCAGATCTGCTACGACTGGTTCTTCCCCGAGGTCCATGCAATTCTCGCACTCAAAGGAGCGGAAATCATCTTCGCCCCTACCTGGGGCACAACGTTTCCCGACCGCAACGGTTGCGTCGAGGGGGAAACCGTGTTCCGCGTGCGGGCCCGCGACAACGGCGTCTACATGGTCCCCGCGGTCTACGACGGCAACAGCATGGTCATCGACCCGCTGGGCCGGATTCTCGCCTCGAACAAGGGGCAGGAGGGCGTCTTCTGGCACGAAGTGGACCTCAGCCAGCGGGAGCCGCTCCCCTGGGTCGGCTTTTGGCGCTCGATCGCCCCACACGACCGCATGCCGGGCACTTACAGCGAATTGGGCAAAGAGCCGCAACGGTAGAACGGCCTTTCCAGGCCGTGCTTGTCGGCCTGGAAAGGCCGTCCTACGGATTCCGCCGGAACCACACCTTCCCGAGCCGCGTATAATCCTATAGGGCAATTCCCTAGGGAAAGGGTAATCACGTGGTGCGGTTCGAATCCGATCCGGTTCAGATGTACCTGATGCAGATGAGCGAGATCCCCTTGCTCACGCTGCCGCAGGAAGTCTCTATCGCCCGCGCCATCGAAGGAACGCGGCGGCGGTTTCGCTGCGCACTGCTTTCGACCGGGTATCCCTTGCAGGCAGCCGTCAACCTGCTCCGTCAGGTGCAGCAGGGGACGGTCCGCCTGGAGCGGGCGGTCGAGGTGCCCGTGATCGAGTTGCGGCGCAAGGGACGCTTGTTGAAGCGGCTGTCGCCCAACTTGCAGACCCTGGAGAACCTGTTGCGGCAGAACCGCCTCGATTTCGCCACGGCCGTCGGCACATCGTCCTCCGTGCGGCAGCGGCGGCAGGCGTGGCGGCGATTGACGCTGCGCCGCAGTAAGGCCGCGCAACTCATCGAGGAACTTCAGCTTCGCAGCGAAATGCTCCGGCCGATGCTCAAGGAACTGCGGCAACTCGGGCAGCGGATGGCTGTACTCTGCCGCGAGCGGGAGTTGCTGCGGCACGAGCCGGCCCACGGGCTGCGTTTGGCCACAATCCGTCGCGAACTTCGCCGCTTGATGTCCGTGAGCGGCGAGAGCCCCGCCACGCTAAACCGCCGGCTGGCCCGTATCGACCGCTACCAGCACGACTACGAAACGGCCCGTCACGAACTGGTCGCCGGAAACCTGCGTTTGGTAGTGTCCATTGCACGGCGCTACCGCAATCGGGGGCTGAGCTTATTGGATCTCATCCAGGAAGGAAACACGGGGCTTATCCGGGCGGTCGACAAGTTCGAATTCCGCCGCGGGTTCCGTTTCTCGACCTATGCGACTTGGTGGGTCCGTCAGGCCATCACTCGAGCGATCGCTGGGACCGGCCGGACGATCCGCGTGCCAATCCACGTAGTTGAGAATCTGGGTAAAGTGCAGGGGATTGCGCAAGTTCTGCTGCACGAGAAAGGGGGGCAGCCCAGCGACGAAGAAACGGCGGCCGCGGCCGGTCTTTCGGTGGGCGATACCCGGCGGGCGCTTAGTGCCGCTCGGATTCCACTATCGCTCGACCAGGCGATCGACGACCAAAGCGATAGCTACCTGGCCGATATCGTGCCCGCCCCCCGCGACGAGAGCCCCATTGAGAAGCTCCAGCACGATACGCTCCGGATCCGGCTGGATGATGCCCTATCCGCGCTCGACTACCGCGAACGGGAGATCCTCCGGCTCCGCTACGGCCTGACCGACGGCTACGTCTATACCCTGTCCGAGATAGGGCAGATATTCTCGGTCACACGCGAGCGGGTGCGGCAGATTGAAGTCGCTGCGCTCCAGAAGCTCCAGCACCCGAGCTGCGCCCGCCGGCTAGCCGAGTTCCTCGGCGACCCGATCTACCCCCCCCAAGAGATTCGGTGCGATGAGCCCGAATCTGCGCCCCCCCCACCTATCGCAATGCTCCCGTCAGGAATAAACTGGCAACATCACGTATCCGTAATGTAAGATGCGTGGGCGGGCAGGGTGGTCCTGCTCCGCCAGGCGTGCTTGCCATATCTCTGTTCCGAAGGAGTCCCGGACCCATGAAGAAGTTCGCACTGCTGGCCCTGTTGTTGAGTTTCTGCCTGTTCACCCTCGGGTGCGGCGGAAAGACGCCCGCGAAGACCGGCGAGAAGACCAAGACCGGCGAGAAGAAGACCGGCGAAAAGACCAAGACCGCGGAAAAGACCAAGACCGCCGTGATTGAAGAAAAGACCGCAGAGAAGACCGCAGAGAAGACCGCAGAAAAGACCGCAGAGAAGACCGCAGAGAAGACCGCAGAGAAGACCGTCGAGAAGACCGCCGTGGAAGAGAAGACCGCGGAGATGCCGGCGAAGACGGAAGAGAAGACGGTGAAGACCGAAGAGAAGACGCCCGACGTCGTGCCGCCGGTGATCGAAGACAAGAAGACCGAAGAGAAGACGAAGACCGACAAGCTTCCCGACCTCGATCCGCCCGCGCCTCCGGCGCCGACGCCGCCCGCGCCGCCGGCGGAAAAGACCGAATAGCTGCGGTTTGACCGCGCGTCGATCCGTTCGATCCGTTGGGGCGGCAGTTGCACTGCCGCCCCTTTTGCATTCCCGGGGCCCGCCGCGGGACGCAGCGCGCCGCAGTTCGGACGCAACGATGAGACAGGCATCCGTCGAGAACTTGTCTGCCGGGGTACGGACGGGCACGTCCGCCTGCCGCGGCAGGGCGCCGCCGGCGGTCGTGACGGCGGCGTTCGGCTCGGCCGCTGTGGTTCTCGCCGCGGGGATCCTGATTCCGAGTTGCCGCCGTTCGGGCGACGATTCGCCGCCGGCCGTCGCGCAGCAGGACGACCCGAGCGGCGTGCCGTCGCACGAGAGCCTGCAACCGGTCGAACCGGCGACCGATGGTGGGGGCGCGTCGCCGGAGCGCCTGCGCGCCGCGGTCGAGGCTGCCATCGCCGCCAACGCGGGATTGCTCGACAGCCCGGCGCTGCTGGCGCTGATGAACTCCCGCGGCGACGTGGCCGGCGATCCGCGCGAGATCGGTCCGCCCGCGCCGGACGACGCCCGCTCGGCGCGCAACTGGGAACTCCACTTCCTCCGCGGCAGCACGCCGGAGAACTACGCGCGGCAACTCGACCACTTCGACATCGAGTTGGGTGTGCTCCTGCCGGGCGGAAAACTGGTCTACGTCGCCGGTTTCTCGCAGCCGAAGCCAAAATCTCGTAGCGGCCGGGCCGACGCCGAGCGGCGCTACTATCTAACGTGGCGCGAGAGCGGATCGCAGCAGGCCGACCGCGACCTGTTGGCCCGCGCAGGAATGTCCTCCGAAGGACTCGTGATCCTGAAGTTCCTCCCGCCGGCCTTGGAAACGCAACTGGCCGAATTGGAGAAGAAGCACGCCGCGGGCCGCCCCGGCGCAATCGTCAAGACCTTGTTTGCCGTCCACACCGAAGGGGACGGCTACGCCTTGCACGTGATCGAACAGCAACGAAAATAAGCGGCAATGTCCGACAAACCGCCTCCGCTCACCGCTGAAGCGTTTTGCGACGTGCTCCGCGACAAGGACGTCGTGCCGGCCCACGTGCTTGCCGCCCTGCGCAAACAGATCGCCCAAGCGAAGTCGCCGATCCCGCCCGAAAGGATCGCGCAAGCGTTGATCGACAAGGGGTTCTTGACGCCGCTGCTGGCCAAGCGGCTCGTGGGGCAGGTTGCCAACCTGCCGACTGCCGGGCAGGTTGGCAACCTGCCCCACGAACCCCAGCAGCCGAAGTCCGATGCGGCGCAGAAACCGGCCGCGAAGCAGCCGCCTGCGGAAAGCGGTTTTGCCTCGTTGCTGGACGAAGAGCTTCCGCCCTTGCCCGGGGGCGCCGGCGGCCTTGCCGGCGGCGGTTCGCTCGACGCCCTGCTGAGCGATCCGTCGTTCCAGGCCGCCGCCGCGCGCGGCACTCCGTTACTCCCGGCCGTGCCGCACAAGACGCAGCAAGGCTTCTTCGCCCGACTGATGAAACCCGGCAAGAGCGGCACGTATTGGGACGCGCCCATCGCATGGATCGCCGGCGGCGCGACGGGCGTGTTGCTGCTGGGCGGCGTGCTGATCTGGACGCTCATGCGGCCGACGGCCGACGAGTTGCTTGCCCCGGCGGAGGCCCACTATCAGGCCGGCCGGTACGCGGCCGCGGTCGAGGCCTACGACGAATACTCTCAGCAGTTCCCCGCGCACGCCTCCTCCGGCCTCGCCCGCGTGCGGCGGGGTTTGGCCCAAGTGCGGCTGGCGCTCGAAGGCAAAGAGGAAGGGACGCTGCCGCTCCGCGGCGTGCGGGAAACGCTCGCCGAAATCGCCCGCGAGGGGCAGTTTCCCACCGAAGCCGGCGAAGCGCTGGCGTCGTTATTGACGGATGCCGCCGAGCGGTCGGCCGCGCAGGCCCGCAAGGCGTCCGACGCCGCGCTGGCCGCGCAGGCCCAGGAAGCGCTGGCCTTGATCGACGAGTTCGTGCCGCGGCGGAACTGGCCGCTGGAGCGGCTCGGCCGGATCGAACTCGCGGCGGCCGTGACGCTCCGCGACCTGGCCGCGCGCCGCAAACCGGCCGCCGCAATCGACAAGGCGGCCGTGAAATGGGTCGCCGACGATCGGCCGGCAATCGTGGACGAACTGCCGGCCGAGACGCTTGCCAGCATCGCCTTCGCGCGGCGGGAGACGAAGACTGCGGCCCCCGACGCCGCCGGGCATGTCGTCTTCGCCGAGACCGCCGGCGCAGTCTTCGCCCTGGATGCGGCCAGCGGCAAGCTCCTCTGGCGGCGGTTCGTCGGCTTCAGCGAAGACGCGCACAGTGCCGCCGCTCTGCCCGCGCCGGTCTCGGCCGAACCCGGCGCCGACGTGCTGCTTGTCGATCATCACCGCAACGAATTACAGCGCGTGGCCGTGGCCACGGGCCGTCCGAAATGGCGGAAAACGCTCGGCAAGCATGCTTGCAGTCAGCCGGTTGTCGCCGGCAACCGCGTATTGGTGGCGATGCGCGGAGGCCGCGAAGAAAAGGGAACCGGTTCCGAGTTGTTGTACGTCGATCTCGCCTCGGGCAATTCGATTGGCTACGTGCGATTTCCGTTGCCCGTACGCACGCCGCCGGCCGTCGATGTGGGCCGCGGGCTGGTCTTCCAGGCGGCCGACCGCGGGAGCCTGTTCGTGCTGGGGTTGGCCGACGGGCGCTGTCGGCAGGTGTTGCACGTGGGGCACGAGGCGGGCGGTGTGGCCGCGCCGCCCGCAATCGCCGGCGGTTTTCTGCTGCTGGCCGTCAACGACACGCTCCGCGGCAGCACGCTGCGCGAGTTTGCCATCAACGCCGCGAATGAGGATTCCCGCCTGCCCGTGCTCAAGCCGCTCGAGGAGGCGCCACTCGAAGGGCACGTCGATCTGCCACCGCTGGTCGACAAGAACGTGGCGCTGGTGACGACCGACGCCGGTGCGATCTACGCGTTCGAGTTGGATCAAACGCACCCCGGCGATCGGGCGAGCCCCGATGATACGGCAAGTCCCGATGACACGGCGAGCCCCGGTGACCAGGCGAGCCCCGGGCGTAAGCCCGGGGATAGTGGATCCGGTCTGTTACATCCCCGCGCTTACGCCCGGGGCTCGCCTGACGGCGGTGACGTGCGCGTGCATTATGCACTGCTCCGCGAGGGGAAATGCTGGATCGCCGGCGCGGAGCTGGCGTGTTACGAAGTCCGGCTCGCCGACGACCGGCTCATACAAGAGTGGACCAGCCGGCAGCACGGCGTTTGTTTGCAGCCGTTGCGAGCGATCGGCCGGACGATCTACCAGGTCTGCCACCGCGAGGGCATGCCGGGCATCGTCGTTTCCGCCGTGGCCGCCGACCAACCCGAGTTGCATTGGCAGACGTGGCTCGCCGCGCCGTTGGCAGGTGAACCCGTGGTGGATGCCGCGGGCCGGATCATCGGCGCTGTGACCGCCGCCGGCGCGGTCTTTCGGTTCAACGCGGGTACGTTGACGGAGAAGGGCGTGCTCGATCAGCCGTTCACCGTGGCGTCGGCAGGGCAACAACAACGACCGATCTCCCATGTGGTCCGCCTGAGCGACACGCTACTGGCGATGACCGGCGGGCCAGGGTCGGGTTACTTGGGAGTGGTTGATCTCAGTGCCAAGAGCGGCAGTGCAACTGCCGCCCCAACACGCGGCGCGCCTGCCACAACACCGCTGCGCGAATGGCAACTGCCGGGGCGGTTGTATGCACCGCCGGCGGCGCTTGGAGACAGGTTGCTGGCGCCCGTCGAGATTGGGCAGGTGCTGCTGCTCACGCCCAAGACGGGCGACTTGCAGAGCGCGCCGTTCCAATCGCGGATCGAGCGGAGCGCAGTTCCCGCGTGGCGCACGCCGACGCCGCTGGGCGACGCCGAGGCCGTGGTGGCCGACGACCGCGGCCGGCTGGTCCGCTTGAGTATCGCGGCCGAGCCGCAGCCGCATCTCATGGCAACGGCCGAGGGCGAACTACCGCAACCGATCGTTTCGCCGCTGGCAGCGCTGGGTGAAACGATCTTCGGGGTCGATGCGGCCGATTCGCTGGTCGTCGTGTCGGCCGCCGACCTCAAGGCCGCCCCACTGCGCCACAAGCTGCCCGGCCGCTGTGATTGGGGGCCGCAACGCATCGGCGAGCGAGTGTTACTGACGACCGACAGCGGCCACTTGTTGTGTTTTGACGCCGCGGGTAAGCAACTCTGGCAATTGCCGCTCCGCTACGGCTCGCTGGCCGGAACGCCGCTGGCGGCCGGCGAAGACCTCGTCCTGACGGCAACCGGCGGAGTCGTGTGGTGGGTTACTGCCCAGAGCGGCAAGGAATTTGGCAAACTCGACACCGGCCTGCCGCTGGCGACCGGTCCCGTAACGTTGAACAGACAACTACTCGTCGGCGGCTGCGACGGCAGTTTGTACGTGATTGAAGCACCGTAATACTTGTTGGGGCGGCAGTGCATGCGCAAGCATCGTGTACGATTGAAGCCCGAAGCGCAAGCGAGGGAAGTGAAGCCCCAATCGCAAGCCAAGCGAAGATCGCGCCTTCTCTCGCTTGCGCTTCGGGCTTCAATCCTCTGTTGCCTGCTGGCGGCCGCGCCGGCACGGGCGGCGGAGCGGCTGTTCGAGCAGGAGCCGTTCGACCGGATCACGCTCGACGAGCAGAACCGCGGCACGGTGTTACGAGTCCGGCCGTTGGACCTGCCCGGGCGGCAGGTGCCCGCCAAGCCGCCGCCCACCGAGCGGCTCCCGGTGCGGCTGGTCGAGCAGCCGGACCGCACGTTCGAGGTCTTCTGGGGCTCGATCAAGAAGGTCGAGTTGTTCGAGCAGATGGTGCTCGACGAGGCCACGGCCTTGGTCGCCGACGGCAAGGCCGACGAAGCCTACGACTACTTCCGCTTCCTCGATGCCGAATATCCGAAGCTTCCCGGGCTGGCCAAGGCCCGCGACGATTATCTGTGCGAGGAGGCCCGGCTGGGCCATCGCCGGCAGCAGTACGACGCGGCGCTGGCCATCCTGCGCGAGGTGCATCGCCGCAACCCGCAGCGCCCGGGGCTCGACAAGGCGATGGGCCTGACCACCGGCAAGCTCGTCGAGCAGTACGTCGCGGCCGACGACTACACGGCCGCGCGGGCGTTGCTTCGCAATCTGGCGGCCTGCTATGCCGACCATCCGCTGGCCGCGCAGTGGGAGGAGAAGCTAAAGACCCAGGCCGCGGCCTTGCTGACCGAGGCCCGCGCGGCGCAGCAGGCCGGCGATCTCCGCACCGCGGCCCAACGCACGCGCAAACTCGTCCTCATCTCGCCCGCCGTCGAAGGCGCCCGGGAACTGGCCGAAAACCTGCACCGGCAGTATCCGCGCGTGGTGGTGGGCGTGCGCGACAAGGGAACTGTCCCCGGCAACCGCCTCCTCTATCGCACGCTCACCGAGTTCGCCGGGCCGAGCGAATCCGGCGGCAAGTACGTCTGCACCGTGGGCGAACTGACCATCGACAACGCAAAGCGGCGGTTGTCGCTCGAGGTGAAGCCGGGGCTCCGCTGGGCCTCCGGTAGCGCGACGTTGACCGGCTACGACGTGGCGCAGCGCCTGCTGGCCGCGGCCGATCCGGCCGACGCCGCCTATCGCCCGGACTGGGCCGAGTTGTTCCAGGCCGTCGCCGTGCAAGACGTGTATCGCATGGAAGTCGAGTTGCGGCAGACGCACCTCCGCCCGCAGGCGCTGCTGCAAACGATGCTGCCGCCCGGGAGTTCGCCCGTGGGGCAGGTTGCTAACCTGCCTTCCCCCGTGGGACAGGTTGCCAACCTGTCTGAACAGCAGGTTGGCAACCTGCTCCACGCGCAGGTTGGCAACCTGC
>Ga0233425_10008187_pt1 | contig 14080 bp, 8 predicted proteins | sample Watercolumn_Towu_2_FD_181712 | JGI IMG/M metagenome (GOLD analysis project Ga0233425, IMG submission 181712) | Freshwater microbial communities from Lake Towuti, South Sulawesi, Indonesia - Watercolumn_Towuti2014_140_MG | ecosystem: Environmental > Aquatic > Freshwater > Lake | place: Indonesia...
GCCTCAACATCATGGAATTCTGCAAGGCCTTCAACGCCCAGACGCAGGGCATGGAGCCGGGCCTGCCGATTCCCGTGGTGATCACCGCCTATGCGGACAAGAGCTTTACCTTCGTGATGAAGACGCCACCGGCGTCCGTGCTCATCAAGAAGGCCGCAAAGATCGATAAGGGCTCGTCCAAGCCGCACACCGACAAGGTGGGCAAGCTGACGCGCGCCCAGGCCGAGGAAATCGCCAAGGCCAAGATGAAGGATCTGACGGCTGCCGATCTGGACGCGGCCGTGCGCACGATCGCCGGCAGCGCTCGCAGCATGGGTGTCACCGTGGAGGGCATTTGACATGGCTAAGCTTTCCAAACGTACCCAGGCCCTGCGCGCCAAGATCGACCGCAACAAGGCTTATCCTGTGACCGAGGCGCTGGCGCTCGTCAAGGAATGCGCCACCGCCAAGTTCGACGAATCTGTCGATGTCGCCGTGAATCTTGGCGTCGATGCCAAGAAGTCGGACCAGCTGGTGCGTGGCTCCGTCGTGCTGCCGGCTGGCACCGGCAAGAGGGTGCGGGTGGCCGTCTTCGCCCAAGGCGAAAAGGCCCAGGCCGCCAAGGATGCCGGGGCGGACATTGTCGGCTTCGACGATCTCGCTGCCCAGGTGAAGGAAGGCAAGATGGACTTCGACGTGGTCATCGCCACGCCCGACGCCATGAAGGTGGTCGGCGCGCTCGGTCAGATCCTTGGTCCCCGCGGACTCATGCCGAACCCGAAAGTCGGCACGGTGACCATGGATGTCGCCGGCGCGGTGAAGAACGCCAAGGCAGGCCAGGTGCAGTACCGCACCGACAAGGCCGGAATCGTCCAGTGCACCATCGGCCGCGCCTCGTTCTCCATCGAGCAGCTGCAGCAGAACATGGCCGCGCTGTTTGACGCCCTTAACAAGGCCAAACCGGCTACCAGCAAGGGCCAATATCTGAAGAAGGTCTCCGTTTCCAGCACCATGGGCGGGGGCGTGCGCATCGACCAGGCGAGCCTGTCGGCGCAACAGTAAGGAATTCGACCCCCGCATAGCGGGGGCAGAGCTTTGGGATGCCGGGGACGCGCAAGCCGAACCGGCAGATCGTCAAAGACCGCAGGTGCCCGAGGGTGCGGCATGGCCCGGAGGCTTAAGCGTGCAAGCGGCCTGCGCAGACGGTGCACCCAGACAGGATTATCGCCCGTTGCCTGAACGCAACGGGAAACACTCCTGATCCAGGTCGCCGTGGGTGCGGCGGAGCGGTAATCGCCGCGTGTTGACTTGATAGGAGAAAGGACCGCATGGGTCTCAATCTTGAAGGCAAAAAAGCTATCGTGGCGGAGGTATCCGCACAGGTAGCCAACGCCCAGACTATTGTCGTGGCCGAGTACCGCGGAATTGAGGTGGGCGATCTCACCCAGCTCCGCGCAAAGGCCCGCCAATCTGGCGTGTACCTGCGTGTGCTAAGGAATACCCTGGCCCGTCGCGCGGTTGCCGAAACCTCGTTCTCCGTGCTGGCCGACCAGATGACCGGGCCGCTGATTTATGGCATTTCCGCCGATCCGGTTGCCGCGGCAAAGGTGCTGAACGACTTCGCCAAAGGTAACGAGAAACTGGTGCTTAAGGCTGGTGCCTATGCCGGCAAGGCGTTGGACAAGGCTGGTGTGCAGGCGTTGGCATCCATCCCGAGCCGCGAAGTTCTGCTTGGGCAACTGCTTGGCGTCATGCAAGCCCCGATCTCTGGTTTGGCGCGTGTGCTGGCGGCAGTGGCGGCAAAAAGGGGCGAAGCCGCGACAGCCTGATCGTATTTCACCTGCAACCAATCATCACATTTGCAAATTATTCGTTAGGAACTCAACATGGCATTCGATAAAGATGGATTCCTTGCCGCTTTGGACGGCATGACCGTAATGGAGCTCAATGAACTGGTTAAGGCGGTCGAAGAGAAGTTCGGTGTTTCAGCTGCCGCGATGGCAGTGGCGGCACCAGGTGCCGGTGGTGGCGCTGCCGCTCCTGCTGCGGAAGAAAAGACCGAATTCACCGTTGTGCTGGCCGCCGCTGGCGACAAGAAGGTCGAGGTGATCAAGGTGGTTCGTGCCGTGACTGGCCTTGGCCTGAAGGAAGCCAAGGATCTCGTCGATGGCGCACCGAAGCCCGTCAAAGAGGCGATCCCCAAGGCCGATGCCGAGGCGCTCAAGAAGCAGCTGGAAGACGCCGGCGCGAAAGCCGAGATCAAATAACGATGTTGTTTGGGCTGGGCTGGCGGTTGAGGCCGCCAGCCCTTTGCCTTTGCTGAACGAAGCAGTTTTCAGTCGTGAGGTGCCTGTGGAGTTCGTCGCAACACTCAGGCACTTGACCACTGAGTTTTGATTTCTCACCCCCGGAGCCGATATGACGTACTCCTACACCGAGAAAAAGCGCATCCGCAAGAGCTTTGCCAAGCGTGCCAGCGTGCTTGACGTGCCGTTTCTGCTGGCCACGCAGCTCGAGTCCTACCTGGCCTTTCTGCAGACGGATATTCCGCCGGCGCAGCGCCGCAATCAGGGCTTGCAAGCGGCCTTCACCTCGATCTTCCCGATCGTCAGTCACAGCGGCAATGCGCGTTTGGAATTCGTCTATTACGCCCTCGGCGAACCGGCTTTCGATGTCAAGGAATGTCAGCAGCGTGGCCTGACTTTCGCCAGCCCGTTGCGAGCTCGCGTGCGCCTCGTCATCATGGACCGCGAGGCACCCAAGGAGACAATCAAGGAAGTGAAGGAACAGGAGGTCTACATGGGCGAAATCCCGCTCATGACGACGACGGGTTCTTTCATCATTAACGGTACCGAGCGCGTTATCGTTTCCCAGTTGCATCGTTCCCCCGGCGTGTTTTTCGAGCATGACCGGGGCAAGACGCACTCTTCCGGGAAGCTGTTGTTCTCGGCTCGCATCATTCCCTATCGCGGTTCCTGGCTGGATTTCGAGTTCGATCCGAAGGACTATCTCTATTTCCGCGTCGACCGCCGCCGCAAGATGCCGGTGACGATTCTGCTGAAAGCCATCGGCCTGACGTCAGAACAGATCCTTGCGACCTTCTTCGAGTTCGACACCTTTCACTTGTCCAAGAAGGGCATCCAGTTCGAAGTCGTGCCGGAAAGGCTGCGCGGAGAAGTGGCCCGGTTCGATATCACCGACAAAGCTGGCAAGGTTATTGTCGCCAAGGACAAACGCATTACAGCCAAGCACATTCGCGAGTTGGCCGACGCCGGAATCAAGAAGATCAACGTTCCCGAGGATTTCTTGCTCGGCCGGGTTGTAGGCCACAACGTGGTGGATGGCGAGACCGGTGAGTTTCTTGCCAATGCCAACGATGAACTTACGGAAAGTCTGCTTGGCAGGCTGCGCGAATCCGGAGTTGAAACGTTGCGCACGCTATATGTCAACGACCTCGATCGCGGCGCATACATTTCGTCTACGCTCCGCACCGACGAGACAGCCGACCAGACTGCGGCACGGGTTGCCATCTATCGCATGATGCGCCCGGGCGAACCGCCGACAGAAGATGCGGTCGAGACGCTGTTCAACGGCCTGTTCTACTCCGAGGAGCGCTACGACTTGTCCGCAGTCGGCCGAATGAAGTTCAACCGCCGCGTCGGTCGCGAAGCCCTGGATGGTCCGGGTACGCTGTCCAATCAGGACATCATCGACGTCATTCGAATCCTCGTCGAGCTGCGCAATGGTCGCGGGGAGATCGACGATATCGACCACCTCGGCAACCGCCGCGTGCGCTCGGTCGGCGAACTTGCGGAGAACCAGTTTCGCGCGGGACTCGTTCGCGTCGAACGCGCCGTGAAGGAACGCCTTTCGCAGGCCGAGTCCGAAAACCTGATGCCGCATGATCTGATCAATGCCAAGCCGATTTCGGCGGCAATCAAGGAGTTCTTCGGCTCCAGCCAGCTCTCACAGTTCATGGACCAGACCAATCCCTTGTCCGAGATTACGCACAAGCGCCGCGTCTCGGCGCTTGGTCCGGGTGGTCTGACGCGGGAACGCGCCGGCTTCGAGGTGCGCGACGTGCATCCTACGCACTATGGCCGGGTATGCCCTATCGAGACGCCGGAAGGCCCGAACATCGGCCTTATCAATTCGCTGGCGCTCTATGCGCGGACCAACCAATTCGGTTTCATGGAGACGCCCTACCGCAAGGTGGTGGAGGGTCGCGTGACGGACCAGATCGACTACCTGTCGGCGATCGAGGAGGGCAATTTCGTCATCGCCCAGGCTAACGCGCAACTGGACAAAAAGGGCAAGCTGGTAGATGAGCTGGTGTCCTGCCGCCACAAGAGCGAGTTCACCATGGTGACGCCCGATCAGGTCCAGTATATGGACATCGCACCGGGCCAAGTGGTGTCAGTTGCCGCGTCTCTGATTCCTTTCTTGGAACACGACGACGCCAACCGCGCCCTGATGGGCGCCAACATGCAGCGCCAGGCTGTGCCTTGCCTTCGGGCCGAAAAGGCGTTGGTCGGTACCGGCATAGAGCGCACGGTGGCCGTTGACTCAGGCACCGCCGTGCAGGCGCTGCGCGGCGGTGTGGTGGATTACATCGATGCTAACCGCATCGTGGTGCGCGTGCATGACGACGAGACGGTGCCGGGAGAGGTTGGTGTCGACATCTACAATCTGATCAAGTACACACGCTCCAACCAGAACACCAACATCAACCAGCGTCCGCTGGTGAAGGTGGGTGACGTCATTGCCAAGGGAGACGTCATAGCTGATGGCGCCTCGACCGACATGGGTGAGTTGGCCCTCGGCCAGAACATGCTGGTGGCGTTCATGCCCTGGAACGGCTACAACTTCGAGGACTCCATCCTGATCTCGGAGCGGGTCGTCGCAGACGACCGCTTTACCTCGATTCACATCGAGGAACTGACCGTGGTGGCTCGCGACACCAAGCTGGGCGCGGAGGAAATCACGCGCGACATCGCCTCGCTGGGCGAAGCGCAGCTTTCCCGCCTCGACGAGTCCGGCATCGTCTACATCGGCGCCGAGGTTGAGGCCGGCGATGTCCTCGTCGGCAAGGTGACGCCGAAGGGCGAAACGCAGTTGACGCCAGAGGAGAAGCTGCTGCGCGCGATCTTCGGCGAGAAAGCCTCCGACGTGAAGGACACGAGCCTCCGCGTGCCTTCGGGTATGTCTGGAACGGTGATCGACGTTCAGGTGTTTACTCGCGAGGGAATTGAGCGTGACAAGCGCGCACAACAGATCATCGATGACGAACTGCGCCGCTACAAGACGGACTTGGCGGACCAGATGCGGATAGTCGAACGCGATACGTTCGCCCGTATCGAGCGTCTTCTCGTTGGCAAGGTGGCCAACAAGGGCCCGAAAAAGTTGGCCAAGGGCACCAAGGTCACCAAAGCCTACCTGGAGTCGATGGAACCTCACAACTGGTTCGACATCGGCCTTGCCAACGACGAGACGGCTCAGCAACTGGAGAGTCTGCGCGAGAGTATCGAACAGACACGCAAGGATTTCGATCAAGCTTTCGAGGCGAAGAAGAAGAAACTTACTCAGGGAGACGAACTGCCTCCCGGGGTACAAAAGATGGTCAAGGTCTATCTGGCCGTCAAGCGCCGTCTGCAGCCTGGCGACAAGATGGCCGGTCGCCATGGCAACAAGGGTGTCGTGTCGCGCATTGTTCCGATCGAGGACATGCCGCATATGGCGGACGGCACGACGGTTGACATCGTACTCAATCCGCTCGGTGTGCCGTCGCGGATGAACATCGGGCAGATCCTGGAAACACATCTCGGATGGGCCGCCAAAGGCCTTGGCCTGAAGATCGGGGAGTTGTTGAAGCAGCAGGTATCCTCGTCCGAACTGCGCAAGTATCTCAACAAGATCTACAACTCGAGCGGGAAGAGCGAGGAAATCGACACGCTGACCGACCAGGAGACTCGGCAACTCGCCGACAACCTCAAGCACGGCGTTCCGTTTGCCACGCCCGTGTTCGATGGCGCGCATGAAGAGGAAATTAAGAACATGCTTGAGCTGGCCGGCTTGCCGCGCACAGGCCAGGTTACGCTGTTTGATGGTCGCACCGGAGAAGCGTTCGAGCGACCCGTCACTGTGGGCTACATGCATGTGCTGAAGCTGCACCATCTGGTCGACGACAAGATGCATGCCCGCTCGACTGGCCCCTACAGCTTGGTCACCCAGCAGCCGTTGGGAGGCAAGGCACAGTTCGGCGGACAGCGCTTCGGCGAGATGGAAGTGTGGGCGCTGGAAGCGTACGGCGCCTCCTATACGCTGCAGGAGATGCTTACGGTCAAATCCGATGACGTGTCCGGCCGCACGAAGGTCTACGAGAACATCGTCAAGGGCGAGCACAAGATTGATGCCGGTATGCCGGAATCCTTCAATGTGCTGGTCAAGGAAATTCGATCCCTGGCGATCGACATCGATCTGGAGCGCTACTGAACGGTTGTTCGGCATCCACGGGATATTTGAAATCGAAGACGCACCCCTCGCAGGAGTGACGAAATGAAAGCACTACTCGATCTGTTCAAGCAGGTAACCCAGGAAGAGGAGTTCGACGCCATTACCATCGGCCTCGCCTCGCCGGAAAAGATCCGTTCCTGGTCCTACGGTGAAGTCAAGAAGCCGGAAACGATCAACTATCGCACTTTCAAGCCGGAGCGCGATGGCCTCTTCTGCGCCAAGATCTTCGGTCCGGTGAAGGACTACGAATGCTTGTGCGGGAAGTACAAGCGTCTAAAGCATCGTGGCGTCATTTGCGAGAAGTGTGGCGTAGAGGTGACGCTGTCCAAAGTGCGCCGGGAGCGCATGGGACACATCGAGTTGGCTTCACCAGTCGCCCATATCTGGTTCCTCAAGTCCCTCCCCAGTCGTCTTGGCATGGTGCTCGACATGACTCTCCGGGACATCGAGCGGGTGCTCTATTTCGAGGCTTACGTAGTCGTCGATTCCGGCATGACCCCACTCAACCGTGGCCAACTGCTGTCCGAGGACGACTATTTGGCCAAGGTCGAGGAGTATGGCGACGACTTCGCCGCGGTGATGGGTGCGGAGGGTATCCGCGAATTGCTGCGCACCCTCGACGTGAACCATGAAATCGATGTTCTGCGCAAGGAGTTGGAGTCGACGGGTTCGGAGGCGAAGATCAAGAAGATCGCCAAGCGCCTCAAGGTGCTGGAGGCTTTCCAGCAATCCGGCATTAAGCCTGAGTGGATGATTCTTGACGTGCTGCCGGTGCTTCCTCCGGATCTGCGGCCACTCGTGCCGCTGGATGGCGGTCGATTCGCCACCTCGGATTTGAACGACCTCTATCGGCGCGTCATTAACCGCAACAACCGCCTTAAGCGCTTGCTTGAGTTGAAGGCGCCGGAAATCATCGTTCGCAACGAAAAGCGCATGTTGCAGGAGGCAGTCGACTCATTGCTTGACAACGGACGCCGCGGCAAGGCTATGACCGGTGCCAACAAGCGGCCGCTGAAATCGCTGGCCGACATGATCAAGGGCAAGGGAGGCCGTTTCCGCCAGAACCTGCTTGGGAAACGCGTGGACTACTCTGGCCGCTCGGTGATCGTGGTCGGTCCTCAACTGAAGCTGCATCAGTGCGGCCTGCCCAAGAAGATGGCGCTGGAACTGTTCAAGCCGTTCATTTTCAATAAGCTCGAACTGATGGGTTTGGCGACCACCATCAAGGCGGCGAAGAAGCTGGTGGAGCAGGAGGTGCCGGAGGTCTGGGACATCCTCGAGGAAGTGATCCGCGAGCATCCGGTGATGTTGAACCGTGCGCCGACACTTCACCGCTTGGGCATTCAGGCCTTCGAGCCGACGCTGATCGAGGGCAAGGCCATCCAGTTGCATCCGCTGGTATGCGTAGCGTTCAACGCCGACTTCGACGGCGACCAGATGGCCGTACACGTACCGCTGTCGCTTGAGGCGCAGATGGAGGCCCGAACGCTGATGCTGTCCTCCAACAACATCCTGTCTCCCGCAAACGGTGAGCCGATCATCGTCCCGTCACAGGACATCGTGCTCGGCCTTTACTATGCCACGCGGGAGCGCATCAACGCGCGCGGCGAAGGAATGGCGTTCACGGACATAGCGGAGGTCAAGCGCGCATTTGAATCGGGCAAGGCGGACTTACACGCTCGCGTAATCGCGCGAATCAAGGAATATGACGTCACCGACGAGGGTGAGAAGCGCGAAAAGATCACGCGCTACGAAACGACTATCGGCCGTGCCATCCTCTCGGAAATTCTGCCTGCCGGTTTGCCTTTTTCCATCATCAACAAGACACTCAAGAAAAAGGAAATCTCGCGCCTGATTAACGCCTGTTTCCGCCGCTGCGGGTTGAAGGAAACAGTCATCTTTGCGGACAAGCTGATGCAGGCCGGATTCGGGCTAGCCACTCGCGCCGGCATTTCCATCTCCATTGGCGACATGCTGGTGCCGCCGCAGAAGCATGACATCATTTCCGCTGCCGAACATGAGGTCAAGGAAATCGAGAAGCAGTACACCTCGGGCCTTGTGACGGACGGCGAACGTTACAACAAGGTGGTGGATATCTGGGGGCGCGCCGGCGATCAGGTGGCCAAGGCCATGATGGAGCAGCTCTCCCACCAGGAGGCCGTAGATCGCGTAGGCAAGAAAGTCGCGCAGGAATCGTTCAATGCCATTTACATGATGGCAGATTCAGGAGCGCGCGGTTCAGCGGCCCAGATCCGACAGTTGGCTGGTATGCGGGGTCTGATGGCGAAGCCGGATGGCTCCATCATCGAGGTGCCGATCACCACCAATTTCCGCGAGGGTCTCAACGTTCAACAGTACTTCATTTCTACGCATGGTGCCCGTAAAGGTTTGGCCGACACCGCACTGAAGACTGCGAACTCGGGTTACCTGACACGCCGCTTGGTCGATGTGACTCAGGATCTGGTGGTAACCGAGGACGATTGCGGTACGGCCAACGGTTTTGCCATGAAGGCGCTGATTGAAGGTGGGGAGGTGGTCGAGGCGCTGCGTGAGCGCGTGCTCGGGCGGGTTGTTGCCTCGGACGTGCTGCACCCCGAAACGCAGGATGTGCTGTTTCCCGCGGGCTGCCTCCTCGATGAAGACGCAGTTGACTTGATCGAGAGCCTGGGCGTGGACGAGGTGCGCGTGCGCACTCCTCTTACGTGCGAAACACGTTACGGCTTGTGTGCCAAGTGCTACGGGCGCGATCTCGGTCGCGGCACGTTGGTGAACTCGGGCGAGGCGGTCGGAGTGATTGCCGCTCAGTCGATTGGGGAGCCGGGTACGCAGCTCACCATGCGTACCTTCCACGTCGGTGGTGCGGCCTCGCGGGCAGCGGCCGCATCACACGTCGAAGCCAAATCGGCAGGTACGGTACGGTTCACGCAGAACATGCGCTACGTTACCAACCCGAAGGGCGAGAAGGTTGTGATCGCGCGGTCCGCCGAAGTACTGGTGACCGATGATCATGGGCGCGAGCGGGAACGCCATAAGGTGCCCTATGGCGCCATCTTGGCTGCCGACGACGGAAAACACGTGAGGGCAGGCGCCCCGCTGGCTACGTGGGACCCCCATACTCGCCCCATCGTGACGGAATACGCCGGCATCGTGAGGTTCGAGAACGTCGAGGAAGGCGTGACTGTCACCAAGCAGATCGACGAGGTAACCGGGTTGGCCACCCTCGTGGTCATCGATCCGAAGCGCAAGGCGGGTGCTGCCGCAAAGGGCCTTCGTCCGCAGGTGAAGCTGCTGACCGCAGACGGTGACGAAGTGAAGATACATGGTACCGACCACTCGGTGACCATTACCTTCCAAGTTGGCTCCATCATTACGGTGAAGGATGGCCAGGAGGCCAGCGTAGGGGATATTCTGGCGCGAATTCCGCAGGAGTCTTCCAAGACGCGAGACATCACGGGAGGCTTGCCACGAGTGGCGGAGCTCTTCGAGGCGCGCTCACCCAAAGATGCCGGAATGCTTGCGGAGGTTACCGGTACGGTTTCCTTTGGCAAGGACACCAAGGGCAAGCAGCGCTTGGTGATTACGGAACCCGATGGCACGGCGCACGAGTACCTGATTCCCAAGGACAAACATGTCATGGCCCACGACGGCCAGGTGGTAAACCGCGGAGAGGTCATCGTGGACGGCCCGGCCGACCCGCATGACATCCTGCGCTTGAAGGGGGTCGAGGAGCTAGCTCGCTACATCATTGACGAAGTACAGGACGTTTACCGTCTGCAAGGGGTGAAAATAAACGACAAGCACATCGAGGTGATCGTTCGCCAGATGCTACGTCGCGTCGTCATTACCGATCCCGGCGATACCCATTTCATCCGCGAGGAGCAAGTGGAGCGTGCGGAGGTGCTCGACGAGAACGACAAGGCGACTAACGAGGGCAAACGCCCGGCGGAATATCAGTACATGCTGCTTGGCATTACCAAGGCCTCGTTGTCTACGGATTCGTTTATCTCGGCGGCCTCGTTCCAGGAGACCACTCGCGTGCTGACTGAGGCGGCGATCATGGGCAAGCGCGACGAACTACGTGGCCTTAAGGAGAACGTCATAGTCGGCCGTCTCATCCCGGCTGGCACTGGGTTGGCTTATCACCGCACCCGGCGAATGCAAGCCGTTGGTGAGGATATCGCCGCCAGCAGGGAACTTGTCCTTGAGGAAGGCTCGACCCAGGAAGACGCTCAGCCGAGTTGACGGTTTGTTAAAAAACTCATTATAATCCGGCCTCTTTGCGAACGGCGCGGCGAAACCGCGTGCTGCGCAAGATAGGAATTATCCGGGGCGGCGCCACCATGAGAGCCGCCTCGGTTTTTTGGAAACCAAAGAATATGCCAACAATCAATCAGTTAGTGCGGAAAGCGCGCAAGGCGCCAGCCACTAAGAGCAAAGTGCCTGCCCTGGCAAACTGCCCGGCCAAGCGTGGCGTATGCACGCGTGTTTATACAACCACGCCGAAGAAGCCGAACTCGGCGCTGCGTAAAGTGGCCAAGGTACGACTGACCAACGGTTTCGAAGTGATTTCGTACATCGGTGGTGAAGGACACAACTTGCAGGAACACTCGGTGGTGCTGATTCGCGGCGGTCGGGTGAAGGATCTTCCGGGCGTGCGTTACCACATCGTGCGTGGCAGCCTGGATACGCAGGGTGTCAAGGATCGCAAGCAAAGCCGTTCCAAGTACGGCGCTAAGCGGCCAAAGGCTGCCTAATCTGAAGAGCAAGTGCAGAGGTAAGAAAAATGCCACGACGCAGAGAAGTTCCGAAGCGCGACATTTTGCCGGACCCGAAATTCGGCAGCCAGGACGTTGCGAAGTTCGTCAATGTGCTGATGATGAGCGGCAAGAAGTCCGTCGCCGAAAGTACGCTTTACCGTGCTTTCGAGCAGATCAAGAGCAAGTCCGGGAAGGATCCAATCGAAGTGTTTACCTTGGCGGTCAACAACGTCAAGCCATCGGTTGAAGTCAAAAGCCGTCGCGTAGGTGGAGCTAACTACCAGGTTCCGGTGGAAGTGCGTCCGGTTCGCCGTGCTGCACTTGCCATGCGCTGGATTCGCGAATCGGCCCGTAAGCGCTCGGAGAAGTCCATGGGTGCACGTCTGGCGGGCGAGTTGATGGAGGCAGCCGAGGGCCGCGGCGGTGCCGTAAAGAAGCGCGAGGAAGTGCATCGCATGGCCGAAGCCAACAAGGCGTTCGCGCACTATCGTTTCTGACGGGTGGCTGGTTTTCCGAGTTAATTGATAGACGGTTCCACCGAGGGGTTACCCGACCCAGGTGGCATGGTTTAGATAAGGCAAATTAAAGTGGCACGCACGACCCCGATTGAGCGCTATCGAAACATTGGCATCAGTGCGCACATTGATGCTGGCAAGACCACGACCACCGAGCGGATCCTGTTCTATACAGGTGTCTCGCATAAGATTGGCGAGGTGCACGATGGCGCGGCCGTCATGGACTGGATGGAGCAGGAGCGCGAGCGCGGCATCACCATCACGTCCGCGGCGACCACCTGCTTCTGGAAGGGGATGGACGGCAAGTACCCCGAGCACCGTATCAACATCATCGACACGCCGGGACACGTAGACTTCACCATCGAGGTGGAGCGCTCCATGCGCGTGCTCGACGGCGCCTGCATGGTGTATTGCGCGGTCGGCGGTGTGCAACCGCAATCGGAAACCGTCTGGCGCCAGGCCAATAAATACAAGGTGCCGCGTCTGGCCTTCGTGAACAAGATGGACCGCCAGGGCGCGGACTTCTTCAAGGTGTTCGACCAGATGAAGGCCCGCCTGAAGGCCAATCCGGTTCCACTTCAGGTGCCGATCGGCGCCGAAGAGAATTTCGAGGGCGTGGTCGATCTGATCCGCATGAAGGCGATCTTCTGGGACGACAGCAGCCAGGGCATGAAGTTCGATCTGCGCGACATTCCGGCGAACCTGGCCGAACAGGCCAAGGAATGGCGCGAAAAGATGGTTGAGGCGGCTGCCGAAGCCAATGAAGAATTGATGAACAAGTACCTCGAGGAAGGCGACCTCTCCGCCGAGGACATCAATAAGGGCCTGCGCCTGCGCACCATCGCCAGCGAGATTGTGCCGATGCTGTGCGGCTCGGCGTTCAAGAACAAGGGTGTGCAGGCTATGCTCGACGCCGTCATTGAGTTGATGCCGGCGCCGACCGACATTCCGCCCGTGCAGGGCGAACTGGAAAACGGCACACCGAGCGAAAGAAAGGCTAGCGATAGCGAGCCCTTCGCCGGGCTTGCCTTCAAGATCATGACCGACCCCTACGTGGGTCAGCTGACTTTCTTCCGCGTCTATTCCGGCGTCGTAAACTCCGGCGACACGATTTACAACCCCATCAAGGGGCGTAAGGAGCGCATCGGCCGCATTCTGCAGATGCATGCGAACCAGCGCGAGGAGATCAAGGAGGTTCGCGCCGGCGACATCGCTGCGGCGGTGGGCCTCAAGGAAGCCACGACTGGGGAAACGCTGTGCCATCCGGACAAGATCATTACGCTTGAGAAGATGGAGTTTCCCGAGCCGGTGATCCATGTCGCTGTCGAGCCGAAGACCAAGGCCGACCAGGAAAAAATGGGCATTGCCCTTAACCGCCTGGCGCAGGAAGACCCGTCGTTCCGCGTGCGCACCGACGAGGAGTCCGGCCAGACCATCATTTCGGGCATGGGCGAATTGCACTTGGAGATCTTGGTTGACAGGATGAAGCGCGAGTTCAACGTTGAAGCCAACGTTGGTGCGCCGCAGGTGGCCTATCGAGAGGCGATCAAGAAGGCTGTCGAGCAGGAAGGCAAGTTCATTAAGCAGTCTGGCGGCCGCGGTCAGTATGGACATGTCTGGATCAAGCTTGAGCCGAACGAACCCGGCAAAGGCTACGAGTTTGTCGATGCCATCAAGGGCGGCACGGTACCGCGCGAGTACATTCCAGCGGTGGACAAAGGCCTGCAGGACACGTTGCCGAACGGGGTGCTGGCTGGATTTCCGGTGGTGGATGTCAAGGTGACGTTGTTCGACGGCTCCTACCACGACGTCGACTCGAACGAAAACGCCTTCAAGATGGCAGCTTCCATTGCTTTCAAGGATGGCATGCGCAAGGCCAGTCCGGTCCTGCTCGAACCGATGATGGCAGTCGAGGTTGAGACGCCTGAGGACTTCATGGGCAACGTGATGGGCGACCTTTCCGGCCGCCGCGGCATGGTGCAAGGCATGGAGGACCAGGCCGGCGGCATCAAGGTGATCAAGGCGGAAGTTCCGCTGGCTGAGATGTTTGGCTATTCGACCACGCTGCGTTCTCTTTCCCAGGGCCGTGCCACCTACTCGATGGAATTCAAGCACTACTCTGAGGCGCCGAAGAACGTCGCCGAAGCGATCATTAACAAGAAGTAATTTGTTCTTTAGGGGATTAGAACCATGGCCAAAGGCAAATTCGAGCGTACGAAGCCGCACGTGAACGTGGGGACGATTGGTCACGTGGATCATGGCAAGACCACGTTGACGGCGGCGATCACCACGGTGTTGTCGTCGAAGTTTGGTGGG
>Ga0233425_10008188_pt1 | contig 14079 bp, 8 predicted proteins | sample Watercolumn_Towu_2_FD_181712 | JGI IMG/M metagenome (GOLD analysis project Ga0233425, IMG submission 181712) | Freshwater microbial communities from Lake Towuti, South Sulawesi, Indonesia - Watercolumn_Towuti2014_140_MG | ecosystem: Environmental > Aquatic > Freshwater > Lake | place: Indonesia...
CCGTTGTCTACTGCCACTGCTCATCCTGTGCGCGGCGCTCTCCGGTCATGGCCTGTGCGCCCAAACCGCCACCGCCAGCGCGGCTTCGGGCGCCTCCGCCAACGCGCCAGTGGAGCGGGTCTCTGCCGTCGCGACCAACTGGAGCGGCGTCGTCCGGATCGATCCGGCCCATCCGCACCACTTCGTTCGACCGGACGGCACTCACCTTTTTCTCTTCAACAAAACCGCGTGGCATTACTTCACGGCGCGCGACCCGATCATCACGCTCGACCGGACACGCGATCTGGGTGCGAACGTGATTCGCGTGGGCTTGGAGCAGAACTACTATTTCGATGTGCTGAAACTGGACGGATGGCCTTGGGGCGGCACGCGCGCGGATCCGGATTTTTCCACATTCGACGACGCGTATTGGCTCCGAGTCGAAGAGCGTTTGCGCCTCGCCGCGGCCCAGGGCGTGGGCGTGAATCTGACGCTTTTCAACGGGCTCAAACTGCCGGACAACCCGGAATCATTCGCCCTGATCAAACCCTACCTGCAGCGCATCATCCGGCAACTTGCGCCGCATGCGAACATCTTTTGCTGGGAAGTACACAACGAGTATGTTGCCAACCCCCGTTTCCAGCAGGCGGTGGGAGAATTCATGCGGCAGCACGACCCGCATCGGCGCCCGGTCATATCATCCAACGGTACGACTGACTTTCCGCTTTGGCCGGATTCTGCGTGGATGGATATGGCACTGGTGCATCACTGCACCGGCAACCAGCCGCAATATGATCTGCGCGACTGGTATTTGGGAATTGCGCGCAATTTGCGCGTGCACGGCAAGCCCGCCTATAACAACGAGACCGGCCGGGAAGTGCGCCATCGCAATGACGATGCCGTGCACCGGCGCAAACAGCTTTGGCTGGCAGCGGCAGCCGGCGGCTATACCACCTGGCATTCGTGGGACGGCTGTGAGGGCATCGATGACGCCAACTATGTTGCGCCCGGCCAGCAGTTCGTCCGGCCCTTCGCGTTGTGGTGGTCGCAACAGGAATTCTGGCGCGTAAACCCCGACTTCACGGCCGTGCAAGTCGCCGCGAATGATCCCCTGCAAGACACGGTGGTGCCGGTAGCCCTCGCTTCGCCGCAGCGGGAACTGATCTTGGCTTACGTCTTCACCCGGCAGGGCGGCAGGCGGATCAGTGGTGGGCAGCTTCAGCTCCGGCTGCCGGATGGGGAATATATGGTGGAACTGTTCCACCCCGCCGATGCCCAAGTGCTGGGCCCGCCGTTGGGCCATGTTTCCCCGGGGCTGCGTGCGAGCGCGCCATTGCGGCTGCCCGACTTTACCGACGACCTCGCCCTGCGGATCAAACGCGTCGGAACCCGGGAGCAGTCCTTGATTCCCGAGACCCGCTAGGGTGAAATGTCCACCCAGCGGTCGCAGCGGAGACCGCTGCCGTTGTTCTTGCGAAATACGCTCTGGCAGTTCCGACTACTACGCAATGGACGACAAAGCACAATTGGCAGCCGGGCTCCCGGCGTTGTCTCCCGTTCGTACTTCCGCCTTTCCGCGCTCAACTCCGGCTGCAACTGCACTGATCGCGACGCTCGTTACGATTGCGTATGGGCCGACGATGAACGCACCGTTCATCTTCGACGACCTGCCGGGAATCGTCCGGAATGCGAGTATCCGCCAGCTTTGGCCCATCGGGGAAGTCTTGTTTCCAACGCAGGAAAGCGGGACGGGCGTGGTGGGTCGCCCCGTTGTCAACTTGTCTCTCGCGCTCAATTACGCCGCGGGCGGTCTGGACGTGTTCGGATATCATCTTTTCAATCTCCTGACCCATATCGGTACGGCGGTCCTGCTGTATGCCGGATTGTGCCGGACGCTTCTGCGCATGCCGGCCGCCGAGAGAGCATCTGTCCCGGCCGCCGAAAGCGCGCTGATCGTTGCCCTGCTCTGGGCGTTGCACCCGCTCCAGACTGAATCGGTGACCTGCGTCATTCAGCGCACGGAACTACTTGTCGGTTTTTTCTATATATTGACGCTTTATGCTTTTTCTCGCAGTGCCGGCAGCAGCCGGCCGCGGGGATGGCGGGCGGTGGCGATCACCGCCTGCGTGCTGGGTATGGCGAGCAAGGAAGTCATGGTCACGGCCCCGCTGCTGGTACTGCTGTATGATCGCACGTTTATCGCCGGTACGTTCCGCAGGGCATGGCAAGAGCGGCGAAATTTCTACCTGACGCTGGCTGCAACCTGGATTCCGCTGGCGGGGCTCGTTTTGCTGAGTTCCGGCCGCGGCGGTACGGCGGGATTCGGTACTGGCGTCAGCCCTTGGGAGTATCTGCTGACACAATGTCGCGCGATCGTCGGTTATCTGCAACTTGCCGCATGGCCCCATCCGCTCGTGCTCGATTACGGCGAGGAACTGGTCCGTAGCCTCCGCGCTGTCGGGTCGCAGGCAATCTTGCTGCTCACGCTCGGAGGTGCCACGGGGTTCGCGCTCCGGTATCGGCCGGTCCTCGGATTTGTCGGGGCTTGGTTCTTCGTTGTCCTGGCCCCCAGTTCCAGCGTGGTGCCGCTAGCCAGTCAGACCATCAGCGAGCACCGGATGTACCTGCCACTCGCAGCGCTGGTCGCGATGGCAGTCGGTGCGCTCAGGCAGCATGCTGGACGCCGCGTCTTCCGAACGATCGGCGCGGTCATCGTGACTGCACTGATGCTCCTTACGCTGGAGCGCAATCGCGACTACTCCAGTGCAGTTCGAATCTGGCAGGACACCGTCGCCAAGATGCCGGAGAATCCACGGGCGCGGTACAATCTTGGCAACGCGTTGGCTGCAGCCGGTCGGGGGGCAGAAGCCCTGGTGCACTATGACCATGCGCGCCGCCTCTCGCCACGCGATCCCGCAGTGCTATATAACCTCGCCAGTACGCTGGTCGAATTGGGCCGCGATGCCGAGGCCGTGCCTCATTTTGAATCTGCACTCCGGATCGACTCGAACGCCGCTGACGTTCGGGTCGCACTGGCGGGAGCCTGGGCGCGCCTCGGCCGGCCCCACGAAGCCGTTGCTCACTACGAAGCGGCCGAACGCCGAGTCGTGCTAAATGAGAAAGAGGAACTGCAGTTCGGGCGCGCGCTGGCAAAGGTGGGACGACGTGACGACGCCGAAACTCGTCTCCGCAACGCTCTGCAATTGAATCCTGCGCGAGTGGAGACGCATCTGTTGCTCGGTCTCGTCCTCTCGGAGAGCAATCGTCGGGACGAGGCGTTGCTGCATCTGCGTGAAGCTGTCCGGCTCGCGCCCACCGAACCCTCCGCCCACGCTACCCTTGGCGATGTACTCGCAGAGGCGGGCCGGATGAGAGAGGCGGCGACCCACTACGAGGCCGCGCTGCAACTCGACCCAGCCGACGCCGAGACGCGCGCCAATCTCGAACGTGTGCGCGCTGCCACCGGTAGCCCCTTGCGACGTTAATTGCAGGAATTTCGCGACGTCTCCGGTGCGGGAGCGTAGCCCGAATATTTCACGAATCCGTGAGATATTCGCCCTCCGGGCCGACTTCGTCGGGGCGAGCCTCGACTTGGTGGCCCGGTAAAGGCCGGCAGAAGGATGGCGCCGCAATCAATCTGTTGAACGAAAAACCGCTTTACATCGATTCACGAATTCGGCAGTACAGTATCCAGAATCCGTAACCAACGGGTAGCCGCAGCTCTCTTCTCCCGAGAGCCACTCGGCGGAAACCCCGAACGATCGACCCCGAATACACCGACCATGAAAACCCTCGAGCCCCGTTTTGTCCTGAGCCTTTGTTTCGGCGCGATCATCAGCGCCCTCCCGTTTGACCTGTGCGCCCAAGCTACGTCGCCCACACCTCCAGCGTCCGGGGTAAACGCTGTCTCAAGTGAGATCGTCATCCTGTCCCCTTTCGAGGTCCGGGCGGACAACCGCGGCTATCAAGCGACCGCCACCATGTCGGGCACGCGACTGAACACCAAGTTGGAGGATATCGCCTCCGCCATCTCCGTGGTGACGAAGGAGCAGATCACCGACTTCGCGCTTTTGGATATCAACGATGTGTTCAGCTACGAAGCCAGCACAGAGGGGATGGGAAACTTCACGGATTTTACCGTCGACCGAAACGGGATGGTCGTGGACAGCGCCCAAAACAACCCGCAAGGCGCGAATCGTATCCGTGGCATGGGGCCCGCGAACATCACGATGAACAACTTCTCCACCACGGGCCGAGTGCCGGTGGATCCGCTGAGCATCGACGCCTTGGAAATCAGCCGCGGGCCCAATTCCAGTATCTTCGGCATCGGCGAAGGCGCCGGTACCGTGAATCTCGTTGGCGCTTCCGCCAACCTTTCGCGGTCCACCTCCCAGGCGGTGTTCCGGGCGGACGATCTCGGCGGTTGGCGCACCTCCCTCGATCTCAACCGCCTGGTCATCCCTGGAAAACTCGCGCTCCGGGTGAGTGGGGCGCTCCAACATGACGGGTTTCGGCAGAAACCGTCCGGTTTCGACTCGAAGCGATTCAACGGTATGATCCGAATGCAGCCGTTTGAGTACACCAGTGTGCGCGCGTCGTATCAGACTTACCGTGGCGATGGCAATCGGCCCAACACTGTCACGCCTCGCGATGCGGTCAGCTACTGGAAAAGCATTGGCAGCCCGACATGGGACCCCGTCACCTCCACTGTGAGCGTCAACGGCATAAGGACTGTCACCGGCGGGAGCGACCCGGCCGGCCTAGGGCATACATCCGCACAGACCGGGCGGCCTCCAACCCTGTTTATCGACCGCGACGGCGCCCTCCTGTGGATGATTAACCGGATGCCTGCCGCCAACGCGACGAACGGTCCGAACAACTCAGCGGGGGTGTCCCGGCTGCTCGAATCGCTCCCGGAACCGATCCGCAACCCGGCGACTCGTCCGCTGTTCTCCACCTTTCCCGGCGTGACCGATAAATCCCTCTACGACTGGAGCTCCATCAATCTCGGGGCAGCCAATATGCTGCGCGATGCGATCAACACCACGCAGGTTGAGCTCGAACAGTTCTTCCTGCGCAAAGCCGGACACCAGCTGGCGATGCAAGCGGGTTGGTTCCGTGAGAAGGCTGGTCGCTACAACGGCAACGTCATCGGACGCTCGCCCAATGTGGGTAACAGTTTCTATCTTTCGGTCGACGTGAACGAGCGCCTGCTCGATGGCCAGCCGAACCCGTATTTTCTTCGCCCCTATCTCGGCGTGATCGAGGGCAATCACACTCTGGATTGGTCCCAGCGCGACACCTATCGCAGCCAGCTCGCCTATGTGGCAGATTTTCAGGAGAACCGGGGCTGGACCCGCTGGCTCGGCCGGCACCAGTTGCTCGGCTACTATGAATTCCGGGACGACCGCAACTACAGTTATACCTACCGCCGCGCCAATGTCTCGGTCCCCGGCAATCCCGTTTATGTCACACCCGGTGCGATCCGCGGAGATGGCGGTGGCACCGTCGCATTGCGTACGTATGAACATTACTATGTCGGCGACAACCGCGGCCAAAACGTGGATTACGGACCGGGACAGGTCGCCTCGGGCCCGACAAGTTTCCGCTGGTTCGACGCCCGGAGCAATTCGTGGACAAACGATCAGGTGGAACTGGGCTTCGCGGGATGGCGTACGGGGTTCGGAAGCCGCAACCTGGTGAAGACGAACGGCCTGATGCTGCAAAGTTCATTACTGAAGAACCGGCTCGTGGCGACACTGGGACGGCGCACGGACGAGAACGGCAACAAGCCCTACAATCAGGCGGTCATGAATCCGGACGGTATCGGCTATAACATCGACGCCACACAGCAACTACAGGCGGTGAACTGGACCAAGCAGGAGGGCGATACTTACACGCGCGGCCTGGTGGCCAAACCGCTGCGCTGGCTGCACCTCCATTTTAATCGCTCCGACAGTTTTCGACCGGACGTTCCCGGACTAAACCTTGCCTTCGAGGTTCTGGGTAACCCGCAGACCGTGGGCGAGGACTATGGATTAACTCTAAATCTCTTCGACGGAAAGCTTGCCGTGCGAGCCAATCGCTACGACGTCGAAACCCGCAAGTCACGCGCCGGGCAGGCAGGCATCATAGCCACCCGGGTTCTCCGGCTCGATCGTGGCACGGATGGTTTTAACCTCGAGCGCCAGTCCACCGCGTGGGTGACGGCTGCCAATCCGGCTTGGACGCCGGCACAGGTAGATTCAGAGGTTGCCCGAATTATGGCCGTTTCCCCCAGGGAACTTGACTTGCTGCGGACGTATCCGATCACCGAGACCAGCGATGTGCGTTCCAAAGGGGACGAGATCGAGATTCACTATAACCCCAACAGTTTCTGGACCACCAAGATGAACGTGACCCGAACCAACGCCTTTGACAACAACATGGCGCCGGGCATTGGCGTGCAAATCGAGAAACGGCTTCCGATCTGGACCAGGGTGGTTGACCCGCGCACGAATACCCTCTGGTGGGACACGGTCTATCCGGGGGACACGCGATCGCCTTCGGTCTATATGCGGGATTCGATACTGGCTCCGCTGCAACTCGCCCGGGCGACCGAGGGCAAGAAGCGCACCCAGGTTCGCGAATGGCGCGTCAATCTTAGCACGAGCTACCGCCTCGCCGGCATCACGGAACAAAAACACCTCAAGCGATTGTCCGTGGGTGGAGCGGTTCGCTGGGAAGACCAGAGTGCCATTGGCTATTACGGAGTTCCGATCGACGGCGACATGACCCGTGCCGTCACCTTTGACCAAAACCGTCCGATCTGGAGTCCGGCCAAGACCTACGTCGACGCATTTCTCAGCTACAATACCAAGCTGTTTGCCGACAAGGTCCGAGCCCGGTTTCAGATCAATGCGCGCAATCTGCAGGAAAGCGGCGGGCTTCAGGCGGTCGGCGTCTACCCCGACGGCCGTCCACACACCTTCCGTATTCGTGATCCGCGGAGTTTCATATTTACGGCCACCTTTGATCTCTAACCTCGCGGCCAAAATCCCCGCAAGCGCCGACCCGGCGGGCGGAGCACATCTATTCGAAGACGGAGCGTTTAGACCGGAGTTTCACGCTTCAATGCGGGCGTGAGCGATGCCGGCGGTTCTCCCGTCGCACTTTATCTATTGGTAGGAAACTGGATCTTCAGGGGGATTGATGCGCCCGCATCGCGTATTCCCGCGTCAGTCGGCCCTCGCCGCCGCGCGCTATGGCCTGCGAGTGATCCTGAACGAGGACACCGACTGGATCGGCGGGCAGTCCACCTCGCAGACGGTTCCGCCCGACGAGAACGCCCACCTCGAAACTCACGGCGCGACAATACCCACTGCCGCCCCGACCCCCTGAAGATCCAGTTTCCGACCAACAACGCTACCCCTCCCGCCATGCCGACTCAGTTCTTTCGCGCCGCCTTCGCGGTCGTTGCCCTCGCGGCGCCGTTGCACCCCGGCTTTGCCGCCGCGCCGATCGCGCCCACCACGCCGAATCCCGGCCTTCGCTACCACTACCCGGTGCCAGCGCTCCCCAACCCGCAGACGGTCACCGTCGATCTCTGCGTCTACGGCGGCACACCCGGCGGCGTCGGCGCCGCGGTCCAAGCCCGCCGGATGGGCAAGACCGCCGTGCTGGCCGTCTTCCGCCGCCACGTCGGCGGCCTGACCGCCGCCGGCCTCACCGCGGTCGACCTCGGCAAGAAGGAATCCATCGGCGGCCTGGCCGCGGAGTTCCTTGACCGCATGGAGAAATGGAGCGGTTTCCGCGCCGGCGATGCGGAGAATACCTTCCGCGCCATGCTCAGCGAAGCCGGCGTGCCCGTGTTTTTCGAACACCGCCTCAAGTCCGTCGAAAAGACCGGCAACCGCATCCGCGCCCTCGTCTTCGAAAACGGCCAGCGCATCGAGGCGAAGATGTTCGTCGACGCCACCTACGAGGGCGACCTCTTCGCCCGCGCCGGCGTTTCCTATCACGTCGGCCGCGAGGGCAACGCCGTCTACGGCGAGGCTTTCAACGGGTACTTCATCGCCGACAAGCACCAGTTCCGCTTCCCCGTCGACCCGTACCGCGAGAAAGGCAACCCCGCCAGCGGCCTTCTTCCCGGCATCGACCCCAACCCACCCCGCCCGCGCGGCTCCGGCGACAAGGAAGTCCAGGCCTACAATTTCCGCATGTGGCTCGTGCCCGCCGCCGAGGGCCGGCCTTACCCGAAGCCCGCCGGCTACCACCGCGACGCCTATGCGCTGCTCGAGCGTTACCTCACCAGCGCACCGCCCGGCTTCGTCTGGGATTTCACCTACCGCCACGGGCCGATCAAATTGAACCTCGGCGATTGCAACAACGCCGGCCCGGTCTCGACCGACTTCATCGGCGCCAGCAAGGAATGGCCCGAGGCCGACTACGCGAAACGCGAGCAGATCTTCCAGGCCCACGTGACCTACCAGCAGGGCATGATGTGGTACCTCGCCAACGACCCCGGCGTGCCCGCTGCGGTGCAGGCCGTGCCGCGAAAATTCGGTCTACCGCGCGACCAGTTCGAGGAAACCGACGGCTGGCCCCACGAACTCTACGTGCGCGAAGGCCGCCGGCTCGTGTCCGACTACGTCATGACGGAACACAACTGCACTGGCAAAGTCGTCGCCCCCGACAGCGTCGGCCTCGCGAGTTACACGATGGACTCCCACCACACCTCCCGCGTGGTGGTCGACGGCGTCGTGAAAGCCGAGGGCAACGTCGAGGAACGCACCCCTCAGCCCTACCCTGTGAGCTACCGCGCGATCGTTCCGAAGGAATCCGAATGCGCCAATCTCCTCGTGGCTGTAGCCGTCTCGAGCTCACACATGGCCTACGGCAGCATCCGCATGGAACCCGTATTCCTGCTCCTCGGCCAAAGCGCCGCCACGGCCGCCGCCCTCGCGATCGACAACCGCGTGCCAGTGCAGCAGGTGGACTACGCCACCCTCCGCGCCCGCCTGCTGCGGGACAAACAGATCCTCGCCTGGCCCCCGCCCACTGGCGCCCCGACCCGCGAGCGCCAAGTGCGCCTGAGCGACGGGGGCGCGTTGCGCTTCGTGTGGATCGCGCCGGGCTCCTACTGGCGCGGCAGCGAGCCGGGCGAGGCGGGGCGCGACGCGGACGAGGGCCCCCGCCATGAAGTGACCCTCAGCCGCGGCTTCTACCTCGGCGTCAACGAGGTCACCCAAGCGCAGTGGGCGGTGGTGATGGGCGCCAACCCCGCCGTGTTCCGGCGCGGCGCAGAGGCGCGGCAGCGGCCGGTCGAGTCGGTCTCGTGGGAGGACTGCCAGCGATTCCTCGCCCGGCTCGGCGAAATCGGGGTCGGACGATTCCGGCTGCCGACCGAGGCGGAGTGATTGGTAGGAAACTGGATCTTCAGGGGGTTGGTCTGGGAGGGGGTTATATGGCGATCGCGGAGATTCAAACCGCCGCGGCCGCCAGCGGAGCTTTTGCGCTCGCGCGGGACAGCAAGGACGCGGCACTCCTCGCCACCTTGGTCCCGGGCAACTACACGATTCAGGTCAGCGGCGCGAACAACACGACCGGCGTCGCCCTCGTCGAGGCCTACGACGTGCCGAACAATTAGGGGCTAAGAAAAACGGGCTGTGCCCTGACGCCGTCACCCCATTTCGCGACTGACGGCGCCTTAGCTTACTTCCGGCGGTTGCGGTGAACTTCCGTGGATTTTTCCGGCGGCTTAGGGAGTTTGCTCTTCTTGTTCGTGTCATTGTGTGCAATGCTTAGAATGAAACCCATGATGAAGCTTGTTTTTGTGTTTGGTCTTTTCGCCTCCCTTGTTTCCGGCGCCACGCATATCGCGATCGTCGATGGCCGTTGGCGGTTGAACGATCAGCCGACTTATCGCGGGGCCAAGGCGGAAGGTCTGCTGATGAATGTGCGGATGGTGAACGCAACGTTCGAGGATCGGAATCGGCCGAACTTCGATGCGGAGGCGAACACGAATGAGTTTCTCGCCAAGCTGCCCGACTACATCGCGAACGGCGCCCGGGCGTTCACGCTCTGCCTGCAGGGCGGCATGCCCAACTACGAGGGCGCGGTGAATTCGGCGTTCGAGTCCGATGGTTCGCTGCGGCCGGCTTATCTCGCGCGCGTGGAGCGTGTGATCGAGGCCTGCGATCGGCAGGGCGCGGCGGTGATTCTCGGGTGTTATTATCAGCGCCAGGATCAGATTCTCCGCGACGAGGCGGCGGTGCGCGCGGGCGTCGTGAACGTCGCGAAATGGATCGAAGCGCGCGGCTACACGAATGTCGTGCTCGAAATCGCCAACGAATACGGCCATCGCGGCTTCGACCACGCGATTCTCAAATCGGACGAGGGCATGGCTTCGCTGGTTCAGCTCGCGAAACGCACGGCTCCGCGATTGCTCGTGGGCGCCAGCGAAATGGGCGGGCACGGCGCGTATCCTGCGGGGTTTCTCGAGCACGTGGTGCCCGCGTCGGATTTTCTGCTGGTGCATCTCAACGTTACGCCGCTCGCCGACGTGCCGGCGCGACTCGCGCAGCTCGCAAACATTTCCAAACCGATCGTGTGCAACGAGGACGACAAGGTCGGCGAGGAGGCCGCGCGCACGGCCGAGCTCTGCGTGGCGCGCGGCGTCTCGTGGGGCTTCATGCACAAGAAGATCAACCAGCACTTCCCGTTCAACTTTTCCGGCACCGCCGACGATCCCGTGGCTTACCGCAAGCTTCGCGAGCTGACCTCTACGCGTCCCGAATCGTCCGAGGAAAAACGCCAGCGCGAAGCCGAGGCATATTTTCCGCCTCCCGAATCGAAAGGCGGTTGGCGCAAGCTCGAATCCGACGACGACGTGCGCCGCATTGGCGGCATGGATCCGCAGAAACTCGCGGAGCTGCGCGAGTGGCTGCTCAAGTCCGACGAACGCAATTTCGCCGTGACGATCATTCGACGCGGGCACATCGTGTTCGAGCTCGAGCGCGGCAACAGCGCGAAGACCGACTCGCGGCGCGTCGCATCCGTTTCGAAGGCCGTCTGCGCCACCGTGCTCGCGATTGCGTCGGAGCTGAGCCAGAAAGGCGGCACGCCGCGGAAGATGAAGTTCGACGATCCCGCGTTTCCATTCATCCCGTGGGCGCAACCGCTGAGCGACCCCCGCAAGGCGCAGATCACGGTGAGGCAGTTGCTGAATCATACGTCGGGCATCAATCCCGAGGCGACCGGTGCGCCGAACGACGGCTCGTGGGATTACGTGCTCGGCCACAGCGGCGATGCGCGCACCGCCCAGCTCGCGTTCGACCCGGGGACAGCATCCGGTTACTCCACGCACGGACTCGCTCACGCCTCACTCGTCTGCGAAACTGTCACCGGCCAACCTTACGATCGCTTCGCGATCGCGAATCTCTTCGAACCGATCGGCTGCGAGAAATGGTGGTTTCAATTCTATGAGAGCGAAAAAGCCGGCCGCCATCCCTCGCACGGCATCGGCATGCCCTCGCGCGATCTTGCGCGGATCGCTTACTGCATGCTGCGCGGCGGCGCGTGGAACGGCCGGCAGGTGATTCCGCGGTGGTTCGTCGATGAGACCGCCACACCCTCGCACGCGCTGTGGGGCGTGCAGGAAATGCGCTCGAAGCGCGACGCCACGAATTTCTCCCACGGCTGGGAGCGCCCAACATCACAGACACCCAAGCCCGAGCCCGAGAGCGAATTCATCCCCGCCGACGCGCGGCTCAAACGCGGCTCCGGCGGACAAATCATCGCTTTCGTGCCGAGCCTCGATCTTGTGGTGACGCGGCAGACCGGCGTCAGCGGCCAGTGGGAATACGAGCGCTTCCTCGCGCGCGCCTGCCGCGCAGCGATCGACTAGCGCGCCGCGGCCGGAGCAGACACCGCACGTGCTTCGTCGCGAATGCGATCGAGGTGCTTCGCCATCTCGGTTTTGTCACCGCGCAACAGCGAAGTGCCGATCAGCGCCGCGTTGAATGGATATCGCTCCAACACGCTGCGGACGTTGGCCGAAGAAATACCGCTCTCCGCAATCTTGATCGCGTTGGTCGGCAGTTCGGCGCAGAGCGCGAAGGTGTTCAGGTCAGTCTGCGTGATTGGTAGGAAACTGGATCTTCAGGGGGTTGGTCTGGGAGGGGGTTTTCGATGCGCTGTGCCACATGTGGGATCGCAACGGCATGTGGAACGGCCGTGACCCGGCAGTCGAAACCGGACCGGGCGGCGCCCGCTTTGGCGACGTCGCCGCGTTTGGCGATGGCATCGTCACCCGAGGCGTCCTCCTCGACGTGCCGCGGTTTCGTCGTCAAGGCCACGTGCCGCAGAATGAACCCGTCCGCGGCGACGAGCTCGAGGCTATCGCGAAGGCGCAGGGCGTCGCGGTGGGCTCTGGCGACGCGCTCTTCGTGCACTGTGGGCGAGAGTCGCTGGCTCGAACGGGAGCGACGTATGGTGGACCCACCGATCCCCGGCCAGGGCTCCACGTCTCTTGTGCACGCTTCATTCGCGACCGGGACGTGTCACTCATGGGCTGGGACATGCTGGATGCCCGTCCCGACGCGGAGAACCATCCGTGGCCGGTGCACGGCGTGCTCTATTCCTACGGGGTGCCGCTCATCGACAACGCCCTTCTCGAGCCGCTCGCCCAGGCATGTGCGGAGGAGAAGCGCTACGAGTTCATGACCGTCGTGCTGCCGCTGAAGGTGCCGCGCGGCACGGGCAGTCCCGTCAATCCGGTCGCGATGTTCTGAGCCGCACTCACGGCAGTTTCTGCGGGGGCCGCTTCCCCGCCGCGCCGTCGAAGTGCTCGACGATCAGTCGAGCAATCCGCCCGATCTGGTCTTCCGTCTCACCATACGGCCCCGAGATCGCCACGGCAAAGAGGGAGATCACGATGGGGCCCGAGCGGGCGTCGACGATGCCCACGTCGTTGGCCGTCGTTGGCCCGTCACCCGTCTTGTGGGCCACCGGCACCGTCAGATAGTGCGGGATGCGCCTGACGCCGAGTTGCTGCCGCAGGAGGATGTCCTTCATCTCCTTCGAGCGCTTTGGAGACACGGACGCCCCTCGCTCGATCGCCTCGAGAAAGACACCCATCTCTCGCGGAGTCGTTCGTCCGGTCCAGTAGTCTTCGTCGTCGGGATCACGAACGCGGATCGACTCAGCGATGCTCGCTGCGTTCTTCGTGACCGCCTCCACGAGCGCTCGTCGAGGTCCTGCGAACACATCGGCGTAGAGGTCGAACATCGAGTTGCCCGTCCTCAGATACTCGAGAGCCGTGACTTCCTCGTCCGTGAGGTTGTCGAGCGGCGGCCCGAGCAGCGAGAACGTCTTGCGTTGTCCCTCGAGGCTGCCCCACTTGGTCCGCGTGACGTACTTCTGGTCCGCGAGCCACTGATTGACGCGCGCCGGTCCGCCCAGTTTTGCGATAACGAGATTGGTGGCGGTGTTGTCGCTCGTGATGATCATCTCGGTGATCAAGTCGCGCATCGTCACCGTCATGCCAGGCTCGTGGTACTGCAGCACGCCCGTGCCGTTCCTGAAGTCCGACCGCTGCACGCGCACGGGCTCCGTCAGATTCAACCGGCCTTGCTCGGCGGCCTGGAACGCCATGACCATGATCGGGACCTTCCGCGTGCTCTGGCTGCTGAAGATCTCATCCGGCCGAACCGCAACCGTTTCGCCGCTTGGGAGGTGCTTCGCGTAGAGGCCGACACGAGCAGGCATTCGCGCCACTTCGGCCTCGACGACTCGCTGTAGCCCATTCGTCTGCTCGGTTCTGACGACCGAGGTCAGTACGAGCATGGCCACGACCACGTGAAATGACCGTCTATTGGTAGGAAACTGGATCATTGGTAGGAAACTGGATCTTCAGGGGGTTGGTCTGGGAGGGGGTTCGGGGGAGGGACGGAGGCAAAACCAAGGCACCTGCCTGCCGGCAGGCAGGGCCCCCTTAGTCCCCCAACGCGAAAAAGCGGTGTTCGATGCGCGAAGCGGTCCGCTGCGGTGGGCGTGAGTTGTGGTCGGCCATGAACAGGCTCCGGCGTGACGTCCCATGGGCGCGGAGGGCGGGTGATG
>Ga0233425_10008189_pt1 | contig 14079 bp, 10 predicted proteins | sample Watercolumn_Towu_2_FD_181712 | JGI IMG/M metagenome (GOLD analysis project Ga0233425, IMG submission 181712) | Freshwater microbial communities from Lake Towuti, South Sulawesi, Indonesia - Watercolumn_Towuti2014_140_MG | ecosystem: Environmental > Aquatic > Freshwater > Lake | place...
CGGAGGTGTCGGACGGGTCGGACGGGTCGGACGGGTCGGACGGGTCGGACGGGTCGGTAGAACCCCCGCAGGCCCCGCTGCTGGCCGATCTGGAGTCGCTGACCGTGCCTGCCGAGGGCTACTGGAACGGCTCGGACGAGACGGGCGGTTTCCAGAGCGGTGACCTGAAGTTCCTGAACGACTACAATGTCGACTGGGCCGCGTGGAACGGCTTCGCGTATTCCGTGATGGATGACACGACGACGCCGGGCTTTGGGAACCAGTACAGCGCCATTGCCGGCAAGGGGGCGGAGGCCAGCGCAGTCTATGCCGTTGCCTACGATGCCACCAGCATGGGTTCGCCCGCACCGACGATCGCTTTTGCCGGTGCCGGCGCCGGGTTCGCTCCGGCGGGATTCTTCGTCACCAATACCACCTATGGCTATCTGGCGGTCAAGGACGGGGACGACTTCAGCAAGAAGTTCGGTGGCGAGACCGGTACCGATCCTGATTGGTTCCTGCTGACCGTCAAGGGGTTCGATGGCGAAGGGAAGGAGACCGGCAAGGTGGAGTTCTACCTGGCCGACTACCGCTCCGAGGATTCGGCCGGGGACTACGTCATCGGCGACTGGACCTGGGTCGATCTCTCCTCGCTGGGGACCGTCACGGAAATCCAGCTCACGCTGTCGTCGAGCGACGTGGGCGAGTTCGGGATGAACACCCCCGCGTACTTCGCCCTGGACCAGATCCGGGGTAGCGTGGTCGAGTAGATTCTCACTCTTTCACGTTGCGTGCTCATCTGGTACACTCCGCCCGGAGTCTGCGGGGAGGTGCACCGATGGCTCGGATGACCGTGCTTTGGCTGGCGGTTAGTCTGCTCGTAGCGTCATGCGGAGATGGGGGAGGGCCGTCAGGGAACCTGGGCGAGATGTCCGGGGCCTGGGACGGCAAGGGTCAGGAGGTGGCGGAGGACTCGATATTGGTGCCTCCCGAGGTGACCGCCGAGCTGCCGCAACCGGAGGAGGTCATCCCGGACGTTCCGGTCGAGCCGGAGCTTCCCGAGGGACCCAAGCCAGGCGGCCCCTGTGCGAGCGGCGCGGACTGCGGCAATGCTCCATGCGTTCCGACGCCGTCGGGGATGCAGTGCTCCATGCTGTGCGACGAGGACTGCGCCGGGGTCGAGGGGTGGACCTGTTTCGAGAAAAGCAACGAGTGGGCTCCGGGGCTTTGTCTCCAACCCGACTGGATTCTCTGCCGGGCCTGTCTGAGCGATGCCGATTGCGTGGAGGAATGGAGCGGGAAGGCCCATCCCTGCGTCGACTACGAAGGGGGAATGCACTTCTGTTCCAAGGAGTGCCAGCAGAATGCCGATTGTCCGGAGGACTTCGTGTGCAAGGCGGCATCGCTGAAGGGGACTCCGCTGGACGGCAAGCGGTGCGTCCGGCAGGACGGAGAGTGCCAATGCGGCGGGTTCCACATCGGGGGGAAGTCGGACTGCGTGAAGTCGAACGGGTTCGGGTATTGCGCCGGGGCGCTGCTCTGCTCCAACGAAGGGTTCATCTGTGATGCCCAGGAACCGATTGCGGAGGAATGCAACGGCAAGGATGACAACTGCAACGGGGTGACCGACGAGGAATTGGGGACCAAGTCGTGCGGCAAGGGAGAGTGTTTCCACGAGGTCCCGGCCTGCAAGGACGGCAAGCCCAACTTCTGCAACCCGGTGGAGGGGTCGACAGCGGAGAAGTGCAACGGCAAGGATGACAACTGCAACGGGGAAACGGACGAGCTGTGGGCCGAGCTGGGAATGCCGTGCGACACGGCGGACCCGGACCTGTGCGCCAACGGCGTCTGGGCCTGCACTCTGGATGAGTTGGCCGTGACCTGCTCGAACGACGTGGCCTCGTCGGACGAGGTGTGCGACGGGAAGGACAACGATTGCGACGGCCAGGTGGACGAGGGGATGGGGACCACGTCGTGCGGAATCGGGGCCTGCGCCAAGACGGTGAACAACTGCGAGGCCGGCGTTCCGCAGGTGTGCGACCCCAATGAAGGAGCGCAAGCCGAGGACCTGCCCGATGACAAGGGGGTCGATGCGAACTGCGACGGTACCGACGGCGACAAGGCGCTTGCCGTTTTCGTGGACGTGGTCACCGGCGACGATGGAGCGCAGGCCGGTACGCCGGAGAAGCCCGTGAAGACGCTGGCGGCTGCGGTGGCTCTTGCCCAGTCGCTCGGGAAGTCCCAGATCTATGTGTCCAAGGGGACCTATCCGGAGGCCGTGCAGCTTGCGTCCGGCATGAGCTACTACGGGGGGTTCGACGCGGCCAAGGGGTGGACTCGGGACATCAACAACCTGACCCAGATCGGTTCCGGCAACCCGGGGGTGACCTGCAACGGGCAGACCGGCATCCTCCTCGATGGCTTCTCCCTGAAGGGGGGCAATGCGCAGGGGACCGGGGCCAGCGCGGTCGCAGTCCTGGTCGACAAGTGCACGGGGTTGGAATTGCGAAGCTGCACGGTCCAGGCCGGCAACGGGACGGCCGGTACGGCGGGAGCCGGAGGGTCGGGCGGAGCCGCCGGAAACCCGGGCAGCGCCGGAAAGCCTGGGTGCGGCTACGAAGGAGCCGGCTGCGGGAACTGCGGGGCACCGGCCGTCGGTGTCGGTGGAAGCAGCCCGTGCGGTGCCAATGGTGGAAACGGCGGGGCCAGCGGCGGCCATTGGCAGGGAGGAAAGGCGGGGGCTCAGGGCGCGGTGAACGGGGGGACCGGAGGACAGGGAGGCAATGGAGCCGGAGTCAGCGGGCAGAACGGCGGAACCGGCAAGTCCGGGGCCGCAGGCCCTTCGGGGAGCAGCGCTTCCTGGGCGGGAAGCTACCAGCCCGGCGGTTTTGCCCCTTCGACCGCTGCGACGGGCGGTAACGGCGGGAACGGCGAAGGGGGCGGCGGCGGCGGTGGCGGTGGCGGGGACACGGGCGGGTTCTGCTCCTACTACGGCGGCAGCGGTGGCGGCGGCGGTGGCGGCGGCTGTGGAGGGACCGGAGGCAAAGGGGGGACCGGCGGCGGCGGTTCGTTCGGTCTCTACGTGGTGGACAGCCAGTTGAAGCTGGTAAAGACCAAGGTCTTTGCCGGCATGGGCGGCTCCGGGGGCGCAGGGGGACCGGGAGGTTCCGGTGGACCGGGAGCCAACGGCAACAGCGGCGGCGGCGCCTCGGGTGTGGATGACGATGCTGCAGGCGGTTCCGGCGGCCCGGGCACTGGTGGCGGCAAGGGGGGGGCTGGCGAGGGAGGTCCTGGCGGCCCGGCGATCGCTGCTGTCTGCGTGGGAGAGAGCGAGTTGACTGCGGAGACCTCTACCCTGTCGGCCGGTCTTGCCGGATTCGGCGGAGAAGCGGCGCTGGGGGGAAACCCTGGCAAGAACGGACCGGCACTCTCGTCGGTCGGATGCGAATAGCTGGCGGAGCAGGTGGTCGATGAAGTCGCTTGGGAGCGGGTTTGTACCGATCTCTGCGGTGGTGTTCCTGGTGTCGAGCGTCGGATGCGGCCCTCAGCGTGCGGAGCCTGATGCCGCGCAAGCGGATCTGTGGGAACCCAAGCCGGATACCGGAATCGTGCGGGTGGCATCGTTCAACATCCAGGATTTCGGGCCGGAGAAGATGGCCGAGGAAGGAGTTGCGGACGCTCTGGTCGAGATCTTTCACCAGTTCGACATCGTGGCCGTGCAGGAGGTAAGCGACCGGACCGAGGAGGTGCTCGGAACGCTCGAAGTGCGGCTCGACCAGGAGGGAAACTGGTGGAGCCATGTCGCCAGTCCCCGGCTGGGGACGACCAACCAGAAGGAACAGTATGCGTTCTTCTACGATACCCGCCTCGTGAGCCTGGTGGAGGAAGGGCAGGTGTATCCCGACCCGGCGTATGAGACCTTCGAACGCCCGCCGTTTGCAGCTCGATTCCGGGCCGGGGAGTTCGATTTCGTGCTGGTCACCGTGCACACCAGGCCCGGTGCCGCCGCCAAGGAGATCAACGCCCTGGCCGATGTCGGCGCCTGGGCCTGGGACGAGGCTTTCCCGGAAGAAGAAGACATCATCATCCTCGGTGATTTCAACGCGGATTGCACCTACTTCAACCCCAAGACGGAGCTGACATCGCTGCACGTGGATACCTGGCGCTGGGTGATCGGAGACGATGCGGACACCACGGTCAAGAGCACCAATTGCGCGTACGACCGGCTGGTGTTTCTTGCTGTGCCCACGGAGGACGACTATGCCGGTGCGGCAGGCGTCCTCCGGTTCGACGACGTGCTCGATCTGGGCGGAACCGCTCCGGCCGCCGTATCGGATCACTACCCGGTCTGGGCCGAGTTCCGGACCGACCGCGATGCGCCCTGACTGGGAGAGGTGCAGAAAGTGCGTCTCCGAGCCCCCACAATGAACCCTGATCTCAACCGAGGAAGGAGGCATTCGTGACGTCCCGTTCGACATGCAGACTATCGTGTCTTGTGCTGGCCCTGGCACTTTCGGCCTGCTCGCAGGAGGAGCCGCAGGCCGAGCGCTCCATCCGGATCGCGACCACGACGTCCGTGGAAAACACCGGACTCCTCCAGGCCCTGCTGGCACAGTTCTCCGAGAAGACGGGAATCCGTGTACACGTGGTGGCCGTCGGGACCGGGCAGGCGCTCAAGCTCGCCGAGAACGGTGATGCCGATGCCGTTCTCGTCCACGACGAAGAGGCCGAGCTGGATTTCGTGAAGCGTGGATTCGGTGTGCATCGAGTCGGCATCATGCACAATGACTTCGTGCTCCTTGGACCTTCGGAGGATCCGGCCGGGCTAAAGGGGATGCCCCCGTCCAAGGCCCTGGCCCGGATTGCGGAAACCGGCAGCACGTTCGTGTCCCGGGGCGATGAATCCGGGACGCACAAGCGGGAGCTGAAGCTCTGGAAGGATGCCGGCATTCAGCCGTCCGGCACGTGGTACATCGAAGCAGGGCAGGGACAGCGGCTGACGATCCAGATGGCCGATGAGAAGCGGGCGTACTGCCTCACCGATCGGGGCACTTTCCTCGTGGCGAGGCCGGCCGTGACCCTGGCGATTCTCGTGGAGGGGGGGGCCGAGCTGCTCAATCCCTACCATGCGATGGCGGTCAATCCCGCGGTGCGGCCGGGAGTCCGGTACGTGGAATCCCTGGCTCTGCTCGGGTGGCTCATGTCTCCCGAGGGACAGGGCATCATCGGCGGTTACAGAAAGGATGGGGCGCAGCTTTTCCATCCGGACGCGCTGAAGGACGGCCCATGATCCTGGATGGCTTCCGCAGGGCGCTGGAGATGCTGTTCTCTCTGGACCCGGACGTCTGGGGACCGGTGTGGGTCTCTCTCCGGGTAGCGTGCATCTCCACGGTGCTGGCAGCCCTGGTCGCGCTGCCGTTGGGGCTGGCGATCGGTCTCGGGCGGTTTGCCGGACGGCGCGTGGTCGTCAGTCTGATGAACACGCTGCTGGCCCTGCCGACCGTGCTGGTGGGGCTCGTGCTGTACGGGCTGCTGTCGCGCAGCGGTCCGCTGGGGGCGCTGGGCATTCTCTACACGCCGACGGCCATGGTCATTGGGCAGTCCGTGCTGGCGCTGCCGATGATCTGTGCGTTCACGGTGGCGTCGGTGGAACGGTCGGATCCGAGGATCCGGTTGAGCATGTTGTCCCTGGGGGCGGGGCGGTTTCGCTCCTCCATGGCCGTGGCGCTGGAGAGCCGGGCCGCCCTGGCCGCAGCGCTGGCCGCAGGGTTCGGGCGGGTGTTTTCCGAAGTGGGCGTGGCCATGATGGTGGGCGGGAACATCAAGGGATACACCCGCAACATCACGACCGGAATCGCGTTCGAGACGGGCAAAGGGGAGTTCGCCCTGGGAGTGGCGCTGGGGCTCGTCCTGCTGGTCGTGGCGCTTGGCGTGAACTTCGCTGTGGGGTATTGGAACTACCGGGGCGGTCGGAGGCAGTAGGACATGCTGGGGTTTCGCGACATCCGGGTAGTGCGTGGGGAGAGGACGGTCCTGGCCGTGGACCGTCTCGAGCTTTCACCGGGGATCCACGCCCTGGTCGGTCCAAACGGTGCGGGAAAGAGCACCGTTCTGCTGGCCGCGGCCGGGCTGGTGGACCTGCTCCGAGGGGCCGTGCTGCTGGACGGATCGGTCCTGCACGACGGGGTGGCCCCGGCTCCCCCGTCGGCACGACGCAGGACGGCACTGGTCTTCCAGGAGCCGTATCTCATGTCCGGGAGAGTCCGGGATGCCGTGGAAATCGGCCTGAAGCTGCGGGGAATCAAGGGGGCTGAACGGCGGTCCCGAGTCGACCGGATGCTCGGCCGACTGGGGATTGCGCACCTGGCCGGAAAGCGGACGACGAAGATGTCCGGAGGGGAGCGACGGAAGGTGGCCCTCGCACAGGCGCTCGTGCTCGAGCCCGAGGTCCTGCTGCTCGACGAGGTGACCGTCCATCTCGATTCCGAATCGGTGGCTGCGCTGGTGGGGATTCTGCGGGAGCAGGCGGAAGCGGGGCGACGAGTGATCGTCGTGGCCACACACGATGCCACCCTTGCCGGCCAGCTTTCCGCTACTGTCCACCGGGTCGAGGACGGGCGGGTGGTTCCTGCGGGGGACGCGCTGGGAGCCTGTTGCAGATAGACTCCCAAGCGAGGCGAAGCGACCGCCCGAGATGCAAGGAGCGGGGTCCCCGAAAGCGAGGAGGCGTAGCCCTGGCCTACGTTGACTCGATTTCGGGGTGCAGCGACGCAGCAGCTCGGGATGGGCGTTTTGCCGCAGAGGGAGGCTATTCGCAACGGGCTCCTGGATCGTCGTAGCCCCCCGGTCTTCCACAGCCCGGCCCTCCGTGAGCCTTGACTTCGCCCTCCGTGCTGCTAGAGTCGAATCGACGAATCGCACGGGAGTTGGGCATCGCGAAACTGAACGGGCTGATTGCGGCACGAAGCGCCTGGACCCGTTCCAAGGGGAGGTGAGGGAGACCGGCCATGATCGAGCGAGTCGTCAAGGTCGAAAAGGAAAACGACGTGGTCGTCTCCCGCCAGGCCGGCCGTGACGTGGCCCGGGAGCTCGGGTTGGGGACTGCAGACCAGACCCGGCTTGCCACCGCGATTTCCGAGCTGACCCGGAACGCATTCCAGTACGCGGGCGGCGGTCAGTGCGTGGTCCAGGGCGAGAAGGCGGACAGGGACGTGACCATCACGGTGACCGTTGAAGATAGCGGCCCCGGAATCCCGGACGTGGAGTTGGCTCTGCAGGATGGGTATGGCACTCGGGGGGGGCTCGGGGCAGGCCTTCCCGGGACACGACGCCTGATGGACGGGCTCGAGATCCAGTCGGTCCCGGGGCGTACCGTGGTCAAGGTGGTGATGCGGAGACGGGTGTGAGGGCGTAGTGGCAGGCCCGTGAGAGGCGGCCGGTTCCGGCACGGAGTCCGGCAGTCCGCCTTTCGACTTGGAGGCGCGTGGGAGGGGGCACTGCATGAACATCGACTCCCGGACGCTGGATGAGTATCTGGAGCTTCTTGCGGGGCGAGTCGAAGCACCCGATGAGGAGCAGCTTTTCAGGGCCCAGGTGATTGGCCGCAGGCTCGTGATTGCCTCCATTCCGGTGGAGGATGCGCTGGAGATGCACGAGACGGCCATGGGCAAGCTGACGCAACGCAATCCTGGGCTGTTGCTCGGTCAGGCCGGGCCCAACTGCAGCGCGGTGCTCATGGAGCTCGTCATGGCCTACGGTCTGGCCATGCGGCACCAACTGGATGATGCCGAGAGGATGAACTCGGTGCTGCGGGACGAAGTGGCGTTCCGGCGCCGTGCCGAGAAGGAGTTGGAAGAAATGGCCCGTGAGCTGGCACGGACCAACCACGAGCTCGAGCAGTTCTCTTACAGCGCTTCCCACGACCTGCAGGCACCACTACGCCAGATTTCGGCCTTCGTGGAGCTGCTTCGAAAGAAGTACTCCGGTCAGCTGGATGAGCGGGCCGACGAGTTCATGCACTTCATCGTGGAGGGGGCGGACCGCCTCCAGACGCTGGTCCGGGATCTGCTGAAGTTCTCGCGAGCGGGGCGTGCCGAGCTGGTCCGGCAGGAATTCGACCTGGTCGAGGCGGTCCAGGAAGTCCTTGCCGGCATGAAGGTCGACGTGGATGCTTCCGCCGGTTCCGTCGAAATCGATGCCGGGTTGCCCCCGGTGTTCGGATCCCGCTCCCTCGTGTCCCAGGTGATCCAGAATCTCGTTGCCAACGGTCTCAGGTTCCGCCGCGACGTCCCGCCGGTCGTTCGCATCTCCTGCACCCGCACAGCGGACGGCTGGATCATCTCGGTCGCGGACAACGGCATCGGGATAGAAGCGGAGTACTTCGAGCGGGTCTTCGAGGCATTCCAGCGGCTCCACCCTGCCGGCAGGTTCCCGGGCAATGGTATCGGCCTTGCCCTGTGCAAGAAGATCATCGAGCGTCACGGGGGCCGCATCTGGGTGGAATCAACCCCGGGACAAGGCTCGACCTTCCGGTTCTCCCTTCCCCTTCCGCAAGCCGTTGTGTCCGAGGTGTCCGTTCCATGAGCGATTCGAAATCGTCGATTGATGCCCGGGCGAGCGTGTCTCCCCTGTTCCGCTGGTCCGTGCTCTTCATGCTGAGCTTCGTCGTCCTGGCGGTCTACTACGCATACGACTCGCTCAACCCCATCGGCGAGCTGCTCAAGCAAGACCTGGGGATCACCGCGGCCCAGTTCGGGATGCTCAAGCAGTCCGCCGTGTCCATCCCCAACGTCGTCATCCTGATCTTCGGCGGCATCCTGATCGACCGGGTCGGCTCCCGCGTCGGCGGCGGCCTGTTCGCCGCCATCTGCCTGGCCGGAACCATCCTGACCGCGATCGGCGGCCAGGTGGAATCCTACTGGATGATGTTCATGGGCCGGGTCCTGTTCGGCTCGGGCGTCGAAGCCCTCATCATCGCCCAGAACAAGATCATCGCGAAGTGGTTCTCGGGCAAAGAGCTGGCCCTGGCTTTCGGTCTGAATCTTTCCATCTGCCGATTGGGCACGTTCTTCGCCACCACGACCATGAACGGGCTGACCCAGACCTTCCGATGGCAGGGAGCGCTATGGGGAATCGCTGCGCTCATGTGCATCGGTTTCCTCGTGTTCCTGGCCTACGCGTTCATCGACCGGGGGGTCGAGCGCAAACACCAGGTCGTCGAGGAGAAGTCGGACCGGATCGAAGCTGCGCAGATCTTCGGTCTGCCTCGTTCCTTCTGGTTCATCACTGCCCTGTGCGTCACCTTCTACTGTGCGGTATTCCCCTTCCTGGATTTCGCACCGCAGATCTTCGAAAAGCGGTTCGCCATGGAGAGCGAGTACGGCTCGCCGGTATCGAGCCTCGTCATTCTGCTCACGATCGTCTTCACCCCCATGGCCGGCTATCTGTGCGACCGGTTCGGCCGCCGCGCCACCATGATGCTCATCGGGTCGTTTCTGATCGTGCCCATCCACCTGAGCATCGGGTTCCTGGGTGGAGGTGCCGCAGACCGGCCTGCAGAGCCCATCTTCTCGATCCTTGGCAACAACTTCTATGCGGTGTTTCCGTTCAACACCACCGACATCGTGCCGATCCTGCCGGTGATGGTTCTGGGGATCGCATTCTCGCTGGTTCCGGCAGCGATGTGGCCCTCGGTCGCACGCATGGTGGAGCAGAAGCGGCTCGGGACCGCCTACGGGGTCATGGGGCTGATGCAGAACATCGGCCTCATGGTGCTTTCTCCCACCGTGGGTTGGGGGGAGAATCCGGATGTCGCTCAGGGCATCTTCGAGCCGTTCCAGCTTTCGTGTCTCATCCTCGCCTCGCTCGGCCTGATGGGGTTCCTGTTTGCGGTGCTGCTCAAGCTCGAGGACCGCAGGGCCAGGGTCAGCATCGAAGTTCCAGAGAAGCGGTAGCTCGATCGGGGGGCCTGAGCAGAGGACGGGTGCGCTACTTCATCAGGTTGTAGGACTCGGCCTTTCGCCCCTTGATGTAGTCCTTCTTGGCCTCTTCACTTTCCGCTGCCGCATCCATGGCCGCGCCGCTGGCCGCTTCCAGGGCTTTGACCTGGCTTTCGAGCCGGGCGCTGGGCGTTGCCGCGGCCTGGGCACGAACCCGGCCGATGCTGGACGACATGATCCCCCTTGCCGAGTCGAAGTCGCCCCGCTCCACGGCCCTGGCGGCCTGCTCCATCTCGTCTGCGCTCTGGACCTCGGTGACGCGGATCGTGACCTCGGTCTTTTCCGACTTCTTCACCGCGTCGGCATCGGCCGACACGGCGAGTCCGATGGGCAGCTCTTCTTCCACGTCCTTTCCTTCCGCAGTGATGTCCTTGAAGGTGAGGAACAGGGTTCCGAGCTGGGCAGCGGGGAGCTTGGCATCGGAAACCCGGAGCCTGACGAGGATTTCGCGGGTCTGGGCGGAGTAGAGGCCACCGATCTTGATCTTGGCCATGCCGTCGTTGTCTTCCACCGGGTAGCCGAACACCTTGTCCAGACGCACGCCGTTGGCCGGACGGAACGACAGGAACAGGCCTCGGGCAACGGAGGACGACAGGCTTGCCTGCTCGTCGGAAAGCACGCCGGCGACGTTGTCCGCATCCTTGATGAAGTGGTAGCGGCCGCCACCCTGGTCCGCGACGCGGGTCATCAGGTCCTCGTTGTAATCGAGGCCGACGCCGAGCGTGGTAATCGAAACACCATGCGAGAAGCCGCCTGCGGTTCGGGCCGCCAGGATCTCGGGACGGGTTTCGCCGACGTTGGCAAGACCGTCGGACAGCAGGATCACGTGCGCCAGGTCCGTCTCTTCCCGCTGCGCTTTCTCCAGGATGTCGAGCGCTGTGAACAGGGCCGGGCCGAGCGCGGTACGGTCGGTTGCGTTGATCTTGGCGATGATGTTCCGGAGCTGCTCCCGCCCGGGGGCGTCCATGGGCAGGCGCTCGGCCTCGACCGAGACCTCGGTGCTGTAGGTGATGAGGGTCACCCGGTCGGTGCGGTCAAGCTTGTCGACCAGCTCCATGGCCGCCTGCTTCACGAAGCGGAGCTTGTCCCCCCGCATGCTGCCCGAGCGGTCGAGCACGATGGCCAGGTCGAGGGGCGGCCGCTTCTTGGCTTCGCTCTTGGCCCCCTGGAGCTTGATGAGCAGGTTCATGTCGCTGCCCTGGTCAGCGGGCAGCAGCGTGAAGTTCGGGATCACCTCCATGGTGACCGACCCCGCCGTCCGGGTGAAGTTGAGCTGAACGTTCTCGGCCGGCTTTTCATCTTCTGCCGGTGCGGCTGGCTTCGTATCCGAAGCCCCCGCGACCGGCTCTTTCTCCACCGGCTTTTCCGTCGGCGCATCCACGGGCTTGTCCGCGGGCTTGTCGGTGGCGGGTTCGGTCGGCTTGTCCACCGGCTTGTCCGCCGGCTTGTCGGTGGCAGGCTCGGTCGGCTTGTCCACGGGCTTGTCCGCGGGCTTGTCGGTGGCGGGTTCGGCCGGTTTGTCCCCGGGCTTGTCCGGGGCTTTCTCCACCCCGCCCGACTGGGGGGATTTCTCGGTTCCGGGTCCTTGCGGCTGGCAGGAAAGCGCCAGTGCCAATGCTGCTGCAAATGCGAGTGCGGTCCTTATCTTCATGATGTCCCTCCGTGGTTGCCAGGTTGAATGGGGCGCCGTGTTACGCACGGTCCATGAGAGGGTTCTACGCTCAGTCGGAAGGGGCGTCAACCGGTAGTTCCATCCTTTCCTGGAGCGACTTGGGCAGGAGGTGGAAGAAGCGGCCGTGGCCGGAGCGGCGGCCGAAAAGGGCGCGGGAATCGGCAGGTCCGCCGGGCTCGACAAAGACGCGCTTGCCCTTGGTCTGGACGATGCGCCAGCGGCGGCCTCCCAGGACCACGCCGTTCTCGGCAGGGCCGGTGAGCTGGCCGATGGAAAGGCCGGTGCGGGCATCGACGACCTCCTTGGGACGTGAGTCCGCGATGTTGGTATGGACCTCTCCTTTCTCCGCAAGGTCGAGGACCCGCTGGGAAGGCAGAATCCGGTTGGCATGGCGTCGGAGCCACTCGGTCAGGACCAGGTGGTCGAGGAGCTGTCCGACGGTTTCCGTGTCGGCCACCGGAGCGAGGTAGGAGGAGAGCTGCTGGATGTCGATCCCCGCAGGGTTGGCGAACAGGAGGGAGAACGTCTGCTGGACCGCAACGGACAGGTCCGGACGATGCACGATCGGGTCGAGCTCCTCGTTGAGGGCCATGTCCCGGTAGAGTTCGAAGGATTCCTCGTCCTCCCGTGAGTAAGCGATGCCCAAACCGAAGATCTCGGATTCCCGGCGGCAGGCACGGCCGAGCCGCTGGACAAAGGAGGCGGCATCGGGCGGGGGACGGACGAGGATGGCAGCAGAGACATCCCCGATGTCCACGCCAAGCTCCAGGGTCATCGTGGCGAAGCAGACTGCTGCCGTTGCGGCCCGGAAGTCGGTTTCGAGCTGTCGCCGCCTGGCTGCCGTGAGGCTTGCATGGTGCACGAAGATGCCATCCGCGGGCCACAGCCGTCGGCGTGCGGTCTCCTCGGCAAGGTTCTCGCACTCCGCACGGCTGTTGCAGAATGCCAGCACTTTGAAGCGGCGGGCCGATCGACAGGTCGTGAGTGCTTCTTCCAGGGTCCGCTGCACCTGGAACCGGATGATGCGTGCCCGGCCTCTGCCGGCCACGACGGCATCCCCGATGTACCGCTCCGCCATGGACGGCGGGTCGGCCACGGTCGCGGACAGGATGACCTGCTGCGGGGGGGACTTCCAGCAATCCAGCCTCAGGCGGTTGAGCAGGACGGCAAGCTGGTCGCCGCGGGCAACCCCGTGAAGGAGGTGAAGCTCGTCGAGCACGAGGAAGCGGACACGGTTCCAGATCCCCTTGCGGCGGCACAGGAGAGAGTCGAGCGATTCCGGTGTCGTGAACAGGGCATGCGGGAATCGGCTCGGAAGGTACGGTGCATCCGACGTGCGGAACGCCGACGTGATCTCGAGCTCGGCCAGCACGTCGGCAAAGCGCTTCTGGAGGTCCCCGATGAGGGCCCTGGTCGGGGCTATGTACAGCAGGGCCGGACCTTCGGAATCCCGGTCCTTCATGAGCTTCAGAGCGGCCGGTGCCAGCGCCGCCTCGGTCTTGCCCGTGGCGGTGGGCGAGCAGACCACGGCGTTGTGCCCGTCGAGGAGGATGGGGAGTGCCTCGATCTGGATGGGAGTCAACCCGCCGAACCGGGCGAAGAACGGGGCCCACACGTCCCCCAGCCTTCGCCGGATCTCCCGTACCTGGTCGAACTCCGAGATCATCAGAAGGTCCGGAAGCGGGCGAAGCGCTCGAGAGGCTCACCAGGGTAGTGGCGGAGGTAGTCCAGCACCTCCACCGTGGCCTTGGCAAATCCCCGAACCGAGCGAGATGCATAGGCTTCCTGGAGGAGCTGTGTGAACACCCACTGCTCCAGGTGGGAGGGGAACCGGAGATCATGCAGTGCGCAGTAGGTTCCGGCAATCTTCCCGAAGAGCCGATAGAGGTCCGACCGCCGGATGTCGGAGAGGGACAGCACCGGCTGGCTGTTCCTCCATTCCCGGAGCCTGCCCGTGACCCGGCAGTCGGTAAGCGCCAGCATGACCTTGAGATGGGCGGGCGACGCGAAGGAGTACTGCAGGTCCGGATGGTAGCCGCAGTAGACCAGACCCGACTGGGTTCCGACCCGATAACCAGCCAGCGCCCGTTCCACCGGCTCGACCAGGATCGGGTCGTCGTTCGATGCAAGCGTCAGCCCTCGAAGGAAGTTGAGCGTCCGCTTCCAGTGATAAGCGTGGCGGCGAACCTCCGAAGTTTCCACTTCATCGATCAGGAGGACCATTCCCTTGACGCCGGCCTCGCTGGCCAGGAAGCCGGAAAAAGCTGTGAGCATGTTGCAGGTGACGTTGGCCGCGGTCGTCACGCCGTGGAGGTTCGGGAAGCAGGGCGACTCGGCCCGGTCCCCGAGGAACGCCTGCCAGTCCGTCCGCCGGTCGGTTCCCGACTGGATCGCCCGGGCAAAGCGGCCATAGAACGGGTGTCCGTCCAG
>Ga0233425_10008190_pt1 | contig 14079 bp, 10 predicted proteins | sample Watercolumn_Towu_2_FD_181712 | JGI IMG/M metagenome (GOLD analysis project Ga0233425, IMG submission 181712) | Freshwater microbial communities from Lake Towuti, South Sulawesi, Indonesia - Watercolumn_Towuti2014_140_MG | ecosystem: Environmental > Aquatic > Freshwater > Lake | place...
CCTTCCCGCACTGCGATTGACACGCGGTGTGCGGCCGAACTCGCCGGTGATCACCAACAGAATATTGTCGGCTTGACCACGCTGATACACATCCTCGACGAACGCCGACACGGCCTGATCCATCTGCGGTGAACGCTGTTTCATGGCTTGCCCGATGTTGCCATGCATATCCCAACCGCCGTACTGGATCGTCACAAAACCGCAGCCCGCCTCGCACAACCGCCGCGCCGTCAAGAGTTGCTCGCCCAGCCCTTTGCCGTACTGCTGGACCGTCTTCGCATCTTCACGCTTCAGGTCAAACGCTTGCGGTGCGCTGCCGAAAACCAGGCTGAACGCCTGCTGTTCGAATTTGTCGAGCCCATGCATGATGCCGGTGCGATCGAGCTCGCGATCGAGTCGATCGAGGTCCGAAAGCAGCTTGCGTCGGTCATCAATACGAGTTTGATCGAGACTCAGGTTCATGTTTCTCCGTGCTTGCCCATTCTGATCGAACGGACCATAGCCTGCGCCGAGAAACGACGGGCCGTCGGCGAAGATGTTGCCCATGCGGACGTAGGTCGGGATACCACTTTCCGGATGACTGGCACCCCGGCAACGGGACAAGATCGATCCGATCGACGGACGACCGGGCAGGCCGCCGTTATCCGCCTGGCGATTGTCATACCCGGTCATGACGAAATGCGTGCCGCCGGCATGCCCGCTGTTGGTATGGGCAAACGAACGTACAAACGCCATGCGATGCGCTACTTTTGCAATTTGCGGGAACGTGCCTCCGATCGTCACGCCCGGCATCGACGTCGACTCCTCGCCCGTCACGCTGCGGTATTCCGACGGCGCCGACATTTTCGGATCAAATGTCTCGACATGCGTCGGGCCACCACCCAGCCAGAGCCACACCACGGACTTGCTGTTCGCAGGCTTCCCGGACTCGGTTGCCATCGCCCGACTACGCAGCAGCATCGGCAGCGTCAGAGTTCCGCCCGCAAGCGAACCAATCCTCAAGAAATCGCGACGCGAAGCGGCACCAGATCGGCAAGCGTCGTTGCCTTCACCAGAGTTCGAACCTTGCAGCAACAGGTCCAACATAACCGGCCTCCCGGGTAGGCGAATTATTGACTTACCGGCCACGATCTTAGATGGATTTCCACTCAAAAGTCAACAGAAATGGATTCGTAGCTCGAAACTTGTTTCGTAGCTCGAAACTTGATGCGTAGCTCGAAACTTGTTTCGAGCTACAGCGCTCGCCGCGCATCGTGTGCCACTGGTGAGGGTACTCCCGAGCCAGTGCCCAAGGCGACATAGCCATCGTTGAACCTTCGGTGAGCATCGAATCGGGCCTTGAGAAAGGGTTCGAACGAAAAGACTAAAAAAACTTCCAGCTACCTGCCAATCTGTTCAGAGACTCTCCCGACACCCGATTCGGCCCTGCTTCACACTTCAAACTCAATTCGGTCACCTGGGCACTGGCTCGGGAGTACCCTCACCAGTGGCACACAAGACTGGACACTGGTTCCCGAGTGCCCTCGCCCATAGCACACGGTCACGGACGAACTCCGGGGCTCGAATTCGCTGCGGGCCTTTGATACGCTGCGCAGCTTGAGCCAATCACAGGAAAAAGAACTCAGATTGCAAGGGACCAACAATGCGTCGAATCTGCATGCTCGGCACCGGCCTGATCGGCATGTTCTACACCAAGGCATTGCAGGAACATCGCGGCAGGGACAAGGTGACCGTCGCCTACTCGCGGTCGCTCGAACGCGCCAAGCAATTTGCCGGCCAGTGGGCGATCCCTCGAGCGACCGATAACCTGGAAGAAGCGGTGGCGGGCTCCGATTCCGACGTGGTGATTGTCGGCCTGCCGAACCACCTGCACGAACAGGCGGTAACGGCCGCGGCACGTACGGGGAAGGCCGTACTCTGCACGAAACCGCTGGGCCGGAACGCCGACGAGGCACGTCGAATGCTCGACGTTGTCGAAAAAGCCGGCGTATTCCACGCCTACCTCGAGGATCTGGTCTACACCCCCAAGACGCTCAAGGCCCTTCAAGCGGTTCGTAACGGGGCGCTAGGCAAAGTGTTATGGGTCCGCTCGCGCGAAACCCATCCCGGCCCGCACAGCGACTGGTTCTGGAATCGGGAACTTTCGGGCGGTGGAGCGATCATCGACATGGGCTGCCACTGCATCGAAATCGCCAGGAACTTCATCGGCAAGGATATCCGACCCGTCGAGGTCACTTGCTGGGCCGACACGCAGGTTCATCCCATCGAAGCGGAAGATCACGCGGTGGGATTGGTCAAGTACGAAAACGGCGCCGTCGGCCAGTTCGAAGTCAGCTGGGCCTTCCGCGGCGGAATGGACCTGCGCGACGAGGTAGCCGGTACCGAAGGAACGATCTGGCTGAACCACTGGCTCCGTACCGGCATGGAGATGTTCACGGCGGTCGGCCAGGGCGGCTACGTCGCCGAGAAAGCGGAAGGCTCCACCGGCTGGCTATTCCCGGTCGGCGATGAACCGAGCGCACTCGGCTACACCGACATGTTCGCCGATGTGCTCGATGCACTCGATGCCCATCGGGCTCCGATGGAGACGTTTTATGACGGCTATGTCGTCAACGCGATCATCGACGCCGCCTATCGAGCCGCCCGATCGCGGCAATGGGAACCGGTGCGGCTCGACCTGTGGCGTGGCCGCGTCGGAGTCCCCAACGTCGCGGCCCTGCGGGACTACGACCAGGACCACTACCTGATCAAAGAAGAAAAAATGCCCGACGGCGTTGCCAAGCTGATCCTGCGCCATAAATCGTCCGGCCAAGTCATCGAACGGCGGGCGACCTAGCGCTGCGTCAACTTGGAAACCCACGCAGGTCGGCTGCCCATCGTGTGCCACTGGTGAGGGTACTCCCGAGCCAGTGCACAAGGTGACAGAACAATCGTTGAATCAACGGTCAGCGTCGGATCGGGCATCGGGAAAAAGTTCGAACTGCATTCTTGCCCCGAAGGCCTGAAAGGGCGACACATCCAAGAAGCGCTCAAGATGCCGCAGTCGTTGGTCAAGAATCTAATCCATCTGGTTTACAGCACGAAACACCGCCAGCCCTGATGAACGGTACGCTTGGGAGTGACGTGCCCCGACGGTTCTTGGTGGGCCTCGGAATACCTCGACCCACCCTACCAATCATACCCATTGGTGGGCCTCGGAATACCTCGACCCACCCTACCACCGTAACAACTACGCCACAAATTTTTGCCCCCCCTCGCCGCCCTCGCCGCCCTTCCCTTTCACACACGCGGCCACCGCGATATCGCCGGTCACGTTGACGGTGGTGCGGCACATATCGAGTAGCCGGTCGACACCCAGAATGATCCCGATCCCGTCCGGGGAAACATCGATCGTCTGCAGGACCAGAACCACCAGCGGCAAACTGCCGCCAGGGACACCTGCCGTACCGATGCCGGCCAGGATCGCCATCAGAACCACCTGCACCTGCTGCTCGATCCCGAGTTGCTTGCCGAACACCTGAGCAAGAAACAGCACCGTAATTCCCTCGTACAAGGCCGTGCCGTTCTGGTTGGCGGTCGAGCCGACGGTGAGCACAAAACTGGTGATATCGCGCGGTACCTTCAAGTTCTCTTCCGTGACCCGGAGCGATGTCGGGAGCGTGGCGTTGGAGGACGACGTGGCAAACGCCGTCAACATCACCTCGGTAATCCGGCCAAAGAACCGGCGGGGCGACATGCGGGCGAACCACCAGACGACGGCCGAATAGACGCCAAACATATGGATCGCCAAGCCAATGATCACCGTCGCGACGTACCAGGCCAGGGTCCTCAAGATTTCCAGCCCCAGTTCAGCCGTCAGCGTAAATACCATCGCTGCGACACCGAACGGGGCCAGCCGCATCGCGAACTGAATCACGACCATGACCACATCGTAGACGCCTTCCAGCACCGCGATCAACGGCTGCGTCCGATCGCCGGCCACCGTGATCGCGGTGCCGATCGCCAACGCGAAGAACATCACCGCCAGCATGCCGCCGCCGGGCGAACTTCCGTCCAGCGCGCCAACCATCTCCTGCAACGGGTTCTTGGGAATGATGTCCAGCAGCGTATCGCGCGCCGTCTTCGCTTTCTTGGCTTGGTCCTTCGTCTTATCGACATCCTTGGTGTACCGCTCGGTCAGTTTCAAACGACTCTCTTCGGAAAGCCGTGTTCCCGGCTGCACTACATTGACCAGCACCAGGCCGATCACGACCGACGCCGACGAGAAAGCCAATGTGAACAGAAACGTCTTCAGCCCCAGCCATCCTAGCTTGCGAACGTCGCCGATCCCCGCCACGCCCAGCACCAGTGCGGAAAATACCAGCGGGATCACCACCATCAGGATCAGTCGCAAAAAGATCTGCCCGATCGGCTCGATCCAGGTCTTGGCGAACCGCTGTGTCGCATCCGGGTCAAGCGTGGCACGAGCGGCCAGTCCCGCGATCGCACCCACCAGCAGGCCAATCAGGATCTGCCAATGCAGCGCCAATCGACCCGATCGATGCCCTGGAAAGTTCATTTACTCACCGTTCCATTCTCGTAGGACGGGTCTCCAGACCCGTCCGTCATTTCCCAGGCACGTTTTTGCGACACGATTTTGTAGTCGAGTTGCTCCGCAACTCGACGCCGAGTCGCGGAGCGACTCGGCCACATTGCGACTCGGCCACATTGCGACTCGGCCACAAAGCGACTCGGCCGCGCTACGCGGCGCTTCCCATTCACTTCTCCACGGCCAGCATTTTTTCGACCGCTTCACGGCCGGTCATTCCCAGTTCGATGCCCAGTTCTTTCGCGCGCGGGGTCATGTCGACAATCTTGGCCTCGAACAGGTCTTCGGGTTCCACCAGCGGGCATGCGGGAGTCCCTTTTGCGATCGCGATCGCCTGTCCGAATTCGCCGGCGGTGCGCACATCGTAGATGCCGCAGCCAACGATCCCGGTCGACGTAAGTATCGAACAGTACTGCCCCTTGTTCCAGCGGTTGCTGATGCCGATCGCGGACCCGTTGCGGAATTGCAGCGGGCGGATCGTGCTGCGCGGCAAGGCGTCGGTCATGGTGCGGACTCCTGGTTGCGAATCACAAGATGAACTCAATTCAGACCGGCGAGCAACTCCCGGCAGAAATTCAGGCTGCGTTCCAGTTCCTGTTTCTGGTATTCCTGTTCGGCGATTTTTGAGTCTTTTCCGGCCGGCGGGGACCAGGCGGCGCGGGGCTTCCCGGTTTTGGCGAGGGCCACGAACCGCGCGAACAGCTCGGCGCGCACATCGGGATAGCCGCGCCAGAAATCGGGCTTCAGATAGGCGAACTCGCGATTGAACCCGGAAATCGTCTCGATATGGACCGGGACGCCGGGACAGAGCTCCACAAAGCGTCGGAAGTAAGTCTTCAGATCGACATTCCCGTCGCCCATCGCCGTCCATTGCACGGTCGCCCCGTTTTCGCTCTCCCAGACCGCCGAATCGCGCAGGCTGGTGGTGAGTGCGTACGGGCCGAGCACCTCCAGATTGGAAAGGGGGTCTTCGAGCGTCCAGGTGGCGTTTCCCGAATCGAGGTTCGCGCCGACATAATCTTTGCCGGCCGCCTCGATCAGTCGCACCAGTTCGTGAGCCTGCATGTCGCCGGCATGATTCTCGACCGCGATCTTGACTCCCGAATCGATCGCCAGCGCGCGGCACGCCTTGCAGACCTTAACGGTATCGTCGATCCGGGCCTGAATCCCGCCGGGCGAAACCCGATCGCCGCTGTCGCCCAGCACCACGCGCAGCACGGGCGATCCCAGATCCTTCGCGACGCGGATCCCTAATCGCAGGTGTTCCTCCGCCGTTCCCCACTTGTTGCGAAATCGGCCCGAGCTGGGACAGATGCTCCAGGTTCCGACATGAATCTGTTGCCCGGCATCGGCGGCCCGCGCACGCAACATCTGCAGGCGTTTTGTTTCGAGCTCGCCCAGGGCGTCAAGGTCCGAGATAAACAGCGAGTCGATCTTCAGGGTCTGGCCATATTCGATCAACTGCTCGGCTTTCCAGCCCATCGCTCGAACCGCGAAGTTGTCATAGCCGAGCTTCACCCGCGCTGTATTTGCCGGCGGCAAGGAAACGGCCAAAGCAGCAACCGACGCCGATTGCAAAAACCCGCGGCGGTCAGGACCACCCTTGGTATCTTTGAACATGACAGTGACTTTCCAGGACGAGGCAGTTTAGGGGCGTAACAACGACAGGAAAGCCGCCGATTCTAGCCAACCCACGCCGCAAACTGAAGCGCCGAGACCATCGCCGTCCGGCCTGAATGGTCGATTCGACCCACCCCCAGCGTTTTCCGACCTGAAAGGTCGGTTCTACCTGCCTCTGGCATCTTCCGACCTGAAAGGTCGGTTCTACCAGCCCAGGCCGAAGGCCTGGGAAACAAGCCCCCAGCGCCGTACCGGCCCTGAAAGGGCCGTTCATTCAAACCGCATCGCGTCCCCAAACCACCCACCTCACGAATCCAAAATCGAACGCCCACATCTGCGCGCTCCCAGAACCGACCTTTCAGGTCGGAATCGCGGGCCCCGCCCAGCTCCGGTGCCAGAGCTCCAGCATCAGCAGCGCCCAGAGCCGATAACTGTGATCAAACGCACACGATTCGTGCTCGCGCAAGAGGGCCTCGATCGCCTCGGGGCGAAAATAGCCTCGCTGCCGCGCGGTCTGGTCCAGAAGCAGATCATGCGCCATCGGACGTAACTCGTTACGGAACCACTGATCGAGCGGCACGCCAAACCCCATTTTCTTGCGCGACCAGATCTCCGCCGGCAGCAAGTCGCGAAACGCGCGGCGCAATAGATATTTTCCTCGCCCGCGTCGCAACTTGAATCGCGACGGCAGCCCGATACAGAACTCGACCAGCCGGTGGTCGAGGAACGGCTGGCGGCATTCCAACCCGTGGGCCATCGACGCAATATCGACTTTCGTCATCAGATCACACGGCAGGTACGTGACCAGGTCGGTCAGCGAAACGGCGGTCACCGCGTCGCGTTTGCCCACCTGTTTCCAGGCCGAGCCCACAAACGTCGCCGGATCGGAATTTTTCAGCCCGCTGACAAACTCGTCTGTATATAATCCGGCCCGTCGCGATTCGTTGAAGATCGCGATCCACTCGAGATAGCGACGCTGGGGGGCGTAGCCCAGCGCTTCGCTGAACCGCCGGAACTTTCGCGCCAATGACTTCTGCCGCCCGGCGCCCGGAAGCGACTGCCAGAATCCTGCCGCCAGCAACGCCCGCAGCCACGAGAGCCGGTCCAGTCGCGCGCCCCAGACCGCCGCTTTGTAGCGTGGGTAACCGGCGAAAAGCTCGTCGCCTCCGTCACCGGTCAACGCGACCGTGACTTTCTGACGCGTCAGTTGCGACAGGTACCAGGTCGGCACCGCCGAGCTATCCCCGAACGGCTCGTCATAATGCCAGGCCAGTTTCGGCAGCACTTCCAGCGCGTCGGGCGTGACCTGGAACTCCTGGTGGTCGGTCCCCAGATGGTCTGCGACGCGACGCGCGTACTGCGTCTCGTCGTACGCTTTGACGTGAAAACCGATCGAGAACGTCTTGATGCGGTCGGTCGAGTGCTTCTGCATCAGCGCCGTTACCAGCGATGAATCGATCCCGCCGGACAGAAACGCGCCCAGCGGCACGTCGCTCTGCATTCGCAAGGTTACAGCCGACGCGAACAACGATCGCAATTGCTCGACGGCCTCGGGCTCCGAAATGGCTTGCTGGGCGCTAAAGTCGGGTGTCCAGTACGGGTGGACCTGGAATGAATCACCGTCGGGCGACCAGACGGCGAAATGGCCGGGCGGCAGTTTGCGGATGCCTTTGAAAATCGTGTTGGGGTGCGGCACGTACTGGTAGGTCAGGTACTCGTCGATCGCGTTGGGGTCGATGGCGCGCGGGATCCGGGGCGCTTCGATCAGCGCTTTGAGTTCGCTGGCGAACACAATCCGGCCCGGTTCGAGACAATAGACCAGCGGCTTTTCGCCAAGTCGATCGCGGCTCAGCACGAGTTTTCTTCGCGGCGCATCCCAGATGGCGATCGCGAACATCCCGTTCAGGTGCCGAAAGCAGTTCGTGCCTTCGTCCTCGTACAGGTGGACGATGGTCTCGGTATCGCTGCGCGTGCGGAAGATATGGCCGGCGCCTTCCAGCCGTTTGCGGAGCGCGTCGAAGTTGTAGATCTCGCCGTTGAAGACGATCCAGACCGAGCCGTCCTCGTTGCTCATCGGCTGGTGGCCGGTCGACAGATCGATGATCGAGAGTCTGCGGAAGCCAAGTGCCACGCCGGGCACGGTACCGCTGGCCGACTGCAATCGCAGTTCGGACCGATATTCGCCGACGTCATCGGGCCCGCGGTGGCTCAGCACCCCGGTCATCCGCCCAAGGTCAGCCTCGGCGAGCCCCTTCGCTGGATCTGTCCACGCCGCTCCGGTGATACCGCACATAGACAGATGGTAGTTGCCACACCCGGATCCTGGAATGCCCGGGCTTCTCCGGCCCTGGAAGGGCCGTTCTAACCGGTCCGCCGACACCCACCGGCCCGAAGAGACCGCAACCGATCGAACGTTGGATCGTGGGGGCGTCACCGGTCAAAACGGGATCTTCGCATCCACGAACCGGCAACCAACACCGAATCAACGACCCCTTCAGGGTCGGAAAACTCTTGAGCGCGGACACACTGAACGACGCCTTCAGCGTCGAAATACGACATCAATCGCCGTCGCCACCTGAAATCGCGACCCATGATGCAACGCGTCGCGCACTCCTTACCCCGAAGGGGTTTTTCTGCCGCGCAGCCGGGGGTTGCCGGTAATCCGGCTACCCCCGGATTCCGGACCCACGCGTCCACCACGCGGTCGAGCGCACCGGTCCGCCGACACCCACCGGCCCGACGAGACCGCAACCGATCCAACGTTGAATCGAGGGGGCGCACCGGTCAAAACGGGATCTTCGCATCCACGAACCGGCAACCAAACACCGAATGAACGACCCTTTCAGGCTCGAAAATGCTTCACGCGGACGCACCACCCAGGGCTGCGTTGGCTGCGCCAACTCCGCCCTGAGCTGACAGAACGACGCCTTCAGCGTCGGAATACCAAGAACACAATCGCCGCTCAGATCGGTTCGACCTGGAAATCCTGAATCAATATCGACACGCCCTGCTGCAGGAACTGCACGGCCACCAGCAGCCGGTCCTCGCCGCGCCGACAGGTTATGATTCCTTCCATGCCACGCAGCGCCCCGGTCTTCACGCGGACGCGCTGGCCCGGCTGTAAACAAGATTCCACGGTCAGCGGAGCCCCATTGTCGATCAGCGTCTGGATGTTCTTCAAGTCGCGGGTCATCTGCTGCACGTCCGTTGCTCCAAACATCTGCACCACTCGATTCGTGCTCAGGGTTTTGATCCGTTCCTCTTCCGTTCCGAAGATGAACAGATAACTCGTGAACAGGGGCAGCAGCGACTTGACGCGTCGCCCCCGAATCATGCTCGTCTTAGGAACGAGCGGCAAATAAAACGGGACGTCCATTCCAAGAAGTTGGCGCGCGATCGCTTTCTCCTGGCGGGAGCGCGAATACACGGCATACCAGCGTCGCTCGGAAACGGTCGACACGAGGTCGCCGTCCAGCAGCCCTTCCGGAAACATACTGGTTTCGGGTGCGAGAATCGTCATGATGAATACTACGGCCTGACATAATGGTGAAAAAAGGTGGATAAAAATCCCATCCCGGACAAAGCCGCCGCTGATCGGCCATCCTGGACAGGTGATCAGTCGAGAGAGGATTATCCACTAACAGCCTGTTTGTTCAAGGGATTGGACAGGCCATCCAGCCCGTCAACCCGCCCTGAACATCGCCGTTCCTGGCTATTCCAGCCTAGTTCGCAAAACGGGTCGGTGAGCCCATTTTTTCTGCCCAGCTTACCAACTCCGCCCGCTACCAGGGTCCCGAAGTATATGAATCAAAACGCATGGCAGTTACGGTTGGCTCCATCGAACCGGAAAAAAAGTTGGAATTGGAATTGGGTTACGGGTTACGGGTTACGGGGGGCCGTTTTTCCCCATTTCCCTCCCGTAAACCGTAACCTGTAACCCGTAACCCTCTTCCCGTAACGCCTTCGCCACGTGAGACGCCAGCAAAAACCCCAGCCACGCTGCAAAAATATGGATGCACAGGTCGGTAACCCCTGGATGGCGCTCGGGGATGAAATACTGCCCGAACTCGATCAGCGTCCCAAAGGCCAGCGCAAACCCGACCGTCATCGCCAGCCCCTGCCGACGCCGCTCCGCGAACAGAATCGCGCCCAAAACTCCCAGCGGCAGGAACGAGAGACCTCGCCGCAGGAACTGATCCAGAGCCTGATACCGGCTGCCATTGTAATAGTCGACCAACGGGAAAAACGACATCCGCCGCAACCAGTATACGGGAGTATCCTCGTCGGACAGATCCGGATCCGAACGCAGGAACCAAACCGGCTCGGATTGAAAATTGTATGGTTGCCAGCTCAACATTAGTAACCCGATCATCCAGAAAGCCAACAGTACCAGCCAGGGCCACCGGCCCCATCCCGCAATCCGTTCGCGCAACCGGCGGAATCGCACGTCGATCCCCTGCGGCTGCAACGGAAAACCACGCTGCAGCGGCCCGTCAAACTGTCGAATCCAGCGAGCCGCCAGCCAGATCGCGACCGAACCGAGCACAATATCCGTCGCCTTAAAATACCGCGACCCGATCGGTAATTGCAGGCATTCGATTGCCAGACTCAGGACAATCCCCGTGACGATCGTCGTCTCGATCCGCCGATTGGACCACCGCGGCACGATGCCCAGCAGCAATCCGATCGGCACGAAGCTGGCGAAATTCAGACCGGTACTCACCAAATTGCCCACCGACCAGTCCGTAAGCAAATGCCCGAACGGCATCAGTTCGATCTTTCCCGCGTCGTACCGACGGCCCAGTTCGTCCAGGCCATGAACGAAATCGAACGGCATTCCGTTGACGATCACCATCAGCACCAGGTATCCCGGCAGCAGTTGATTCGCGAGCCCCACCAGTCCCCGCTGCGTCCAAAACCGTCGCGCCCACCCGGTCGCCTCCGGGCCGATTGCCAACCATCCCACACATCCCAGCACCGCACCGACCGACTCCACCCAGACATCGTTCGCCGAAATCGTCCGCGGCGGAAATGACACCTGCAACACTTCCAACCAAAACGCCAACGCGGCTCCGCCGCCCGCGACCCCAACCGCCAAGAATGCCGCGACACTCCGATGCCGATCCACCGCCAACGCGCCCAGGCAAAAAAAACTGAGCGTCGCGTATTGCAGCGAATTCACCGTCCAGTCCGCTCGAACCGCACCATCCTCCAGACTCGCTCGAAACCACTTCGCCTCACGCACACGCTCGATCGCCGTCGACAGCGGCACCGGCTCGTACCGCAAAGGTATGATCGAGCCATACACGGTCAGCGCCAGCATGGCCAAGGCAAGCACCACAAAATGAAATCGCGTCGGAGGCAAGGGGGTTACGGGTTACGGGTTACGGGGAACGGGTTACGGGGAACGGGTTACGGGGAACGGGTTACGGGGAACGACGTTGAGCGCGTGCCATACCGGCGTAAATTGTATCGACGACGCAACGCGGTTGGACGCCCCATTCCACGGATTTGTGCGGCGTTGAAAAACAGTTCCGCCCCGCCTGGCGTATGTTACGGCGTTTGATTGCACCGGCCTGATGGGCGTTGGACCTTCCGGATTCCGACCTGAAAGGTCGTTTCTGTCAGCCCAGGCCAAAGGCCTGGGTGGCGATCGCGACAGCCCGCGCCGGCCCTGAAAGGGCCATTCGATTCCGGATTCGCCGTGCGGCACCATCGCGGGGAACGACGTATGGCACGGCGTTTGCGCCTTCGTGATGCGATCGCGTTGACGATTTCGTGACGCGATCGCGTTGTGAATCGAACGGCCCTTTCAGGGCCGGAACGGCGCTGGGACCTCGTTCCCAGGCCTTCGGCCTGGGCTGACAGAAACGACCTTTCAGGTCGGAAGACGCTGGGGGTGCCTGCGATTTCGGCAACGCATTGTCGTCGGCGGTTTCGGGAACTCCCTGCTTAATCCCAAACGTAACGTTCGTCCCATTCCATCTCGTATCGCCGCAGCCAATCTCGCAGTTCGTCCTGAAACGACTGTGTAGCGTGGTGTTCCGGCTGGCGTCGAATGTACTCGCGCACTCCCTCAACGCTGGACTGACTGACGGAAAACGCGGCATATCCACCTTGCCAATGGAATTTGGATGGCAAATTCCTTTTCTGGTTGATCCACAGGGATGACGTGGATTTGATTTTCCCGAAAGCATCGGCGATGGTTATTGTACGTCCCAATTGAAACAACATATGAACATGATCGGCAACTCCGCCAACGATCAATGACTGGCAGCCGAGATTGTTCGCGGCGCCACCAAGAACACAAAACAGTTCGTCACGCCAGTCGTCGGCGAGCACGGGTTCGCGGTTTTTCGTCGAGAAGATCGCGTGAACGTAGACCTTCGCCAATGATTGCGACATGGAGATCTCCTCGTGCGGTCTGCGACAGCGCACCGGCGTAGATTGTATCGAGGACGCAATGCGGTTGAACGGCCCTTTATTTGGATTTGTGCGGCGCTCACCCGATTCCGACCTGAAAGGTCGTTTCTGTCAGCCCAGGCCGAAGGCCTGGCTGGGTCGCGCTCGCCCGTCCGCGCCGGCCCTGAAATGGGCTCCGCAACCCCGCGCCTACCTCCCGCCGTAGAAATTCGGCAGATCACCCGGCAACGGCGCGCGAGCCGGAACCGGGACCGCGGTAGGCACCTCGACCACCGGATACGAGACCGGCTTGGGTTGAACGATCGCCGTCCGCCGATTGCTCGAAAGCGTCGACGGAGCTGACGGCAGCAACCGCGGCAACGGCGTCTCGTCGACGCGCACCTCAGCCACGGCATTCGGCGTGCGGTCGTCAGCTTTCGACTGCAACAACTCGCGCGGTGCACTGTCCGGCGCATACGGCGACGGGCAGGTCACACATTCCTCCGGCCACGGCCGCCAGCAGGTACTGTGGAACCCGAAACAACCTGGAATGACACAGCCGTCGCAGTCCACCCATCGACGCCCCCTCAGCCGGCCCCAGTCGGTGTTCGCACAACCGCTTAACAAAACCATCCCTGCGCTGGCAAACAATAGCAGTCGCTGGGCAATCTTTGGCGAGCTGAACATGGCGGGTCATTCCTTTAACCGTTGGACAATTCAAATCTGCACTCACAGCCGACTCGGGCCAATCCCCGTCGACTAGAAAAATCCTCCACCACCGAATCCCTGCTGTTGTCGCAGCACCTTACCCGAGAATCGGGATACCGTCTGGACGCTCAACAACGAGAAGCCCAGCACACGTTCCCAGGGAGCCAGAAACTTGCCGAGACTCGTGTCGGCGGCGACCAGCCGGTCCTCGGCCACGAACACACGATCGCCGGGCAGAATCTGATAATTCGTCGACGCGATTCCGCCTGCAGTCACGCACTGCCAGTCGACCGGCAGCACCACCATCTCGTCACAGTCGGGCACGGCCCGCGCGATCCAGATCCTTTTCGACGACACTTCGGTCAGTCCATTAATGTTCGAAATCGCGTCCAGCACCGTTTCATTACCGGTGATGGGGAAGCGAGCGACACCGTCGCCGAACCCCGCGCCTTCCGTAATCACGTAGTAGACCTTGCTGTTATAGGCAAACACATCGATGGCGATGATCGGATCTTCCAGGAACTCGGACAGATGCCGTTCGATCACTTGCCGAGCCTGCGTCAGGGTCAGCCCGACAACAGAGACGCTGCCGTAGCTGCCGAGCGTCACCGAGCCATCCGGCCCCACCAGATGCTGTCCGGCAATCTGCTGCAGGCCGGACAATTGCAGCAACGAAACAGCGACGACTGGCTCGCGCAGGTAGGTGGTCATATGGTTTTGAACGGCTTCTTGAGCCTTCTCGATGGTCATCCCGTCGACCT
>Ga0233425_10008191_pt1 | contig 14077 bp, 14 predicted proteins | sample Watercolumn_Towu_2_FD_181712 | JGI IMG/M metagenome (GOLD analysis project Ga0233425, IMG submission 181712) | Freshwater microbial communities from Lake Towuti, South Sulawesi, Indonesia - Watercolumn_Towuti2014_140_MG | ecosystem: Environmental > Aquatic > Freshwater > Lake | place...
TGCCTTGGGGGCAACACAGAGCGTACCGTGGGAGTATGTCAGAGAGCCGGTTGATGCTGTGCTTCAGATGAAGAAGGCAGGGTATAAGGCCTGCTGCCTCGAACTCGCGGATGCGATGATGCCCTATTACCGAGTTGTCCCCAGCGACTTTCCGCTCTGCCTCGTCATCGGTAATGAGGTCACCGGCGTTTCGAAATCAACTCTTGCTGCCTGCGATACGGCCCTCGAAATTCCGCAGTATGGCATTAAACAGTCGCTCAACGTTGCCGTCGCATATGGCATTGCGATTTTCGAATTGAACCGGATCTGGCGCTCAGCCTCCCTGCCAGGCTAGTAGGCGAGCGTATAGAAGTCTTCTTTCTCGTGCGTATGGATCCTGAGAACACCCGCACGGACAAGCTGTATCAGGACTCTTGATGCCCTGCGGTCAGAGATATTCGCCAGCTTCCCAAACTGCCTGACGGTAATCCGCTCGTTCTTATCCAGGAAATCCAGGACGCTTCGTTCTATTTCTCCAATACTAATCCTCAACGGCGCCGCTTCGGGATTTTCCGCTTCCAGAATCTTGACAACCTCTTTGCTGGCGATGACCGTCTTGTCTTTCACACGGATAAGCACCTTGCTCTCAGGGTCGTCGTCTGATGCACTGTCGTCCACAAGACTATGTGGTTTCTGGGTGCTTTCTTCGACTGTCACGGCAATGATGTCCATCCCACGATAGGAAAGGATTTCCACTTCCGGCTCGATCGGTGGATCACAGTGCAATCTTCCCGCCGTTTCGATCATCTCCACTTCCGTTTTTTCACTCTCCACACCCACGATCGTCTTGTCATCGTCGACACCAAAGAGGATCGTGCCTCCTTTGGTGTTCGCGAAGCCTATCAGCGCCCTTGCGATCTTCTCAGGCGTTGAGACTTTACGTTTGAATTCGAGTTGAAAACCCTCGCCTTCCTCAATCAAAAGCTGTAGTTCTTTATTGTCCATCGCACCACCAAAGGGTTTATCAGAAGCCTCTCGCCGCCATCCGATTCAGAATGAGTTGCGAACGCCGTTCGAGATATCTTGTCGGACGCTCCACCCTGAATATCCTGGGATTGGGAATCACGGCGGCGAGCCGCGCGGCTTCCTCGCGGCTCAGGGCCGAAGCTGATTTCCCGAAATAGGTCTGCGAGGCCGCCTCAATCCCGTAGATCCCTCTCCCCCATTCGATCAGGTTCAGATACAATTCGAGAATCCGCTGCTTGCTCAACGTGCGTTCCATCCACCAGGTGAGAATCCATTCTTTGAGTTTGCGGAGGGGATTCTTTGATGGCGAAAGATAGAGGTTCTTCACCAGTTGCTGCGTGATCGTACTCGCACCCCGCGCCGCTCTCCCCTCTGTCACGTTTCGTTCAAGAGACTCCTTGAATTCGAACCAATCGAAACCGGCGTGAGACCAAAACGTGCCGTCTTCAGCGACGATCACGGCGTTCACGGCATCTCTTGAGATTCTTCCAAGCGGAACCCAACGTTGGATCTTCTTCAGCGGTTTACCTTCCTCCGCCGCCCGCTCGGCGTGCATCCGCATGAATGCAGTTTCGTTCGGCGTGGAGCTTTTCAGCGAGTTGACATTGCCGAACGGGAGTGTGACCAGTTCGAGGATGATCCACGATGCAAGCAGAATGACAGCGCTCCACACTTTGTGGCTCCGGATCCATCGAAGAACAGGAGTGCTCTTCCGGCTGAGTGTGTTCCAGATGTTCGCCATCAGCAGCTGAGGGATCGCTTCCTGCTGTCAAGGTAGCTTTGTAGGAGAAGCGATGCCGCCATGGCGTCAACTCTTCCTTTATTCGTCTCCCGGTCACGCTTCTTCGTACCCATCTGGCGAATGGTTTGGTGAGCCATCAGTGTCGTAAAGCGCTCATCCCAAATGAAGACTTCAACGTCAACATGTTTCTTCAACCTGGTGACGAACTCCTCCACTTCGAGTGCTTTCTTCCCTTTCAGCCCTTTGAGATTAAGCGGCAGGCCGACGACGATCTGACCCACCTGCTCACGTTCGACGATATCCGCTATGCGTTTCATGACTCCCTCGTCGCTCTTGAGAGTATCATACGGCCGGGCGAGAATCTGCAAGGGATCGCTTAATGACAAGCCGATCCTGGCGGTTCCGAAATCTATGCCGAGAATTCGCTGCAGTTGTTCCATCCTTCGAACCGGGGTCAGGGCAGATCGTTCATCCGAAGAAGCGTTCAACGTCGATGATTCCAGCCACCTTCTTGATCTTCTCGACAACGCGGGCGAGGTGCTCAGTGTTCTTCACAAAGAGAATGATTTGCCCCTCAAACATCGATGCGCGCGAATCAATGTTGACGCTGCGTATGTTGGTGTTTTGGTATGAGGATATTGCATGTGTCACATCGCTCAGGAGCCCCGGGCGATCCTTCCCGTAGACCCGGATGCCGGCGATGAAATCCGCTCCGTTGGCGGGCGGCCAGCCGACCTCCACGATGCGCTCGCTCTCCGCCATGCGTTTCGAGAGAACGTTCTTGCAGTCCTGACGGTGAATCTTGATCCCTTCACCGATCGTGACGAATCCGACGATGGCATCTCCCGGTATGGGATTGCAGCACTTGGCATACTGATGCATGAAGTTGTCGCTCGAGCCAAGGATCGAAATTCCGCTCGTCAACTCGCGGGCCGAGTGAATAAATTTCCGGAAGAGCGATTCCGTCTGATCCTGAGGGCGCCCCTCTTCAACCGCCCGTTTCGCTCCTACGATCATATCCTCAATGAAGACATCGGCGTCAATGCGCTGTTCGGCGACCTCTATGTAAAATGCCTGCAGGTTCTCAATCTTTGCCGCATGAACAAGCTTCGTCAGGTCATCCTCGTTACAGTGGAGTTTGTGGCGTTTCAGCTTCTTATCCCAGATATCCTTTCCCTCATCGGCCTTCTTTCGCGATTCTTCCCGCACCCAGCGGCGAATGTGAGCCTTCGCCTTATGCGTCACGACAAACTTGTCCCAGTCGGGATTCGGGTTCTGGTTCTTCGATGAGATGATTTCCACCTGATCACCGCTACGGAGCAGCGTATTCAGAGGAACAATCCGCCCATTCACTTTGGCGCCTATGCAATGAAAACCGACGTTGGAATGGATCTCGAAGGCAAAATCGACCGGAGTGGCGTTTCTGGGGAGAATCTTGAGATCCCCCTTCGGCGTAAAGACGTAGATCTCGTCCTGATAGAGATTGAGCTTGAAGCTTTCCATCAGTTCGCGCGGCGTATCATCGCTCTTTTGCTCAAAGATCTCCCTCACCCAGTTCACCCACTGTTCCAGTTCCTGATCGACTGAACTCTTGTTTTCCTTGTACATCCAGTGAGCAGCGACTCCCTTTTCAGCGACTTCGTGCATTTCTCGTGTCCGGATTTGAACTTCGACGAGTTTGCCGCCGGGTCCAACCACAGTCGTGTGGATGGATTGATAGCCGTTCTTTTTGGGAATGGAAATGTAGTCCTTGAAACGCTCCGGAATCGGCTTGTATAGTTCTGAGATAATGCCATACACCAGGAAGCAGGCGTTGTTGTCCTTGGTATCGAGAATAAACCGGACCGCAAACAGGTCATAGATCTCGTCCAATGGTTTTCCGCGCCGGACCATTTTGTTGTAGATGCTGAAGAGGTGTTTCGGGCGACCCTCAAGTTCATACTGCATGCTTTCATCCGAGAGCCGCTTTTCGATCGGGGTTGCGAACTTCTTGATGTAGGTTTCGCGCTCTCTCCGTCGGGATTTCAAGAGTCGCGCGATTTGGTCGTATTCGATGCGATGGAGGAATTTGAACGACAGATCTTCAAGCTCCCATTTAATTTTTGCCAGACCGAAGCGATGGGCAAAGGGAGCGTAGATATCGAGAGTTTCGCGGGCGAGACGCTGTTGTTTCTCTGCCGGGAGATATTCGAGGGTCCGCATATTATGAAGCCGGTCGGCAAACTTGATCAACATGACACGGATGTCGTTGACCATCGAGAGGAGGAGTTTCCGGTAGCTCTCCGCCTGCGTGACCTCGTGACTGCGGAAGATGTCAGTAATTTTCGTGGCGCCGTCGACAATGTCGGCAACCGTCCCGCCGAATTCCGCACGAATATCCTTTATGTCGAATGTCGTATCCTCGACCACGTCGTGAAGCAATGCACTGGCCACGGAGACATCGTCGAGCGGTATCTCCTTGGCCACAATCATAGCCACTTCGAACGGATGGTAGAAATACGGCTCGCCCGATGCACGCAGGTCATCCTTGTGCGCGTTCAGGCTGAGCGTGAAGGCTCGCGTAATGAGGTCCTCATTTACTGAACGAAGGTTCTTTCGGCAGGCCGCCAGCAGCTCATCGAGCTTATTTTTGAATTGTGGGTCAATCATTCTGACTCAGAACCAGGCCGCTTTCCTTTGAATATAGGGAACGGGGCGAGATTGTCAAGGCGGACAGGTCAACGACTTTCTGCAGGAGAGGCCAAAAGGCGCTTTTCCAAACTCCGCGCCCGCTCCAGATTGGACCGTACCCTGTTCCGGAGATGCTCCGCGAATTGCTCCGGACGAGCTCGGAGCGTGACGGCGACCAACGACTTCGCCCTCCGGACGTCACCGATCCGACCCAGCGATTCGGCAAGATTAAGTCGGGCGACGAACTCGTTGTACGGATTTCCTGCAGGATCCTTTTCAGTCGATTCCAGCAACTCCGAATATGACCGCGCTGCCTGCTCAAAGTCCTTCGTCCTGTCGTGCACCGTCGACAATGCCCACAGAAAGGTCCGGTTGGACGGATATGTCTTCAGCCCCAGGCCCGCGCACGCCTTTGCTTCATCATACTTTTCAGCATCAAGATAGACTGCCGCCAGCATGCTCAGAGCGGTGTACCGATTGTAGATCCCGGCCTCGGCTGCCTTGCGAAGCATCCGAAACGCCTCGGGTCTCGCGTCACCGACAAACGGCAGCCAGTTGAAATACTCCGTCTTCTTGCTTCGCCAATAGTTGTACGCCCCGATTCCCGCGTATGCGTCGATCATCGATGAGTCAAGCTTTAGAGCTTGCTCGAAGCCTTCGACAGAGCCAAGGCCTTTCACCGTCCCACCCAACCAATCGCCGCGATACACTCTTGCATACGAATCGGAGCCGTCGGCTGTCGCCAGGTAGAAGTGTCCCCACGATGCGTCAGCCTCACGGGCAATCATCGCACCGGCCCTTCGCCTTCCCTCGTCGAGCAGCGAATCGAATCTTGCACGATCGAGCAACGACTCGTGATCCTCTGCAAACGTCAGAAGCAATCCCGCCTTATAGATAAAACCCGCAGGATGATCGGGGAATTCCCTGATGATCGAATCGAAAATGGAATCGGCACGTACGAAATCCTGCCGCCATGTGAAATCGATGCCTTGCACCACCAGGGCGTGCAGTTTCGGATCTGCCAACCTGGCCTGTCCCACCATCGTCGAGCACCAGCCGAAGACGAGTACACCGAGTGCCAATTTGGGCCAACCGCTCATGGTCTACTCTGTTCCGAAGATCCTGTCGCCTGCATCACCCAAGCCCGGGACGATATATCCCCTGCTATTCAGTTTCCTGTCGAGCGCACACGTGAACATGCTGACATCGGGGTGATCCCTCTGAATGAGGCGAACCCCCTCCGGCGACGCGACCAACGTAACATATACAATAGTTTTCGCGCCGCGCTTCTTGAGATATGTGAGGGCCGCAGAGCTGCTGCCTCCCGTCGCGAGCATCGGATCCAGCAGAAAGACCATTGCCTCGCTCACATTTCGGGGAACTTTGAAGTAGTAGTCGACCGGCTTGAGTGATTGCTCGTCCCGGTAGAGACCGATGTGCCCCACGCGGGCATCAGGCAGTACGTCGACGAATCCCCCCACAAGACCGAGACCTGCCCGCAAGATCGGTACAAGAACCACAGGGCGAGAGAGAACCGCACCAGAAGTCGTGGCGAGCGGTGTTAAGACGCTGACTTTTTTCAATGGGAGGTCGCGGCACACTTCGTAGGCCATCATGATCGATGCACGCCGCAGGATCGCCCGGAATTGGTGGCTCGGCGTTCGCTTGTCCCGCAGAAGCGTAACGTCGCGTTGGACGAGAGGATGACGGATGATCGTCAGGTTCTTCATGGTTGTGGGTGGAGCTGGTTTCATTTTCGCTTGAAGGTCAGTGTCAAAGGAACGCCTGCAAATCCAAAATGCTCTCTCAACTTGTTCGTAAGGAACCGCTTGTAGGATTCCTGCAGCAATGTTGGTTCGTTGCAGAAGAAGGCGATGACCGGCGGCCTGGTCTGGATCTGAGTAATGTACTTGATCTTGATCTCTTTGGGACTAGACGATTTCGGAGGGTAATGTTCGATTTCAGGAAGAAGCACATCGTTCAACGTGCTCGTCTCGATTTTCCGGCATTGATCGGCATGCACCTCCAGGGCACGATCCATGAGCTTGAAGATCCTTTGCTTCGTCAGCGCCGAAATGAACGTGATGGGGATATGACTGTGGACGCCCAACTGATCTTTGATGAAGAGTTCGTACGACTTTGCAGTGTTGGTCTCTTTTTCGACAAGGTCCCATTTGTTGACGGCAATCAGCGTCGCCTTCCGGTTTTCCATGGCCGTCTCAACAATATGCTGATCTTGCGAATCGAGGCCCCTCTTTGCGTCGAAAAGAACCAGGGCGACGTCGCAGCGCTCGATGCTACGGATTGTGCGCAGCGCGCTGTAGAACTCCACACTTTCCTTGACACGACGCTTCTTCTTCAGGCCGGCCGTGTCGACGAGAAGAATCTCCTTCCCGTTATGCTTCAGGATCGAGTCGACAGGATCCCTCGTCGTCCCCGGAATGTCCGTCACCACCTGTCGTTTCTTCCCGAGGAGAGCATTGACAAGAGAAGATTTGCCGACATTCGGCGCGCCGATGATCGCCAGTTTCAAAACGTCGCCGGCCGTGACCTCCTCTGTCTCCGCTTTGATGCCGGAAGTGATGGCATCGAGAAAGTCCCCCACGAGCCTTCCGGCAAGGGCTGAAATCGAGATCGGCTCGCCAAGTCCGAGTTCATGAAATTCGTGGACATCGACTTCACGCTTTGCCGAATCAACCTTGTTAACCGTCAAGAAGATCGGCTTCTTTGATCGCCGAAGGATATCTGCAATTTCCTGATCGAGCGGTGTTACCCCGGTTACCGCGTCGACAACGAATACCACGGCATCAGCCTCTTCGATGGCGATTTGGGCCTGCTCACGGATTGCCCTGTCGAAGACATCTTCAGATTTGGGCACAAAACCGCCGGTGTCAATGATCGTAAATCTGCGACCTGCCCACTCAGCGTCGGCGTACTTCCTGTCCCTCGTGACGCCTGGCAGGTTGTGTACGATCGCCTCGCGGATACCAAGGATACGGTTGAAAAGTGTTGATTTGCCTACGTTTGGACGGCCAACAATGGCGATTATTGCGGAAGACATAGGAATTCTCTCAACTCTTGATCAATGGTAGCCAAAAATGCAAAGAGATTCAATGAAACGAGGATGAGGAGGTACTGGGTGTAACCGGGGATCAGGAAGGAAAACTTGAGAAGTCGGGGCGGTGGGATTTGAACCCACGGCCTCTTGGTCCCGAACCAAGCGCGCTAGCCAGGCTGCGCCACGCCCCGTGCTTGAATGATGTCGTTTAATATAGTCAGGAATACCTCGAAAAGCAATGAGTATGTTCGGCTACGTTCCCTCCACCGTACTATTCAGGAATGCACCTTCGATGACGTGGGCGATTTCTTCAGGTGATTCTTCGGGGTGCAGATCAAACCACTGAATCCTCTTGTCTGATCTGAACCACGTCATCTGTCGCTTGCTAAACCGTCGCGTATTCCGTTTGATTGCCTCAACCATGGAAACCTGCGTCATCTTCCCGTCAAGGAAACCACAGACCTCTTTGTATCCGACTGTGTTCAGCGAGTTCAGCGTGCGCGAATATCCATTCGCGAGCAACCGGCGGGTTTCGTCAATCAGGCCAATTCGGAGCATTTCGTCGACCCGGGAATTGATCCGATCGTGGAGGTCGGACTTGCTCCGGCGCAGTCCTGCCTGAAACACATCGAGCGGCGGAGTTATCATGTCCTCCCTAGCATGAAATTCGGATAGAGGCACACCGGACGTCCTATACACTTCGAGTGCGCGAATCACGCGGCGGGCATTCACCTGTTTCATCCCGTCCAGAGTTGGTGCATCGACCTGTCTGAGTTCCTTGATAAGGTGAGGAAGTCCAAGCCGCCGGTATTCGTCTTCGAGCTCCGCCCGGATTTCCTGCTTCGCCGCCGGTACGCTCCCAAGGCCATCGATGAGAGCTTTCACATACAGGCCGGAGCCGCCGACCACGATGGCCACGCGTCCTTTCCATCCGATCTCCGCTATGGCACGCCGCGCATCCATTCCATACTGGCCTGCACTGTACTCGGCGGCCGGGTCAAGGAGGTCTATGAAGTGATGTGGAATGCGAGCTTGATCGGCAGCTGTTGGTTTCGCGGTGCCAATATCGAGATGCTTGTAGATCTGGCGTGAGTCGGCTGATACGATCTCACCGCCCAGGGAATCTGCGAGAAGCAGTGACAATGCGGTTTTGCCTGAAGCAGTTGGACCAACGAGAGCAAGGATGCGGCGGGTCTTCAATTCCATTTCTCAAGAACGCGGATTGTCAATTCAATGCAATGTTCTCATCACTGTCCATTCCAACCTCTTTTTCCGATCAACGGGACAAATTTGAAGCCTTTGATTTCACGTCTCTGGAACTCATCGCCTGTCCGAGTGACCACGAATAAATCCTGCATCTCGAGGTTTCCCACCGGAATAATCAGCCGGCCGCCGTCGACCAACTGTCTGAGCAGCGGGTCCGGGACCTCAGGAGCAGCAGCGGTGACGATGATACCATCGTACGGTGCAAATTCCGACCATCCAATTGTCCCATCGCCCGCCTTTGATCCTATTCTGTACCCCAACCGCTCGAACATCTTGCGGGCCTGAAGAAGCAGGTCTACATGCCGTTCAATCGTGTAGACTTTGCAGCCAAGCTCAGCAAGAACGGCGGCCTGGTAGCCTGATCCGGTCCCGATTTCCAGCACCTTCGCTCCAGACTTCGGTGCCAGCTGTTCGGTCATGAACGCCACCGTGTAGGGCTGCGAAATGGTCTGCTGATTGGCGATCGGTAGAGCCGTGTCGTCATACGATCGATTGACAAACGGCTCCGCCACAAACAAGTGCCTCTCGATTTTACCCATTACCTGCAGAAGGCGCTCGTCAGCAATTCCGCGCTCTCGCAACAGTGCAATCATCTCACGGCGTTCATCGTCAAATCGGCCCATCAATACTCCTTCAGAAGCACAGAAAGAAACTGTTTGGTTGTTTGCCATGGGGTCATGTGACTCTCGGCCGTACCATAAATCGTTGCAACCGGAACAAATCCGATCCGGTAACCCTTGAGTGCGGCATTAATCAGCAGCTCAGTCTCGGCTTCAAAACCGTCACTTTCCAGGGCGACTGCTGAAAGAATTTCAGTTGAGACTATCCGAAAACCGCACTGACTGTCCTTGATCATCGTTCCCGTCCTTGCCGACACAAGCAAGGATGTCAAGGTGTTAGAGAGCCTCCGGTGGATCGGCATGGTGCTCCCCATCTTCTTGCGGAATCCGACAAGCATCTGGAAGTCCCTCGTCGCCCACCGGGTCATGAATGCAGGGATGTCGCCGGGATCGTGCTGTAAATCGGCGTCAATTGTCAGCACTGCCTCATACCGGCGTTGCCCGGTCAGTTGGAGAAAACCCGTGCGCAGCGCTGCACCTTTCCCCCGATTCTTATCATGTCTCAGCAGGCCGACCCCCGCCTGGGCGGCCACAGTGGCCGTGGCGTCGGTTGAACCATCATCCACCACCAGAATGTGTTCCGGGGACTGATACGTCTTGAGGCGGACCAACAGCGTCTGAAGCGTCGAGGCTGCGTTATACGCTGGGACAAGAAATGCAATCATGTGGCAGATTCTCTGTCCTTGAGGGCATCTGTCACAAGCGCAACACGTTTCATTTCTTTGACGTCGTGAACCCTGACGATATGTGCTCCTCGCAGGATACACGCCGCGACAGCCGCAGCCGTTCCTTCCAGCCGTTCATCGACTGTCAGGTTGAGGATCTTGCCGATAAACGACTTTCTCGACGGCCCGACCAGAATCGGGTATCCCGAAGGTGACGCCGACTTGAGATTTCGCATCAACTCCAGATTGTGCTCGAGGTTCTTACCGAATCCAATTCCCGGATCAACGATAATCTGCCCAACACCGGCATTCGAGGCACGTTCGGCCTGGCGGGCCAGAAACTCCCGTACTTCGTTCACAACATGAACATAGGTTGGATTGGTCTGCATGGACTTCGGTGTTCCGGCCATGTGCATGAGGACGGCGGCAGCGTTGCGCCGGACTATCACATCGAGCATCTTCGGGTCAGCCGTGAGTCCGCTGATGTCGTTCACGATGCACGCTCCGGCTTCGATTGCCGCCTCGGCAACTCCCGACTTGTAGGTATCAATGGAGATGGGAATGCCGATCCGGGCTGCCAGTTTCTCAATGACAGGCACGATTCGCCGGATCTCCTCCTGCTCGGGGAGAGGATCTGCGCCGGGCCGTGTCGATTCCCCGCCGACATCAAGGAAATCCGCACCATCTGCCGCTAGTTGCTCGCCTCGCGCAACAGCACGATCAGGATCAAGATAGCGTCCGCCATCAGAGAAAGAATCCGGCGTGACGTTCAGGATGCCCATCACGTGTGTGCGAAGGGCGCAATCGAATGTGCGGGTGCCGAATTGAAGACGCAGTCTGTTCATATGCAGGCAGTGTTAACGGAACTGACCATGATCATCACGGGCGAAGGAAGGAGGGTGAATAACATCCTACATACAACAACTCCTCAGACATCATCATGGCTCGCTGCAGGAGTGGTAGAAACCGCACTTCGGACAAAAGAGTTTGCATTTGCGACTCTGCAGTTGCGTACCACAATTGACGCAGTACTGCCAATAATGATTTCCCCCGGTCGAACAGGAATCAGGATCCAGCGGCTCACCCTTCAAACGACTTTGATTTCTTGCTCCTGCGTCGAATTCGGCTTGTTCGGAATTCATTCTTCCCCTCCCTTCGGTCTCACCACGCCAACCGTAACAGGCTGACACCAACCGCCTTGACAGCTCCACTCATATTATGAGGTTCCCGTTCCGTCGTTGTCGCCGGAATATCGAGAGACGAGTGATAGTACTCCGAAAAGTCAACCAACACTGTGTCAGGATGACCCTTCCACGATTTGGATGTCCACCCCGGCGTTTGTGGAAGGGACTTCAGCTCATTCCATGCTCCGGTATATATCGTAATTGACGGAATGATCAACTCCGGGAGTTTCAATCTACGTAAAAAGCGCGGGAAGAACACGTATGAGTCAGTCCCGCCTTGCGACGGATTCGTTGTCGCCTCAGACCAAAAGCCGGGTTTTCCGGCGAACTGGTCCCCAACCGCTTCGAATGTCCGGAGGATGCCGGCATTTTGTTCTACATCATTCGACTCAAAGTACAGACAGTTCCGGGTTGCTCCCGTGCCAACTTCGTCGAGATTGATCACGCCGAGAATATTGGCTGCCTCCTCTGAACGACGTCTAAGAAAGTGCTCCGTCGAATAGATCTCAGTCCCCCAGACAGCGAACTTGATTGAGTATTTCGGTTTGGGAACCACGCCTCTCACGACGAGCGCCCGCAGGGTCCTCGCCGTTTCCAAGACAGCCGATACGCCCGAAGCATTGTCATCTGCGCCAGGACCTCCCGAATCTGAATCACCGTGAGCGCAGACGAGATAGTATTTTTCGCTTTCACCCTGCAACGTTGCCACGACCGTTTTCGGACTCGCGGAATCCACACTGCTTCGTACGGAGAAACTCACAACGACCCGTAGTGAGTCTTTCAACGCAGATTTCAATCGCTTCCCATTATTGCGAGAAAGGTTGAAGAGCGGAATCGGATTATTGGCCGACTCAGGAAGATCACTGATCATCGCCCAATCGGAGTACGCCCCACCGACATCCGGTGAGATCACCATCAGGCATTTCGCGCCACCATCGGTGAGCCGCTTGTAGACCCTGGCTGTGACAGGAGCATCCAGAAGCAGAGCTTTGTTCTTAATATTCTCTCCGGCCGCATTTTCAGGTACGCTGACATAGACGACTTGCGCAGTGGATTTCGGAACCGAGGGAGAATACCCCCCCACCCATCCGTTGCGGATGACATCCCTGATGCGCGCAGGTGAATCAACCTTCAGAGTCCACTGCTTCAGATCGTACGCAAGTCGTTTCGGGTCCTTTTCTACTTCTGGTAGGAAGCCTGCCCCCTTGAATCGTTCAACGAGGTATGCGACTGCTTTATCACCGGATCTGGTGCCGCCGGTGCGTGGCCCAAAGCGCACGAGATCTCGGACTTGTGCCAAAAGCTTGTTTGTCGAGACCGATTTCAGAAACGCGCGTTCAGTTTTCGACTGAGAGAAGACAATAGCGCACAGAAAGAAAGAGAGTGCAACGAGAGCAATGCGGCGACTAGAGGGATTCTGGAATTGCATCAGCCACGTGCGAGGTGTGTAAGGGTGAATTCATCGCTTTATGGTACCAAAATGTTCGTCGCGGGGCAATCCAAAAATCACCCGGGGTTGGAGATTCCCCCAACCCCGAGGTCTGACAGAAGAGGCTACTTGCCCAGAACCAACTTCTTATAGCGGGCGTTGATCCTCCCCCAATGGAGGTTAGCAAGGAAGTTGTCGATGTATTTTGCCCGTCCTGGGCCATCTTTGTGGTAGTACGCATGCTCAAATACATCGCAGGAAATCAGCGGCACTCCACCCCAGATGGCACCATAGTGATGCTCGTCGACCGTCACATTGAGCAGCCGGCCTGAATAGAGACGGTCGAATGCCAAAAGCCCCCAGCCGCTCAGCTTCGCCGAAACTGTAGCGGCTTTGAAGTCGGCCTTCCAGGTATCGAACGAACCAAACTCTTTTTCGATCGCTGCCTTCACTTCGGGGCCCTCGTTCGGGTCCCCGTTGCCTCCCAGCACTTCCCAGTAGATGTCGTGCAACAACGCACCGGCATGGTTCCACGTAAATCTCCGCTTCAATTCTCCGATCACGCTGTAGTTGCCGTTGGCGGTGCTTCGGTCTGCCGTCTCAAGTCCCTTTTCGATGTTGTTGAGAGCCGTGACGTATCCTTTGTGATGAGTGTTGTAGTGCCAGTCCGTCGTCTCGGGGCTTACCACATTGGCGAGGAGTGTTTTTGCCTCCTCATCCGAGTACGGCCGTGGATTGAATTTCCATTCGTATGCCATTTACGTTCCTTTCTGGTTGTAAGTCGAGCGTTGTGAGTAACATGATACAATCGATAAGTACATTCAAAGTTTCACGATGAGTGTCGCATCAGCCGAAGTTAAGCATCAACTTGGCGGCCTCCGACATCATTCCAGGATTCCACGTCGGATCAAAGACAAGGTCGACTCGCACATTCTGAACGCCATGCACAGCTTGCACACGCCGTCGAACATCTGCCGCAATCATCGGACCCATTCCGCAACCCGGAGCTGTGAGGGTCATTGTTACGAAGACACTCGATTCGCCGGGGATCGTCTCATCGACTTTCAGATCGTACACGAGTCCGAGATCGACAATATTGACAGGAATCTCAGGATCGTAGCATTGCTTCAGTGCCTCCCACAAGCGGACTTCGATCTCGGACTCTGCGGGAACCATCCGGCTCCCCACCTGCACATCGACAGGCTGAAACGCCGGCTGCTGTTGCGTACTCTCTGCAGATGATGGCTGGGTGTCGTCCATGACGATGATCCTTGATCAGACTCCAAATGAGTGACCGCAACCGCAGGTCTTTGCTGCCTGGGGATTGTTGAAAACAAACCCCCGGCCATTCAGGCCGTCAGAAAAGTCGAGCGTCGTCCCTGAGAGATAGAATCGGCTCTTCGGGTCAATGCATATCGTGATTCCCTCACGCTCGTAC
>Ga0233425_10008192_pt1 | contig 14076 bp, 18 predicted proteins | sample Watercolumn_Towu_2_FD_181712 | JGI IMG/M metagenome (GOLD analysis project Ga0233425, IMG submission 181712) | Freshwater microbial communities from Lake Towuti, South Sulawesi, Indonesia - Watercolumn_Towuti2014_140_MG | ecosystem: Environmental > Aquatic > Freshwater > Lake | place...
GGTCGTGGTCGAATCCCCCCACCGTCATTCACATGACGGCCGTCTGTATAATGTGAATATAGATCTTAAAGTTCCGGGCAGTGAAATAGTTGTAAAACGCGAACCCAATGAAGATCTCTATGTTGCTATAAGGGATTCCTTTAATGCGGCAAAACGCAAACTTGATGATTTTCTTGCGCACCAGAGAAGGGATATTAAGTTCCACGAGGAGGTCCCTCATGGAAAGATCACTTCGATATTTACTGACAAGGGCTATGGTTTCCTGACAAAAACAGACGGGGTAGAGATATATTTTCATGAAAACAGCGTGGTCAACAAAGAATTTGGCAAGCTTAAGACTGGCATGAAGGTGCGCTTTTCCGAGGAGATGGGTGCCAAAGGTCCTCAGGCAAGCAGTGTGACAGTGCTTGCCTGACAACGGTCCATAGGTGAAGAAGTCCGTAATACGAAAGAAAGGCCATGTGCTTCTTGTAATAGAGGAAGGCATAGCCTGCCTTACACTGAACAGACCTGAGGTCCTTAATACGATCAACAAGGAGATGCTTGAACTTCTCAGGCATCTCCTTGCTGCTTTAAGGTCTGACGATACTGTCAGGGGAGTCATCATCACCGGCGCAGGAGAGAAGGCGTTTTCGGCTGGTGCCGACATATCCTTCTTCAGTGCTGCGTCTCCTCATGAGGTAAGGAATCGTGCCCTTCTTGCTGTTGAAACTTTTTCCCTTATCGAAACCCTCGGCAAACCGGTCATCGCTGCGATCAACGGCTATGCGCTTGGCGGAGGAATTGAACTTGCCGAGGCATGCATGATGCGGGTAGCGGTGAACACTGCAAAGCTTGGCCATCCTGAAGTAAAGATCGGAGCTGTTGCCGGGTGGGGAGGAACAACACGCCTTCCACGCCTTATAGGCAAGGGCAGGGCTGCAGAGATGCTCCTGACGGGAAAGATGATATCAGCAGAAGATGCGCTGAATATCGGTCTTGTTTCCCGTGTTGTCGATCCGGGATCCCTTATGCAAGAGGCCGAGTCAATGCTGAAGGAGATACTTGACCAGGCGCCTGCTGCTGTTAGGCTGACATGGGAAGCGATGCACAGAGGCCTGAATATGTCGCTTGACGAATCAGCAAGACTCGGTGCTGACTATTTCGGGATTGTTGCCGCCACCGAAGATTTTAAGGAAGGAACAAAGTCTTTTATTGCGAAGAAGAAACCTGTGTTTAAGGGAAAATAACAGCAATTCGAATTTAATGTCTCCCGGAATAATTAAGAAAACTTAACTGGCTTTTTGATAACCCAGACTTTATACTGACCGCATGGCTGCAGAATATGCGTTCAGGAGGCAATATGGAACCAGTAAGAAGCTCTGAAAGAAAAGGGTGCTGTGAGGTCATTGAATTCACTGTAGCTGTTCTTAATGATAATCGTGTACGTTTTATCGACCTGACCGGCCGGGCGATAAACATGTCGAAAGAAGGCCTCTGCTTTATTACCCGTTATCCCCTCAGGTCGGGATATGTGCTAAAGTTCAAGCACGATATAGGGGAATACGGGGAGGGTCTGGTAATGTGGATAAAAGAACTCGGTGATCAGTATATTGCCGGGGCCAGGCTTATCCCTTCAGAATCCTGATATCTAAAACCCGTATTCCTTCCATCTGCTGTCGACAAGCTTTTTTATCTCATCAGACATCCATATCTCATCAGGCCAGTCCCGCATCATTCCTTCCTCCCGGCTCTTGCGCGTGGCATCTATGCCCATCTTTGCGCCATAGCGGGGGAAGTTTGCTGCATGATCCAGGTCGTCAAGCGGACCGTCTGCAATAACAACATCACGCTTCCAGTCTACATTGTTCAGAACTCGCCAGGCAGTGTATGAAAGGTCCTGCACATCCACATCATCATCAACCACTATTATGAGCTTTGCGAACATCATCTGGCCTTTTCCCCACAGGCCATGGATGATCTTTTTTGCATGTCCGGGGTAGCTCTTTTTTATCGAAACGAGAACAAAATTATGGAACACGCCTTCCATAGGAAGGTTTATGTCCCTGATCTCGGGGAAGTCGAGCTTTATCAGCGGCAGGAATATCCTCTCTGTTGCTTTGCCCATATAACAGTCTTCCATCGGTGGCTTGCCGACGATAGTAGCCGGATAGATCATATCTTTTCTGTGGGTTATGCATGTGGCATGGAATACCGGATAGTTGTCTGCTGCAGAATAAAACCCTGTGTGGTCTCCAAACGGTCCTTCTATCCTCATTTCTCCGGGCTCAATATAGCCTTCTATCACCAATTCGCTGTTTGCAGGCACCTCTATGTCTGATGTGATGCATTTGACCATCTCAACCGGTTCGCGCCGCAGGAATCCGGCAAAGAGCATCTCGTCTATAGCCTCCGGAAGCGGAGCGCTCGAGGAATAAATAACTGCAGGGTCGCTGCCGACCGCTATGGCAGCAGGCATTTTACTTCCAATCGTTTTGTATTTGTCGTAATGGCGGGCGCCATCCTTGTGTATATGCCAATGCATGCCTGTTGTTTTCTTGTCGTAGATATGGATGCGATACATTCCGCAATTTGGCCTGCCGGTCTCCGGGTCTTTTGTGAAGACCATCGGAAAGGTAATAAACCTTCCTTCGTCAGAAGGCTGGCCGTCACCCGGCCATGTCTTCAGCACAGGGAATTTTGAAAGGTCAGGGTTATCCCTTTCTATAACCTCCTGGCAGGGTGCAGAACTGACAGTCTTTGGCAGATACTTAGAAAATTCAAAGAGTTTGGGAAGCATTGCAAGCTTTTCGATGAGAGTTTTTGGAGGGGCCTGGTTAAGAAGTTCTTCTATCCTGTCTGCAACATCATCAAGCCCGTTCACTTCAAGGGCCAGGGACATCCTCTCAAATGAACCGAAGATATTGGTTACAACAGGGAATTCTGACCCTTTGACCTTCTCGAAGAAGAGTGCCTTGCCGCCGTCCTTTGATTTGCACATCCTGTCCGTTATTTCCGATATTTCAAGTATAGGGTCGACTTCAGCCTTTATTTTATGCAAAAGTCCTTTTTTATCAAGCAGTTTTATAAACTCCCTTAAATCCCTGTATGACATTATTCCTCCAGTTTGATTTTTTGATATATTAGCATAACTGGCCATGTCTGAACGAAAAAAGCAGTGTTCCCTGATGAGATCGGATACCTGCAGACCTGATTAGGCCGATATTTTTTTTGTCAAATCAGAATTAAACCTGAATCTTCTTGACAACTGTCTATCTCATTAATATAATTAAAAAAATTGCATATGGGAGAGATAAAATGACTAAAGCTGATCTTGTTGATGCAATATTCGAGAAAGTCGGATTGTCAAAGAAGGAGGCACAGGATATTGTTGAGCTTCTTTTTGACACAATGAAGCTGACTTTTGCAGAGGGTGAATCAATCAAGATATCAGGTTTTGGAACATTCCATGTACGCAAGAAGATGTCCAGAAGGGGACGCAATCCTAAGACAGGTGAAGAATTGGAGATAACGCCGAGAAGGGTGATAACCTTCAGGGTGAGCAACCAGTTAAAGGCCGAGATAGAAAAATTAGATGCATAGACATGCCAGAAAAGAGCTGAAATCCAGACTGACCGTCCCGGACAAGCTTTTTTACAAGATAGGGGAGGTCAGTAAAATAACAGGCGTAGAGTCATATGTGTTAAGATACTGGGAGACAGAATTTGCATTCCTTAAGCCCCGTAAGAACAGATCAGGGCAGAGAGTATATGTAAAGAAAGATATCGAGCTTATACAGATGGTTAAAAGGCTTCTATATGAGGAGCGCTATACCATCGAGGGTGTAAAAAGACGGTTTGAAGATGGAGTATTGAGGCCTGCTTTGACAGACGCTCCGGCTGAAATTAAAAATGAGATCAGTGACCCATCTGATAATATCGCATTCATAATCAAGAGACTCAGACAGATTTTCAACAGCATAAAGTAATCGGGGCGTAGCGCAGCCTGGTAGCGCACTCGCTTGGGGTGCGAGTGGTCGGAGGTTCAAATCCTCTCGCCCCGACCAATACTTCAAAAGACCTGCGGATTGAGCTGCAGGTCTTTTTTTTAGGATGCATGACCATTGTGACGGATAAGAACAAATGCAGATGAGGAGGTCTTTATGAGAATATGTTTTCCGGTGCAGGAGTACAACGGGTTGGAGAGTGCTGTCTTCAATCACTTTGGATCTGCTCCGATATTTGTCGTGGTTGATACCGAATCAGGGACTGTTTCGTCTGTTTCCAATGGAGACAGACATCATTCTCACGGAGCCTGTAATCCTACAAAGGCTGTAGGTGACCAGAACATCGATGCCGTGATAGTGGGAGGGATAGGAGCAGGCGCGCTGAACAAGCTTAACAGTATCGGTATCAGAGTCTTCAGGTCTTCTGCTGCAACAGTCAGCGACAATGTAAGGATGTACTCAGAAGGTGCCCTGTCCGAATATGCTGCGAGCCATTGCTGCTCTGGACACGGTCATGGTTCCGGGTGCTCACACTGAAATATAACGCAAGGAGGCTGTAATGAGAAAGAATATGATGTTTGCAGTTTTGCTGATGACAGGTCTTCTGGTCTTTGGTAGTTCAGATATATATGCTGAGACGAAGGCCCCGCAGAGCACCCCTGAACTGAAGAAGACTTTTGTGTCATCAAAAAAGACGCTGGTCTTCTTTATGAATCCTTCGGGAAAACCGTGCGGAATACAGAATGAGATACTTCAGAAACTCCTGAAGGACAGAAACAATAATTTTAATCTTGCATATGTTGATGCGACAAAGCCTGCAGACCAAAAGGCCTTTTATGATTACGGTATCAGAAGCATGCCTGCGCTTGTGCTTGTTGACGCCAATGGCAATATAGGCCGTGTCTTTCCTCCCGGCATACAGAGCTATGAAACCGTTTCCCAGGCACTTGATTCGGTAAAGTGATGGACCTTTCGTTCTCTTCGGTAATGCTGTCTGTTGGTGCAGGGCTTGCAAGCGTTCTTTCTCCCTGCGTGCTGCCGGTTCTGCCCGTGATCATTGCCGGTTCTGAGGACAGGGACCGCATAAGGCCGCTGATGGTTGTTGCTGGGCTCTCTGCAGCATTCATTGTCATGGGGATAATCTCGTCGCTCTTTGGAGCAATGCTTATAGGAAAGACCAGATATATTGAGCAGGCCGGTGGAGTGATCATCCTGGCGATGGGCCTGATGGTGTTCTTTGATATGAGTCTATTCAAGAATCTCTACAAACTCTCAAATATACGGGTGAACGACAGCGGGAGAATTGGCGCAGTGGTTCTCGGCATGGCCCTTGGGGTAATCTGGATCCCCTGCATAGGGCCAATGCTCTCTGTCATACTCACCATGGTGGGGACGATGGGAGAAATGGGAAAGGGTATTTTTCTCCTGAGTCTTTATTCCCTGGGATTTTCCTTGCCGATGCTTGCTGTGGCATATTCATCGCATATCTTACAGCAGAGGCTCAAGACAGCAGTTGCAGGCAACCAGTGGATATTCCGATATGTTATGGGCGGCATACTTATTCTGTACGGTTTTTACGCACTGTTCGTGGGCAATCTTGCCTTGACATGATGAACTGCGAATCCCTATAAAAGTCTGGCGGCGCTTTCTCCGGCCTTAAGGGCAGCGAAGCCTGCAATAACACTGAAGATCACATTTGCAGCTGCCAGAAATGTCTCTCCATCCCTGATCAGTGCTCCTGTCTCATATTCGAATGTGGAAAAAGTCGTATATGCCCCGAGAAAACCTATCACGAGAAACATGCGCCATTGAGGATTAAGCATAAGACGTTCTGTGAGCAGGACCATAAGGAGTCCGATAAGAAAACTGCCACTTACATTAATGAAGAAAGTGCCGAGCGGGAATGATCTTTCCCAAATTTGGCTTATCCAGAGGCCTATAAGATATCTTGCAACAGCCCCGAGGAACCCACCAATACCTATGATGAGAATGGACTGCATCAGTCAGCATTAAAGGAGAAGATCAGCTTGCAGGATCAGCTGCGGTTCTCTCTTTGTCCTCGGATGCCGATATCAGCCTTTTCGCCCCAATGAATCTCTTTACATAGTAGGGGGTATCGAGATTATCGATGGTGACTTTTTTGCCTTTTGATGAGGCATGTATAAAGAGATTATTGCCGAGATATATTCCTACATGAGACGGGAATGATGCATATGTTCTGAAAAATACGAGATCCCCTACTGACAGGTCCTCTTTCTCTATCTCCTGACCCTCATTGAACTGTTCTCTTGCAGTTCTTGGAAGGCTTACGCCCATAAGCCCATAGACCTTTTTAACATATCCTGAGCAGTCTATGCCAAGGATAGTGTTGCCGCCAAACTTATACGGAATGTTAAGAAGCTTCTTTGCAAATGTGGTTACCTTATCCTGTGAGGACTTCTCTGCAAACTCAGGAGATTCTGGCATCTTCTTCAGTTCGTCTTCTATATTGGTTGCCATGACAATATATTTCCTGTCTATGTTGGCAACCTCAGGCTTTTCATCAAGATATAATCTCTGGCCTATTTTAAGGTCCTGAGTCTTCATTTCGTTAAGCTCCATCAGGTCTTCGGGGTCCATGTCGAAGTTCTTTGCTATCCTCCAGAGGTTGTCGCCCTTCTGTACGGTATATGTCCTTGGTCCCTGGAGTTTTACGACAAGTTTCTGGCCTGCCTTGAGCTTATTTGAATGCATTGCATTCATGTTCTTTATGTCAGATACAGGGGTGTTGTATTTTTTTGATATGGATTTGAGAGTGTCACCTTTTTTGACGACATGATATTTCTTTTCGCCGGGAGATAAGCTCGTGCCATGCGATGGTTCCTTATCTGTCATTTCAGTCTGATGTTTTGCTGTTTTTATATCTGGTTTCGCATTCTTTGTATTTGCATTGGCAGCGGTCGCAGCTGACTTTTTCCCTGAAGGTTCCTTCTTTGCTGTTCTGGAAGAGTCTTCCTTCACAGGGATGACCAGCTTTGTGCCGGGCTTAAGGTTCTTGGCATTAACCTTGTTGGCGCTCTCGATGTCCTTTGCGCTGACATGGAACTTCTTTGCGATATCGTAGAGGTTGTCACCTTTTTTTATGATATATGTCGTCTTTGCAGATGCCTCCGACGAAAACAATATTGCTATCGAAAATAAAAGCAGCAGTGAAAATTTTGCCATTTTTGTTGTCATGCAGCCTCCTCCCTTGTGAGCTCCCTGAGAGTAGGGAGCTCTGTAAGATCCTTCAGTCCGAAATACTGGAGAAAATCTTTTGTGGTCCCGTAAAGCATCGGTTTGCCCGGGGCCTCCTTCTGGCCGACGATCTTTATCAGCCGCTTGTCCAGAAGACTTTTCATTACTCCGTCAGAGTTCACGCCTCTTATCTGTTCTATCTCTGTCTTTATGATCGGCTGTTTGTATGCGATTATGGCCAGTGTCTCGAGCGCAGGTGCAGAAAGCTTGTTAGAGACGGCAGTATTGGTAAACTTTCTGAGCATCTTGGCATATGATGGATTCGCAACCATCTGGTATCCCTGGGCGATTTCGAGTATGATCATGCCTCTGCTGTTATTTTTGTATTCGTTGATAAGTTCCTGAAGCTTCTGCCTGATATCTTCTTCGGGAATGCCAAGAATCTCTTTGAAGGAGGCTATACTGACCGGCTCTCCAGAGACAAATAGCATTGACTCGATCATTGATCTCTTTTCTGTCTCTTCCATAATAAACTCATAAAGTATAGCAAAAAATGAAAATATTTTCATCCTGACCCAGATTTTATGATGCAATTAGCCTCATGATTCTGTAAAATTTCAATATCAGGCTGCAATAAATTTTCTGACAGAAGAGGTGAGATCATGGAAAAGTGGAAATGCTCCATTTGCGGTTATGTGTACGACCCTGAGTATGGAGACCCTGATGGAGGGATTGCCCCCGGAACAAAATTCGAAGACATTCCTGACGGCTGGGTCTGTCCTGTTTGTGGCGCTTCAAAAGACCAGTTCGAAAAAATGTAATCTAATGTCATAACCAAAAGACCCTGTTTGAAACAGGGTCTTTTGGTTTAAAAACAAGATGTTGGTTGTATTGCTATAATTATTTACTTTAAGTTTAGTACATCCTGCATATCGTATAGTCCTGGCTTCTGATTTGCAAGCCATAAAGCTGCTTTCAGCGCGCCTCTTGCAAATGTATCCCTGCTTGAAGCCTTGTGCGTGATCTCTATCCTCTCTCCGAGTCCTCCGAACAGCACAGTGTGCTCTCCTACAATGTCTCCTGCCCTCACTGTCTGTATGCCAATCTCCTTCTGAGGCCTTTGACCTATTATTCCATGCCGCCCGTAATTGGCCACCTTTTCGAGGTCCCTGTTCACAGCCTCTGCGATCACCTGTGCCATTTTTAGCGCGGTTCCGCTGGGGGCATCCTTTTTCAATCTGTGGTGTGCTTCGACTATCTCTATGTCATAGTCGTCACCCAATACCCGTGCAACATCCTGAAGCACCCGGAGCAGAAGGTTCACACCGAGACTCATGTTCGATGCCATTACGCAGGGTATCTTGCTGAGAAGCGGGGCCATTTCGTTGAGATCATCTTTCGAAAGTCCTGTTGTACCTATGACCATTGCCTTGCCTTTGGCTGCGGCAGCCTTTAGATTATCCTTTGTGGACTCAATTGAGGTGAAGTCAATGATGATATCAACATGGTCAAGGACCTTTTCAATGCTGTCTTCAAGTGATACTCCGGCCTCACCGATTCCCACTATTGCACCTAAATCCCTGCCGATATCCTTGTGTCCTGCCCTCTCGAATGCGCCTTTAAGTTCGAGACCTTCATACTCCCTGCACAGCGCTGATATTCTGCTGCCCATCTTGCCTGCAGCTCCTGCAACTCCTATTCTTATCATTTATCCTCCTGTCTGTTCATTCTTCTCCTGCCTGTCTTCCTCTTCCTCATCTTTTCCCTCGATCCTGTAATCTTCTGATGCCCAGGCGCCAAGGTCGATCATCTTGCAGCGTGTGGAACAGAACGGCCTGTCCGGATTCTCTTCCCATGTTGTGATCTTTTTGCATTTAGGACATGTGATCTGCATATCAGGCCCGGGCTACATTTTGTATCGTGTCATTATCTTTTTGCAACAGGTTTCTGATGAGTATGTCGGAGACAAGACCGTTTGCAAAACCTGTCAGCGTACCAATGAGCATTATCAGCGGGCTGATGAACAGGACAGCCTCGATCCTCTGGATGAACAGAATGTAGGCAAGAAAAAGCTGTGCAGAATTATGGAATATTGCACCCACAAGGCTCAGTCCGACAGGCCCAAAAACCTTTCGACCGAGAGAATTTGCTGCGCCCATTGCAGCGGTACCTGCTACTCCGCCTCCAAAGCTCAATATAAATGCAGGTCCGAGGAAAGTACCGGTAAGAATTGAGCCGAGCAGGACTCTTACAAGTGTGATCATCATTGCTGTCCTGAAATTAAAGATCACAAGGGAGGCAGTAGTTATTATATTGGCGAGTCCAAACCTTAGCCAGGGGATAGGGCTTGGCAGCATTGCCTCTGCGCCATGCAGAGCGAGGGCATAGGCCGAAAGTATTGCGATCTGCTGTTTATCCTGTAACTGCATCAAGGTCCTTTTTCCGGCCATTGCCTATGGTTATCACTATGCCGTTAGGAAGGCAGACTATTGACCCGCTTTTTATCCATCCCTGTTTCATGCATATATGGTTACCGCACTCGGCCTGCTTCATCTTCACTCTGCCGTCTTTTATTTCGATCGTGGCCTGGCCATGAGAAGCGTTGACCGTTATCTCCCTGTCCTGAGAAAGGGGCAGGGTATAGGTGAGTTTTCCATTGATCTCGACCAGGACATCTTCTCCTTTTGACAGGGCATCGCGTGAATAGAACATGCCCGTAAGAGATGAAATCACAAGCAGGGCAAGGAGCACCCTGTCTGCGATCGTAGTGCTTTTAATCGCGTTTCTCAAATGTCAGCTTCTCCCTTATGCCGTCCGTAACATGAGTGGCACCGTTTGCGTCTGTGATGACTGCATCCAGTCCCATCTCTTTTAATAACTTAAGACCCTTTTCCGGACCGAGGACAAAGACAGCATTGTCAAAGCCGTCCGTCAGCGCTCCGGTGTCTGCCACCACGCTGACACTAATGCTCTTGTAAGCCGGATATCCTGTCTTTGGGTCGAGTATATGATGATATTTCTTCCCTGACAGAATAAAGAAGCGCTCATAGTCGCCAGCCGTTGATATTGCTCTGTCTTTGAGCCTGATCTTTGCCATGATCTCGTCCTTGTCAGAGGTCTGTCGGGGGTTCTTTATCCCCACATTCCACTCACTACCGTCCGGTTTCAGGCCGAACGCCCTGATATCACCTGCTATGGCCACAAGGCCCGATGAAATGCCATTCCTTCTGAAGGATTCCACTGCAAGGTCAGCTGCATATCCCTTTGCTATTCCGCCAAGGTCCATAAGCATGCCTTTCCTCTTCAGGAATACTGTGGAATTGTCCCTGTCTACAATTATGTCCCTGTAGTTCACAAGGGGAAGGAGCAGTTTTATCTCATCATCAGATGGCATCTTCCTGTTCGCAAAATCCCACAATCTTACGATGACCCCGACTGTCGGATCGAACGCCCCTCCCGACCTCTCTGCCGCAGCTACGGCATTCACTATAAGATCCATGGTCTCGGGTGAAACTCTTACGGGCCTCAGTCCTGCGTTCCTGTTGATCTCGGACAGTTCGCTTTTATCCGAATAAAAATCGATTAGATTGCCGAATCTTTCAATTTCTGACAGGGCCGAGTCTATGGCCTTCTCGGCAGAATCCTTATCAGCAGAAGCGACAGTTATGCTGACAATGGTGTCCATCAGAGGCCTGGTCTTTTTGTAAGTGCTGGCCTTATTTCCTGTGCATGAGATGGCTGATGTCACCGCGATCAGCATTATGAGATAAAGCAGGGGATATCTGGTCATTTTTGTTCCGTCTGTCTCGATTTTAAAATAAATCCGTCAGGTATTGGAAGCAGGGCAGGGGCCCAGGCTGCTTTTCAGAAATCTGCCTGTATGCGATTCAGGGATCATACTTACCTCCTCAGGAGTACCCGCTGCGACCACTCTGCCGCCGTGAATACCTCCTTCCGGTCCAAGGTCTATAATATGGTCTGCTGATTTTATAATGTCGAGATTATGCTCTATCACTACAACCGTGTTTCCTCGGTTGGCAAGCATGTTTATAACGTCAAGAAGCTTCTGTATATCGGTGAAATGCAGTCCTGTAGTTGGTTCGTCCAGCACATAAAGCGTGCTTCCGGCAGATCTCTTGCCGAGCTCTCTTGAAAGCCTTATCCTCTGCGATTCGCCGCCTGACAGGGTTGTGGCTGACTGCCCGAGCTGTATATATCCGAGTCCTATCCCGTCAAGCATATCCAGCTTTCTGCGAAGCTGCGGAATGTTTTCGAAGAACTGAAGGGCCTCTGATACTGTCATGTCCAGCACTTCGGCAATATTCCTGTCCTTGTATCGTATATCGAGCGTTTCGCTGTTATACCTTTTTCCACGGCATCTGTCGCATTGCACATACACGTCAGGAAGAAAATGCATTTCGACCTTTATAAGGCCGTTGCCGTGGCATGTCCCGCACCTTCCTCCCTCGACATTGAAACTGAAGCGAGATGCACCATAGCCGCGCTTTTTTGCCTCCGGTACGAGCGAAAATATCTCCCTTATTGCTCCAAAAAAGCCGGTGTATGTGGCAGGGTTCGATCTCGGGGTTCTTCCTATTGGCGACTGGTCAACGCTGATGACATTGGAGATATTTCCGAGACCCGATATGTTTCTGAATCCGGAGACTCCCTCTATTTCAGTGCTTCTTCTGGAAATCGCTCTTTCTGCTGCCGGCAGAAGAACATCAAAGACAAGCGTGCTCTTGCCTGACCCCGAAACCCCGGTTATACATGTAAATGCTCCGACAGGGATCCTGGTATTGATATCTTTGAGGTTATGTTCGGATGCGCCGTGTACTGTTATATACTCTTCTGATCTTCTTCTTGAAACAGGGCATGGTATTGTGACAGCTCTGCTGAGATATCTACCTGTCAGGGAATCTGCATTTCTGCTTATCTCATCGCAGCTGCCCTCTGCAACTATCCAGCCGCCATTCCTTCCTGCGCCTGGTCCCATATCGACTATATGGTCTGCATGTCTGATGGTCTCCTCATCATGCTCAACCACTATGACAGTGTTGCCTGCATCTCTGACAGATTTCAGGCTTTCTATGAGCTTCTCGCAGTCTCTCGCATGAAGGCCTATTGAAGGCTCATCAAGGACATACAATACTCCTGTCAGTGATGAACCCATCTGGGCTGCAAGTCTTATTCTCTGCGACTCGCCGCCGGAAAGGGTCGCTGCAGGCCTGTCAAGCGTCAGATATCCCAGGCCAACTTTAAGAAGGAAGCGCAGCCTGTCATTTATCTCCTTAAGAACCCGCGATGCTATTGTCTTTTCACGCTCGGTGAACCTGGTCTTTTCAAGAAATGCAATAGACTGTTCAACAGACATCTTGCTGAACTCTCCGATGTTCAGCCGATGGAACTTCACGCTTAATGCCTCTTTTTTCAGCCTCATGCCGCTGCATTCGCTGCATTCTTTATAATGACTGTGCTCTTCAGGGATTTCTTCCATATTTTCGAAACCGAGGCCTCTGCAGGAAGGACATGCGCCTGCTGTGCTGTTGAACGAAAAAAAGCGCGGTACGATGTCAGGATAGCTGATCCCGCATTTATGGCAGGCTGCAGTTCTGGAAAACAGGATGTCCCTGTTCTCCCCCAAAAGGTTTATGACAATGGAATCAGAATACCTGAATGCAGCATCAACCGCCCCGTTAAGCTGGCGCTCAATGCCGCTTTTCACGATCAACCTGTCGATCACTATCTCGATCGTGTGGCGCTTCTGTTTTGCGAGAATTATGTCATGGGTAAGGTCCCTCATCTCATTGTCTATGCGTGCCCTGACATACCCTTCGCTGCGCATCTCCTGCAGTTCTTTTCTGTAGTTGCCCTTTCTGTCCCTTACAATAGGGGAAAGTATCTGAATGCGTGAACCCTCAGGGAGTGTCTGGACCGCTTTCACGATGTTTTTTGTCTCCTGGGTCGATATCTCTGATCCGCATTTATGACAGTATGCCTTTCCGAGCCTCGTATAGAGGACTCTGAGGTAGTCGTAGATCTCGGTTATTGTTCCCAGTGTAGAGCGCGGACTTCTGCTGACAGTATGCTGGTCTATGGCTATGGAAGGCGAAAGGCCCTCGATAAGGTCCAGATCAGGTTTCTGCATCTGCTCGAGGAACTGCCGTGAATAAGGTGAGAGGCTTTCAACATAACGCCTCTGGCCTTCTGCATAGATGGTATCAATAGCGAGCGAAGATTTTCCTGAGCCGGAAGGTCCGGTGATCACTGTTATCGCATCACGCGGTATGGATAGCTCAATATTCTTTAGATTGTGCTCCCTTGCACCCTTGATATGTATAAAGTTCTGCATGACCGGATTAATATTATAGCCTAATTTTGCCAGTTTGCTCTGTCATTGGTTATAATCCTTCAATGAGTGCAGTTCTCCAGAAGGTCTCTCTTTATCTCAGGATGATCAAGTTCTCTCATTCGATCTTTGCCCTTCCTTTTGCATTCACTTCAGCATTGATCGCAGCCTCAGGCATTCCTCCCCTTGAAAAGATATTCTGGATAACCGTAGCTATGGCAGGCGCCCGCTCTGCTGCAATGGGGCTTAACAGGATAATTGACAGGAATATAGACAGAGATAACCCCAGGACTTCAGGCAGGGAAATTCCGAAGGGTGTCATAAAAGTGGGCGAGGCTGCAGTATTTGTGCTGCTCTCTTTCGGATTTATGATATATGCGGCATATATGCTGAACCCTCTCTGTCTCATGCTGTCGCCAGTCGCAATTGCAGTGTTATTTCTCTATTCATTCACCAAAAGATTCACCTGGATGGCGCACTTTGTCCTTGGACTTGCGATATCTGCCGCACCTTTGGGCGCATGGAT
>Ga0233425_10008193_pt1 | contig 14076 bp, 15 predicted proteins | sample Watercolumn_Towu_2_FD_181712 | JGI IMG/M metagenome (GOLD analysis project Ga0233425, IMG submission 181712) | Freshwater microbial communities from Lake Towuti, South Sulawesi, Indonesia - Watercolumn_Towuti2014_140_MG | ecosystem: Environmental > Aquatic > Freshwater > Lake | place...
CGGTTTGAACCATCGCTAGCTGACTTCGACGAGATGCGATTCTTAAGGTGGTGGTGGTCATCAGGGCGCTCGATAAGCTTGAACCATCCAACAGCCTAAGTAATCGGATTCTTCAGCTAATAAATCAAATGGTAATGGTCCCCAGGTGTCCTCTGCATCGGGATTTAAAGGATCCGTGCCAATGATCAAAAGCCCCTCACCCAATCCCTGTTCGGTCCGCCACAAGAAGAGTTGATTAGTGGGTGCACTATTTTTTAAATTATTTAATATATTCCTTGAGGATACCATTACGATTTGGGTGGCGTAATTTACGAAGCGCTTTTGCTTCAATTTGACGAATTCGCTCGCGGGTTACATCAAATATCTGACCTATTTCTTCAAGGGTTTTCATTCTTCCGTCGTCTAACCCATAACGAAGCCTCAACACATCCCGCTCCCTCGGACTAAGGGTGGCAAGTACACCTTCGAGATCCTCCCGCAGAAGATTTTTTGCAACGTCTTGATCAGGATTTTCAATATCAGCTTCAATAAAATCGCCAAGCCGGGAATCCTCTTCCTTACCGATTGGTGTTTCCAAAGAAATTGGCAATTGGGCGGATTTTGCAATAAATCTAAGCTTTTCGATGGTCATTTCCATCGATTCCGCAATCTCTTCCTCTGTGGGTTTACGGCCAAATTCCTGACTTAGGATTTTAGTTGTTTTCTTGATGCGAGAAATCGTCTCATATAAATGAACCGGTAATCTTATGGTTCGGCTCTGATCTGCGATGGCGCGAGTGATTGCCTGACGAATCCACCAGGTTGCATAAGTTGAAAACTTATAACCTTTTTCGTGATCGAATTTTTCAGCGGCGCGAATCAAACCAAGGCTGCCTTCCTGAATCAAATCTTGGAAAGATAAGCCACGATTCATATATTTTTTGGCAATAGATACCACTAATCTTAGGTTCGATTGCACCATTTTTTCCTTTGCTCTTCTGCCCAACATCAAGCGACGGCGGAATTTTATTAGTGGGGTTTCCACTAATGCCGCCCATTCCTTATTATCAGGATAATGACCATTATCTTCTTCAAACTGGACCGCAAGTTCCTCTAATTGTAACAGATCTGCAATTTTACGGGCTAGTTCAATCTCTTCATCAGCCCGCAATAAACGAATGCGGCCAATTTCTTGCAAATAAACCCTAATTGAATCTTCTGTATATACTCCTTTTGGTCCGATTTTAATACTTGGTGCTTTACCACCAGCTTTGAGATCTTTCTGATCTGACCCAAGCGCTTCAGCTACCTCTTGCAATACTTCAGCGCTCACCTCAACGGTGAATTCATCTGAAAGTACTGGTTCCTCAACTGGCTTTGCCGGAGCTTTATTAACAGTTTTAGCTGGAGCTTTAGCAGCAGCTTTGGCGGAAGTTTTTGCTTTTGCTGGAACTTTGGTGGTTGCTTTGGCTTTTGAAACAGCTTTTTTTACTACCCTCCCAACAACTGGCGTGGCTTCAGCCACGCCAGAGATTTCAAGCTCCACTGGAGCATCAGATTCAGGCACAGCGGTAACAGTCATTCGAGCGGGTTGCGAAAAGTTGGAGACAAACAAATCAACGCTTCAGACCGCACTTATTCGGCCTATGCAAAAAATTCCCACAATTTTTCCGCCATGCGCTGCTGGCGAAGGGGGTTGGCAGGGTTGTCAGGGGTGATCGCAGACCCGAAGCAAGCTTCCCAAGGTCTACCCACTGGCCGGAACTCTGTCGTGTTCCGGAAGCTGCTTAGCAGCCCAACCTACGGATCTTAAGAAAAGATCAGGGGAACGGCAAGTAATAAAAAGATGGGTTTTGATATCAGATTGCTCCTCTTGGCATGATTCTTGATTGGGCAGCCAAGAAACTGCGGTAACTGTTTGGGTGGAGGCAGGCCGCGAAGGTCTGCTGCTTAGCTATAGCAATAGATCAAGCCTCACACTTCAAGCCGGTGATTTGGTGTTGGTGAAGTTGAGGGGAAAACTTCACAACGGCTTGGTGTGTGAAACAAATACCCCCTGGCCTGCAGGGGTAACCCTTGAGCCAATAATTGAAAAATTAGAAGCTGCGGCAATCAGTGAGCGCTGGCAGCAATTGCTTTATTCAGTGGCGCAGCAATGCCACACAGCCCCTTTTCAAGTGATTAAAACCGCCCTGCCAAATGGTTGGCTAGGCAGAAGACAACACGCTGCAGGGCTGGGGCGAAAACAGCTTGTGGCAAAAGCAATTAAAAGCAACCAAGCCAGCTCAACCAATAAAGCCACGCTAAAGCAACAGCAACTTCTGGAATTACTTGAACAAGAGGGGCCCCAACCAGTGCAAACACTGGTTCAAAACGGTTTTAGCCGTTCAATGTTGAAATCCCTTGAAGCCAAGGCACTTCTGCAACTAAGCAATGAAGCAAGGCCTCCCCAAGGGTGGCCAGCGAAGTCATCTTTCAACCTCGAGATCCCACTGGAACTAAGTGCAGCTCAAATCGCCATATTGGAATCTTTCCAGCATCAACAAAACCAGCTTGAATGGTTGCTTTGGGGTGTAACCGGATCGGGTAAAACCGAGATTTACCTCCAATGTTGTGCAAAAGAACTCGAAGCGGGCCGGAGCGTCTTACTTCTCACTCCAGAAATTGGCTTAATCCCCCAATTGTTTGAAAGGTGTTGGCGTCGCTTTGGAAATGCCGCTTTGGCCTATCACTCAGCCCTCAATGAAGGGGAGCGGCTCGCAGCCTGGCGCCATTGCCGTTCCGGCAGCCCCTGCATTGTGGTGGGTACCCGTTCCGCCATTTTTCTACCACTGCCAAAACTTGGCTTGATCGTTCTTGATGAGGAACACGACAGTTCCTACAAACAAGAAGCACCCATGCCTTGCTACCACGCTCGAGATGTGGCGCGTCTAAGGAAAAAACAGGAGGGTTGCCGCATCATTCTTGGTAGTGCGACCCCATGCCTTGAAACCTGGCTCGCCAGCCAACAACCAACCGATGGAATTGGCCTTTTGCATCTGCCCCAACGGATCGCCGCCAGACCCTTACCCCCTGTAAGGGTGATTGATATGCGGCTGGAACTGGCCGATGGACACCGTCGCCTACTCAGTAGGGGCCTGTTAGAGCGCTTAGCAGGGTTGGCGGAAAAACAACAACAGGCGGTAGTGCTTGTGCCTCGAAGGGGCTACAGCACTTTTTTGAGTTGTCGTAGTTGTGGTGAGGTGGTCACTTGTCCCCATTGTGATGTGTCGTTAACGGTGCATCGCAATCCCGATGGATTTAGCTGGCTGCGCTGTCATTGGTGCGACCACAGAGAGCAGCTGAAAAATAAATGCGGCCAATGCGGCTCAACCGCATTTAAACCTTTTGGTGCAGGCACTCAAAAAGTATTGGAACAATTGGAACAGGAATTAGACGGTTTGCGTTTATTGCGATTTGATCGTGATAGCACCAGAGGTCGAGATGGCCACAAACAACTACTAGATCGCTTTGCCTCTGGAGAAGCTGATGTGCTTGTAGGCACGCAGATGTTGGCTAAAGGAATGGATCTTCCCAAAGTAACCCTGGCTGCAGTTTTAGCTGCCGATAGCCTTTTGCATCGCCCTGATCTGCGCGCTGCTGAGCAAAGCCTTCAGCTATTGCTCCAGTTAGCGGGCCGCGCAGGCCGGGGCGAAAATCCTGGAGAGGTTATAGTACAAACCTACGATCCAGATCATCGCGTAATCCAACATCTAATCGCCGGAAGCTATGGAAAATTCCTTGAGGAAGAAGCTGAGCTCAGATATTCAGCTCAGCTAGTGCCTTATACCAGGGCATGTTTACTGCGCTTTGCTGCAGCTCAAGCCAGTCTCACCGCCAGTGCAGCCACCACACTGCTCAACCATGTGGAGGCTGGATTAAAAGCAGCAAATTGGCATGCCATTGGTCCTGCGCCGGCCCCTCGAGCCAAGGTGGCTGGATTATCTCGTTGGCAACTTCTATTGCAAGGGCCCTCCGGTAGCCCAATTCCATTGCCAAAGGAACAGGTTTTGAGAGATTTATTACCTAAAGGGGTGCAGCTGGCGATCGATCCCGACCCAATGGAGCTTTAAAACTTAAAATTTGTAATAATAAACTCAGGCAAAGCAATAAAGCAATAACCACCGAACCCAAACCCAAAACACTCCATCGCCAACATGAAAAGGCAAAATTATTAACAGCGCCAGGCAGTAATTGCCAATCCAAAGAATTTAGTTCCTCCCCAATCACCTCAAGGGGCTCGGCATATCTAACAGCTTTTTGACTAAGGGGTCTTAAATGTAAATGTAAAGATAATCCGGCAAGCGGATCAAGTTCAGCTAGATCCCAATTTAATTGGATCTGTTGCTGTACTCCAATTAACCAATTTCGTTCTCGCCAATTGATCTGAGGCGCTGGTAATGAGATGCCATATTCCAGTTCTAATTGGTCCAACTTTTTAATAATCAGGGGCTCCAGTTGCCCCATCGTTAACACAGCACTTCTGACTTGGGCTTGCCCCTGAAGTTGCTGTTGAAATTGAAATCGACCAGGACCATGAAATTCGATAGTGCCATCAAGCCTCATGCAACCGGATAGCAATAGGGTGATTACAACAAAAACCAAGCTGGCAACCAAAGCAAATCCAAGCGGCGCCTTGGTTTTACCAACTGGCGGCGCCGGAGGTTTCAGGGTTTTAGCTAAAAGTTTTCGCCCCCCAGGGCCAGCACCTTTGGCCAAACCCTCAAGAGGTGGACTGCTGCCCAGACTTGGTAATTCAATGCTCCATTCCTTGGGCCGTTGCAAAACTGGAGCTTCAATAATTGTTAACACCGCCTGAGCCTGACGGCGCTGTTCACTGCTACCAGCCATCAACACCTCGCGACAACAGGCAACCGCCTGGGCCTGATCCCCTAAACCTTGATAGGCGGTTGCAAGCCATAACCTCAATTCCGCCCCCTCCCAATTAGAAGCGGACAATTTTTCTTGCAGAGGCTGGAGCAGGCTCACCACCTTGCAGTATTCACCGCTATCAAGGGCACGGCGAACTTCGGGTTCCATCGCCATTACCCCGAACTGCTATTACTACCCACCACCATGGTGCCAATGCCTGCTTTGGTGAATACCTCCAATAGAAGAGCATGGGGCACTCGACCATCAACTATGTGGGCAGCCTTAACCCCTTGAGCCAAGGCACGGATACAACATTCGGTTTTGGGAACCATGCCGCCAGCCACCACTCCAGTTGCAATTAATTCCCGTGCCTGCGAAAGGCTGCTGTGGCGAATCAAGGATCCAGGATCGTTACGATCTCGCAAAATCCCTGGAGTATCAGTTAGAAATACAAGTTTTTCAGCATCCAATGCTGCCGCTAATTCACCAGCAACCATGTCGGCATTGATGTTAAAAGACTGCCCTCCAAGATTTGGAGCAACGCTTGAAACCACTGGTATGTAACCCAAATCCAAAAGGGGGATGATCACGGCTGGGTCAACCCTTGACACATCCCCAACTAAACCGAGGGAACCATCGCCATGGGTGCGCGCCCGCACCAAACCACCATCGGCCCCACTAAAACCAACCGCCCTTCCACCAACATGATTTAAACCATTAACAATTTGCTTATTAACCCTTCCCACCAAAACCATTTCCACCACATCCATAGTGGCGGGATCAGTAACCCTTAGCCCCTCTTGAAAAACAGCTTCAATCGCTAATCGCTTCAACCATTGATTGATTTCAGGGCCCCCACCATGGACCACCACAGGCCGCACACCAACGCTGGCTAGCAGTGCGATATCACGAAAAACCGCCTCCCGCAGGTGCTGTTCCACCATGGCGGCACCGCCGTATTTGATCACCACCCTGCGACCGCTGAAACGTTGGATAAAAGGCAACGCTTCGCTTAAAACCTCAACCCGGAGGGCATCTTGGCTTGAGATCTGTGGGTCCACAGGCATCGCCCTACTGGCCTGGCTGGGTGAAACAGATATCCAAGGCACCAGGGCCCCCATCCTCCAAACTTGCCTGGAGGCCTGGGCCAAAAAATCTGCCTAACCGTCCTTCCAATGCCTGCCACCGCTCTTTTGGCACTGCGTTGAAATTCACCCTTATACGCAAGGCATACCTCCCTTCATAGCTATATTCCTCAATCGTTTCAATTTGGGGGGGATTTTCCTCATCCCAAAGCTTTAGGGCCTCCAGGGAGCTTTCGAGATGGGCCTTTTGGCCATATCGCCAGCGAAGCAGATCTTTCAATAGTTTGATTTGACCCTCGGTAGCAGTGCTTTCCCGCAATTGTTTCCATTGAGCAGCGGGGGTAAGCCGGCGTACTGGCGGCAGCTCTGATGATTTCAAAGCAAGGCCCCCTAGAAAGATCGGGATGCCATAAAAAATTGTGGGCAAACTGAGGTTGGGCGCATCGGTGGCGTATGCAATCGATCCGATAACCGTGAGCACTGAACCCAACACGGTTAGAAGGGAGCCTGGAGAGAAAAGGGCTTGCATAGCGCCATCATCCATCAGGATGGAATACCAACTGCCGCCAAAATGACAGATAGCGAGAAAACCCAAGCCCTGGAACTGATTAAAGCTCTTGAAAGCGATCGTCGTTGGCTCTTGAAGGAGCTTGATGGGGGCAACTGGCCCGAGTTACGCCTTGATTTAGCCGCATTGGAAAGGGAAATGGGCCAGCTTTTGGAGTTGGCAGGAGAAAAGATTGGAGCGGCCTAACCTTGCTTTAGAAGGGAATTTCGTCTTCTGGTAGGTCTACCAAAGGCCCCGTATTCCAACTTGGGGCTTCCCCCTTCACTGGCGTAGCTGGAACCACAGGTGCCACCCCCGCAGAGGTTTTGATTTTTGCTGGTGTTGAAATCGGTGTTGGAGTTGTTGTTGATATCGGTGTTGATGTTGTTGTTGATGATGTTTGGGATGGGGCAAAAGGATGTAAGCGGGACAGAGTAAATTCCACCCTTTTTTCTTTGACACCATCGGGTCGAGCCACGGTATTCATCCGCAAACGACCCTCCACCACAACCCTTTGCCCAACCAAAACCCGATTTTGGAGATCTTGCGCCAAGCTGCCAAAACCCACCACCTTTAAATCTCCAGCGGGATCTTCTGGCCGCAATCCATCAAGCCGCACTGCCATTTCAGCAATTGGGGTTTGATTGTCTTGGGTGTATCTGATTTTTGGCTCCTCAAGCACTTCCACTTCAAGCAGGCATTGGTTCACAATAAAAACGCATCCGTGTTCACCATTCTCCCCCAATCTGCCCCCAGCCACCAGCGACTCTGGCTACTAAGCGGTACGGGCGAGGGGCCCCATCTGGCTAACAAATTACTGGCGATGGGTTGGCAGTTACGGGTGAGCGTTGTTTCAGCCGCCGCTGCCCGCGCCTATTCACCCCACCCTCAACTGGAGCTAAAAATTGGTTCGCTTGGTACAAACAGCGATTTAAAGCTCTCTCTCGAGCAATGGCCTTGCCGCTGGGTGATTGATGCCACCCATCCATTTGCCCAAAAAATCCATCATCAGTTAGTTGATATTTGCGGCATTTTGCACCAGCCTTTATTGCGCTACTGGCGGCCAGAGTTGGCTCCAGGAAAGGCAAAACTACTACCAAACCTTGAGGCCCTAACCAATGAACCATTAGAGGGGAGGGTACTACTCCTAGCTCTTGGGGCAAGGCAATTGGGCAAAGCATTGCAATACAGCAGAGCCAGTGAACACTGCGTGCGCCTATTACCAAGCCCTGAAGCACTGAAAACTGCCCTCTCGCTTGGCTTATCAGCTGAAAAAATCGCTTGCCTCAGGCCGCACCAAAGCAAATGGGATGTGGAGGCTGCTCTCTGCCGCCAATGGGGATGCCAAAGCGTTTTCATCCGCCAATCCGGAGGATCTAATGAGGCCCATTGGCATCAGCTTTGTGAGGCCTTAAATCTGCAATTGCTATTGCTTTCCCGCCCCAGCGGTGCTGGTTTAAATGAATTTGAACTTCTGGATAGGATAGGATACCTAAATTCTACTATTTAATTATTGAGATGAAGTTCGAGCAGTTGTTTTAAAGATTCCTGCGAACGGGGACCCATCTGGGTAACAACTTGGGCAGCACAAATTGATCCGGCATTGCCACAACGTTCTGCACTCCAACCTTGGGTATAACCGTATAAGAACCCAGCGGCATAGCAATCACCTGCGCCTGTGGTATCCAACAACTCGCCAAAATGATAGGGCGGTATTGAAAAAGTATTATCGCCAGTGAGCACCAATGATCCCTCAGAGCTACGCGTAAGGCAAGCAATTTTGCAATGACCACGAACTAAGTCAATAGCAACTTCAAAGGAATCAGTGTTATACAAACTCGTGATTTCAGCTTCATTAGCAAACAAAATATCAGTATGACCTTGCACTAATTCCAAAAAACTTTCACGATGACGAGCAACACAAAAAGGATCAGACAAACTCAATGCAACTTCTCCCCCATGGGCTTTAACCTCTGCTGCTGCTGCTAAAAATGCTTTTTTTGCAGCTTCTGCATCCCATAAATAGCCTTCTAAATATAAAACCTTTGTATCTCGCACCATGGAAAGATCTAAATCGCGAGGATCCAGATCAATTGACGCACCAAGAAATGTACCCATTGTGCGCTGAGCATCAGAGGTAACCAAAATCATGCAGCGAGCGGTGGCAGCTCCGGTTTCTGCTGCAGGTGTGTCAAAACGGGCCCCAGTGGCCCTTAGATCATGGGCAAAAATCTCTCCAAGCTGATCATTGCGAACGCGGCCGATAAAACCAGCCCTACCGCCTAATTGGGCAACGGCTGCAATCGTGTTGGCGGCAGAGCCACCAGATGTTTCAATTCCAGCGCCCATGGCGCCGTAGAGCTTTTCGGCTTGGTGTTGATCAAGAAGGGCCATGGTGCCTTTCTCCATACCCTGTTCCACCAGAAATTCGTCGCTTGCTTGGGTTAAAACATCAACAATGGCATTGCCAATTGCAACCACATCAAAGCTGGGCGTTGTCATGCGCAAAGTAAAGCTCGTTTAGGACCGTGAATGGGATCCTCCACCACGATTGTTTGATCACGGCTTGCCCCTAAAGAAACAATCGCAATTGGGACCTCCATCAATTCAGCGAGGAAACGCAGATATGCCATAGCAGTGGCAGGTAATTCCCCTAGGTGGCGACATTCAGCTGTGGAGGTTTGCCATCCCGGCAAGGTTTCATAAACAGGCTGGCATTGGGCAAAATCTCCAGCACTACTGGGGAAATGCATAATCTGTTCACCATTAAGTTCATAGGCAACACATACCTGTATTTGATCAAGTTCATCAAGCACATCCAATTTGGTGATCGCTAGACAATCAATGCCATTCACCTCAACGGCATATCGGCCAATCACGCCATCAAACCACCCGCATCGACGCCGGCGTCCGGTGGTTGTGCCATATTCCCCGCCACGATCACAGAGATGGTCAGACAAACTTCCTTCCAATTCGGTAGGGAAGGGGCCTTCTCCCACCCTTGTGGTGTAAGCCTTAGCAACCCCAATTACCCGATCGATCAAGGTGGGCCCCACCCCTGCCCCAATGCAGGCACCACCTGCAACAGGGTTCGAGGAGGTTACGTAGGGATAGGTGCCGTGATCAAGATCGAGCAAAGTGCCCTGGGCACCTTCGAACAGAATGTTCTTGCGGGCTTTTGCTGCACCATGAATGCTGCGAATGCAATCCACCACATGGGGAGCCAAACGGCGGCCATATTCCGCATATTCAGCAATCACCTGATTTGCATCTAGGGGTTCCAAATCATGGATGCGCTCTAACAAAAGATTTTTTGTTTTGATCGGCCCTTCCAACCGCTCCCGCAAATGGGCTTCATCAAGCAAATCAATTACGCGAATGCCATTGCGTTCAGCCTTATCTGAATAGGTGGGTCCGATCCCCCTACCGGTGGTGCCAATGCGATGGTTACCCCTTTGTTCTTCGATCGCCTTATCTAAAAGGCGGTGATACGGCATGGTTACATGGGCGGTGGAAGCCACCTTCAAACCACTGGCATCAATGCCATTACTGGCAAGCATTTCCAGCTCGCCGAGTAGCACCTTGGGATCCACAACAGTGCCGGATCCAATCAGACACATGGTGTCTGGGTAAAGGATTCCAGATGGAATCAGATGCAATTTGAGCACCTGACCATCCACAACAATCGTATGGCCAGCATTAACGCCGCCTTGATAACGCACCACCACATCGGCGGAACGGCTTAGCAAGTCGGTAATTTTCCCCTTGCCTTCGTCACCCCACTGAGCCCCTATGACGACAACGTTGGCCAAGGCAACAGCGGCACAGGGCCGTTTCTCTGAAGAATCCGAAAGTTTCTCAGATCAAGGTGCCTAGAGTCAAAGAAATTGTCAAAGCAACCGATACAAGCTTCAAGAACCCCTGGTAACACTGATTTCTGCCTGATGTAACTCCTTATCAACCCGTTTTACTAACGCTTCTGGCAAAGGACGGTTGGCATAGCTGGCATAATGACCAGCTAGAGAATTCAAGGCGGTTTGCATAGTGGTGAAGGATGCCAAACCGTTAATTGAGTTATTAGGGCGATAAAGGGCTACATAGCTATTGATTAATGCCCTTGTGGCGCGCTGCTGAGTAGCTCGCTCAGGCCCTTCTGCTGGCGTGGATAAGGTGGCGATCAAAGTTTCAGCCACTGCCATCGTGTCTTCTACATAGGACCCGGATAGGCCGTTAGCGGAATCGCCGCAGGCACTGAGGCCCAAGATCAAACCAGCAATGAGAAGCAGAGATAGAAGTTGATTAGCAATTTGCCTAGTTAATAGCTTGCCGATTTGATTGAAAAGTGAGAGCAGTTTTGTGATCAACATCGAACCCCATGTAATTGATTCAGCTTAGATCTTGCGCCATCGGGGAGGGATTTTGGCCGCACCGCAATGGTTCAAAGCAACTAAACGCAACCAACTTGGCGGGAGGGAATCATCAGCACCAGACCAGCTGCGTTCCAAAGAGGAATCACGGCGATCAAGGCCCATGAGGGGATCTTGATGGCGAAGATTCACCAAACTCACCAAACCGCTCTGGGGTTTATGGCGATCGCACTCCAACTGCACCTCCAAACTGATCTGCTCCCCCCCTGGATTAATCACCCTCACCGGTAGAACCCACAGGGTGCGGTTGGCACTAAGGAGGGTTTGAACTTTTCCATCCCCAAGCCACACTTCACGATCACCTAAACGGGCCAAGGGTTTCCCGTTCTCTTTCGGGGAGCAGGCATAAAGGCAGAACAGAAGGGCAACAAAACCAGCGCCAGCAATAATTTTCATCTTGTTTGAACAATCCAATTCCTAGGCTTCACCTGCCCGTTGCTGAACCAAACGCTGCAGCAACCTCGGCAAAAGGATTTCAGCTGAATCCTCTTGTTTTTCGCCGTTGCGGCGTTCCACCAGCTCCACCACCCCACTTGCCGCCCCACGACCAATCACCATTCGCCAAGGAATACCCAAAAGCTCGGCATCTTTGAATTTCACCCCAGCCCTTTCATTACGGTCGTCTAGCAACACATCAACGCCAGCTTTTTGTAATTTTTGATAAAGCGCTTCAGCAAATTCCACCTGTTGGCGATCCTGGGCGCTGGCAATCACAAGCACAACTTCAAATGGGGCGATCGGCACAGGCCAAATAATACCGGCTTGATCATGATGTTGCTCAACAGCCGCTTGGGCCAAACGGGATACACCGATGCCATAACAGCCCATCCACAAAGCTTCCTCTTCACCCTGCTCATTTGTGAAACGGGCATCTAAAGCTTCTGAATATTTGCGGCCAAGTTGAAATATATGACCCACTTCAATGCCCCTAGTGGCTTCTAATATTTGGCTGGAATCATGAAGGCAAGTGTCACCAGCTTGGGCAGCACGGAGATCATCAACTATTGGCAAAGGGAAGCCAGCCTCCCCCCAACATGCGTTAACTAAATGATGGTTAGCTTGATTTGCACCACAAACAAAATTGTTAAGACTGGCAGCACTGGTATCTACGTAGCGAAGAAATTCAAGAGCAAGATTTTCACTTCCAGCCAGCACCGCATCAGCTAGATCCGGGCCCACATAACCCATGGGAATCAGGCTGGCATCCCCTAGGGAAGAGGGCTCTAAGGAATAAATTTGTAGAAGGTTACCCCATTTATCGCCATGGTTTTTAATTAATAAGTTACTTAATTTCACCTCGTTTAATTGATGATCTCCCCTCAAACTCAAGAGCAAAGGTTGACGATGACCACTACTAAAACGGGCAACTAACAATAAAACTTTTACGGTATGACTCGGATGAAATCCATGGGCGGCACAAATTTCATCGATGCTGGTTTGGCCAGGGGTGTGAAGCAACTGCGGGGATGATTCCAGAAGGGGTTGGGACGGAGGGGCAATCGATTGGGCTTTTTCTTGATTTGCGGCGTAGCTTTTATCTGCACTAATCAAGATCAAATCTTCACCAGCAGCTGCCGTAACCATGAATTCCTTACTGGCAGATCCACCGATGGCACCGCTATCGGCATCAACCGCAATCACCTCCACACCACAACGGGCGAAGATGCGTTTATATGCATCCTCCATATCGGCATAGGTGAGGGCAAGGTCGTTGATGCTGGCATGGAAGGAATAGGCATCTTTCATGATGAATTCGCGGCCGCGCATCAAGCCAAATCGAGGCCTGATCTCATCTCGAAATTTGGTTTGAATTTGATAAAGCGTCGAGGGTAGCTGGCGATAGGAACGCAGCAAATCCGCAGCCAAAGTTGTAATCACCTCTTCATGGGTTGGGCCAAGACCTAAAGCCCGTTCCTGGCGATCAACCAGGTTGAACATGATGCCTTCGCCATCGGTGTAACAAGCCCAACGACCGCTGCGTTGCCATAGTTCCGCCGGTTGCAACTGGGGTAACAAGGTTTCAAGGGCACCTGTTGCATCAAGCTCCTGGCGAATAATTTCAGAAATTTTGCGCAACACGCGCCACATCAAGGGCAGATAGGCATAGATGCCAGAGGCCACACGCCGAATGTAACCAGCCCGAACTAAAAGGCGATGGGACGGGATTTCAGCTTCTGCGGGATCATCCCGGAGCGTCACCAGGAGTAATCGGGAGACGCGCATAAAAAATTCAGATCGGGCCGGAAGCTATCACTGAGCCGCTAACGGCATGGTTATTGGGACGCTTTTGTTAGCTCCACAAAGTGAATTTTTACACTGTCCCAGCGAAAAACTTCTGCTATGGTCTGTCAGATTCCCGTCTGTCCCAGAGCTGTCTCATGGTTGCCATATCCCCCATGGGTTACAACACCGCCGATACCGAAGAAACCAGCGCCAATAGCAGTGATGCACTCATTTCTATCGACGACGTACAGAGGGCACTGAATCGATCTAGGGCTTCTGTGTATCGCTACACAAACACCGACCCGCGCAATCTCAATCCTGCCTTTAACGCCCGTAAACTCAACCCCGAATATCGCAGCGATCAGAAGGAGGCACTGCTTTTCCACCCCAACGAAGTGGCCCGTTTTGCCAGAGATGTGTTGCGGATTAAGGAAGTTACGGTGGAGGTTCTGAATTCTCCCTACTCCGCAACCCAGCAGCTGCTTCGCAGCATCCTGGATGAATTGCGGGAGATTCGTGTGCTGCTTACAGAATCTGCCAGCATTCCTGCCACTGATCTCAACTCCCGTCGAGATTTAAAGCGTAATGTTGCTTGATCCAAACCGATCCCCTGCCAAAAATCCAAAGAACTGGCATAATTGGGTAACTTCAGCAGCTCCGCTGTATGAGGTTGATGTTGTTTCTTTTGTATGACTCTCAATTTAGAAGCAAATGGTGAACAAAATGGAGAACCCCATAGTTGGGGCTTTCATCCGTTAACTGAATTAATTGGTTTAAGCATTGGACTGGCGGCAGTTTTTCTACCGATTTGCTGCGTTTTAGGCGATCGAGTTTTGCCAAAACCAGCAAAAGAGGTGATCATCGGCGTCGCAACGCCACAACCCCTTCGTATTGCAACGCCTGA
>Ga0233425_10008194_pt1 | contig 14076 bp, 12 predicted proteins | sample Watercolumn_Towu_2_FD_181712 | JGI IMG/M metagenome (GOLD analysis project Ga0233425, IMG submission 181712) | Freshwater microbial communities from Lake Towuti, South Sulawesi, Indonesia - Watercolumn_Towuti2014_140_MG | ecosystem: Environmental > Aquatic > Freshwater > Lake | place...
CTGCCGCCGATAGGTCGAAGGGAATGGCTGGCACCCTCGGAAACCGAGAAGGGAATCACCCTCCCCAGGTCAAGACCAGCTCGCCCGGGCATGGGGTGACGATGGGTTTTTTTGGGGTATCCGCCCTGGAGTTGTACTCCGGTCTCACCAGCTCCCCCCCGGCCCGCCGTAGGCGCCGATGTCGTTGAGACTGCCGTCGGCGTCATCATAGGCCCTGTCCGGGTCTCCGGCGTCGATGCATGGGGACTGGGGGTTCTGGAGGTGGAAGTCGCCGCCCTCTGGATCCTCCATGCGAGGGTCCACCGCGAGGTCCTCGGGGCCCAGGTAGGAGAGGGTGCCAGAGTTGTCATACCAGGCATTGTAGTTGGCCCTGTCCTCGTGCGCGGAGCTGTAGTACTGGGCCACTTCGCCCGAGGTCGCGTTGCCCTCGATGATGTTGTTTCCGAAATACTCGGCCTCGAGGTGGAACACCGCCGTGTAGTTGGAGGGGCTGGGGTTGGTGTTGGTGTTGCCGTAGAACACGTTGTTGGAGATGGTTCCCCCATGTCCGAAGTAGAAGACCTGGTCGCTGTCGTAGACGTTGCCCACGACGATGTTGTTCTCGAAGCTGAAGCTGGAGTTCTCGGGTGCGGATAGCTCGAGCATGTGGCCGGAGCCGCTGTTGTTCCGGAAGATGCAATGGCGGACGTCGGCCTCGCCGGAGATCCGGAAGACGCCCGCGGAGGTGCTGTTGCCCTCGAACACGATGTCCTCGTAGAGCCCCTCTCCTTCGTACTGGTACACAAGAGAGTTGGCGGCGCCCTCGGCGATGCGGGCGTCATGGAAATAGACCTCGGCGTCGCGGGCGTTGAGTGCCGCCCCGTAGGTCGAGCCGAGCCCCATGAGCGTGAGGCCGGAGAGCTCGATGACGCCTTCATCCACGGCCACAGCGGGGGTGTCACCGCGTCCCACCACGAGGGTGGCCTCGGCTCCGTCGGGGCCCCACAGGGTCAGCTCGCGGTCTCCGAAGTCCACGGCATCCCAGGTGCCCGCGCACACGGCGATGGTGTCACCGTTCGCCGAGGCCTCCACGGCATCCTGGAGCGTGGTCCAGGGGGCGATGCCGTCGTCGCAGACGTCGTAGGACACGTCCGTGTCGCTGTCGGCGTCAGCGTCCCCATCGGCGTCGGTGTCTCCATCGGCGTCAGCGTCCCCATCGGCGTCGGTGTCGGTGTCGGTGTCGGTGTCGGTGTCGGTGTCGCCCTCGCCCTGGCAGTCCGGGGCCCCCGCGCAGCCGTCGTCGTCGCAATCGAACAGCCCATCGCCGTCGTTGTCGGCGCCATCCGTGCAATCCCCGGGCTCGGTGCCCTCGAGGCGCTCGGGGGGGCAGCCCCCGAAGACGGCCACGAACAACAGGATCGAGGTGTGCATGAAAGCCTCCTTGTCGGCTTCTGATCCTATAGCAGGCTGCCGTTGGCGCCAAGCCTCTCGCGCGTCAGGTCCGGCCCACCGTCGTCTGCCACACGCCCCTGGCGAAGTCGTCCACCCACCCTGGCGGGGGCAGGCGTGCCCCGCACGCTCCTCCCCCAGGGTCGTCTCGGGGTACACTGCCGGCGCATCGCCTCCTTGACGAAGGGGAATCAGGGGCGCTATCCTTACCACAGCAAGGAACCTGCCAAGGAGACGCCATGAGCCGGGTCACCAGCAAGCTCCAGGTCACCATCCCCAAGGTCCTCGCCGAGCAGGTGGGGATCTGTGTCGGCGATGACGTGAGGTTCGAGGCCGCGGGGGACGTCATCGTCCTGCGCCCCGAGCGTTCCTCGCCAGGCTTGGTGCCGACCATCGATCGACTCGCCCTGTTCGACGAAGCCACGGAGCGGCAGCGGCAGCGTGACGCCGCGTCCACGGTGGAACCTCCCACGCACCGCGACTGGACCCGCGAGGAGCTGTACGAACGTGCCCGCCCTCGTTGACACCAATGTCCTGGTCTATCGCTTCGACCCTCGCTTCCCGGAGAAGCAGCGCGTAGCCTCCGCGCTGTTGAGAGCAGGGCTGGAGCGGGGAGACACCTACCTGTGCCATCAGGTGCTGGTCGAGTTCGTCGCGGCCACCACCCGTGCCGGGCCCCACGGCCGCCCGCTCCTCCGTCCCGAGGAGGCCTGGCGGGAGGCGACCGCGCTCCTCGCCCAGTTCCCAGTCCTCGTTCCGAAGGCCGAGGATCTCCAGCTCGCCCTCCGGGGGTGCGCTGCATACGATCTGTCCTGGTTCGATGCCCTGATCTGGGCCGTCGCCGAGAACAACGGCCTGGGCGTGCTCTGGACCGAGGACCTGCAGGCTGGTCGCCGATATGGGCGAGTCCGCGTCCAGAACCCATTCCTCGGGTGACCCCGCCGGTCCGTTCGGGGGCGGTGAGGGCGGCTGTGCTCCTGGAACGGCCTGTCGGACGGCTACTCCAACTCGAACCCGTCCAGCTCGAGGGCGGCGTCGGCCTCCGCGGCGCTGAGGAGGCCCGCGGGGTCCTGCGGGGAAGGCAGGTTGTCGAGCGGATAGACCACCACGGCGTCGTCCTCCGAGAGCGCCAGCTCGCGGCCGTCGGGCGACAGCGCGATGTCGGCCGGAGCGCGGCCAAGCAACAGCCAGAGGGTGGGCTCGCCCAGCTCGATGTCCCACAGCATGACCGTCCCGAGGCGGTCGACCGAGGCCAGCCGGCCGCCGGCGGCGTGCAGGCTCAGTCTCTCCAGGGCGGCCTCGTGGCCCTCGAAGCGCCGCGCCACCCGCCCCTGGTCGATGTCCCAGAGAAGCATGGCGCCGTCTCGTCCGCCGCTGACCAGCCGCGTGCCGTCCGGGAGCCAGCGCAGGTCGTTCACCCAGTCGGTGTGCCCCACCAGCGACCGCACCAGCGCCCCGCTGGCCACGTCCCAGACGTAGATCGGCTCGGCCCCGCCCACCGCCGCCAGGCGCGTGCCGTCGTCGGAGAAGGCGAGCCGCCAGAGGTGGGCGCTCGGGCCGGTGAGGGTGGCGACGAGGTTCCCGCTGGCCAGGTCCCAGAGGCGCGCGGTGCGGTCCGCGGAGCCCGTCGCCAGCAGGCGGCCGTCGGGCGAATAGGCGAGAGCCCAGATGCTGACCTCATGGGCCTGGATCTCGCGCACCAGCCGCCCGTCCTGGGCGGTGAAGAGGGTGACCCTGCCCTGCGCGCCTCCGAGCGCGATGGTCTCCCCGCCCGGGGCCACGGCCATGGCGCCGTGCTGATCGCCGCCCTTGTCCACGCAGTACAGGGGTGCCGACGCCCGCCGTTCCCACAGGCAGAAGGTGCCGTCCTCGCCGAGGGTGGCGAGCCGCTGCCCCCCCGGAACCCAGGTCAGGCTGCGCACCTCTCCCGGCGTCCGCCAACGCCACAGCCCGTCGTCGTCCCGCAGCGTCCAGAGCCGCAGAAACCGGTCGTAGCCCGCCGACGCCAGGGTGTGGCCATCGGGCGAGAAGGCCACCGCGGAGACGGCATCGCGGTGATCGGCCAAGAGCGCCAGTTGGTGCCCCGTGGCGACCGACCACAGCCGCACGCTGCCGCGCGAGCCCGCGGTCGCCACCCGCGCGCCGTCGGGGGAGAAGGCGGCGTAGTAGAAGCTGTCGTCCGGGCTCCGCAGCACGCCCGCGGGCTGGCCGGAGGCCGTGTCCCACAGGCGGGCGCTGCCGTCGGTGTGTGCGGTGAGCAGGCGACCGCCGTCGGGCGAGAAGCAGGCCCAGTAGGCGTAGGCATCCGGCGGGGCTGCGACCTCGAAGCGCAGCGTGCCGGTCTGGGGATCCACCACCCGCACCGGGTCCGACATGCTGGCGATGGCCAGGCTGCGGCCGTCGGGGGAGAAGGCGGCGCCCACGGCGCGGGCCTCCCGCCCCGCTACGAGGCGCACCAGGCTGCCGTCCGCCACGCGCCACAGGGCCACGCTCGCCGGCTCGATCCCGCGGCTGGCCAGCAGCGCTCCATCGGGCGAGACCGCCACGAAGGAGGTGGACAGGTCGGGCTGATCGATGGTGAGCACGGCCCGGCCCTGGTCCAGATCCCAGACCTGCAACGCCGGCTCCCGGCCGCCCACGGCGAGGTGCCGGCCGTCTGGCAGGAAGGCCACGGAGTAGGTCACGGGGCCGCGGTCGGGCACCCGAAGCAGATCGCGGTGCGCCGCCACGTCGCGCACGGTGAAGCCCTTGCCGTACTCGGCGGTCGCCAGCAGGCGCCCGTCGGGCGACCAGGCGACGTCCATCAGGCCGTCCGCGCGCGCGATGCGCTCGGTCAGGCGCTCCACGGGCCGGAACTCCGCCTGGTACAGCCGCGAGGTGGCCCGCACCAGCAGGCGCTCGGCCTCGGGGTGCAGGAGGCTGAAGCCCCGGTCATGGTGCGGCCCGGAGGGGTTGGCCGGATTGTTGAGCAGGGAGGCGGCCGCGAAGATGCGGGCTGCCAGGGGTTGCTGATCGCGGATCAGGCGGTCCGCCTGGAGCTGATGGGCCTGGGCCAGGGTGAAGTGGGCCGCCAGGCGCTGGACGTGCTCTTCGTCGCGTGCGGCGCGGGCGCTCTGCCAGGCCAGCGAGACCAGCACCAGGGAGGCGAGCACCGCGACGGCCACGGCACCCCCGGCCACCACGGCGGCCCGGTTGCGGGCGGCGAAGCGCCGGATCAGCTCCCAGGAGCTGTACTCGTAGGCCCGCACCCGCCGCCCGGTCATGAAGGCCGCGACCTCCTCCGCCAGCTCCGCCGCGCTCTGGTAGCGCTGGGCCGGGTCGCGCTGCAGGGCCTTTCCGGCCACGGCGGCCAGCTCGGGCGGAGCCTCCGCGCACTGGCCCAGCACGGGGGCGACCGCCTCCGTCCGCACCTGGGCGACCACGTGGTAGGGGTTGGTGCCCACGAAGGGCGGGCGCCCGGTGAGGATCTCGTAGAGCACCGCGCCGAGCCCCCAGACGTCCGAGCGCTCGTCCACCGCGTCGATGCGCCCATCGGCCTGCTCCGGGCTCATGTAGGAGGGGGTGCCCACGGCCCAGCCCGCGACGGTGGCGGAGCCCGAGCCGCGCAGCAGCCGCACGCGCTGCTCCAGCTCCGGGCCGCGCAGATCGTCCGTACCGCGCACCTTGGCCAGCCCCCAGTCGAGCACCACGGTCTCGCCGAACGCCCCTACCATCACGTTGGCGGGCTTGAGATCCCGGTGGATGACTCCGCGGCTGTGGGCGAAGGCGATGGCGTTGCACATGTCCCAGAAGGCGCCGAGCAGCTCGAGCCGGTCGTCGAGCCCCTTGCAGCGTTCCAGCCGTGCCGCCAGGGATTCGCCCCGCACCAGGCGCATGGTGTAGTACAGGCTGCCATCGGCGCGGCGGCCCAGCTCGTGGACCGGGACGATGGCGGGGTGCTCGAGCTGCCCGGTGACCCGCGCCTCGCGCAGGAACCGCTCCCGGGCCGCGTCGTCCGAGCTTCCAGCACGACTCGCGGCGGGCAGGAGCTCCTTCCAGGCCACGCTGCGGCCCACCTGGCGATCCGTCGCCAGCAGGACGCGCGCCTGGCCACCGCGGCCGATCTCCCGGCCGAGGAGGTAGCGGCCGGCGGGTTCGGCGCCGATCTCGTCATCCCCGGGGTCATGGGGCGGCAGGGGCAGCGTCTGCTGGGGGGGCTCGGCCATCGTCGGGCTCCGGCGCGGGTCCTGAGTAGACTACATCGCCGCGGTCGGCGATCGGCGCTTCGCCTGCGCCCACACCCGGTACCACAGCCAGGCGCCCGCCGTGGCCAGGTGCAGGGCCGGGGAGCGCAGCAGGCGGCGGCCGCCGGGCAAGGCGCGCACGGTCTCCTCGACGCGGGAGACGAGGTTGTGCCCCGCGGGCCGGAAAGGCTCCATCGCGGGGAGATCGCCGGCGATGTCCGTGAGCGCCGCGGCGTCGGGCGGGGCGCAGGCCGCGAGGTGGGGGATGGCGGAGGGGTCGAAGCCCATCCAGTGGGCGGCGACCGCGTCCAGACGCCAGGCGTCGCGGGCGGCGAGCAGGTGATCCACGCGACGGGGGAGGCCGGTCTTGGGGCCGTCGCCTTCCAGGGCCACGGTGGCGTCGAGCACGCACAGCGCGGGGGTCGCGTCAGCGAGCAGGCAGCGGAGGGCCTCGGTCAGCCAGGGGTGCAGGTGGTGGCGATCCTTCGGCAGCAGGCCCCAGAGGTTCTTGATGGCCAGGGAGACCGTGGTCTTGGCGTGGGTCTTGAGCACCGGCAGATCGATCAGGGGGTACTGGCCGATCAGCTCGGGCAGGCGCAGCGGGAGGGGGGCGTCGGGATGGACCGGCCCGACCGTGCGGTAGGGGTGGCGCGAGAGGTTGACCCAGTGGACCCCGCGGCGGCGGCAGAGCGCGGGGACGCCGGCCAGGGCCGCCGCCCGCTCCATGTCCACCAGGACCTGGTCGGCCTCGACGATCAGCACCTCGTACCCGTGGTCGCAGAGCAGGTCCACCAGGGCGGCCAGCACGGCGGGGGAGGTCACGGAGCCCGGATGGGGCAGGTCGAACCCAAGGTTCGGCTTGAGCAGCACCCGTCGCTGGCCCCGCAGCGCGTCGCGCCAGTCCACGGCCTCCAGGACGTGCAGCAACGCCTCCCGCAGGCGATCCGGGGGTGCGGGGGCGACGGCGACGCGGCGAGCGGGCGACGCCACGGCCTACCAGGGGGCGACCGGATCGAGGGTCTGGGCCTCGATCCTCAGGCGCACCAGGCCGAAGCCCCGGGCCACGAACTGCTGGCCGACGGGCTGCTGTGCGCCGACAGCGAGGTTCACCGGGGCGGGCTCGACCCGCGGCTCCTTCCCGTCGCTGGCGACGGGTTCGCCCGGCGGCGTGCAGGCGGAGAGCAGCAGCGGGATGGCCAGGCGCATGGGGCGCAGTCTACTCGTGGGGGCGGGGGCGGGCAACGCGGGCCGGTCCCCGCTGCGCTCCCTCGCCCGGGCGGCGGGCTGCGTCGACAGCAACGCCGTGTTCGGCGGCTACGCCGTCCCGTCCTCCGGGGCGGGGCTACGGTGCGCTTCTCCGAGTGGTTGGGGCCGGATGAGGATACGGGACGGTGAGGAGGTGGCCATGTCGGGCTCCGAAGAGCTGCACGCCGGCCTGCGGGCGCGGATCGAGGACCTGGAGGTCCGCTGCGCCTACCTCGAGCGCCTGCTCGCGGAGCTCGACGCCGTGGTTCGCGAGACCGCCGACGAGCTCGGGCGGGTGGGCCGGGTGGTCGCCGATCTGCGCCGCCAGGCCGAGAGCGCGGCGAGCGATGTCCCCTGGCGCAGCGCCGAGGAGGAGAAGCCGCCGCACTATTGAGCGTGGCCCGCGTGTCAGGCCCGGGCCAGCTCCCAGACCTCGACCCGCTCGCGGGTGATCCGCCGGTGCCCTTCGGGTCCTGGGGCCGGTTTGATCTTGCGGCGCAGCGTCTGGACCTCGCGGAAGCGGCCGCGGACCAACTCCGTGCGGATGGGGTGGGGGATCTCGGGTTGGACCAGCTCGATCAGGTTCGAGAAGACCAGCACGACCCGCCCCTCCGGGGAGAGCCGCGTCCAGGCCTGGTCGAAGAAGCGCTCGAAGAGGCCGGGCGCAAAGTGCAGGGCGCCATCGAGCGGGCCGTCCACCTCACCCTGGGTCCAGGGCGGGTTGAACGCGATCAGATCGGCGGGCGCGCGCTCGCCGCCGAGCAGGTCGGTGCAGCGTGGCGTGAGCTGCGGGGTCGGGCTCATCCGCTCCAGTTGGCGTCGCACGCTCTCGATGGCGTTGGGGTTGGTGTCGGTGGCCAGCACGGGTGCGAAGCCCACCTTGCAGAGCATGAACGCCATGACCCCGCAGCCGGTGCCCACGTCGACGGCGCGGCCCCGGGGCCCGCGGTGCTGGGAGAGCCAGGTGCCGAACAGCTCCAGGTGTTCCGTGCGCGTCGGGACGTAGGTGCCCCAGAAGGGGTGCAGCCGGTGGCCGAGGACCGCCAGGTGCACGCCCTCGCGGTAGATCCGCCAGGCGCGGCGCAGGCGCTCCAGCTCGAAGACTGGCAGCGCGAAGGTCGCCAGATCGGGGTAGAGCTGGCGGAGGAAGCCGATCCCCTCGGCCCCGTCCAGGGCGATCCGGCCGCCCTCCACGGGCGCCAGCAGGCGCCGGGCGGCCGCCTCGAAGGCCTGCCGGTGGGCGCGGCGCTCCGCGTGATCCGCGCCGGGGCCGGGTTCCGGCAGCAGGACCTCGAGCCGCGCGAGGACCGAGAGGCCGGTCGCGACCCGATCCGTGACGAGCCAACGGCCGCCCTCCAGGAGCCGCGCGGCGGCCTCGTCGGGGGGGGTGTCGCCATCGAGGGGGGCCGCGCCTTCGATCGACACGGGCGCAGGGCGGAGCAGGGAGGGGGGCATTGGGGGGCTGTATCCCGGCGCGCGGTCGGTGTTCCCAGGGTGGGCGGCGCCGTGGCGGGGCAGCGCGATACTCCCGGATCATGCCGTCGCACGCCCCGGCCCGCGCCTGCCCCGCCCCTCCCGACCGCAGCGCCGATCACCCCCCCACGGCGCCGGGGCACGCCCTGCTGTCCCACCTCGACCCGCCCGTGCCCCCGCTCGGCGTGGCGCCGTTCCTGGCGATGAACGCATGGTTCCTGCTGCTGCCCGCTGTGCTCCTCGGGTGCGACCCGCCGGCGGCGCCGGTGGCACCGGAGCCCGCCGTCACCCCGCCCGTCGCCTGGAGCCTGTGGGTGGACCGCCAAGGACGATCCCTGCACGTGCTGGACGGGGAGGGCCGCGAGGCCTGGCGCAGCCCCGTCGGCATCGGCGCGGGGGGCCTGGGCCAGAAGCGCTCGATGGAGGACCGGATCACCCCGACCGGGGACTTCCTGGTGGACCTCGTGCTCTACGACGACCCGACCTGGGACGCCGTGGCTGAGGCCACGCGCGCGCGCCTCGCGGAGCGCGACCCTGACTTCGCCGCGTTGCTCGCCGATCCTGCTGGCCTGGCCCGCCTGCGCGCGACCATGGACCAGCTCGACTTCGACGGCGATGGGCAGCCCGACCACGCCTACGGCGCCGCGTACCTCGGGCTGGACGGTGGCGGCGGTCCCACCGGGCCCAAGCTGCGGCGGAGGGGGCCGGACCTGTACTGGTACTCGATCGCGCTGCACGGAACGCCCGACCCGACGCGCATCGGCCAGGCGACCTCGGGCGGCTGCGTGCACCTGCCCGAGGCGGTGCTCCGGCGCCTCGTGACCGAGCGGATCGCCACGGTCGGCACCCGCGTGCACGTCGAGGATGGGCCACCGCCCGTGGAGGGCGGGGCCGGACGGTCCTGGTTCGGGGGGAGGTCGCCCACGGTCGAGGTGGTCGGGGCGCTGGACCGCCGCGTCGCTCCCGAGTGAGCCAACCAGGGCGACCGGCTGTTTGCTTCTTGTCCCAGGATGTGGCGGGCACACCGAAGACCCGTCTCCCGGGCCGGACCTGTTTTCGTCGCGCTCGCGGAGCCCGACCCTGACCGTCACCCTGCCCCTCCGCGAGCGGTGGGGGTACGGCGCCACGATCCGGGACAGGAGGGTTTTCTGCGTCCTCGGCAGCGCCGCGCCGCCGGGGTAGGGGTAGCCGCCCGCTGGACTGGAGGAGCCCGATGGAACCCAACGACGACCTCCGCGGAGATCCCTGGGTGCTCGCCGCTCGCTACATCCTGTGGTTCTGTGGCGTGAGCTACCTGCTGATCGGGCTCGGGTGCATCGGCATCTTCGCGGCCATGCCCCTCCTGGCCGAACCGAGCGACGACTTCCCCCCGCTCTTCGTGTGGATTCCGTTCGCGCTGCTGTCGTTGGGCCTGACCGTGGGGATCGCGCTGGTGAACGTGGCCGCCGCGGTCGGCCTGGGGCGCGGGAGGCGCTGGGCCTGGATCGTCACCCTGATCCTCGGGGCGACCTACGCACCATCGGCCTGCCTGCCATTCGGCGCCGTGCTGCTCTACGCGATGCTGAACGATCGCACCCGGCGGAGGTACCTCGGCTGAAACCTCGCCCCGGGACAGGACTCCCGGCGCTCCCCGACCCACCCGGAGGGCCCCTGCGTCGCGACCCTGCTCCCGCTCGTCGGCGCCCTGCTCGCACCCCGGCTCGCCCAGGCGACCTCGGGCGGTAGCCTGCACCTGACCGGGTGATGCTACACCGACCGCGTGATGGTGGCGCTGGAGGAACCCGCGCGTGCCCACGATGTGTGCGAGGGACGGACGCCGAGCAGCTCCGCGGCCTGGCCGCTGGACGGGGCGCTGTGCGGCCGGAAGGGCACTAGGACCCTGTGGGGCGATGGTCTGGACCGCGCCGAGCTCTTCATGGATGGCAACTACGTGGGGGAGCTGCCGGTCAAGGTCCAGTTGAGCGAGGGTCGCCATGCCTTCCGGGTCAAGGCGGCGGAGGGCGACGAGTTCACCGTGACCCGCGACCTGCACTTCGACGTGCAGGGCATCGGGATCACCATCGAGCTGAGCCGCTGAGTCGCGGATCCCCCAGGCCCCGAGCGCCAGCACATGTACCGCGTCCCGAGACGCAGAGGACGAGGGCGGCTAGATCGGCTCACGTCACCCGTAGAACAAGCAGCTTCCGACGGTGGCATCCCCTTCGTCGCAGAGCTCGGTCGTGACGTCGGGGACGGGGAGGTCCGCGACACGTTGCTCCAGCCGCGTGAATCCCTCGGCGGCCAGATGCACCATGAGCTGCTGGAGGAGCGTCTCCTGTGCGGCGCTCAGCGGCACGTCCGACCAGCGCGCCAGAGCCCGATCTCCCGCAGGTTGATACCGCACAAAGCGGAACAGCACATAGGGAGCGACCGCGCTGAGATCCAGGAAGACCGACTCGATCCCCCCAGCAGCCTGGACGGCGCGCGCGTGCGGCACACGGTCCAGGGCGACAGCGTCCGGGTGACTCGAGAGGGCGATGAGGTACTGCCAGGACCGACCGTATTGGAAATCGGTCAGGTTGAGCACCCCGTACTCCGGGAACAACCTGCGCAGCAGGTCACCGAACCGATCCAGAGGGGTGTCCCTCCCAGGCAGGAGGGCCGTATCACCCTGTCGATCGATGCGATCGATGACCGCCTGGATGGCCGTGGGGATGGCAGGTGGGGGTGTGCTGCTCATGGGCTCGCCTTGGGTCCGGAGGGGAATCCGTGGAGCTGTCCATTGACCTTGATCTTGACGGTGATCTGGGTCTCGCCGTTGCAACCCACCACCTCCCCCGCGGCCCACTTGACCTCCGAGGGGGAGCCGTCCGGGTGAGCCTGGGTCACCTGACCGTTCTCATAGGCCTTCAGCGTCAGGGCATCGGCACGAGACGGATCGGCCCACTCGGTCGCTGCCCCCTTCGGAGAGGCGGTTCGCGTTTTGTTCTCGTTGGTGCCTGGCTTGTGGATGTTCTGGCGCCCGGTGTCGATGTCAGCCTCGGTTCGCGGGGGACGATCTGTGCCGGGCCCCTTCCCGGGCTCGCCCCCAGGCTCCTTCCCTGGCTCCAGCCCCTTTTGGGGTCCTGGCTCGGAGCCACGCCCGCGCACCCTGCGCGCCGCCACCAGCAGCGCGGCGAGGAGGAAGGCGATGCCCTGCCCGGTGCGTTCGCCGCTCTCGAAGCGCCCCAGCTTCTGGTCGGTGCCAAGCTGGGTCAGCCGCTTGCCGGCGATTCCCTCGATGATCAGGGGCACTCCGATGATGTCCACGATGCCCACCACCACGAGCAACGGAGCCCACCAGCCGACGGCCTCGCCCGGATGATCGAGGGCGTACTCCTGGAAGCGGTTGTAGATGCACAGCCCGATGCCCCCCAGCAGGATGGGGATGCCGAGGATGGGCACGAAGTAGATGAGCGCGGCCAGCACCGCGATCATGGCGAGCGAGGACAGGAGCCCCCACACCAGGCCACCCCAGTACTCTCCGAACTTGTCCGCCAGCCAGGCCTTGGCCGAATCGATGAGCCCGCCCACCCAGCTCGTGATGGCGCCCCAGATGGAGCGATGGACTTGGTCCCCGGACTGCGAGGACATCTGCTCGGCTTGGGCGTGCAGGCTGGTGTAGCGGCTGGCGAGCCGAGCGCCGGCCTCGTCCACCTTGCTCCGCGCCTCCGCCAGCAACCGGTCCTCCCCGGCCAGGCCCTGCTGCAACCGCTGGGCGGCTTGGCCCTGGAAGGCCTGGAGCTGCGCCTGAGTCGAAGCCTGGAACTCGGCCTCCTTGGCGTCGAGCCCGGCTTGGCGCTCGTCGAGGGTGCTCGCCACCTTGGCCTCGAACTCCCCGCGGGCCTCACTGAGGGCGCCCTGTGCGCGACCCACCGAGCTGTCGAGTCGCCCCTCCAACTCGGCGCCGGCCTCCCCACCCCCCGTGACCACGGCGTCGGCGATGGCGGCGAGCCGCTGCACGGCCCCGGCCAGGGCGTCGGCCACAGCTCCCCCGACGGTGGCGGAGGATTCGGAGAACCCCGCCTCGAGCTGAGCGGCAGCCCCGGCCACGCCCTCCGAGAAACTCGCTCGGAGCGTCTCGGCCTGCGCCTCCGCGAGGGGCCCCGCAGCGCCGAGCTGCTGGCGCACACGCTCGGCGGCACCGCCCAACAGCGCCTGGAAGGCCCCCACCTCGGCGTTCACCTGCTCGGCGATCCCGACCCGCATGGCATCCAGCTCCGCGAGGTGCTGGGCTTCGACCGCATCGACCTGGGCGATGGCATCCCCCTGGAGCGCCTCCAACTCGGCCGTGCCCTGATCCGCCGCCCCCTGGGCTTCTTCGCCCATGGCGGCGGTGACGCGCTCGATGGAGCCGATGGAGCCTGCGTTGGCCTGATCGATCTCGGCGCTGGCCTCGTCGTGGCTCTGCCGGATGGCCGCGCGCCACTCCTCCGCCTTGCCGCCCCAGGTGTCCGCGAGTTGGCCAGCGTCGGCCCGGGTCTGCTCGGCCAGCTCCTGGCCCGAGGCGCGGCAGCGCTCCGCCGCAGAGGCGGCGATCTCGCGGGCGGCCTTGGCCTGGCCCTCGGCCACCGGGGGCTCACCGCCGCCCTGGAGGCTCGCCAGCGCCGCTGCTTGCTGTGCGCGGGTCTCGCTTTGATCGATGGCCTCTCCCGCGAGCTGCTCCCCCAGAGCGAGGGTGTCGGCCTGCAACTGGGCTTCCTGCGCGTCGGCCCGTGCCAGGCTGACGCTCGTCTGTCCCTCCAGCCGCGCCCGCTGGGCCTCGAAGCCCGCTTGCACCGCGGCCTGCTCCTGGGCCGCGACCGCGGCCAGGCTGGCCTGAGTCCGGGCTGCCGCGGTCTCCAGCCGAGCCCGTTCACCGACGACGGCCTCGTCGATCCGCCCGCGGGCCTGCTCGGCCGCGCCGCGTACGCCGGCCATGGCCTGGTCGATCTGTGCCAGCAGCGCGCCCACCAGCGCGCGCCCGGTGGCGGCACCGCGATCCGCGAGGTCCGAGGCTTGAGCACCGAGCTCGGGCCCGAGCCCCTCGCCGGTTCCGGCGCAGCCCTTGGCGGGGCCCGGGAGCACGGGGAGCACGTCTGCTGGGGCGAGCTGCTCGACGGAGAGCACGGGCTCCGGGAGCTCGGGTGTGCCCGCGGGGGCGGCTGGAGCGGGCCGTGTGGTGGGGGCGGTCGTGAGAGGAGGGGGGGCGCCACCACCGCTTGGTGCGGCCTGGGGTTCAGGAGTCGGAGGCGTCTCGGCTGGAAGGGCGGGAGGCGGCGCAGGCACGGAGATCTGTGCCTTGGGACCCGGCGCATCCCCGAGGAGCGCCTCCTCCTCACCCCCGGCGGCGGCCGCCCCACCCTCTGCCGCTGCGGGAGCCATGGCCACGGGAAGCTGCGGCGCCCGCGGCGCCGGTGCCGCCCCCATGGCCGGAGAAGCCTGTGCCGGACCAGCCGCGCCGCGGCCGCTTGGCCCGCCAGCTTCCGCGCCCCTCTCCGAGGCGTCGGAAGGGCCGCTGGCCGCCGCCTCACCCGGACGCACCGGATCCCGCCAACCCCGATCCTCGGCCGCCACATGGGCCAACTCGTGTCCGAGGACGCGCGCCCGATTCTGGCTCCCGGGTCGTCCGCGGGTGGCATCGAGCCAGACATGGGAGCCCGCCTGCAGGGCTTCGGCGCCCAACACCCGGGGTGCGTCCGAGCCCTCG
>Ga0233425_10008195_pt1 | contig 14074 bp, 12 predicted proteins | sample Watercolumn_Towu_2_FD_181712 | JGI IMG/M metagenome (GOLD analysis project Ga0233425, IMG submission 181712) | Freshwater microbial communities from Lake Towuti, South Sulawesi, Indonesia - Watercolumn_Towuti2014_140_MG | ecosystem: Environmental > Aquatic > Freshwater > Lake | place...
CTTCTCGAACAACGCGAAGGGGAACCGCGTCGCGACTCGATAGCCCAGGAACCGCAGGGGCCCCCGGTCGGGGATCACCGTCTTGTAGGCCGCCGTCTGCTTCCCGCGGGGCCCGACCTTGAGGAAGTAGCACCGCTTGTCGGTCGACCACCCCCGGATACGGTCCTCGAGCTCGATGGAGTACGACGGGAGCCGGGCCTTGCGGTTGTGGAGCGTCACCTCCACCAGCGACGGTGTCCCGGCGAAGATCCTCGACGGGAGGTACCGCGTGACCTCGACGGCGCGCAGCGTGCTCTCGCTCATGATGCCGCTGATGATGATGAGGCTGAGCATGAGGCCGAGCACGAGGAACAGGAGGTTGTTCCCCGTGTTGATCGCCGCGGCGCCCACCCCGAAGGTGACGAGGATGAAGATCCAGCCCTCGCGGGTGACCCGGAGCCGGCGCGGAGGACGGAGCCTCACCGCGAGCCATCGGTGGAGGCGGCGCCACCCTGAGCGCTCGTGAGCCACCGCTGCTTCCACTCAGACTCTCCGATCGAATCGGCCCGGCCCCGGCGACGCGGCCCTTTCAGACGGGCACGGACACGGTGTCAAGGACGTCCCGGAGCACCCGCTCGCACAGCTCGCGGTCTCTCGCGCCGCTTTCCCGGCGCCCGACCGCCACCACGCGGTGGGCCGCGGCCGGGATCAGGAGCCGCTTGATGTCGTCTGGGAGAGCATAGTCCCGCCCGTTGACCAGGGCAAAGGCGCGGGCGGCGCGGCGGACCATCATGGCGCCGCGGGTGCTCAGGCCGAGATCGAGCAACCCCGAGCTCCTCGTCGCGGCCACGATCTCCATGAGGTAGTCCAGCAGGGAGTCGTCGAACCTGACGTGCCGCACCGCGGACTGGAGCGCGACGACCTGCGCAGGGGACACGACGGGGTGGACCGCGTCGACGAGGTCGTCCCCGCCGTCCTGCTCCAGCAGGGCCCGCTCGATGTCGGCCTCGGGGTAGCCGACGCCGAAGCGGAGCATGAACCGGTCGAGCTGCGACTCGGGGAGCGGATATGTGCCGTGGAACTCGTGCGGGTTCTGGGTCGCCGCGACGATGAACGGAGAGGCGAGACGGTGCGTCGTCCCGTCCACCGAGACCTGCCCCTCGTTCATGGCCTCGAGCAGGCTGGACTGGGTCTTCGGCGTGGTCCGGTTGATCTCGTCGGCGAGCACCACGTTGGCGAAGATGGGCCCTTCCCGGAACTCGAACTCGCCCCGGTCCGGGAGGAACACAGATGTGCCGGTGATGTCGGACGGGAGCAGGTCGCTCGTGAACTGGATGCGCCGGAAGGTGCCGTCGATGGACCTGGCGAGGGCCCGCGCGAGGGTCGTCTTGCCCACGCCGGGCACGTCCTCGATGAGCACGTGTCCCCGGGCGACGAGCGCGGTGATCGCCAGGTCGACCGCCGCGGTCTTGCCCCGGAGCGCGAGCTCGATGTTGCGCCGGAGCCTCGCCGCGAGCGCGATGTGCTCCGCGAGGGGGACGTGCTCGATGTCGGCCATTTGCTGCAAGGGCTCGCATCTTACCACCCGGCCGCGGGACCGGCCACACCCGGTTCGATTCGAGGGTGAGGCGCACCCTCGATTCGACGAGTCGCCCTCTCGGTTGCGGCCTCCAGCCCCCAATCCTTGTCATCAGTTTATGGACTATGCAGGGCCGCTCGGCTCGGTCATCATGTGCGCACCGGTCGCGACAACGTGCTCAACCCCTCGGGAGTCGGGAGCGAGCCGGTGATAAGGAGAAAGAAGAGGAAATGACGAAGAAACCCAAGAAGAACGAGAAGACCGCCAAGACGAAGGGCGCCGGAAAGAAGAAGGGCGCCGGAAAGAAGAAAGGCGCCGCGGCCAACGAGCGACAGGAGGTCGAGGTCCCGAAGGTCGAGGCCCTCGACGCGGTCCGGGAGAGCCGGCAGGAGCTCGCTGACGTCCCGGAGGACAAGCTCAGGCCCCTGCGCTACACCCCCATCGACGCCGCGGCTCGCGGGCTCTGGGTCTCCGGGAACGCGGAGCAGGACCTCCCGGCCCTCGAGGAGACGTACAAGGAGCCGCCCGTCAAGGCCGTGAAATCGATCCGGCGCTTCTCCCAGTGCGTCGTGGGCGCGGCCCTGACCGCCGAGGCCGACCAGAAGGCAGAGCCCCCGGACTTCGAGACGGCGAAGGTGCTCCGCGACCTCCTGCTCGCCGTCGTCACCCTGTTGTTCATGCGCAACGACGACAAGCGCGCGGAGATCGCGGAGATCCAGAAAGGCCAGGGCCACGAGGACCTCGCCGACGACCTTCTCAAGCTCATCAAGATGGTCTTCGACGACTGGAAGACCGTGGAGAAGAAGGACCTGGTGAACCGCGAGCAGGTCGACCAGGCGGCCGCGATCGCCACCGAGATCATCGCCTGGACCGGACGGCGCGAGGGCTCGAAGAAGAGCATGACTCGCGAGCTCGAGCAGCGCGCGTGGACCCTGATGGCCGACGCGTACGACGAGATCCGCGACTACACGTATGTACTCTACCGCAAGGACCTCGAGGCGTGGAACAGGCTGTACCCGAGCCTCTACACCCCGACCGCCCCCACACGCGGCCGGGTGCGTGGCTCCCGGGGCGAGGAGTCCGGGAACGGCGCCACCGAGGGCTCCGGATCGACCGAGGACCCCACCGCATAGCGCTCGGAGCGCTCCGCGACGCGAAAGATCCTGCCCGGAGAGCGCCTCGAACACTCCGATCCGGAAAAATTTGCGGCAACAGAGCGCCTCGAACGCTCTGGAAGGCACAATATCCTGGAAAACGAGAGCACCCAGGGCTCGGGGTGGCGCCTTTTTCCAGATTTCGAGCGCTCGGGGTGCTTCTCGAGACCTTTTTTCGCGATTTCGAGCGCTCGAGGTGCTCCGATCCGGAAGAATTTGCGGGAACAGAGCGCTCGGAGCGCTCTGCGAGCACGTCGTCGCGTCCCTCACCCTGCCCTCTCCCGTGGGGAGAGGGTCATGTGTGCGAAGGGAGAGGATCTCCGCAATGGGGGCAGCTTCCCCAGAAGCCCCAACGGGGCTTCGTCCTCCAGCCCAGGGTTGCACCGCGCAGGCGGTGCTACCCTGGGGTCATGAGGTCTGATACCCCTCAACCCCAACGGGGTTGAGGCATGGGGACGGACGACGCAACCCCGTTGGGGTTGCCGGTGTACATGCACCATTGAACCCAGGGTGGCGCCTGTGGCGCGACCCTGGGCTGGAGGACGCGGCCCCTTCAGGGCCGGGCTCCCCCGTGCTCCACTATCTGCCCCCATTGCCGGGAATCGCACCCGTGTGCGCACCCCGGTGTTGACACGGTCGGCGGAACCGGGGTGTACTCAGGGAGCCCGAGGGAGGGCCGATGACACACGATCCCACGACTCCCACCGTGCTGGTCGCCGACGACGACGCGCAGCTCCTGGGGCTCGTCGTCCGTCACCTCAGAGGGATGGGGTATCGCGTCGTCGAGGCGCTCGACGGCGAGCGGGCCTGGGAGTCCGTCCTGCGCAACCGCCCCGACCTCGTCGTGCTCGACGTCATGATGCCCGGCATGAGCGGCTGGGAGGTGTGCCGGAGGATCCGCGAGAGCGACGACATGTCCGACACGCCGGTCATCATGCTCACCGGCATCGGCGAGCGGCTCAACGAGATGACCTCGCCGCTCTACGGCGCGAGCGACTACCTCGACAAACCGTTCGAGTTCGAGGTGTTCGAGGAGATGGTCCGCCGAGTGCTCTCCGGAAGCACGCGCGACGAGGGCTGATCGCCCTTCACTGCCACCGGAACAGGCGCATCGAGACGACGAACCCGAGGACGCCCCAGCGTCGTCCCAGCACCTCGACGTCGCCACCGTCCGGGGACGTGAGGCCCTCGAGGATCTCGACCGTGGTGGTCTTGCCGGCGCCGTTGGGGCCGAGCAGGCCGAAGCACTCGCCCCTGCGGACGCTCAGGTCCACGCCGTCGACCGCCACCACGTCCTCGTAGCGCTTGACCAGCCCCGCGCAGCGGACCGCGATCTCGACGGTCGTCCTCGATTCCGCCATCGTTCCTCGACGCCCCGCGATGAGTCCTGTCGGCCGTGACCGGCCGCCGCGAGCCCCTGCTATCACACGATTGAGCCAGGTCACTCAGCCTGCCCGTTCCCATTCATCTCTGGAGATGCCTGCCTGACGCAGGATACGTGACAACAACTCCCTTCCGATATCGGTGTGGTGCGGGTTCGGGATGGTCAGCGTCAAGTCCCCTTTGATCATGAATGGGTGCTTGCCCCCTGAGAAAGGACCATCGAAGCCTGCCTTGCGAAGCCCTTGGATCAGCACTTTTCGGGAGATAGGCCCGAATGGAGGCATCAGGCAGCGACCTCTTTTGTGACCTTCAGCTCCAGGCCGTCAATCGTGGGGATGGGAAGGTTCTTGTATATCCTGAAGAGCAACCAGTCCTCGAGGACCACGGCGAGCTCCTCGCGACAATCCTCCAGGTTCGCTGCGTTCGCATACACTCCGGGACACGCCCGTATTTCGCCATAGTAGCTGCCGTCGTCTTCAAGGATCTCGTAATGGGCGTGCCGCAGAGCGGTTTGGAGGTACTTCGTCAACATATGTCGCTCTCCCAGGGGTTGAGCCTCGCGTCGGTTATGAGGTCGACCACCTTTCCAGGAGTATAGTCCGAGAGAAAGAGGAGCAGCCACCATGACGAGCCGGCTCGAGCAGAGGACGAACAAGACGGTGACCCCGGGGACGCACTGGCCCCTCGGCGCCACACTGGTCGACGGAGGCGTGAACTTCGCCGTGTGCTCGGAGCACGCGGACGCGATCTCCGTCGAGCTGTTCGACGATCCGGTCGGCCCGCCGACGGACGTCATACCGCTCGAGAACCGCACGCGGCACGTGCGGCACGCGAGGGTCCACGGCATCGGGCCCGGCCAGCTCTACGCGCTGCGCGCCACCGGGCCGTTCGACCCGGCGCATGGGCTGCGCTTCAACGAGCACAAGCTGCTGATCGATCCGTACGCGAGGGCGCTCACCGGGCGGTTCCGCAACGACGACTGCCTGCTCCTCGCCTACGACCCGCGCGCCGAGGGCCGCGACCTCACGATCGACACGCGCGACAGCTCACCAGTGGTCCCCCGGTGCATCGTGGTGGACGACGCGTTCGACTGGCAGGGCGACTCGCCCCCGCAGGTCCCGCTCGAGGAGCTCGTGATCTACGAGGTCCACGTCCGGGGGTTCACGCGCCACCCGTCGTCCGGCGTGCGGCACCCCGGGACCTTCCTCGGGTTCGCGGACAAGATCCCGTACCTGAAACGCCTGGGCATCAACGCCGTGGAGCTGCTCCCGGTGCACGCGTACCACGTCGAGGAGCTCCTGCTGTCGCGCGGGCTCACGAACTACTGGGGGTACAACACGGTCGCCTTCTTCGCTCCCGAGCCGACGTACGGCACGGGGCGCGCGCCGGGCTGCGAGGTGGCGGAATTCAAGACGCTCGTACGCGAGCTCCACCGGGCGGGCATCGAGGTGATCCTCGACGTCGTGTACAACCACACGGCCGAGGGGAACGAGCTCGGGCCCACGATGTCGCTCCGCGGCCTCGACAACCCGACGTCCTACGTGCTGTGCGGGCCGCCGCACGAGCCGGGCCGCCATTACATGAACCACACGGGGTGCGGCAACAGCCTGAACCTCACCCACCCGGCGGTGATCCGCCTCGTGATGGACTCGCTGCGCTACTGGACGGAGGTCGCGCACGTCGACGGCTTCAGGTTCGACCTCGCCTCGGTCCTCGGCCGCGAGCCGGGCGGTTTCCAGAAGGCCGCCTCGTTCTTCGACGCGGTGTCGCAGGACCCGACCCTGGCGCGCGTGAAGCTCATCGCCGAGCCGTGGGACCTGGGGACCTACCAGGTCGGGAACTTCCCCGTCGACTGGTCGGAGTGGAACGGCCGGTACCGGGACACGGTCCGCAGGTTCGGCAAGGGAGACCCGGACCAGGTCCGCGAGCTCGGCTGGCGCCTGACCGGCTCCGCCGACCTGTACGGCGACGACGGCCGTTCGGCGTTCAACAGCGTGAACTTCGTCACCTGCCACGACGGGTTCACGCTGCACGACCTGGTCTCGTACGACGCAAAGCACAACGAGGCCAACCTGGAGGACAACCGCGACGGCGCGAACGACAACCACTCGTGGAACAGCGGCGCCGAGGGGCCGACCGACGACGAGGGCGTCCTCGCGCTGCGGCGGCGCCGGGCGAAGAGTTTCGTCGCGATCCTCTTCTCGTCGCTGGGAACGCCGATGCTCCTGGGCGGCGACGAGCTCCTGCGCACCCAGCGCGGCAACAACAACGCCTACTGCCAGGACAACGACATCTCCTGGTTCGACTGGAGCGACGTCGAACGCAACGGCGACATGGTCGACTTCGTACGCCGGGCCATCGCATTCAACCGGCGCCACTCGATCCTCCACAGGCGCAAGTTCCCGACCGGGCGGGACGAGAGCGGGGACCGGATCCCCGACATCTCCTGGTTCGGCCCGGACCTGGACCGGCCCGCGTGGGAGAACCCGATCCGGAACCTGTGCTACATGCTCGACGGAGCCGAGGCGCCGTCGCCGCTCGGCCGGTACCTGCTGTTCTTCATCCTGAACGGCGATTCGTACCTTCAGCACGTGCGCGTCCCGCCCGCGCCCGAGGGATTGCGCTGGCACCGGATCGCGGACACGAGCCTCCCGGCGGGCGAGGATTTCATGCTGCCGGGCGAAGAGGTGCTCCTCGAGCCCGACGACCACTACCTGGCGAACCCCATGAGCGTCGTGATCCTGATCGCTCGGTGAGATCGCGGGAGCGGGAGCGGGAGCGGGAGCGGGAGCGGGACATGGTATCGTTCCGTGGACCGGACCACGACGGAGGCCGACGGATGCAGCACACAGGACGCATCTGGCTCCTCATCGCGCTGGCACTGACGCTCGCGTACGGCGCGTGCAAGCCCGACAACGACTGGAACGACGGGGACGCCCCCGACGGCGACGGCGATGCCGACACCGATGCCGATTCGGACACGGACACCGACGCGGACGCGGACTCGGACGTCGACTCCGACATCGACGCGGACTCGGACACGGACCCAGACGGCGACGGGTGGGTCTGCGACGAGGCGGCGTTCGACATCAGCCTGCTCACACCCGACATGCTGATCGTGCTCGACCGGTCGTACTCGATGGCGCGCGAGGGGCACTGGACACCCGCGCTCGATGCCGTGTACGCGGTGACGGAGTCGCTCGACCTGCTGATCTGGTTCGGCCTGATGGTGTTCCCCAACACCGCGGAGCCCGACGCGTGCGACGGGTCGGACATCCGGACCCAGTGCATCGCGGCGCGGGAGCCCGACGTGCCCTGTGCGTCCGACAACGCCGGGGCGATCCGCACGACCCTCGAGGGGACCATCCCGTGCGGCGGCACGCCGATCGCCCAGTCGCTCGAGGCGGCGCAGCGCTACCTCGCCGACCTCTCGTCCACGACCAGCCATCCGTCCTACGTCGTGCTCGCCACCGACGGAGCGCCGAACTGCAACGGCAGCCTCGACGGGGCCACGTGCACCTGCACCGCGTCCGACGGGGGCTGCGACCCGAACGTGTACAACTGCCTCGACGACGTCCGGACCCTCTCGGTGATCGATGGGCTCCACGTGGCGGGGACGCAGGTCTTCGTGATCGGCATCAGGGCGAGCGAGTGGACGGCGGTGCTCGACAGCATGGCGGCGCACGGCGGCACGGGGGCCGCCATCATGGCCGAGGACACGGCGTCGATCGAGGCGGCCTTCTCCGAGGCCGCGGGCGCCGCCGCGTCCTGCGAGTTCGAGCTGGGCTCGCCGGACCCGTCGGCCGACCCCGACCTCGTCAACTTCTACTTCGACGGCGTCGCGGTGCCCATGGACGCCGAGGGCGAGTGCGACGCGGGCTGGGCATGGATCGACGACGCCCACACGCGAGTCAGGTTCTGCGGCGTCGCCTGCGACCGGCTCAGGAGCCACGCCGTCACCGAGGTGCGAGCCACCTTCGGCTGCCCAACAATCATTTGAGCGAGGAGTTCTCGGGGGAGGAACTTTTCTGGAGAAAAGTTCCTCCCCCGGACCCCCTCCTCAAAAGACTTCAGATATTATTTCGTGAGCGTGAGCGTGAGCGTGAGCGTGAGCGTAAGCGTGAGCGTGAGCGTGAGCGTGAGCGTGAGCGTGAGCGTGAGCGAAACCACTGTGAATACGAGAGCACCGAGGAAAAATCCCTGAAAGTCTTTGGGGAAAGGGGTGCGGGGGAAACACCTTTCTCCAGAAAGGGGTTTCCCCCGAGTACGTTTCCCGATGATCATTAGCGCCAGCCGCCGGACCGACGTGCCGGCGTTCTACTCCGAGTGGCTCGTGAACCGGCTCCGTGCGGGCTGGTGCGAGGTGCCGAACCCCTTCAATCGGAGCCAGGTCTCGCGCGTCTCGCTGCGGCCCGAGGACGTGGACGTCATCGTGTTCTGGACGCGGTACGCGAGGCCGCTCGTGCCACACCTCGACGAGATCGACGCGCGCGGATACCGCTCTTATTTCCTCTACACCCTCGTGGACTACCCGCGGCCGATCGAGACGACGACGCCCGCGCTCGCGGTGGCCGTCGCCGCGTTCCGGGAGCTGAGCGGCCGGGTCGGGCCAGGCCGCGTGGTCTGGCGCTACGACCCGATCCTCCTCGGCGAGCCTGCCGGCGCGGCCTTCCACCGCGAGCGGTTCGAGCGCCTCGCGGGTCTGCTCGAGGGCGCGACCTGGCGGGTCGTGGTGAGCGTGGTGGACATCTACCGCAAGATGCGGCGCCGCCTGCGCGACCTCGAGGCAGGGGGTGTGAGGATCACCGACGAGACCGGCGTCGAGCCCGCGGAGCTCGCGGAACTGCTCGCGTCGATCGCGGCCACGGCCGCGGCGCACGGCATGACAGCGACGAGCTGCTCCGAGGCGATCGACATGGGCCGATACGGCATCCAGCCCGGGAAGTGCATCGACGACCGGCTGATCCGGGAGCTCTTCGGCATCAGCGTGTCGGGGACCAAGGACCCGTCGCAGCGAGCCGCGTGCGGCTGCGTCACGAGCCGCGACATCGGCATGTACGACACCTGCGTGTTCGGCTGCCAGTACTGCTACGCGACCTCGAGCCTCGAGCGCGCGCGGGAGAACCGGCGGCGTCACGATCCGCTCTCGCCGTCTATCGTGCCGTGATCACCACACGATGGTGGCGCAGCCGAAGCGGGCTTCGATCTCGCTGACCTCGCCGTCGGAGAGCCGCGTGCAGGCGGCGCCGCAGAACTCGACCTGGGGGTGCTCCGGTGTGCTCGCGTCAGTCCAGCGCCACCCGTCGGCGCAGGCCGGGTCGTACCCGACGACCTCGCCGTCGAAGTAGAAGTTGACCTCGTCCGGGTCCGCCGCGGCGTCGGGCTCGTCGATGTCGTAGATGCAGCTCACGATGGACGACGAGATGGCGTCGAACGCGGCCTGGATCGCGCCGGCTTCGCCGACGGGGAAGAAGCTGGTGAACGCGGTCCCGCCGTTCTCCGCGATGGCGTTCAGCTCGTGCGCCATGTCGCCCGAGGTGTCGCCGAAGCCGATGGCGAAGCTGCGGATGTGCCAGCGACTGACGAGCTCGCGCGCCACCCGGCCGAGCTCGTCGACGATGCCGTCCACCCGCGACGGGTCCTCGGTGTCGCCCTCGCAGGTGTCGTCGCCGTCGGACACGACCACGAGGTAGCTCTGGTCGTCGGCGGCGTAGAAGTCGCCCATGCCGGGCGTGCTCGAACGGTCCTCGAGGTAGTAGCGCATCTGATCGACGAGCGGCGTGCTGGTGAACGCGCCTGGCAGGAACTCGTATCCCATGTACTCGGTCATGGCCGGCCCCGAGATGACCGCGCGGTCCATGGGCACGATGGGCGCCAGGTCGACGGCGCAGTTACGGTTGCACCTCGTGGCCAACGACATGCACCGCACCATGTGCGTCATCATGCACAGCGGGTCGGCGCAGCAGGGGTCCCAGCACCCCTCGAAGTACTCGATGGTCCCGTCCGGGAACGCGTCGAGGCCGAAGTAGAAGTCGCGGTTGCGCGGATCGTCGAGCAAGTGGGTCATGCCGTCGGTCGCCTCCTCCCAGTGGCTCCGGCCGGGCAGCCACGCGATCGCCTCCCGCATGGACGACGATTCGTCCAGCAGGAGCATGACCCTGACGGGCTCCATGGAGATCTCGAACTCCTGCGAGTCGCAGACGTCGTCCCAGTCGAAGTCCCAGTCCGCGTCGCCGTCGGTGTCGCCATCCGTGTCGACATCGGTGTCGGTGTCGGTATCGACGTCGGTATCCACGTCGGTATCCACGTCGGTGTCGCCGTCGGCGTCCGTGTCGGTGTCGCCATCGCCGTCGGCGTCGCCATCGCCGTCGATGTCGCCGTCGACGTCGGTGTCTCCGTCGGCGTCTCCGTCCCCTCCTCCTCCGCTCGTGTTCGAGGGCGAGCAGGCCCCACACAGCGCCACGAGCAGTCCCAGCAGGCACGGCGTCTTCCGCACTCCACTCATGCACCACCCCTCGTGATCGAGGACATTATGCCCCGATCCGCACGGTCGGGTCACTCGGGCACACAGACCCTGGAGTAGAAGAGCTCGTTGTTCCCGAACCTGAAGTCCGACCAGACCACGGCGTACTCGGCGCCGGTCCAGGCGATCGCCGGGGCGACGGCGTCCATCGGGCCGTGGCTGATCGCGACCTGGTCGATGAGCTCGACCCCTTCCGGCGAGAGCCTGGTGAAATAGATGTCGTTCGCGTAGTCGCGGTAGTCGTTCCACGCGATGCCGAACTCGGTCCCGGTCCACACGATGGCCGCGGCGGACGTGAGGTCGCTCTCCTCGGCCGACAGGACGACCGTGTCGCCCTCGAGCTCGCCGTCGTCGGTGAGGCGCGCGAAGTAGATCCCGAGTCCGTCGGACCACGTCATCCCGAAGCCGCTCCCCGTTCGGACGATGCGGGGGTTCACGCAGAACTGGCCGGTGACGTTGAGAACCCTCTGCGGCGAGTCGATCATGCTGCCGTCGGAATCGATCCGCGCGAACCAGATCGAGTAATCTCCCCCGACGAGCTCGGTCCAGACCACGGCGAGCTCGGTCCCGGTCCAGGCGATGCTCGTCTCGGTGTACAGGTCGGTGTTGTTCTCCGTCATGCGCAGGTCTTCTCCGAGGATTTCTCCGGACGATGAGAGCCTGTTGAAATACGGGTGGAAGCTGTCCTCGACCGGCCTGCTGTCGGACCACGTCACCGCGAACTCGGTCCCGGTCCAGACGAGCGCCGGCAACCGCGCGTAGAAGGCTCCGTCCGTGAGCGGCGTGGAGCCCGCCACGGACCCGGTGGACGAGAACCGGGCGAAGGTGATCCGGTACTTGGTGTTCACCCCCTCCTGGATGCCCTCCTGCCAGGCCACGGCGAACTCGGTCCCGGTCCAGACGAGCGAGGGCTCGACGGATATGACGGTGTCGGACACCGCAACCGGGTCCATGAGGAAAGTTCCGTCGACATCGAGGCGCGTGAAATGGATCTCGTTCGGAGAGGCGAAGTCGTCGGCCCACGCCATGCCCAGCTCGGTCCCCGTCCAGACGAGCGAGGCGCCAAACGAGTACCCTCCGTCCTCGGTCAACTGGAGCGGGGTGGGCTCGTCGATCTCTCCGTCGCAGTCGTCGTCGATGGTGTTGCACTGGCGCTCCGGGGCTTCGGGGTTGATCGCAGGGTCGGAGTCGTCGCAGTCGGAGCCGCCGCACGCGACATCGCCGTGGTAGTCCCCGTCGCTGTCGCGCGTGGAATGCACGCACTCGTCCGTGCGATCGCTGCAGAAGTCGTCGGTGCAGTCGTCACCGTCGTCGCACCCGGGCGGCTCGCCCGCCACGCACTCGCCGTCCTGGCATGTCTCGGCGCCGTTGCAGAACACGTCGTCGGAGCACTGCTCGTCCTCCTGGCACCCCGTGTCCCCATCGCCGTCGCCGTCGGAGTCCCCGTCCGTGTCGCCGTCGCCATCGGAGTCGGAGTCGGTGTCGGCGTCTCCGTCCGTGGGCGAGTCGTCGTCGCACCCTGCGACGAGCCAGAGCGTTCCGAGCAGGAGAACGAGGTGAAACACCGCTGTCTTCCGCATCGAATCCCTCATCGGGTCGTGGTGGGGCGGGCACACCGGGCCCGCAACTGTCGGCACGACCAAGATCCGAAGGTACTTCATTGTGGTGGACGGGGGAATCGAGAAATCCAGCGCGAATCGACGCTCGCCACTGCCGCTGCACGACTGGTCACGGCAAGGACAGCCCGCCGCCACCCGTTCCGTCGATCCCTCCGCCGTGCTCGACGATGTCGTACTCGGACGTCCCGGTGAAGAGCCACAGCGTGTCGTCCTCCCGGTGCACGGTCCCTTCCCGTCCCTCGGCATCAGGCACCTCGGAGTAGTCGTCTGCCCCTCCGCCATCCACGAAGAAGCCGATGGTGGCGACGCGCCGCCGGCCGGCGTCGACGTCGCACTCGCCCGAGGTGTTGCCCATGCCGTACGCCCCGCCCGTGTTGCTCAGGTAGGTGTCGTCGCCCGACGCGTCCACGTAGAGCCCGATGCCGTTGCAGTTGCCCGTGCCCATGCCGAGCCACGACGCGTAGTGCCAGTCGTCGCCGCCGCCGTCCCAGAGCAGGCCCACCGAGAAGTCGTGACCCGATCCCTGGTTGACGCCGACGACGCCCCGCAGCTCGTTGTAGGTGTCGTTGCCGGCGCCGTCGAAGAGTCCGGCCAGCGCGTAGTGGGCCGCGCCGCCCATGACGTACCAGAGCGCGTCGTACGCGTCGTCGCCGCCCTCGTCCACGAGGAGCCCGGTCCCCTGCCAGTAGCCCGTGCCGAGGCCGAACACGCTCGCCGTGTACGTGTCGGCGCCGTCGCCGCGGTCGCGGAGCAGGCCGAGACCGCCCGACAGGAACACCCCGTCCTCGTCGCCCCGCCGGCCGAAGCCGGCGCCCCCGGTGAACGATGAGTTGCCCGTGCGCGGCCGCTGCGGCGAGTAGTAGAACGGGTGCCCGCCGAGGGCCGGGTCGCCGATGTCGGCGAGATACTCGTCGCCGCCGCCCTCGTCGTACATGATCCCGGCCGCGCTGACGTAGCCGAACCCCTGGCCCTGGTGGAACATCTCCCGCTGGTCGTCGCCGTTGCCCATGTCGATGAGCGCTCCGATCCCCCAGTACCCCGCGCCCTGGCTCGATGCCTCGGCGAGGTAGGTGTCCGCGCCGCCGGCGTCGTACAGCACGCCAACTCCCAGGAACCCCAGGCCCTGGCTGACCCGCAACGACTGGTAGCGGTCGTCGTCGTCACCGAGGTCGAAGAGCATGCCGATGCCCAGCACGCCCGCGCCTTGCCTGTTGACCGTGGACAGCGTCATGGGCCCGTTGTTGTCGTCGCCGCTGTACCGGCTCGTCGGCGAATCCGAGGGCAGCACGCCGTCGGTGTCGTCCGGATCGCCGACCTCCTCGTACCCGTAGCGGTCGCGGCCGCCCAGGTCGATGTTCAGGGCCACAGGGTTCTCGCCCGAGCCGTTGGCGCCCGCGCGGACCTCGTAGGTGTCGTCGCCGCCCAGGTCCACGAGCAGGGCGATCTCGTCGCCGAGGTCGTCCTCGGTGTACACGTCGTCGCCCGGCCCTCCGATCACGATGGTCCCGGCCGGCGTCTCGACGCGGAAGGTCGCCTCGACCCCCGTGACGACGCTCCAGTCGATCCCCTCGACGGTGCGGGCGAGGTCGTGGGCCGCCTGAACGAGGGCCTGCCGCTCAGGCGCGACGAGCATGTCGCGGAGCGCCGTGTCCGTGATGTCGAGCGGAGCGCCGCCGGTGAACATGGCCAGCGTGAGGACACGGTGGTAGATGCGGTTGTCAACCACCTTCCATCCAGGAATGTCGGAACTGGAGGCTGGGATGGTGTGAGGTGTGAGGCATCCGCTGGGTGACGCACACCGGACGGACCCTCCGTGGCGCACGAGGAGGACGGCTCG
>Ga0233425_10008196_pt1 | contig 14073 bp, 7 predicted proteins | sample Watercolumn_Towu_2_FD_181712 | JGI IMG/M metagenome (GOLD analysis project Ga0233425, IMG submission 181712) | Freshwater microbial communities from Lake Towuti, South Sulawesi, Indonesia - Watercolumn_Towuti2014_140_MG | ecosystem: Environmental > Aquatic > Freshwater > Lake | place: Indonesia...
ACGCACCCGTCTCGGGTCCACCGGGGACTTGGGGGTGCGCAGGTGCCACACACCCCGCCGCCGAAGCGCCTGGCCCATGACTCGCGCGCTTCCTCTCCCAACGGTCGCGACGCGCACGTTGGCGTGGGCGATCGCCGTGGCCGCCCTGCCGGCGTCGGCGTGCCTCGCGGACGTGTCTGCCCGGGTTGACCAGGACCACGCCTTCGTCGCCAATGCTCGGCAGAGGGTCGAGTTCAGCCGGGCGCCCGATGGACTCCTTCGGCTGAGCACGTTCGTGCTTCGCGGCAACGAGTGGACACCGCTGTTCGACGGCCAGGCCCCCGTCGTGCAGGGGCAGGACTTCGATCTCCAGCCCGGCGAGGTCCGTCTGCTGGAGAGCAGCTCCCGACGGGCCGTGCTCGAAGCCTCCGGCGAGCAGCCTCAGTGGGGCTTCCCGTGGGAACTCCAAGTGGAAGCCAACGACGAGACCGACCTCATCCGCTTCTCCCTCGTGTGCCACATCGTGACACCCCTCACCCTCGCAGGTCTGGAGCCCCAGTTCGCCCTCTGGATGACGCGTCCGACGGTGGCCCTGGCGGTGAACCAGGGCCCGGGCAGCATCTACAGCGGCTCGGCGGACGCGCAGTGGGGGAACAGTTTCCCCGCCGCCTACCTGTGGGACCAGGGTGTCGAGGCCGCGATCTTCCTCGACATGACCCCGATGACTTGGATGTCGCACCGCAACCTGTTCCGCTTCCATGACTGCCGCGCCCAGGTGTTCGCCGAGGGTGGGAGGACCGCTCTCGGCCTGCGGGTCGTGAAGCGCAACTTCCATGAGGTTCTGCCCGGGGACCTGCGATTCGAGGCCTACCTCCATGCGCAGCCGTGCCCTGAGAAGCCCACGCGCCGGGAAGCCCTTCGCCGCCTCGTCGACGTGTTCGCCCCGCTACACCCGCGTCAGGCGGCGCCGTTCCGGCTGGGCCCCGAGGGAAAGGCGCCTTCGTGGGAGGACTTCGCGGAGGGAGTGGCGTCCGACCTGAGGCTCCGGGGAGTCGTCTGGGACGATATTCCGCTGCTCGCCGACGGCCAGTGGCGCGATGAGCCCATGTTCCCGGAGGACACCGTGGACACGCTGCGGGTCAGCACCGACTACGCCGTCGGGTCGGCCTGTGATTCACGCTGGAGTCGGACGGACGTGTCCTCGGCCTGGGACTTCTCGACCTGCAACAACTACTTGGCGCCTCTGGCGGCCCATGAACGCCTCCATCCGGACGCGGCGCTGCGGAGCTTCATCGTGGCCAAGGCGCAGAGCCTCCCGCTCTTCTACGATCCGAACGCCGGCCTGATCCGCCACGGCACCCGCCACCCGGAGCACATCGGCGACAAGGAGATGGCGTGGCAGAACCTCATGTTCGCGCTGGAGACGGCCAAGACCGCCCGCACGCTCGCACCCGAGAACTGCTCGCCGCGACTGACCGGGCGGTTCCTGATGGGGGTTGATGGGCTGATCGGGTTGGCCCATCACGTGGACTACCTGTTCCCTCAGTGGTTCGACCCCTATACGAAGAGCGCCGCGCCGCAGGCGGACGTCCCGGAACTCGGCATCGTCTTCGAGCCCTGGCAGGCCGGAACCTACGCTCAGGTGATGTGCGAGGCTCACGCCGTCACTGGCGACGAACGCTACCTCAAGGAGGCGCAGGCCGCGCTGGCCCGGCTGTTTGAGGGGCCGGGCTTCCGGGTGGCGAACGAGCGGTACGACGTGACCTACGATGACTTGGTCGACTACCCCATCACGGAGGTCTTCGGCAACGCCTGGGGTGTGGCGGCGGCGTACCGGATCTACAGGCTGACCGGCGATGAGCGGTACGGCCGGTACTCGGACGGGTTCCTCGACAGCTTGCTGCGCATGACCTACTGGTACGAGAGCGAACTGCGGGACGATCCGAAGGACCTCGCCATGCGCACCGCGGGCCTGTTCCGCAACCACAACGGCGCCTTCACCGGCTCGCCGTGGGAGAACAGCGAGGTGTACCTGGCCCTCCTGCAGCGGATTCGGGAGGAGCCTGAGCCGAGAGCCCCGCTGCTGCAACTCTTCAGCCTCTACCGCACCAACAGTTTCACCTACTTCCCGGCGGTCTTCCCGCCCGAGGCCATGCCGTGTGACGCGCTCCGAGCCAGCCCGGCCGGGCACCTGCCCATCGAGGACGCCTACACGCACGAGCACGGCGGGGCCAACGGCGCGATGGGGCGGTCGATCTACATGTCCGGGATCGCCCTGTGGAACGACGTCCTGTTCGAAGCCTTTGCCGTGGCCGATGACCCCGACACGATGGTCCTGAGCCTCGATGCCCTGGGCGCCTTCGATGCTGCCGTCGCCTCGGCCGCACGCAGCTTCCTCGTGTACAACCCCGTCCCCGAAGCCAGGACGGCACGCGTGCGGATGAAGGCCCTGGCCGATGGCGACTACGCGGTCCGGATCTCCGGGCCGAACGCGCCGGACACGGAGGCGCGGAGCACGGCTATGCAACTCCGTCAGGGGCTCGAGGTGCGCCTGCCGGCGGGTGGCCATCTGCGCATCAGTGTGCACAGCGCTTCCGCCGAGGCGTTGGCCGCCGAGTGGCGCCTGCGGCGCCAGGCCGGGGACCGGTTGGCCCAGGCCTACTACCTGCTGCAGACGGCTGGCGGGAGGCTCTCGGCGAGCGACACCGCGGCGGTGAGAGCTTCCTACCGATCCGCCGAGTCGGCCCTCCTGGCGGGGGACACGACGGCGGCTACTACCCAGGCCGACTCCCTGGCTGAGACCCTCGCGCGTCTCCTGCCCGATCTGCATCAACCCGGGTCATAGGCGCCGCTTGACAGGGCGGCCCATACCGCGCCATACATGGAGCGGCGGCTCTCGAGCCACACCACTCGCGGACGCCCGAACGCGCCGCCTACGGTGAAGAGCGTGGCAGTGACACCGGGGTCCCCCGACAAGGTGCCGGAACACCGCGCCGGCGGCGTCACCACCCGGATCCTCATCATTGCCTTCGTCCTCGTCCCGTTCCACACGTTCGTCATTGCCTTCTGGCGCGGCCCCCGCAGCGGCATCGACTCGACGATCGTGTCGCTCTACTACGACGTGGTCTTCGGCCTGCTGGTCCTGGTGGGCGTCAACGCGCTCCTGCGACGCGTCAGGCCGGCCGCCGCGTTCTCGCCGGCCGAGCTGCTGGCGTTCTTCTCGCTGATGTCGGTAACGACTTGCGCAAGCGGCCACGACCTGATGAGCCCGTTGATGGGCACCATCCAGGGGGTGTTCCGCTTCGCGAGCGCCGAGAACGGGTGGGAGCGGCTGTTCCTCGACTACGTGCCGCGCGCGATGACCGTCAGCAGCCCGGAGGCTCTTGACAACCTGTGGCGCGGCGACAGCAGCCTGTTCCTCCCCGCCAACTACCAGGCCTGGGTATGGCCCCTGGTGCGGTGGTGGTTGTTCCTGACGGCCTTGTGGGCGGCGCCCGTCGGACTGGTGGCGCTGTTCCGACGACAGTGGATCGAGCGGGAGAAGATGACGTTCCCGGTCATCCAGCTGCCTCTGGAGATGGTGCGCCCGGGAACGCCGGCCTTGCGGAACGTCGCGTTCCTCGCAGCCTTCGGGGTCGCCGTGACGATCAACGCGGTGAACGGCCTGCACTTGCTCGTTCCCCAGGTGCCCGAGATCCCCGTGAAGCTGAACCAGTCTTCGCAGCTGGACCTCGGCCGCTTCCTGCGCGGCAAGCCCTGGGACGCCGCCGGGTCGTTGTATCCCTGCATCTACCCGTTCATCATCGGCTTGGCGCTGCTCCTGCCCGCCGAACTCAGCCTCTCGCTGTGGTTCTTCTTCTTGTTCTGGAAGGTGGAGGCCATCCTCTGCAACTGGCTCGGCTTGCTCGGCCGGACCCCGGAGTTCCCGTTCTTCAAGGAGCAGTCATTCGGCGGCTATGTGGCGATGATCGCGTTCGGCCTCTACGCCGCGCGGACGTACTTCGGCGCAGTGTGGCGTCGCATCCTCGGTCGAGCCGGTCCTGAGGTCGATGAGGGCGAGCCGTTCAGCTACCGGTCGGCCTTTCTCGTGTTCGCCCTTCCCGCGCTCTACTGCGTGGCCGTGGGGGTCTCACAGCGACTGGCGGTGTGGGTGTCGATCGCCTTCTTCGCCCAGTACTACGTCATGCACCTGATGGTGGGCCGCATCCGGGCGGAGATGGGCTTGCCGACCCATGAGATCGAGCGTCTCGGCCCGACGGTCATGCAGGGCAACATCCTCGGCCCTCGTCTGCTGGGCAAGCAGAATCTGACCTCTCTGTCGGTGTTCTTCGGCTTCACGCGCGGGCTGCGGAACATCCCGTTGCCACACCAGTTCGAGGCGCTCTTCTTCGCGCGGAAGGCCGGGCTCGACGGTCGGAGGCTGCTCCTGTGGTCGATGGGCCTGTTGGCGTTTGCGCAGGCCTGGGCGCTGTTCTGGCCCGTGGCGATCGGCTACCGCTACGGGTGGGGCGCGGAGTGGTCGTGGTGGTGGCCGTGGCAGAACGGCGAGGCGTGGCACCAACTGGCCGGCTGGCTCGCCCGCAATGAGGGCCCGAGCATGGGCCGGTGCGTGGCGTCGCTGGTGGGGTTCCTGGCGTACTTCGGACTGATGGCGGTGCGCACGCGCCTGGTCTGGTGGCCCCTCCATCCGGCCGGCTTCGCGCTGTCCACCACATGGTTCATGATGCACATGTGGTTCCCGATGTTCCTGGCGTGGGGCCTGAAGAGCCTGGCCGCGCGCTACGCCCACGCGCGGGGGGTGCGGGCGCTGACGGGCGCGGCCTACGGGCTGATACTGGGGGACATCACCGCCGGCACGCTCTGGGTCGTCTACTCCCTTCTCACCCACACGGAGGTCTACCGCTTCTGGCCCTGACGCGGCCCGGCGCCGGCGTGCGACCCAACCTACTTCGCTCCGTACCGGCTCTCCAGCTCTATGAGGAAGCGCTCGTACCTCTCTGGCACATCGGCCTCCGTCTCCTCCTCGGCCTGCCCAAAGCGGTGAGCAATCTCGGCGATCTGGTCCGCACTCAGGTCCCGGTCGATGTACGGGTACAGCACCTGGTCTTCCTTGTCGATGTGCTCGGTGAGCAGTTCCCGGTGGCCGGTCAGGCTCTTGCAGAGCACGGCGATGTCGTCCACCTCGATCGCCTCCGCCGCCGCGGCCACGAAGGCGCGTGCTCGGCGGTGGTCGTCGAGGATCACCTGGATGATGTCGGCTCCTCGGTCCGTGTAGTCGAAGAGGATGTCTTCCTCCTTCATATGGTGGAAGCGGTCCGCGTAGCCGCGGATGAAGTCCAGCACATCGCGCATCAGTCCCGCATCCACCGTCCCCTCGATCCACGTGTTCTGCACCAGCGTGGGGACGATGGCCAGTAGTCGCTTGATCCGGACATGCTCGTCGACCAGCTTCTGCATCGGCGGCGAGTAAGTGATCACCCGCCGCACGACGGGCCCCGGGCGATCCGCGACCGGCGGCGGTTTGGCGTCCGGTCCGGCCTCGATGGCCTGCGCGATCTGGGCCATCAGCGCGGCCTCGTCGTCGGGTTCCAGCGCGTGGATCTTCACGACATCCTCGAGCTTGCAGGTACCTACCGCACACGGCACGCAGCCGATGCCGTAGCGCTCGAGGATCGTGCCCACGGCCGGGCATTCCTCGATGATCTCCTTGATGCCCCTCGTCAGGTGCGAGTTCATGTTCACCTCATCACCCTTCTGAGCGCCTCTCCTGCCGCGATCCGCGCCTGGAGCACGGCGTCGGGGTCGGGCATGATGTCGGTCGAGATGCGGCCGCCGGCGTTCGGGGTTCTAACGAGTGCGCGGGCGTCGTCCAGGGCCTGCTGTGCGGCCGGGTTGCCCTCGGCGTGCTGCGCCAGCTCGTAGAGGAGTTCGTAGTCCTCCATGCCCTCGCGAGCCGCCATGAGACGGATCGACGGGACGGGCTCATCCTGGTGCAGGCTCTGTCCCGGATAGGCCAGGTAGCCGTCCCCGTTCGGGTAGCGCACCCAGTAGTAGTCCTTCCCCTCGTTGCTCTGCCGAATGTACGTGTGCCAGCCGCACTTCCACGGGTCGTACGTCCACCAGGAGACCCCCCAGAACTCGTAGGCCTCCACGTCGTGCTTGAAGCAGAACCAAGGCAGCAGCCGCTCGATGCCGAGGTACGGCGTGTCGAGGCACATGTGCCCATCGGTGGTGAACCAGAAGCGGTCGCCCTGCTGGCGCCGCCGCTCGACCTCGGGGAGGGGGAAGCTCCCGTGCGGCCCGATGCCCCAGAGGTTCAGGTGGCCATCGAGGCCCCGGATGTGCGTCCAGGTGCTCGAGTAGACCAGGATGTCTGGCACGGCCTCGCGGGCCAGGTCGATCACGCGGTTGAGGTTGTCGACGACCCCGGGCGCGCTCTCGTGCGGCTCGTCGGATAGGTAGTAGACGAAGTGCTGATCCCAGCCGCGCGCCTTGCAGTGGGCGTAGAAGTCCCGCAGCGCGCCCTGGAAGATCGCGGTCCACTCGGGCGTGAAGGGCTGGTGACCGAAGTACTCCCGCGGCGGGTACGCCCACCCGAGCGCGTAGAAGAACCAGGGCGTGTAGGCCGCGTTCGCGTGCAGCTCATCGAAGAGCAGCTCACACGAGCGGTCGAAGCCCGTGTAGTCGATGCTGAGCTTCCCGTTCTCATACCGGAACTCGGGGTCCGGGTAGATGAGGCCGGGGGAGACGTTGTACTGCGCCAGGAAACGGTACCACATCTCGATCTTCGCCTGCCGACCCTCACCCGGGAAGAGCTCCCAGCCCGGACCGCTGCGGAGGTCGTAGATCGACTTGCAGTGCTTCCGGTCCGGGAGTACATGCGGCCAGACCGTGAGCCTCACCGGCACGGAGAGCGTCTCGCCCTCGGCGTCGATGTCCACGCTGCCCCGGTACTCGCCGGGGCGGGCATCGGCGGGAACGGCGAAGTCGAACCACAGCGCCTGCGTCTCACCGGCCGGCAGGTCGATCACGGGCGTCTGCAGCGGGATCAGCGGGTCGGGCCACTGGCCCGCCCAGCCGTCGCTGCCGGGGCTGGTGGGCTTGAGCCGATGGTACGCCGGCTGGGTGCTGCTGGCGTAGCCGATCGGGAAGTCGACGGGCACGTAGCCGACCTGGTAGACCGTCGGCGCATCGAGGGTCGCGCCACCGGGGCCGCTCAGCCCGGTGGGAGTCACGAGCGCCGTGGTCGCCCGGCTCGGGCGGAAGGCGAGCTGCAGCGGCTCGCGCTCATTCCGGCACGCGAACAGCTGCGCCGCGCGCTCACCCGCGAGGGGCCAGTCGTCGTGGAAGACCTTCACCATCGGGTTCACCGGCCAGACCGCCAGCCGCTCGCGGTCGGCCGTCTTGAGGGCTTCGATGGACCCGACCTCCCCCGAATCGGCCTGCAGCAGCACCACATCGTCATGCCGCAGAACGCCCGTCGCGTTCATCGTGAGATGCACCTGGAGGAACGCGCAGTCCGGCGGGGTCGTGACTTGCGTCGAAGTGAAGGTCCACTCGTGCGTGCCGGAGATGCCCGGCGAGGTCCCGAAGAGCGGGCTGAAGTCCGAGAGCGAGCCATCGGCCTTCCGGAAGTGCCCGTGGACCATCGCGTTCCCGCTCAGGCCTTCGCTGCTGATGTAGGCCCCCAGCAGGTACCGCGTCTGTGGCTTCACCGGCACGCTCTGCCGCGAGCCGACCCAACCCACGGGTTCACCGTTGTCGGGTACATTCAGCTCGAGGCAGCTGTCGCCCGCGACGCCGCCCGGCACGCGCTGCACCGTGAACCGCGAGGAGGCGGGCTGCCCCTCCTCGCTGCTCGGCCAGTCGGCGGCGGTGTCGCCCGCCGCGGTCTCCATGCTCCCGTTCTTGGCGAGGTTCAGGTCGCCGGACGCCCACTGGCTCAGCGGCACCACCTCGCTGGCGCCGGGCGGGTCCTCCGCGGCCGACCAGTACACCCTCAACGTCTTCTCGCTGCGCGCCGGAACGCTCGTGACCGTCAGCAGGCGCGCCTCGACCCAGGTGCAGGGGAGCGGCTTGCCCGGCGCAGCGGGATCGATAATCCGCACCGGAAGGTCATAGCGCCAGCCCGCGTGCTTCGCCAGCAGCGTGCGGGGTCGTTGCATGTCCACTGAGACCAGCAGCGCGTCGCTCGTCGCCTCGCTGAAGTTGCGCACAACCGCGTCCGTCCGCCAGGTCCACGCCTCCCCCGCCTGCCAGTCATCGCCTCCGGCCACGCGGGTCAGGTCCATCCGCTCGACCGCGCCGACGGTCGCGCGCAGCGCCGTCCCGCCCAGCGCCTCCAGCTTCGCGTCGTCGAACCACGCCGTGCCGGTCCCGTGCAATAGCGTCCCGCACTGGAACTCGGCGCCCGTGGGCGGCACGGTGAACTCGATCACCGATTCGCGCCAGTCGAAGGTCCCGTCCCACGTCGCCGACTGGTTGATCAGCTGCGGCTGGTCACCGTCCACATGCACATACCAGCCCGCCGAGCCCACGACGCCCTCCGCCCTCACCCAGGCGGTGAACCGGTAGCGCTCACCCGGCATGACCGGGATCGGGCCCTGGTAGTACTTGATCCACGTCGCCTCGGCGCCCGCGTCGACCTCGCACCGCACACAGCGCTCGCCCGTCCGTGCGCCGCCCTCCTGGAGGAGCACCCGGTGCTTGCCATCCACGCCGAAGGGACTCCAGCCGGCGGGAGTCGCGTCGCCCAGCTCGAAGCCCCCGTTCGCGAAGTCACCCCCGAGGTACTCCGGCGGCGCCCACGCCGCCGCGTTCCCGGCGTACAGGTACAGCTCCCCCGAGCCCTCCGCCGCCGCCTCGACGGGCAGCGTGATCCGGTCGCCCGCCACCAGTGCGCCCGTGTGCCTCGGCAGCCCGTCCCCGTCGGCGCACTCGAAGAGGAACTCCTGGCCCCCGGCCGTGCAGACCCGCACGCTCGCTGCCGGCAGCCCGACGAGGTTCGCCTGCCCATCGGCCTCGCCGACCGTCACCTTCACCGGCGCGCCCGCCAGAGCATCCGGCCCCGGGTTCTGCACCGTCACTTCCACCCGCGCGGGCCAGTACCCCCCGCCCGAGTACGCCAGATCGGTGTGCCAAGGGGCCTGGGCGGAGACCGAGAAGCCGAGGGCAAGAAGGAACCCACAGAGCAACGCGCGGAACATGGCAGCACACTCCCAAGGTGGCGGCGTGGGTGCAGCGCGGCGGCCCCTTCCTCCGCGCGCCGGGAAGGGCCTTCCCGGCCCTGGAGCGACGCCAACAGGTGAGTCACATGCCCGTTCTGTGGGCCGGTTCAGCCCTGCTGTTGGGTCATGCCGTCGCTGCTTCGGCGGCGCCGGAGATCGTGTTCTCCGTGCGGAAGTGGGACGGCGAGTACGCGACGGAAGACATCCCCGGCGGTGTGCGGATCACCCCCTGTACGGCGTCCATCCACGCGATCCAGGCCGAAGGCACGGGGCTGCGGCAGGTCGTAGACCTGGGCGGAGTCACCGACGCCCCGGGCTGCAGCCCCGACGGGCAGTGGGTGTACTTCCAGTCGAACGCGACCGGGCGGTACCGCATCTACCGCTGCCGCCCGGACGGTAGCGAGGTGACCGGCCTCGTGACCGACGAGTTCCTCGGCTCGCGCTGGCTGGACGCCTACGGCTACGCGCCCTCGGCCGACGGGCAGCGCATCGCCTACACGGTGCACGACGGCTCCATCGGCAACGTGGTCCTCGCCAACGCCGACGGCTCAGAGCCGGAGCTTGTGGCGCCGGACCTCGGATACACGTACATGGCCGCGCTCAGCCCCGCCGGCGACGCGATCGCGTTCTCGGGTCCGGCGCGGGAGTACCGGCTGCTGGTCGCGCCGCTGCCGACCGGGGAGCCCGTGCTGCTGACGCCCGATCATCCCGACAGCTACGCGCCCCAGTTCACGCCCGACGGCCGCGCCATCGTCTTCATCCGCCGCGACGGCGAGGTGTACCGCGTGAACGCCGACGGCACGGGCCTGCAGCGCCTGACCGAGGGCCGGGGCTACGTCGAGTTCCGGCTGTCACCGCAGGACCGGCACGGGTCCACGGATGCGCCGCACCTGTCCCCGGACGGCGCCCGGATCGCCTACATTGCCGTGCGCGACGGCATCCCGAACGTGTGGACGATGGGGACCGACGGCAGCGACCAGCGGCAACTGACCTTCCGCGAGACGCCCTGTGGCCGCGTGCGCTGGAGCCCGGACGGCTCGCAGATCGCCTTCGTGTCCTTCGACGGGAAGTACCCGCAGCTCTTCGTCGTACCCGCCGAGGGCGGCGAGCCCCAGCAGCTCACCCACCTCGACGGGGCCGTCTACTTCCTGAGCTGGCGACCCACCGGGGACTGACGCCGATCCCGCACCTGCGGGATCGGTGTCTGTCACCGAAGTCACCGTTCCCGGCACAGGGCCTCGAAGTACTCCCACACCACCGACCGGGTTCCGTCGGGCCGAACGAGCCAGTTGCCCACCATGTCCGCGTTCGTGAGGGGCCGGGCGAGCCGCCCGAGGCCAACCTCCGATGCGAGCGCGGGGTCCCTCACGCCGTCGTCGTAGAGGGCCCAGAAGAGTAGGTACTGCATCCCACACTCGCGTCCGACCTCTACCCCGTCGCGAATGATCTCGAGCCTGCGCTCCTCCCCGACGAGGCTCTCAGGCCAGCCGAACTCCCCGAGGTAGAGGTTGTCAGCGCCGAACCAGCGGCTATCGGGCGCCTTGGCCCTCAGGTACTCCAGCGCGGCCCGCAAGGGCTCCCGTCCCTGGACTAGCGTGTCATACGCGGAGTAGGAGTACAAGTCACAGTGCGTGCGGGGGACAACGTCGTTCGCCATGGTCGGCTTGCCCGCCATCGCCTTCCCCAGCAGGTTCACCTCCGACGCATGGAAGACACGCACGCCGTCCATGCCCACTTCGTCTCGCGCGCGATCCACTCCCTCCTGCCGCGCGTTCAGCCACGCGACCATGCCCTCGATCGCCGACGGGTCGGGAACCCGGTCCATGTCGAGGGGCGGGTTGGTCAGCACCCAGTCACCCTCCCAGTCCTGCAGCACGAACGTCTTCCCCGAGCCTCGGTACCGGGTCAGGAAGTGGCGCGTCAACTCGTAGAAGGCGTCCTGCTCCGCGCGCACGTCCTCCGCCAGCATGCCGCCGACCTGGTAGGAGATCGGCTTGCCCGGTCGAAACGCCATGATCACATAGGTGGTGAAGGGCTTGGCGAACAGCTCCCGCAGGGCGGGATGCTCGGCCAAGGCCGCCAGACTCGTCACCTCGGGCCACCGTACGCCATGCCGGTAGTGCGGAGTCATCTGCTCCCGCATGGTGAGCTTGATGACCCGGCTGCCCAGCTCCAGGACCTGGTCGGCCCCCTCGTTGAGCGCGTCCTTCCCGGTGAGCGTATAGAGCACGTTGATGTGGTTCACGCCGAGGACATCACGCATGGGCCTCTCTCCCCGGGGCGCCGAGACCCCCGGTTCGGTCAGGATGTTCAGGGCCGCTGCCACGAAGAGACTGGGAGTCACCGCGCTCCTCCGAGCCGGGTCGCCGGCCGCCGCCACTTCCACCGCCGGCGGGTGAAGGCCTGCCCGAGCCGGTGAGGGAACCACTCGCTCCATCCGACGCCGGGGACTGCCTGCCGATGACCGCTCGCGAGCGCTTCCGCCGGTTGATGCGGTATGAGCCGATCGGCCGGCTGCCGGTTCTGGCCCTGGAGCCCTTCGAGCCGACGGCGCTGGCACGCTGGCGGACGGAAGGCCTGCCCGAGGGCGCCGACCCGGTCGACTTCCTCGGCATGGCGCGGTTCGCGCTCCTGCCGCTGAACTGCTACCCGCTGCCCCCCTTCGAGCCCGACGTCGTGAGCGAAGATGAGACGTACGTGGTGCGCCGATCGGCGATGGGCGCGCTCGTCCGCGAGCGGCGGGACAACCCGACCCTCTTCTACGGCCATGTCGACCACCCGGTGAAGACTCGGGCGGACTGGGAAGCGTACCGGCAGCGGTTCGACGCCGACTCGCCGGGGCGGACGCCGGATGACTGGGCGACGAGCGTGGCGCCGAGGCTGAACGCCTCGGAGAGCCCGGTGGGGGTCTGCTTCTTCCCGTTCTTCTTCCGGCTGGGCTTCTACGCGATGGGGATGGAGCGGTTCCTCTCCGCGTTCTACGAGGAACCCGCGCTGATGCACGACGTTTTCGCGCATTGGAGCGACTTCGTCCTGCGGCTGCTCCGGCCGCTGCTGTCGGCGGTGTCGCCGGACTTCGCGATGTTCGGGGAGGATCTTGCCGGGAAGAACGGGCCGCTCATCTCCCCGCGCATCTATGAGGAGTTCTGGCGCCCCTACCAGACGCCGATCCTGCGGATGCTGCAGGAGCACGGCGTCCCGGTGATCTGCCAGTGGACCGCCGGCAACCTCGGCACGCTGCTGCCGCTGCTGCTGGAGGACGGGTTCAACTGCACCTGGCCCCTGGAGGTCGTGGCCGGTATGGACGCTCCAGGGCTCCGGCGGGAGTTCGGCCGCAGCCTGCGGCTGGGGGGGAACATCGCGAAGGAGGCCGTCATCGCCGGTCCGGACGCCATCGACCGGGAGCTCGCGCGCCTGACGCCGCTCATCCGCGAGGGCGGCTTCCTGCCCGGCCTGGATGACATGGCTTCGCCCGACATGCCCTTCAGCCACTACCGGTATCTGATCGAGCGCCTGCAGACCCTCGAGCTGTAGGAGGTCCGCCATGTCGAGCTGCACCGACTTCTGCGATGGGCTGTGCCGACCTGCGCTCACGATCCGGGCGGGGCAGCTGTTGGGCCTGGTCTGCGCCCGCGCCGGTCTCGAGTGCCCCATCTTGCCCCGAGAGGAGGCCGCGCCGCTGCTGGAGCGCCTGGCGCAGGACCCGACCGCCGCCCTCCGCCTGACCTCCGACGCCGACGAGGTCGCGCACCACCCCGTGCTCTGGCGCGACCCGGCCGCCTCCCCGGCGCCCGGCGCTGCGGTCTCACCGGCGATCTTCGACCGCAAGCGCGATCTCGACGTGCTCCAGCGATTGGGGCTGATGCCCGGAGACACCCGTCGGGCGCGGTACCTGTTCGAGCTGCTCTTCGCGCGGATCGAGACCCCCGAGGGCATCTGCGCCTACGACACCCCGGGCTGGGAGGGTTGTCCCCACGCGCAGAGCGGCGGGTACGAGGGCGTACGGGCGGACGGCTGGCAGGCGGTCGTCCATGCGCGCACGCCCGAGGAGATGGCCCAGAGCCGCCGCGAGAGCGCCCGGCGCATCGCCGAGGGGGACCGGCTCTTCGTGCGGCCCCATCACTTCATGTGCCTGGCTTGCTGGTACGCCGGGGGCGAGGGCACAGGCCTCCGACCCAATGACACGCTGGCCGAGATCCTGGCACGGATTCGCCGCGAGCCCACGGTGCCGGTGACGCTGGTGGAGGGGTCGTGCGAGGCCTGCTACTGCTGTGACGGGTTCGACCCGCCGACCACGCGGTGCACCCACGCCGGCGGGCTCATCCGCGACTACAAGAAGGATCTCGACGTGCTCCAGAAGCTCGGGCTCGCCCCCGGCGTGACCCTCCCGGCGTGCGAGTACCTGCAGCTGCTCTTCGAGCGGATCGCCTCGACCCGGGAGATCTGCGGCTACGGGGACGGGATCGTCCGCGCGGAGGAATGGCGCATCTGCAGCGACCCGGAGGGCAATCCGGGCTATGCGAAGACCCGCCGCACCGGCTTCTTCGCATAGCCGCGGTGGCATGGGCGGCCTCGCCCATGCGGGGTGGCGACCGTCGACGTCCGTGCCTGCGGGTCGCCCGCCCCGTGCTGCTGCCGTCGCCTGTGCCCCGTCGTCTCGGGGGCCTGGATCAGGACCGGCTCCACAACGCCTGCAGTGGGCAATGGCGGGCACGCCTCCCTCTCTGCGCGGATCGTCTGTACGGAGCGCGTCTGGGCGCGGCGATCCCTGCTGCAGAGGGCCTGCAACCGGCCCCCAAGAGCGAAGTAGGGCCAACCCCCGCTTGGCGATGGGGGGACGAAAAGGGGGCCCGGTGTAGCGGTTGGC
>Ga0233425_10008197_pt1 | contig 14070 bp, 6 predicted proteins | sample Watercolumn_Towu_2_FD_181712 | JGI IMG/M metagenome (GOLD analysis project Ga0233425, IMG submission 181712) | Freshwater microbial communities from Lake Towuti, South Sulawesi, Indonesia - Watercolumn_Towuti2014_140_MG | ecosystem: Environmental > Aquatic > Freshwater > Lake | place: Indonesia...
CTTGCCCGATGGGCTGGCTGAAGATGCAGCAGAAGGGTTGGCGAGCATAGACTTTTTTGTTGCAACGACCGGTATTGATACCAACGACTGCCAAACCCGAGAAACAGCCTGCCGGTCACTTGGCCGCGCGCTTACGGTTGTCAATGAAATACCTGAAAATCCCCTCACAATCATCCACATCGCTGCCGGGGTCTACGATGAAGTAAATGATTTGCATATCAACAAGTCAATGACCTTGCTTGGGACAGAGGGGGCAATCGTCAATCTTCTTCCAACTCCGGGCGCCGGTCCAGACGCCGTTGCTTCTTTTTTCGTCAGACCTCCAGCTTCGGGGACTGTCCGCGTTGAAGGGCTGACCATTCAGGGCGGCAGTGAGGGCGTCCTGGTTGAAAGTGGGCGATTGGAACTGGACCACGTTAAGTTGCGAAGCATGACAAATCGAGCAATTTCTGCGCAGGGCGTGACTGCGAATATTCTGATTCAGAACTCTGAGATTTCTGATGTAGGGAATGCTCCAATTGTAGCAAGCGGCGCGGGGGTGAATATCGCCATCCAGGCAACCAGTATCCATGACAATAATGGTACAGCTATTTTGAATTATGGCAGCGCTTTTGTTCTGGATGGGGTCCGCATATTTAACAATAACGTTGCGAATCATACGGTATCCGCTATTTATAATGCCTACGAAGGTGTGTCTACAGCAACCCCCGGCGCGTACGGTTCCCTCCGTATTTCTAATTCAGCCATTTATGGAAATAGCAACAGCTTTGGAGGTAGTGAGGCTTATGCTGTTCGACACGATGGGCAATTGCTGGAGATATCTAATTCAACGATCAGCGGTAATGCTGGTACTGGAATTTACCTTTATGTCGAAAATGATGCTGAAACGATTTTAACTCATGTAACCGTAGCGAATCACCCTGGGACCGGCATCAGCGGGGGCGGACTTATAAAGCTGGTGAATTCCCTGATTGTGTATAACGGCCGTGATTGCGAAATGCGGGTATTCGTGCCCCCGCATCCTGAAGGAGTTTCACCTGAAATTAACATTGACGCTGAAGGTAACCTTGACTCTGATAACACTTGCATAGATTTAAATGCCGTGGAACGCGCCGCGTGGGATTTTAATCCCGGCGTGGATTCTGCATTAAGCGCTGAAGGTGTCCATCCGCTTCAGCCTGACAGCCCGGCGATTGACGCTGTTGATTGTATTCTTTCTAATGACCAGCGCGGAGTGGCTCGGCCGCAAGGGCTGCGCTGTGACGTTGGCGCGTACGAACATAGCGTCACATTGGGTGAACCTCCAATCGCACCCAGTATGACGCCGTTCGCCATTGTTCAGGGAACGACAACTGCTCAAGCCACCCTGCCGGTTATTCAAACGCAAATTTCAATTTCCGCTACGCCTGCATTGAATCCGTTTGTCCGTTTTATTACTGGCGCAAATTGCCGCTCCGGTCCCGGAACAGTTTATTCGATCATCACGGCGTTGTCAGAAGGAACTGAAGCGCCAGCCGAGGGGCGCAACAATGACAACACATGGTGGTGGATCTTGGCCGGCAACACGCGTTGTTGGGTTTCTGCGGCAACTGTGGAAACTTTTGGGCCGGTGACCTCGTTGCCCGTCATTCCTGCGCCGCCGACGCCTGTCCCGACCTCCACACCTGTTCCTCCGTCTGCCACGACAACAACAGCGCCACAACCTCCTTCCGCGCCAAGCCAGTTGTTCATTGAAAACAGAGTTTGCAACGGTCAGTCGTATACCGTCTCTTTGAGTTGGTTGGATTTGGCGAATAATGAGCAAGGATATCGTGTCTATCGTGATGGTGCATTGATCGCAACATTGGGTGTGAATGTAACCAAGTACACAGACGCTCCGGCGTATGGTGGTCCGTATGTTTATGGAGTGGAAGCATATAACTCTGGCGGCGTATCAACGCTGTCTAAAGTAACTGAGAGCGGCTGTATTCCTTGATGAATGATTTGTTGACTCGGGTGCCTTCAAACAAAATGCTGTTTCACAGATTGTCGCCTGAATAAATAAAACTGACGGCCGTTTATGCAAGGTGAGCAGCTGTCGGTTTTATTGCCGAGAAAATAACCATCCGACGCGGGCGGTTGCTGAGGCGGAGTCGAAAGTTGTTCGTAAGCATGCGCAGGCCATTGGTCAAAGAATGAGAGGCGAAGGCGGTGCCCGCAGCGGCAAGATTGATCGAATCCTGTTCGTTTGCGTCGCTGTATTGTTCGTGCTAGAAAATAAATTGATCCGATTTTTTAAGGTTGAAATGTCTTGCAACTATTGACAAGGAAAAGGAAATGCATATAATTGCCGTTCGCCAGTAGAAACGAAAAAGATTTCGTCACCCCGACAAATCAATCACAACTGAGTAACCGTCTCCCGTCAGAGACTCAAGACGCATGTTTTGAAGTCTGACAGCCGATGCAGAAAGAAAAAGCATCGGTATTTTAGTCTGTAGAAAAGACTTGACGGCGGTTATGGAAGCGGGTAGAATACCGCTCGCTCAAATGGCAAGCACCTTAACAACTGAAGAGTGATAGGAAGTAAAAATTTTTGTTGAACCAGCAAATCCGTAACTTAACACTCGTAAGAGTGAAAAATTTTTTGCGGAGAGTTTGATCCTGGCTCAGGATGAACGCTGGCGGCGTGCCTAATACATGCAAGTCGAACGAGGTGCTTTTGTAGCAATACGAGAGTATCCTAGTGGCGAACGGGTGAGTAACGCGTTGGTGACCTACCCCAAAGTGTGGGATAACAGCTCGAAAGAACTGCTAATACCGCATGTGGTTATCGGGTTTAGAAACTGATAACTAAAGGAGCAATTCGCTTTGGGAGGGACCTGCGTCCCATCAGCTAGTTGGCAGGGTAACGGCCTACCAAGGCGACGACGGGTAGGGGACCTGAGAGGGTGGCCCCCCACAATGGAACTGAAACACGGTCCATACACCTACGGGTGGCAGCAGTAGGGAATATTGCACAATGGGCGAAAGCCTGATGCAGCAACGCCGCGTGAGCGATGAAGGCCTTCGGGTCGTAAAGCTCTTTTCTGGGAGATGAGAAAGGACAGTATCCCAGGAATAAGTCTCGGCTAACTACGTGCCAGCAGCCGCGGTAAAACGTAGGAGGCAAGCGTTATCCGGATTCACTGGGCGTAAAGCGCGTGCAGGCGGTTCGGTAAGTTGGGCGTGAAATCTCCTGGCTTAACTAGGAGAGGTCGTTCAATACTACCGGACTTGAGAGTGGTAGAGGAAGATGGAATTCCCGGTGTAGTGGTGAAATGCGTAGATATCGGGAGGAACACCAGTGGCGAAAGCGATCTTCTGGACCATTTCTGACGCTCAGACGCGAAAGCTAGGGTAGTAAACGGGATTAGAGACCCCGGTAATCCTAGCCGTAAACGATGTAAACTTGGCGTCGGTGGCTTAAACTCCATCGGTGCCGCAGCTAACGCGATAAGTTTACCGCCTGGGGACTACGATCGCAAGATTAAAACTCAAAGGAATTGACGGGGGCCCGCACAAGCAGCGGAGCGTGTGGTTTAATTCGATGCTACACGAAGAACCTTACCCGGGTTTGACATGCAAGTGGTAGTGATCTGAAAGGTGAACGACCCGCAAGGGAGCTTGCACAGGTGTTGCATGGCTGTCGTCAGCTCGTGTCGTGAGATGTTCGGTTAAGTCCGCTAACGAGCGCAACCCTCGCTGTATGTTACATGTGTCATACAGGACCGCCGGTATCAAGCCGGAGGAAGGTGGGGATGACGTCAAGTCCGCATGGCCTTTATGTCCGGGGCTACACACACGCTACAATGGCCGGTACAATGGGTTGCTAAACCGCGAGGCGGAGCCAATCCCCCAAAGCCGGCCTCAGTTCAGATTGCAGGCTGCAACTCGCCTGCATGAAGCTGGAGTTGCTAGTAAACGCGCGTCAGCTATAGTGCGTTGAATACGTTCTCGGGCCTTGTACACACCGCCCGTCACGTCATGGGAGTTGGTAACACCTGAAGCCGGTAGCCTAACCGCAAGGAGGGCGCCGTCGAAGGTGGTGCTGGTGACTAGGACGAAGTCGTAACAAGGTAGGTGTACCGGAAGGTGCGCCTGGATCACCTCCTTTCTAGAGAAAGTGAGCACACCCTGCGGGGTAGTCGCTCTACAATTGCCCACACGGTGAACTTGGGCACTGGATCACAGAGATTTCCTTCCTGTCACTCTTCAGTTGCTAAGGAAAAATCCCGGGCTTGTAGCTCAGTTGGTTAGAGCACTGTGCTGATAACGCAGGGGTCACAGGTTCGAATCCTGTCAAGCCCACTAACCCAAGCAAGTCCTGGGGATGTAGCTCAGTGGGAGAGCAGCGCCTTTGCAAGGCGAAGGTCGCGGGTTCAAATCCCGCCATCTCCACTGATGTGATGCAATACTGGAGTGAGATAATAGTTTGTTGAAAAGCTGGAATACATAGTTCGAAAAAGGCACCGCACGAATCAGGTTGTTTTGCAGCCCGGCGGTGAGCGCCGGGTCGTTTTGTCTCTGTCAGCGGCGATTGCACCTTGTAAAATAAAAAAACCTTTGAATGGCGACAAATGCCCTTGATGATAATCGAGAGCATTTATCACCCGTCAAACGGTGAATGCACCTTAATAACTGAATAGCAATTGATGTAAAGCCGATAAAGTAAAATTTATCAAAAAGAAATAAATGTAGAAAAGTATCAACTTCTCCGTATCACGTGGAGAAGCTATTAAGAGCTTATGGTGAATGCCTTGGCGTCAAGTGCCGATGAAGGACGTGGGACACTGCGATAAGCCCCGGGAAGCCGTGTACAGGCGTTGATCCGGGGATCTCCGAATAGGGAAACCAACTGTTGCGAACCAACAGTGTCCTCTTGTTGAATATATAGACTTGAGGATGGGAACCTGGGGAACTGAAACATCTAAGTACCCAGAGGAAAAGAAATGATTCCCCCAGTAGTGGCGAGCGAACGGGGAAGAGCCCAAACCGTCTCTGCTTGCAGAGACGGGGTTGTAGGACCGGCAATACGGAAGTTACAAAACAGTCAGTTAGCGGAAAGGTGTGGGAAAGCCTGCCAAAGAGGGTAACAGCCCCGTATGCGAAAACTGATTGTCTTCCGCCGTGTTCCTGAGTACTGCCGGGCACGCTAATCCGGCAGGAAGCTAGGGAGTCCACTCTCTAAGGCTAAATACACTTGACGACCGATAGTGAACTAGTACCGTGAGGGAAAGGTGAAAAGTCCCCCTGTTAGGGGAGTGAAATAGAACCTGAAACCATAAGCTTACAAGCAGTTGAAGGGCTACGGCAAGTTGAGCCCCCTGGAAACAGGGACGTTCCTTGTCATGCCTGACAGCGTGCCTCTTGGAGAATGAGCCTGCGAGTTAATTTCAGTGGCGAGGTTAAGGGAGTTACACCCGAAGCCGTAGCGAAAGCGAGTCTTAATAGGGCGTATAGTCGCTGGAATTAGGCCCGAAACCATGTGAGCTACCCATGGGCAGGGTGAAGCGAGTCTAAACACTCGTGGAGGCCCGAACTCACTAACGTTGCAAAGTTAGGAGATGACCTGTGGGTAGAGGTGATATGCCAATCGAACATGGAGATAGCTGGTTCTCCCCGAAATAGCTTTAGGGCTAGCGTCATGCGTTTAGAACTGGAGGTACAGCACTGAATGGGCTATGGGGCTTACAGCTTACAGAACCCAATCAAACTCGGAATGCCAGTTCTCCATAGCATGGCAGTCGGACTCCGGGAGATGAGTTTCGGGGTCGAAAGGGAAACAGCCCAGACCATCGGCTAAGGTCCTCAAATCTATGCTAAGTGGGAAACGAGGTGAGGTTACTGAAACAACCAGGAGGTTGGCTTAGAAGCAGCCACCCTTTAAAAAGTGCGTAACAGCTTACTGGTCTAGTGACTTCGCGCGGAAAACTTAACGGGGCTAAGCATAGTACCGAAGCCATGGGTCTCAACATTTGTTGGGGCAGTAGGGGAGCGTTCTGTCAGCGGTGAAGGTCGATCGTAAGGGCGACTGGAGCGGACAGAAGTGAGAATGCAGGCATGAGTAGCGAACAAACACGTGAGAACCGTGTTCGCCGTAAATCTAAGGTTTCCGACGCCAGGTCATTCCGCGTCGGGTTAGTCGAGTCCTTAGCCGAGGCCGAGAGGCGTAGGTGATGGATATCCGGTCAACATTCCGGAACCGCTAGAAAGTGCGATGGGAGGACGCAACGAGATAGGCCAGCCCATTATTGGATTTGGGTGCGATCCATCTAGGCGTTGAGACTGGCAGGTAAATCCGCCGGTTGAGCTGAGGTGAGAGCGAGCCGTAAGGCATAAGTGGTTGAGTCTTGTTGCCAAGAAAAGTCTCTAAGCATAACTTTCCAGCGCTCGTACCGCAAACCGACACTGGTAGATGGGTAGAGTATACCAAGGCGAACGGGAGAACCCTCGTTAAGGAATTAGGCAACATGACCCCGTAACTTCGGGAGAAGGGGTACCCTCCATGGTATTAAAGCCTCGGAGGGTCGCAGTGAAATGGCTCTGGTGACTGGTTAACAAAACCACAGGTCTCTGCTAAGCCGTAAGGCGATGTATAGGGGCTGACGCGTGCCCAGTGCCGGAAGGTTAAGGAGAGAGGTTAGCCCCTTCGGGAGCGAAGCTTTGAACCGAAGCCCCGGTGAACGGCGGCCGTAACTATAACGGTCCTAAGGTAGCGAAATTCCTTGTCGGGTAAGTTCCGACCCGCACGAACCGCGTAACAATTAGAGCACTGTCTCGACGAGGGACCCGGTGAAATTGAAATGGCTGTGAAGATGCGGCCTACCCGCAGCAGGACAAAAAGACCCCGTGGAGCTTTACTGCATCTTGGCATTGTATTTGGATATGATCTGTGTAGGATAGGTGGGAGGCTTTGAAGCTGGAGCGCTAGCTTCGGTGGAGCCAACGGTGAAATACCACCCTGATCATGTTTAGATCCTAACCCCATTCCGTCATCCGGATGGGGGACCGTGCCAGGTGGGCAGTTTGACTGGGGCGGTCGCCTCCTAAAAGGTAACGGAGGCGCCCAAAGGTTCCCTCAGGTGGAATGGAAACCCACCATAGAGTGTAAAGGCATAAGGGAGCTTGACTGTAAGGCCAACGCGCCGAACAGAGACGAAAGTCGGGCTTAGTGATCCCACAGTACCGAGTGGAAGGGCTGTGGCTTACCGGATAAAAGCTACCCCGGGGATAACAGGCTGGTGAGATCCAAGAGTTCACATCGACGATCTCGCTCGGCACCTCGATGTCGGCTCATCGCATCCTGGGGCTGGACAAGGTCCCAAGGGTCGGGCTGTTCGCCCGTTAAAGCGGTACGCGAGCTGGGTTCAGACCGTCGTGAGACAGGTCGGTCTCTATCCGCTGTGGGCGTAAGGGATTTGAAGGGAGCTGCTCCTAGTACGAGAGGACCGGAGTGGACAGACCTCTAGTGTGCCAGTTGTTCCGCCAGGAGCATCGCTGGGTAGCCATGTCTGGCAGAGATAACCGCTGAAAGCATCTAAGTGGGAAACTCGCCCTAAGATTAGATCCCTGTAATCCCGTAAGGGAGTAAGACCCCAGATAGACTATCTGGTTAATAGGCAGTATGTGTAAGCACAGTAATGTGTTAAGCTAAGCTGTACTAATGGTCGAGGGCTTCCTTCCGTGATGCGGAGAACTTGGTACTTTTCTTGTTATTGACATCAATCTGCTGTTCAGACCAACATTGTGAAAATGTCCCTTGGTGATTTGAGCGACGTGGGTACACCCGGTCCCATACCGAACCCGGCAGTTAAGCACGTCAGCGCCGATGGTACTTGGAGGGCGACCTCCTGGGAGAGTAGGTCATTGCCAAGGGGCTTTTCTTTTTAACATTTCACGCGCGGGATCTTTCCATCCGCGCGTGTGTTGTATGTGCCCGGGAATTATTTTCATGGAAGGCAGGTGATTTCATTGGCTTCAGTACATTTACGGAACGGCGAGTCACAAGACTCTTTGCTCAAGCGTTTTCGCAAGAAGATCGTCAAGAGCGGCATCTTAAGCACCATTCGCAACAAACGCTGGTTTGTCTCCAAAAGTGAGACGCGCAGAATGGACAAGAAGAAGGCCATTCGCCGCATGAAGCGGCGTTCCTTCAAGGATAACGAATAAATCAAGAGGCGTGTATGACAAAAGAGGAAGGCAAAATTAAAGTGGATGGACTCGTGATCGAAGCCCTGCCCGGCACCCAGTTTCGCGTGCGGCTGGATAACGGACACGAAGTACTGGCCTATCTCTCGGGCAAAATGCGCAAGCACTACATCCGCATTCTGCTGGGCGACCGGGTGGCGATGGAAATGTCGCCGTATGACCTGACCCGCGCCCGCATTACCTTCCGCCAGCGCAAGAGCGCGCCCGCAGCCATCAGCAGTTAAATTTTGATAATTGGAACGCCTTCTGTGAAAACAGGAGGCGTTTTTTGCATGAAAGATGACAGCGGCGGGAATGACCGCAGGCCGGATCAGACTTCCCGAAGGTTGATCCGGTTTCTTTGAGAGGATACTTCACCAGAGAGATGAACCCATGAAAGGCGGGGCTGTCCGGGCGAAGGCTTCCAGAAAAAATCTTTTCATCTATGAATGTATCGTGTATAATGCCGGGGAAAGTTTCGGTGTGCGGCATTTATTTGACCTCTTGCATAAGTCAGCCGACGTTAGAGAACATCTCTTACGCAAAGGTGTATTGCGCGCTCTCTAGCGCGCTTTTGCAAGAGATCTATTGTCCCTGATAAAAAACGAGGAGCGTGAAGCGCATCTTTGGTCGCATGGTCATTGAGTTCGTTTCCTGGTTTATCCCCTAATTCCTCGGCCGATTCTTATGCGGTCGTTTTTTTTTTATCTCACATGGAAGGCAGGTGATTTCGTTGGGTTCAGTTCATTTACGGAATGGCGAGTCACAAGACTCTTTGCTGAAGCGCTTCCGCAAGAAGGTTGTTAAGAGCGGCGTTTTGAGCACCATTCGCAACAAACGCTGGTTCATTTCCAAGAGCGAGCAGCGCCGCATGGAAAAAAAGAAGGCCATCAGGCGCATGAAACGACGTTCTTTCAAGGATCCGGAATAGGCATCAAGAGGCGTGTATGACCAAAGAAGAAGGAAAAATCAAAGTTGACGGGGTTGTGATCGAAGCCCTGCCCGGCACCCAGTTCCGCGTGCGGCTGGATAACGGGCATGAGGTGCTGGCGTACCTTTCGGGCAAAATGCGCAAGCACTACATCCGTATTCTGCTCGGTGACCGGGTGGCGATGGAAATGTCGCCGTATGACCTGACCCGCGCCCGCATTACCTTCCGCCAGCGCAAGAACGTCTCCGCGCCTGTTGAGAGCTAGTTTTTTCCCCTGATCTGAACTTATGAAAAGTCCCCCGTTTTCGGAGGACTTTTTGGTTATCGCAATTCTTTGAAGGAGTTGAGCACCTTCATATAATTCGCCCGTTCAAAGGCGGCCGGCTCCTTGACCGATTTCTGACTCATACTGCCCTGCATTTGTTTGATGGATTCATACTCGTGCGATTCCATCCACCAGCCGACCTCGTTCAGCATGGACGGGATGACCTGATCGCCGTTCTGAAGGAGGTTGGACGCCATCATCGAGACCTTCGCCCCGGCCATCATGGATTTAAGCACGTCGCCGGCGGTATGCACGCCGCTGGTCAGCGCGAAATCGGCATTGACTTTGCCATACAGGATCGAAACCCAGCGTAGGGGCAGGCGCAGATCGGCGGAGGTGCTCAGGTCAAGGCTGTGGATGATTTCCAATTCTTCAAGATCAAAGTCCGGCTGATAGAAACGATTGAAGAGGACGAGTCCGCTGGCGCCTGCTTCGACAACCCTGCGCGCAAAATTCGGCAGGGCTGTGACGAAAGGACTTAACTTTACCGCCAGCGGAATGGTGATTGCCGACTTCACTTCCGCCACCAGTTCCACCTGCGCGTTTTCAAGTTCTTGGGCGGTGAGGTCCGGGTCGGTAGGGATGAAGTACAGGTTCAATTCCAGCGCATCGGCGCCGGCATCCTGGATCTGCCTTGCATATTTTGTCCAGCCGCCTTTGGAGACGCCGTTCAAACTTCCGATGACCGGGATACTCAGCGACTTTTTCAGGCCGGCCAGATGGTTCAGGTATTTCTCCGGGCCGGCCGAATACATGCCGCCGTCCGGCAGGTAGGACATGGCTTCGGCAAATGAATCTGTCCCGCGCGTCAGGTAGTGATCAAGTTCGAGGCTTTCGTGGATGATCTGCTCCTCGAAGAGAGAATACATCACAATGGCTGAGACGCCGGCCTCCTCCAGTTTGCGCGCCTTGTCGAGCTTCTTTGAGAGGGGAGAGGCTGAAGCCACCAGCGGGTTCTTGAGGTGTAGGCCAAGATAGGTCGTGGATAGATCCGTCATGACTTATTTTCCTCATTGCCGTTTCCGTAGTGCATCGAAGCCATCTGCTGGTAGAGAGTCCAGCGTGATTTGGCGTCCTTTTGCGCTTCCTTCATTAACTCCTCGGCGCGGGCTTCGTCCATTTGAGTGAGCATCTTATAGCGCGTTTCGTTGTAGGCGTACTGTGACATGGGAATGCTCGGCTCCTTGGATTCGATCACGAGCGGGTTCCTGCCTTCTTCGATCAGGCGCGGATCGTAGCGGTACATCGGCCAGTGGCCGGACTGCACCGCGAGTTTCTGCTGTTCGAGTCCCTTTGCCATGTCGTAACCGTGCGCAATGCAGTGGCTGTACGCGATGACCAGTGACGGGCCGTCGTAAGACTCCGCTTCGATCAATGCGCGCAGGGTCTGCTGGTCGTTCGCGCCCATGGCAATCCTCGCCACATAGACATAGCCGTACGACATGGCGATCAGGCCGAGGTCCTTCTTCGGCATTCCCTTGCCGCCCATGGCAAATTTGGCAACTGCCGCGCGCGGCGTGGACTTGCTGGATTGCCCGCCGGTATTTGAATACACTTCGGTATCCAGCACGAGGATATTCACGTTGCGCCCCGAAGCGAGGACGTGGTCGAGGCCGCCGTAGCCGATGTCGTATGCCCAGCCGTCGCCGCCGATGATCCAGACCGATTTCTTGACGAGGTTATCGGCGAGGCTGATCAAATCCCTGGCGCGGCTGTCGGTGGATTTCGAGAGTTTTTCTTTCAACTCAGCCACGCGTTCGCGCTGGGCTTCGATGCCCGCCTCATCGCTTTGATTCGCGTTTACGATGGCGTTTACAAAGCCGGCGCTTAATTCCTTTTCAAAGACCTTCACCAGTTCAAGCGCATATTCCTGTTGCTTGTCAATGGTCAGGCGCATCCCCAGGCCGAACTCGGCATTATCTTCAAACAGCGAGTTTGACCACGCGGGGCCGCGTCCCTTCGAGTCCACTGCCCAGGGAGTGGTGGGCAGGTTGCCGCCATAAATGGATGAACAACCCGTCGCATTTGCGATCACGGAGCGGTCGCCAAAAAGCTGTGAGACCAGTTTCACGTAGGGCGTTTCACCGCAGCCCGCGCACGCACCGCTGAACTCAAACAACGGGCGCAGCAATTGCGAATTCTTGATCGTGCCGGGGTTGAACAATTTCTTGTCCATATCCGGGAGGTTCATGAAGAAATCCCAGTTCCTGGCTTCGGCCTCGCGCAGGGACGGCTGGGGCGCCATGTTGATCGCCTTGCGCCCGACCGCGCTCTTATCCTTTACCGGGCAGACTTCCAGGCACAGCGTACAACCTGTGCAATCCTCGGGCGCGACCTGCACCGTATAGGCATAGCCCGCCGAGAACTCCTTAAATTTGGACGCCGTATGCTTGAAGGTCTCAGGCGCGCCGGCCAGCAATTTTTCATCATACACCTTGTGGCGGATGACCGCGTGCGGGCAGACCATCACGCACTTGCCGCATTGAATGCACAGGCTTTCCTCCCACACCGGAATATCCAGCGCCAGATTGCGCTTTTCCCATTGCGTCGTGCCCAGCGGATATGTCCCATCGACCGGCATGGCCGAGACGGGCAGGCTGTCGCCGTCAAAGCCGATCATCGGTCCGAGCACATCCTTGACGAAAGCCGGCGCATCATCCGGGACCGGGGAACGGCGCGCCATCTTTGAGCTGGCCTCCGCCGGGACATTGACCTCATACAGATTCGCGATGGCCGCATCCACAGCCTCGAAATTCTTCTTCACCACGGCTTCACCGCGTTTGCCATAGGTCTTCTCAATGGCATGTTTGATCTCTGCAATCGCCTGCTCGCGCGGAAGCACGCCGGAGATGGCGAAGAACGCCGTCTGCATGATGGTGTTCATGCGCTGTCCCATGCCGGTCTTTTCAGCCACGTCATAACCGTTGATGACATAGAACTTGAGTTTTTTGGCGATGATGGCAGACTGTACTTCGCGCGGCAGTTGGTCCCAGACCTCATTTTTGTCGTACATGCTGTTAAGCAGGAATACCGCGCCTTCCTTGGCGTATTTCAGCATGTCGAATCTTTCGAGGAAGTTGAACTGATGACAGGCGACGAAGTTCGCCTGGTTGGGTTCGATCACATACGGGGCGTGGATCGGCTTGGGGCCGAAGCGCAGGTGCGAGGTAGTCATCTGACCCGACTTCTTCGAGTCGTACACAAAGTAGCCCTGGGCGTAGTTATCGGTCTCTTCGCCGATGATTTTGATCGAGTTCTTGTTCGCGCCGACCGTGCCGTCTGAGCCGAGGCCGAAGAACACGCAGCGCACGGTCTCGGCATGTTCCACCGAAAACGAGGAATCCACTTCGAGGCTGGTGTGGGTTACGTCGTCGTTGATGCCGACAGTGAAATGATTCTTGGGTTCGGGTTTGGCCAACTCATCCAGCGCCGCCTTCAACATGGCCGGCGTGAACTCTTTGGATGACAAGCCATAACGCCCGCCGATTGCTTTGACCTGCGGCCTTTGACCTTCAACCAGCGCATTCACCACGTCCATGTAAAGAGGTTCGCCCATCGAGCCCGGTTCCTTGGTGCGGTCCAAGACTACAACGCTCTTCACTGATTTGGGCAATGCCCGGATGAAATATTCCACAGAGAACGGGCGGTACAGGCGCACTTTCAACACGCCGATCTTCTCGCCTTTTTCAACGAGGTCGCTCACTGTCGCTTCGGCAGTGTCTGCGCCGGAGCCCATGAGGATGACCACGCGCTCCGCATCAGGATGGCCGACATAATCGAACAAGTTGTAATGACGGCCGGTGACCTGCGCGAACTTGTCCATCATCTCCTGCACGATGGCGGGGGTGGCGCTGTAATACGGGTTGACGGTTTCGCGCGCCTGGAAGTACACGTCCGGGTTTTGCGCGGTGCCGCGCAGGACGGGATGCTCGGGCGTGAGTCCTCTTGCTCGATGGGCGCGCACCAGTTCCTCGTCAATCAGGAGGCGCAGTTCTTCATCCGTAATCTGGAAGATCTTGGCAACCTCATGCGAGGTCCTGAACCCGTCAAAGAAATGAATGAAAGGAATGCGGCTCTTGAGCGTGGCTGTCTGCGCAATGGCGGCGAAGTCGTGCGCCTCCTGCACCGAGGTGGAGGAGAGCAGCGCCCAGCCGGTCTGCCGCACCGACATCACATCCTGGTGGTCGCCGAAAATGGAAAGACCCTGCGCCGCCAGCGAGCGCGCCGCAACATGGAAGACCGCGCTGGTCAGTTCACCGGCGATCTTGTACATGTTGGGAATCATTAACAATAAACCTTGCGAGGCGGTGAAGGTGGTGGTCAGCGCGCCGGTTTGCAGCGCGCCATGCACCGCGCCGGCTGCACCGCCTTCCGACTGCATTTCGATCACGGCAGGCACTGTGCCCCAAAGATTCTTTTTCCCTTTTGAGGTCCACTCGTCTGCGAATTCACCCATCGCAGACGATGGGGTGATTGGGTAAATAGCGATCACTTCACTCAAGCGATGCGCGATGGATGCGGTGGCTTCATTGCCATCAATGGTAACTACAGGTCGTTTCATTATTACTCCTTTAGGAATATCTTCAACACACAAGTTTATCACCCCTGC
>Ga0233425_10008198_pt1 | contig 14069 bp, 11 predicted proteins | sample Watercolumn_Towu_2_FD_181712 | JGI IMG/M metagenome (GOLD analysis project Ga0233425, IMG submission 181712) | Freshwater microbial communities from Lake Towuti, South Sulawesi, Indonesia - Watercolumn_Towuti2014_140_MG | ecosystem: Environmental > Aquatic > Freshwater > Lake | place...
AGGCGGTGTACGTGATCTGCCCGGCCGCCGGCTGCGGGATGACCAGCTACCAACTGCCCGCCCGCAATGGCCCCCTCACCGAGGTCACACTGCCTCTCAGCCCCGACTGGAACCCCATCCGCCTCGAATGCGTGGATGAACGAGGGAGGAAGGCCTGGACGAACCCGTTCTGGCGATGAAAAGGGGGGGGTCTCCGCTTCTCACGGCATCCCCGGCAGCTTGGGGGCGGTCTGGGCCTGGCCCTGACCGCGGCGCCAGTGGGCGAGGATGTAGACGTACCAGTTGATCCCCATGCGGTACGCCTGCTCCTTGTCGGCGTCGGCGACGTAAGAGCCGCGCGGGACCTTCCACGAGTCGCTGTAGTCGTTCGAGGAGTAGATCACCCCGAGCCGGCCGTCGGACATCCGCAGGCCGCGGATCGGCAGCCGCTCCTGCACGTCTCCGGCGGGCAACTCGTCGATCACGTAGAAGGACTTGAACAACTCGTCATCCATCGGGACGGGTTCCAGCTCTTTGCCGAAGGCCCGCCGGACCTCGTTCGGCATCACCTGCGCGAAGGGGCCGTGGCAGTCCTCGATCAGCAACGTCCCGCCGTTCTCGACATACTGCTTCAAGGCGGCGCGCTCCTCGGCGGTCCAGTTCAGTGGCTTGTGCCCGCTGACCCAGAGCATCGGCATGTCCTTGATCTGCTCGTAGGTGATCGGGACATACCGGTTATCGATGGTGACCCGCACGTTCGTCCGGTCGCGCATGACGCCTAGGAGGTTCAGAACGCTGACCTCATCGGTGTTGTAGTCCGAGTTCGTCACGCCAACCGGGATGTCAAAGGTGCCGACGAGGTCGGCATAGATGCCCCCGGGGCCGCCTTTAGCCACGGCGCGACCGCCGGTGCCGCCTGAGCCGCCCGGTCCGCCCAAGCCGCCGCCTGGCCCGAGCGACGGCGCAGTGAGGTCAGGCAGTCCCGCCATGGCGCCCAGACCACGCTGGATGACGCCCGCCAGACCACCCGGGCCGCTCCCACCGAAGCCCGGGCCGTTGCCCCCCGTGCCGGTCCCGCCCGGTGCGCCGCCCACGGTGAGCGGTCCATAGAGCCCTGGTCCGCCGGGCTGATCGCCTCCACCGCCGCCGCCGCCACCCGCAACGAAGGGCGGCGGGATGTCGACCCCCGTGCCCCCGGGGATCCCGCCGAAGCCGGGGGTGAGCTTGTCGCCGTGACCGGGGAAGCCGCCGCCAGAGCCGTAGCCATGCGGGCCGCCGAACACCCCCTGCCCGCCGCCGCCCGCCCTACCCAGGCCGGGTTCGAGCCAGGGGAACCCGGGCGCGCCCTCGGTGTCCGTGCCGTCGGGCCAGCCCAGCGGGAGCGCCGTGTCGCCCTGCCCGTAGCCGCCGCCCGGGCCGCTGGCCAGGACTACGAGGGGCATGCCCACGCCGCTGCCGGGCCCGTAGCCATCGCCTACGCCCGTGCCGACGCCGCGACCGTGACCGTCGCCGACGCCGCCGCCGGAGCCCGCACCCTCACCGCCGTCTCCGCTGCCGTACCCGCCGGGGCCCTTCCCGCCCGAGCCGGCGCGCGCGTAGCGGGGCTCGCCGGAGTCGCCGCCCCAGGGGCTGCCCAAGCCGGGACGCGACTTGCCACCCTCGCCGTAGCCACTGCCGTCTCCGCCGCCAGCGCCGCCCGTGCCTCCGCCGCCGCCACTTCCCGAACCGCCCGCGCCCCCCGGTCCATCGCCCAGCAGGTCCGCCAGACCGCCACCGATCCGCACGACCGTGCCGCCGCCGCCGCCACCGGTTCCCACGCTGTGACCCTCGGCACCGCCTCCCCCGCGTGGGGGCGCCGAGAAAGTGCCGCGGATCGAGGTTAGGATGGGGACCGGCTGACCGGGGCCGGCCGGGCCGGGCTCGCTGCCTGAGCCGGGCCAGACAACCCGGCCTGGCCCGGAGCCCATGCTGGGACCCAGGCGCGGCCCGGGAGTGCCGGGGACGCTCTTCCCGGCGGGTCCCGGCGTGCCGGGTCGCCCGCCCGGGCCGCCGGGCGTTCGGGTGGAGGCCGGGCCACCCAAGACGCCGTCTGGGAGCCCGCGGCGGACGATGGGGCCGGTGGGTCCGGGTCGCGGAACGGCTGCCAGGCGCGGCGAGCCGCCGGACGAGCCGCCCGGGTTGGGGCTGACGACCACCGGGACGGGCCCGCCCGGACCGGCAACCTCCTCGGGCGCGCCAAGGCGATGCGCCGTACCGGGAAGCCCCGAGTGATCCTCGAGACCGCCAAGGCGCAGGCCTAGCTGGGGACGCCGCTTCTCATCGCCCCCCGAGGCGGGTGCCGGGCGAGTGACCTCGGGGTTGCCGATGTCTGGAGCGCTGGGGCCCTTCGGCTGCTCAATGCTGTCGATGCGTCGGCCGGCCGCGAGGGGTCCATCGACCGCGGCCGGGACGGTCTCCGGGCCCGCCGCAATCGGCTGAGGCGCCATTGCCACCATCTGGGAGGTGTCGGGCGCAGGAGGCGGCTCCGCAGGCGCGGCCGTCACCTGCTCGGGTTCGGGCGCTTGCACCGGCGGCTCGGCGGGCTGAGAGGGGGGAGCCTGGGCCACCTCGGTGGGCGGCGTCTGCTCGACAGGCTCCGGGGGAGGCAGCACGCGAGCTTCGAGCCCCGGGCTGGCCTGTTCCGGGGTGGACTCGGGCTTGGGCCGGGTCTCGGTCGGAGGCCGCTGCGCGCGGCGGATGGCCGGACGTCGGCGCGCGCGCCTCGGGCGCCGCACCGGCGGCCTCGGCGCCTTCGCCACGCGGACCACCGGCTTGGGTTTGGGCTTCGGCTTGGGGACGGGTTTGGGGAGCTGGGCGAACCGCACGTTGAACTTGCGGGGTTGCCGGAGCGCCGGCGGCACCGCTCCTGTGAGCCCGCCGATGGGCATGAGGGCCACTGCCAGAACATGGAGGAGGCAAGACGCCGCGAGGCAGAGCGGCAGTGCCCGGCGGTTGCGATGTGCCTTCATCGTCCGAGCCTCCGGGAGCTACTGCGGCGTCTGCGCCGCTTGCTGCAGCTCGCCCGCCAGTGTGATGTTGGCGCCGACCACGCTCGCGGCGCTCATCAGAGCGACGACGTGCCTGTAGGGGACATCGGAGTCGGCCTTGATCACGACGGTCTTGATGGACGTCTGCTGGAGCTTGGCTTCGAGCGCCGGCGCCAGCTGCTCCTTCACCACATTCTGCCCGTCCACGTAGATCGTTCCGCCCTTGGTGACAGACAGCTCGATCTGCTTGGCCGGCAGATCGTTGGCCGAGGGCACCTTGGGCAGTTCCACGTCCAGACCGGCGCTCTTGGTGAGGAAGGTCGCGGTGACCATGAAGATGATCAGCAGCACAAGGCACACGTCCGTGAGCGGCGTGATGTTGATCTCCGCGAAGACCTGCTTGCCGCGCTTGGCCATTGCCATCGGACTGACGCTCCCTGAGTCGCGGCGAGTGGCCGGCCGCTATTCATCCAGCAACGCGACCAGCTCCTCGGCGTTGAGTTCGGTCTGGGTGATCGTGGTCTGTACCCAGGTCATCAGGTGGTTGTACGCGACGACGGCTGCGACGGCCACGAACAGGCCGGCGGCAGTGGTGATGAGGGCTTCCGCAATGCCGGCTGCGACGACCGCGCCCCCCGCCGAACCCGCTTCGCCGATGTCGTGGAAGGCGCGCATGATTCCCAGGACCGTACCGAACAGGCCGATGAACGGCGACACGCTGCCGATGGTCGCCAGGACCGGCATGTTACACTCCAGTCGTCCGGTCTCGCGGGTCAGCGCGCGCTGCAGCGTCTTCTCCCGCCGGGTCGGGCTGGCGTTCGTGGCGGCAACCACTTCCTGAACAACGTGCGCGAGGGGGCTGTCGTTCTCGCTACACTGCTGCGTCGCGTCCTCGACCCGCTTGGAGGACAACAGACCGTGTAGGCGCCTGGCCAGGACGGTGTCCGTGCGCGCCGCCCGTAGGAGCACCCAGACGCGCTCCAGGCCTACGGCCACGGTCAACACCGAGCAGAGCAGCAGCGGGTACATGGCGATCCCGCCCTGCTTGAAGTATGCGAGGAGGGACATCTGGGGGCCGGCGTCTGGCATGAGCGGTCCTCCAACAGGATAGGGGCAGTTGCGGCGCTGAGCGCGTACAGGCACGCCTACCCGCCCAGCGCGGCGAGGCGGGCCTTGGCCTTGTCGACCCACTCCGTGGCGGCCGGGTAGTCCTTTGCCAACGACTCGTAGGCCTTCTTCGCCTCGTCGGGTCTCGCGGCGGCCTCGAAGGCATGGCCGGCCTCGTAGAGCGCCTGGGGCGCGTAGGGCGATTCGGCGTGCAGGATCGCCACATTCAGGAAGGCCTCGGCCGCCTCCGCGTGCTTGCCCGTAGCGGAGAGCGCCGCCGCCAGCTCGAACTGCGCGCGGCCGATGGAGCTTCCGGAACCCCTGGCCACGGCCGTCTGCAGCAGCGGGATCGCCTCCGCCGCGCGGTCCGTCCGTCGCAACACGGTGCCCAGCAGCAGGGCTCGACGGGCGCCGTACGCCTCGTCCCCGTCGGCCGGGGCCGCCTTGAGCGCCGCCTCGGCCTGGGCCCAGTCCTGCTTGCCGAGGTACAGGTCGGCCAGGGCCAGCAGGGCGAAGGGCGTGGCCCGCTCGGCCTTGTACTCGGTCAGGAAGCTCCGCAGCTCCCCGATCGCAGCGTCCGCGTCGCCCTTCTGCGCCAGCGCGGTGCCGACCTGGAACCGGCAGTCGGCGGCGAGGCGCGGCTCGGGCTGGGCGGCGAGGCACGCACGAAAGGCCTCCACAGCCTCGTCGCCGCGCTTCAGCTGCAGCAGACTCCATCCGCGCATGTACTGCGCCTCGTCGAGCAGCGTCGAGGTCGGGTGCTTCTCGGCCAGGGCGGAGTACCGGGTCAGCGCGCCTTCGAAGTCCTCGGCGGCATAGGCCAGCTCGCCCAGCTGGAAGAGAGCCTCGGCGGCGGAGGCGTCCGTCCCCCCGGCGAGCTTCTCGTACAGGGCTTTGGCCTTGTCCGCCTGACCGGCGTTCTTGTAGGCCCACGCCAGCTGCCCGCTGGCCTCAGCGGCCCTCTCCTCGGCCGGAGCCGTCGCGAGGAACGCCCCCAAAGCCTCCGCAGCCTCCGTCCAGCGCTCCAGCTTCAGCAGGCAGACCCCGATCTCATGCTGCGCCGTGGCGGCGGCCTCGGAGGCCGGGTACTGCTCGATGACCTTCCGGAATGCCGCCAGCGCGGGTTCAGCTTGGTCTTCCTGAAGGTAGGTCGCGCCGATCTGGAACTGCGCCGGAGCCGCGATCGCGGGCTCGTTTGTGGCCTTCAGCACCGCCTCGTAGCCTGCCCGGGCCTCGGCCCACTTCTTCGCCTCGAAGAGCGCGGTTGCCGCATCGTACTCGGCCTCGGCGCCCGCGACGCTCTCAGGGAAGTCGCGCTTGAGCCGGGCGAGAGCGTCATCGGCCTTGGCGTTGTCCCCGAGCTTGCGGTACGCTTGGGCCAGCACGGCGAGGGCGTTGAGGGCGAAGTCGGCCTTCGGCTCGGCCTTCAGGGCTTGCTCCAGCTCCGCCGCGGCCTCTTGGGCCTTGTCCGTGGCGGCGAGGGAGAGCCCGAGCAGACAGCGCGCCCGGGCCCGGTCCTCCCCCGTGGGCTGCTGATCGAGGTAGAGCTTCGCGAGGTCGATGGTCTTCCCGTGGTCCTGCAGGGCGAAGGCGATCTGCGCGCCCTGGATGGCCGCCGTGCCGCCCGTTGCAGACGCCGCGTCCGTCCGCGCCAGAGCCTCGTACTGCGCCAGCGCGCCCGCCTTGTCGCCCCGCTGGTAAGCGACCCACGCCAGGCCGAGTTGTCCGCGCGCCTTCAGCTGTGGGTCAGCGGAGGCGGCGGCCGTCTTGTAGGAGGCCTCGGCGCTGTCGAGGTCCGCGCCCTCGCCGGAGGTATCCGCCAGCCGCAGCGCCGCCTTGGCCGCGAGCTCGTGCTCTGCATGCTCCGCGACCACGCGCTGGTAGAGCTTGCGGGCGGCGTCGATGTCGCCGGCCTGCTCGAGGGCCGCGGCCTGCCAGAACAGCAGTTCCGGCACATCGTCCGCCGCCGCGCCCTGGAGCGCCTCGGCGTACGCCTTCGCGGCTTCGGGGTACTGCTTCTCGTGGTAGAGGCAGTTCGCCAATCCGCGCCGCGCGCTGATCGCGAAGGGGGAGTCTGCATGGTCCCTCAGCAGCCGCCCGAACACCTCGCGGGCCTCGGGGTACTGCCCTGCGTCGAACTGGCTCCACCCCAGCCCGTGCAGCGCCCCGGGCTCAAGGGCGGCGTCGCCCCGCTTCAGAACGCTCTCATACGAGCGCACCGCCTCCGCCGCCTTGCCCGCCTCGCGCAGCGCGTCGCCCACCCGCAGCTCGCACTCCGCCGCGACCGGGGAGTCCGAGTAGTCCTTCGCGACGCGCTGGAAGCTCTGTAGCGCCGCGTCCGGGTTCCCCTGCTCCAGCTGGCTCATCCCGATGGAGTACGCCGCCCACGCCGCGAACTCGCCCTGCGGCGCCAACCCGATCGACTGCTCATACGCGCGCACGGCGTCCGGGTGCTGCCCGAGCGAGTAGTGGCTCTCGCCGGTCCAATAGAGCGCCGAGGCCTTGTACTGCGTATCCGGGACGCGCTTCAGGAGGTCCGCGAAGGCGGCGATGGCGCCGGGGTAGTCCTTCAGCTGGTACTTGCAGTGTCCGACCCGGTACGCCGCGACATCCACGTCCTTGCCGTTCGCGTACTCCGCCAGGACGCGCTCATACAGCGGAGCGGCCTCCGCGTACTTCTCCTGCGCGTAGTTGCACTCGCCCGCGAGGAAGAGGGCGAGGGAGGCATTGGCATGGGTCGGGTACTGCTGCACGAAGGCGAGGAATCTCGCGAGCGCCTGATCGTGGAAGCCCTTGCGGAAGAGCCCGTCCGCGAGGCTGAAGGCCGCCTCCGCCTGTCGCTGCTCCTCGGTGAGTTCCAGTCGGGGGGGCGGGGCCTGGGCCCATGCGACGAGTGCGAGCGAGGCCAATGAGACCAACAGTGCGACAATCCGCGTCAACCGCATGAGGCGAGTCCCCCGGTCCCGGCGCTAGCGTAGGCATACAAACGCGCACTGCCCAGCGAAGTTCTGCCCGACTCGTCGACCCGGCCTCTGTTCAAGACGGACGGAAATGGGTATTATAGCGTAATGCCCGCGCACATCGGGGCGCTGAACCCGACTCGCAGGTGTTGCGTCCTTACAAGAGGCGGGCGGGAACTTCGCTGCAGACGCCTCCGTTGCACGACAGTACAGCAACGGGCTTGCGGCGGCTGGAAGTGGGAAGGCCATGGCGAGCCTGAGGCTCCACACATCGACCACGGCGCCGATGCCGGAGGAAGACCGGGAGGTCCACCGGGCACGATTCGAGGCCCTGGCCGAGGAGCGGAAGCGGGAGCTGTTCAACGCGGCGCTGCGGATGACCCGCGATCGCGAGGAGGCTGAGGACCTGACGCAGGAGACGCTGGCGAAGGCGTACGCCGCGTTCCACCAGTTCCGTCCCGGTACCAACTTCAAGGCGTGGATCTACCGGGTCTTGGTCAACACGTACATCAACCACTACCGGCGACGTCGTCGCGCGCCGCAGATGAAGTCGTGGGAGGAGTTGGCGGTTGACGGGGATGCGGATTACGCCCGGGAAGACCCGACCCGCCTGAGCTCCCCCGAAGAGGCCGTGCTGGCCCGTGTACCCGACGAGGATGTTCAGCCGGCCCTGCAGGCCTTACCCGAGGAGTTCCGGGTGGCCGTGCTGCTCTCCGATGTGGACGAGTTCTCGTACAAGGAGATCGCGGGCATCCTTGGCATTCCCCTGGGCACGGTGAGGTCCAGGATCTTCCGGGGCAGGCGCCTACTTCGGCAGCGTCTCGCCAGCTACGCGCGGGCTCAAGGCGTCATCTGAGCGTGGGAGCGCCCCGGAGGAAGCGGCAAGCGGCCGCTGACGGGGCGAATCGGCGGCACGCTCCCGGATGAGGGCGCCATGCACTGCGACGAGCTGCAAGAGGAACTGAGCGCGTACGTCGATCACGAGCTCGACCCCGACGATCAGGCGCGCGTCGAAGCCCACCTCAGCCACTGCCCCCTCTGTACGGATGAAGTCGCCTCCTACCGCACGCTGAAGGCGCTGGTCGCGCGATCGCGGCTGCAGGAGGAGGAGGCGCCGGCCACCCTCCGCGTGGTGCCGGAGGTCATCGGGACCCTCCCCGTGCCGGCTCGGCCCCACTTGCCATGGCTGCATCGTCCGATCCGCGCGCGCTCCATTGTCTTCGCGGCGGCGGCGGTGTTGCTCGGCCTGTTCCTGGGCTGGCGTGGGTACGAGGCGCGCTACGTGCAGGTCGCGGTGCAGCGCGACGTGGTGATGGCTCACCTCTACGGCGTAGCCGCGGCGCTTCCGGCGGAGCCGGAGCAGGCGGTGTCGGTCTCCCTGCGTCCGGTGGATGACCGCGTGTATGCCCGCAATCAGGGCTTGGCGCGCGTCGGTCACCTGGCGGCATTCCAGACGGTCTACTTCATGGGCCCGCGGGCCATCTCGCAGCTCCGTTTCGAGGAGGGGGAGTTCGACGATAGCCGCCTCGAGCCTCGCCGCCTCGCCGACCGCGAGTACCGCGTGGGGCGGCAGGGCGACTTCTCCCTCGCGACCTACCGTCGCGGCCCGGTCCAGATCGTGCTGGTCTCTGATGTTCCGCCGGAGGCCTTGCTGCTTTTGGCGCAGAACATCCCCCCCGACACGCCGTTCAACGTCGGCCCAACGGGCTACTGAGCCGCCTCATCCCTCCGGATTGCCATGAGCCGAAGAGCGGGACTCCTGGTCTTACTGGTCTCGGTGGTGCTGGCGGTGCTGCTGGCCTGGGCGCTGCGCCGGCCGGCCGCGCCCGGCGCCTCCCGGCGCGAACCCTCCGCTGAGCCGCCGGGAGCGCTGACCGCCGGAGACATCGCGCCGCCCGGCGCGCGGCCCGCCACGATGCGAGACGGACGCCTCTTGGGCAGCGAGACCCTCGCCCCGGCGGGCTTCGATGTCGGCGTCGCCGGCGTGGACCTGCGCGAGATCATGGACCCCGCGCGGCCCTTGGGGGAGGTCCGCCCCCTCGACGCGCCGGACTTTGCCGCCGCCGACAGCGCGGAGGCGCCGGAGGAGGACGCAATCGTCATCGGGATCGAAGTCGATGGCGTCGCGCGCGCCTATCCCCTGCAGCTGCTGGAGTACCACTGGGCCGTGAATGACGTCGTGGATGGGCGCCGGGTGTTGGTCCTGTGGGACCCCATCGCCGGGGCCGCCGCAGCCTACGAGGGCTCAATCGACGGGCGTACCGTGCAGGCGGGCGTCAGCGGCAAGTGGTACCGGACGAACGCCCTTTTCTACGACCGGGAGAGCACCAGTCTCTTCCCGGCCATCACGGGGCGGTTCGTCACGGGCCCGCTCACTAGCCGGGGGCTGCGCCCCATGCCGTTCCGGCGGGAGAGCTGGAAGGCGTGGCGCAAACGGCACGAGACGACGCGGGTGTTACCCGGCGAGGCTGCCAGCGGCGCGCCGCCCGCCGCCTTCGGCGCGGACGAGGGGGTGTGGGCGACGCTCCTGGCGAACGCCCCGGACAGCGAACCACCCCTGCCGCTGCAGGAGTGGGTGATCGGCTTCCTGGACCCCATCGGTAAGCCGATGTGCTGCGCTCTCAAGGACCTGCCGGAAGACGAACCGCTGAAGGTCGGCCGAGCGGTGGTCGAGCGGCAGCCGGACGGCGGCGCGCGAGTCGTGCTGTCGGGGGGTGTGTGGCCCCAACAGGTCGTCTGTCGGTTCGGCGCGTGGGTGTATCTGCACCAGGATACCGAGGTCTGGCCCCGGAGCGACACGGAGACAGAGTGATGGTTGACCGACTGGCGTGCCTCATTCTGGCCGCGGGCCAGAGCAAGCGGATGAAGACCCGGCACAGCAAGGCGCTGCACGCGATCTGCGGCACGCCGCTGCTGGCGCGGGTCCTGCGGACACTGCGTGAGCTGCAGGCGGACCCGATCGTCACCGTCATCTCGGCGGACGCCGACGATGTCGACGCTTTGGCGCACGCGAACGGCTCGGCCACCGTGGTGCAGGACCCGCCCCTCGGGACGGGCCACGCCGCCTTGCAGGCGCGCGGCGTTCTGGGCGACTTCGAGGGCACGGTGCTGCTCACGTGCGTGGACATTCCGTTGCTCCGTGTTGAGACGCTGCAGGCGCTGATCGAGCACCACACGGCGACCGGGGCGGCAGCGACGATCCTCACCGCGGAGTACGACGATCCTAAGGGCTACGGCCGGATAGTGCGCGGCGAGGACCGCGGCGTGCGGGCCATCGTCGAACACCGGGATGCCGACGAGACCCAACGCGCCATTCGCGAGATCAACTCCTCAGTCTACTGCTTCCGCAGCCCGTTGCTCTTCGAGCTCGCCGCGCAACTGAGCGCCGACAACGATCAGGGCGAGCAGTACCTGACCGACGTGATTGCGCTGCTGGTCGCCGCCGGGGAGCGCGTCGAAGCGCTGCTCGCCGACGATCCCCGGGAGATCGCGGGCATCAACAACCGGGTCCAGCTCGCCGAGGCCGAGCGCGTCCTGCGGGACCGCGCTCGCGAGCGGCTGATGCTCGACGGCGTGACGCTCCTCGACCCGGCCACCATCTACATAGACGAGGACGTGCAGATCGGGCGCGATACGGTCATCCAGCCCTGCACCTTCATCCACGGTCGGACGGCCATCGGCGAGGACTGCGAAATCGGGCCGCACGCGACGCTGCGGGACTGTACCGTCGGCGACCGGGTCACCATCCGCCACGGGACCTTCCTCGCCGAGAGCCTCGTGGGCGATGGGGCGACGGTCGGGCCCTTCGCGCACATACGGGCCGGCTGCACCATCGGCGCCCGGGCGCGCGCCGGCAGCTATGTAGAGATGAAGGCCGCCGAACTCGGCGAGGGCGTGAAGGCGGGCCATGTCTCGTACCTCGGCGACGTAACCGTCGGCGCGGGGGCGAACGTCGGCGCCGGAGCGATCACCTGCAACTACGACGGCGCCCGCAAGCACCGGACGGTCATCGGCGAGCGCGCCTTCATCGGCTCGAACGTCAGCCTCGTGGCCCCGGTGACCATCGGCGCCGGCGCCTACGTCGGCGCGGGCTCCACGATCACCAAAGACGTGCCCCCCGGCGCCCTCGCTCTCGAGCGAGGCAAGCAACGGGAGATCGAGGGCTGGCAGCCGCCGCACAGGGACGACACCGCCAAGAAGTGAGGTTCCATCCATGAAGCGCCTGGGCATTGTTGCGTTGGAGTCGTCGCATGTGGATGCGTACTGCCGGATCTTCAACCTGCCGGAGGACGAGTGGCACTTGGAGGGAGCGCGCGTCATCGCGCTCTGCTCGCAGGACAACACGCCCGAGCGGATCGAGGAACTGACCGGGCGCTTCGAGATCGACACGGTCGTCGATTCCCCGGAGGCGCTCGTTCCGCTGGTGGATGCCGCGCTGATGCTGGGCCGCGATGGGGCGCAGCACTGCCGGCAGACGCTGCCCTTTCTGCGAGCTGGGAAGCCTTGCTTCGTGGACAAGCCGTTCGCCCACAGCATCGAGGACGCGGCGCGGATGATCGAGACCGCCCGCGAGCACGGGGCGCCGATCACCACCTCCTCGTCGCTGCGGTACGCGCCTGAGTTCATCGAGGCCGCCGAGGAGATCGCGGCGCTCGGTGAGCTGCGCCACTGCAGCCTCATCGGCCCCGGGGAGCTGTTCTTCTATGGCATCCACCTGAGCGATGTGCTGATGAAGCTCATGGGGCCCGGCGTTGAGGCGGTCAGCAATGTCCGGGAGGAGCCCTTCGACCTGCTGTCGGTCAGCTATGGCGACGGCCGCTCGGCGACCCTGCAGGTGGTCCGCAACACGGCCTACTGCTTCGCGGTGAGGCTGCTGGGCGCCGAGGGCACGCTGGAGGTTCAGCCCCACGACCCCCGCAACTACGTGCACCAGATGCAGGCGTTCCTGCAGATGCTGGAGACGGGCGGGGAGCCCGTGCCCGAGGCGCAGATGCTGGAGGCGGTGAGGATTCTCGTGGCGGCCGACCGTTCGGCGCAGCAGGGCGGCCGCGCGGTGCGCCTGGCCGAGGTCTACCCGTGGAAGAGGCCGTTCTGACGGGCCCTCCTACCGTGGAGGGCGGGCGCGCTGGATACCGCCGATCTCGTCCAGTAGGGCCCTGACCCGATCGGGAGCGGCGTCGATGAACAGCGGCGCCAGCGGCCCGGTGTGGAGTTCGTGCAGGAAGCCGTCCACGAGGATCATCTGCGCCGCCGCATCACGACACACGGCCCAGTCCGCCGCGAACCTCCGGCACGCCGGAACCCCTGCCCCGGTCAGCAACCGCCGGCCCTGCCACGTCCGCCGCACGGACGCCCAGCTCTGCGTCCACCCGCAGGCGGGGCACGCCACGCGATCGCGTCCGCGCATCGGCGGCGGGGCGACGCCCTGCGCTGCGGTGCTTGGGGCCAGGGGCGGCTGTGTGAGGCGAGCATGGCACCGCGGGCAAGGCAACCGCTTGCGGGCCTGCAAGCGATCCCGGTAGCTGCGGTGCATCACGGCCAGGCCGCATGACGGGCAGGTCATCGTCCACTCCGCGTAGGACCACTCGAGGGGCGTCGTGCAATCGAGGCACCGCGGCTGGCGTCGCAGCGCCTCGCGAACGGCGTACCAGTCCCCCTCGAAGCCGCACGCGACGCACGCGACGCGTCGAGGCGAGGGGTCGCGACGGGGTCGGTCTGCGACCCGCGGTCGCCGCGCCTCGCCGCCGCAGTCCGGACAGGGCAACAGGCCGGTCTGCACCGCCGTTGAGACCTCCGCCACATCCCTCGCCCGCGCCCAAAGGGCCCAGCCGACGTTCAGCAGCAGCTCCTCGTCCAGCAGCCCTTGGGCCTCGCTGTGATAGAGCGCCCTGATTCTCTCGGGCGGAACGCGCTCCGCCCAGCGGCGGCAAGGTGGTGGTCGATGCGGCACGACGGGGCCTCGCGGGGACGTGATGGGGTGAGACTACCAGGAATCCGGCCACGTGGGAAGGCGGGGGTCAGGGAGCCTTGGGGAGCTCCCGCATGTAGTGGATCTGCTGCGACAGCTCCTCGAAGCCGAGCTTGGGGTAGAGGTGGCGGCCGGCCGCGTTGTTGGTGAGGGTCTCGATCTTGGCGTGGGTCAGGCCGCGCGTCACGAAGTGGTCGAGGGCCCGGCGGAGCAGCGCCTCGCCCAGGCCGCGGCCCTGGCAGGCCGGGTCGACCGCAACGTTGAGGATGTTTCCGATCCCGGTGCGTTCATCGCAGCGGGTGGTGATGAAGCCGACGACGCGGCCCTCCTCCTCCACGACGAAGGCGCCGTCGGGATCATCGCCGAGGTCGGCATCTACGTCGGCCAGCTTCCGCTCCTGCCAGGCGAGGTTGCGGAACGGGCCGTACTTCCGCTGGGCGAGGGCGTGGAGGCTGACTGCCTCGAAGGACTCGACGGTGATCCGGTGGATCGCGGACCGGTCATCCTCCTGGAAGAGGCGGAGGGTCACGAGTCTTCGCCTCCTCGGCCGACGACGCGGCGGAGGGCGTAGACGGGGCGGCTGCGGACCTCGTAGTACGTGCGCGCCTGCAGCTCGGCGACGAGGCCGAGGGTCACGAACTGCCCCGCCATGAAGACCAGCAGAATCCCCAGCAGCAGCAACGGCCGGTGCCCGATGTCGGCGCCCAGAATCAGCTTCACATACGCCAAGTAGGCCAGCACCGCGGATCCAAGCACCCCGGCGAGGCAGCCCCACTGGCCGAACATGCGGATCGGCTTCGTCGAGTAGGAAAGCAGGAACTTCACCGCGATCAGGTCGAGGACGACGCGGAAGATGCGGCTGAGCCCGTACTTGCTCTGCCCGAACCGCCGCGAGTGGTGCGCCACCGGCACCTCGGCCACCGAGCCGCCGGCCCAGAAGGCCAGCGCGGGGATGAACCGGTGCAGTTCGCCGTAGAGGGTGACGTCCGCCAGCACCTCCCGACGATACGCCTTGAGGGAGCAGCCGTA
>Ga0233425_10008199_pt1 | contig 14069 bp, 10 predicted proteins | sample Watercolumn_Towu_2_FD_181712 | JGI IMG/M metagenome (GOLD analysis project Ga0233425, IMG submission 181712) | Freshwater microbial communities from Lake Towuti, South Sulawesi, Indonesia - Watercolumn_Towuti2014_140_MG | ecosystem: Environmental > Aquatic > Freshwater > Lake | place...
TCTCCGCCGACGATTGGTTTCCGTACCATGTGTATGCCATGCCTATAAGATGCGCAATGTAGGGGCATGGCGCAATACCAGTTTTGGAATAAGTTCAAGTAGCGGAATATGGGACTAGTGAAGGATGTCGCCGACAAGGCACTGACCAGACGCCTCCTTGGACACCGAGCCTACTACTGCATCATAGACGGATTGGACACCGCACGAATCTTGCGCGCGCATGGCAAAGTATGACGAGAAAGGTCATAGATGCTAGCTGGTCGGAAGGCGGACGCCAGCCCTGTTGCTCGCTTCCGACGACGCTCTGTACTGAATCTGCCGCCGAGATGGCGCTCACGGTCCTAACCGTCTAGAGTCATGTCAATCGATGATTCGCCCCACCGCCTGGGGCATCTCGGCATTTTGTTTTCGAGGGTCCTCAGGGTTCGGTGGCGTAATGCAGTCGGATGACGTAACCGCGGTTTGGCTTCCGCGCGTAGGTGATCACCCCGTTACTCGAATCGGCGCTGACTTCAGTTTCCGTTGATCGCTCCCCACACCTCCCCCTCTGCCTCCCCCAATCCAGCTCCCCAGCAATCGGCCGCAGATCCCGTTCGGTGACCGCCTGGCGACCCGACTGCACGGCCGGCAACCACAGGATCGCCTCCTGGATGTCGGGAGCCAGCGACAGCAGCCCCATGATCTGTGAGAGCCTCGCCCGCGTCACATGCCCGAGCCTGGCCAACTCCGCCTGATCTTTCACCACGCCGTCTCGGATCAGTCCCTCAAACCGTATTGCCAACGCCATGAGCTTCGCCACGCGGGGGATCCGGCCCGGCACTGCCTTGTCCACAGGCGTTCCGCCCCGCACCATCCGTCGCTGCCCCCTTGGCGCGCCGCTGGACGTGAAACGGCCGCTCCACCGAAATGCGATCGCTCATGGCGTGACCTCCGCAGCCAGCGTCTTGATACCGGACGGCGGGAACGTGATGGCGACCTTCCCGGCCCGGCCGTCGTGGGCCACGGTTTCCACGACCAGGTGGAGCACCCGCACTTGTTCACGCGGGGACAGGGCCGCCCAGACACCGTCGAAGTCGGCCAGCGCCCGGACGACGTCGGACTGGTCGATCGACTGGCCAGCGAGCGTGGCCAACTCGTCGCATACCTCGGCGAGCCGCCGCTCGGCGTCCCGCATGCAATCGTCGACGTGAGCCAACGCTGCCGCGTCCGAGCGCCCGGCTGCTTTCAGCTGTTCCGCCGCATCTGTACGCAACTGCTGCCGCAGGCGGTCCCCGCTCGAACCACTTCGTTCGCTCCTTCGACTGCAGTGATAGGCTCGCAATCAGCGAGATGGGGTGCTTCACGTAAAGCACCCCATCTCGCGCAGATGTAGGCCTGGGTTAACGCGGCGATCCAAGAGGCCTCCAGGTTGTCGTAGACCACGATCACTTGACCGTCGTGGACCACGGGAGAAGCGGCGGCACCGTAGTCGAAGAAGGTCTTCTTCGGCTCGATCTTCCGCGACCAGTCGGGCTGTGCCCATCTGCCGAGCATGCTCCCCACCGCGGAACAACTCGTGGCGGCCGGCGAGTACCCCGGCGACGGCGACATCGATTCCCTGGCCCGCGGCCGGGCCCTGGCGGTCACCCAGTGCATTGGCTGCCATCGCTTCTTCTGGCTGCACGAGTATTCGCCGCAGGCCTGGCCGGGCTGGGTGCGGAACATGGGGAACCAGCAGTTCCTCACCCGGCAGCAAATCGGCGAGATCACCCGCTACATGGTCGCCGCTCCCACGCGCCACTGGTGACGCTCTCGGAAGAGGAGTTCCGCGCGATCGCCTGGTACTACATGCAGAGCGCCCGGCAGGGGCAATAGGCCCTTACGGCTGGCTGCACACCTTCTCATGCCTCTCGTGGAGGCCAAACGCTGTCAGGAACCCGCTGCACACGGCTGCAATCCCTATTTGTCTTTCGGTTTGTCGTCCTTAGGCTTCTTGGGCTTTTTCGGCTTGTGTGGGATTTGCGGTTTATCGATATTCGCTGGTGGGGTTTTTTCGTCGACCCAACCGAAGATTTTGCCCAGCTCGCTGTTGGGATCGCCCCAGAACTCGCTCCGTTCGCCGTCTGCGTCCGTGTGTGAGCCAAGGTACACCCACTTCTTGCTTCCGTCACCCTTCCCCATGAGGACGGTCGGGCCAAACGGAGTGTCGCCGCCCGAGTCGCCTCCGTTCGGATCGTCGCGGTATCCCCCCCGGCGATTCGCAGTTCCCGACGAGCCACCCCCGTGTTGCGGTTTCTTCTCGGACGGCGTCAACTCCGTGGCTTTCACGTCGTCCCCAGCCGGCACGAGTTGGAATTGCTTCGGCAAGAATGGTCGTCTCCCCGGTTTCTGACCGCGCTCGGTGCTTGCGTCACCGCTGTCGTCACCGCCGCCCTCTTTATTGTCGCCGCCGGAATCGCCACTCCCGCTTTCGCCCGAAGAGCCCTCGCCGCTTTCATCCGTGGATTTGCCGTCCCCGCCAGTATTCTTGGTCGGAGGACTGCATTGGACTTCCCTGACCTTGATGCTTCCATCTTTATCAATGCTCACCATTTCCCCGCAAACGAGCGGAGCAAACTTGATTAGGCGATCGACTTTTCTGTCCGACAATTTCGGCGGTCCCTGGTCCCGAGCGGTAGCATTGTCGGAACCTCTCGGCCGGATCTCCTTCTTGGAGGGAGATTTCGCGATCTTCTCTTTGGCTTTGCCCTCGATCAGAGCGTTGCCGTGTTTCGGCTCATGCTTGGGCTTCCCGGCGATCTTCTTGTTCCGGTGTTCGGCGGCGACCGCCAAGGCCACCGTCAACACGGCCAGGACAACCCCCATCACTCCCAACTTGATCGACTTCTTGTACATGACGTTGCCCCCAAAGTGTTATCGGAAAAGAAACCAGCAACGCAGGGACCACTTCAGCAAACGGTTGCCGCGACCATCGGTGTAGAGCGCGGCGTCGTTCCTCACGATCTTACCGACGGACCTTTCGCCAGATCGGCCCCAGCATGCTCCAGGAACTGCCGTTCCAGTAGAACAGATGGAACCGCATCCCGGCATCTTTGCCGGGCTCCAGGAATTCGACTTCGTGGAACTTCCTGCCCGGCCGGAGCACGCCCTTCCTGGCTGCTTCAGCAGCGCCACCCGGGAATTTCTGGATCGCCTCCGGGGCCGACTCCTTTCCGGCGAGTTGCTCCGTGGTGGCCGAATGAACCACGACCTTGGTTTGTGCAGCCTGCATGGCCAAGAGTTTGAGCAGTGATTTGTCATCCTTGGACAACGCCGCATGCCACTCCATGACTTTGGCGCGGTCTTCGGCACTGACATCGGGAGCCAGTGCGGCCAGGATCTGCTCTTCGTTGGGGAGAAGTCCCCGAGTGATCTGCAGAACGGCCTGGGCATCTTCCCTTGCATAGGCCTGCTGCAGTCGTGTTGCCAGTTGCTGCAAGGCTTCCGCCGAATCGGGTCTCACAACGGTCGAATCGCCGCCGAGCGGTTGTTGGTCAGGCAACGCGGCGGATTCCGTCTTTTCGGCAGCCGGACTTCCTCCCACGCCCTGTCCGGCAATACACGAAGCAACGATCAGCAGCAGCGAAGTTCTCATCGGTTGATACTCCAGTTTCTATTGAGTGGCTCGTTCACCGCATCAGGGCGTGAAGACGGCCATCGAACGCACGCCGTAGTCCGCCGCCTTCGGCTCCTTGGGGAAGGACAGACGGGCGAGATCGAGGCCCATGCGCGGCGCGTAGTTGACAATGCGCACGGTGCCGCCCTACTGGTTGAGACCGAACAGGCCGCGCACGTCGTTCAGCACCGTCTTCTGGGCCGCGACCGAGAGGGATAGGAAATTTGATTTGGACCACACCAGAGCGTAGCCAGGGAAGACTGGTGAAACAAGGAGGCGAGGGGGAAGTGGGCCGCCATGGCCGACTGACGCTGCGTGCATCCGGTCATTCCCGCGCGCTGTCTCGAAGGGAATCCGGCCTACGCGCGTCGGTGTCGTTCACCGCTGTATCGAACATCTGTGCTTGGCGTGGCATACCGGAATTGCTGTAAATCCAGTACCTATTTCCGATCAGGAGGCCGCAGCTTCAATTCCCAACTGGAACCAGACATTCCGTATCTCGAATCCGTCTTACTAGAACCAATCGCCAAACACGTTCACAAGAAGAACAGGGAGATAAGCCACCACTTGAAGACGCCGGACCGGGAGACCGGAAGTGAGTGAGGGCCAGCCATACGAGAGCGGTGGGAGGTGAGCGGCCGCAGGCCGCTGTCTGGCATCCATGGTCACAGGCGAGGCTTGGCCAAGCGTGTGGAAATGGTGGCGGCACCATCGGGCAGCCCGCCAACTTCGCATTTCCGTCCGATCCCAAATCGCCACACGAATCGCGATTCGCTACAATGCACGGCCGCATCTTGGCATCGGGAACCGAGAACCCGCGGAGCCCCCATGCGACCGTCGTTGCTGCAACATCCTCGGGAATTCCAGGCTCAAGTCGCCGGTGTGCCGACGACTCCCACAGGGTATCACCAATGGCATCGGAGTCTCGCGGCGGAGTTGGGAAGGTTTGTGGGGAGGGATCCGTCGGGGTATGGGGCAAGTGATCAGAGTGTGCATCGTTACTATGCCATACAGCTGGGAAGACTTGTGATTCTCGACCCTATTACCTACGAGGGTATGTCGTTCGATGTGTATGAATATGTAAATGGGTCACCCGCAAATTCCACCGATCCCTTAGGACTGCTGTCCAAGAAAGAATGTGAAAACAAGCTCAAGGGTCTAAAGACTCATATTGAGCAACTGCAGGATCACTACAGTCGAGGACATTGCGGCGCGATCAAGGCAGAACTTGATCGATTCGATAACGGTGGCTGCAGAAAGTGGGAGCGTTCATTCAAGGACCAGCTCGATACGCTACGGGAGTTCTACAAAAATAAGTGCGATCCCAAGTATCGCTGCATACGAATATACGGGGGAAGCCCCTTTAGTGGCCTTGAAGCACTTTTAGACTGGATTCTGGAAAGGTGCGGCTATGAAGGAGAGTGTCCGCCGATTATTGTCATGCCCGTTCCTGTGCCTACCCCAATACCAGGACCCGTTGTCGCACCAGTGCCGTGAGTCTGTACCGTAAGCGGTCACGGGTGGGTAGGAGATTGGCGCATTTTTCGGCGTTGACGGCTTGCCGTCAGGGTCAGACGGTGTCCAAAACCTGGGCCGATCCCCGTCTCTTCACCGACCCTTGAACGCTTACGCCGGCCTGACATGCTTCAGTGAATATCCGAGACGTTGTTGGGTGGTTTGATCGCCCCATGATAGGCAGTGTACCGCTTGGTCTCTTGGAGACACGAAATGAGTAAGCAGGCTTCCAGGGTCGTTCATGCAGATGTTCGTTTCGTCGGGTCCGGCGTGAATCTCTCGGTAGGCGTCTGGTTTCATGAGAGAGATGGCATCGATGAACTGATAGATGCACTGGTAGAGCTCCGTGATGCAAAGCGGTGTCATCCTGACCACTGTCATCTGCAGGATCATCAGCTGCGCGCAGGGTCAAAAACTGGCCCTACCGAGGTGACCTTCTTTCAACCTGGGACTAGCCCAAGTGGACTTGACACGGAAATGATGAATGACGCAGCGGACTGGCTTGACGGCAGGCGAAGAAGCCCGTAAGGCCAGATTACTGGGCCGAGCGGATGTCGCCTGGCTTTCCGGGGTTCGCAAGAAGAACAGGGAACTAAGAGGCCATCCGGAAATACTGGTCTTCCTTTAACCGCCCTACATGTGGCATCTTAGGGGTTTTCCGACACGCCTTGCTAGCGGGAACCGCCACATGACTACCTCGGCACGGAAGCCGTACCAGTCCGACCTGACCGACACCCAGTGGGCCGTCCTTGAGCCGTTGATTCCAGCCCTTGTCGATGCTGGCTGCCCGCGGTCAATCAACATGCGTGAGGTCATCAACACGATTCTGTATTTGAACCGCACTGGCTGTCAGTGGGACATGTTACCCCATGACTTGTTACCGAAGAGCAGCGTGTACGATTACTTTGCACGGTGGCGCAATGATGGTACGTGGCAGCGGATTCTGGATGCGCTCCGCAGCCAAGTACGTCAACAAGATGGCCGCGAACCCACGCCCAGTGCCGCCTCGATCGACAGCCAGTCGGTAAAGACCACGGAGCAAGGAGGTGAGCGTGGGTACGACGGGGCCAAGAAGTTGACAGGGCGAAAACGGCATCTCCTCGTGGATACGATGGGGTTATTGATTGCGGTCGTGGTCACCAGTGCCGCCATCGACGACGCGGCAGCGGCACCGCAAGTCTTCCGTCTGGCAACCCAGGAACGCTGCCCGCGATTAGAGAAAGTATGGGCCGACGGAAAGTACCACAATCACAAACTGTATGCCCATATGCGTGAGGAACACCCACAGATTACACTCGAGGTTGTTTCGCGACCGATCGGTGCGAAGGGATTCGTATTATTGCATCGGCGATGGGTCGTAGAACGGACCAACGCCTGGAATGGCCGCTCACGTCGACTCAGCAAGGACTACGAGCGCCGGACGGACTCCAGTGAGTCCATGAGCCGAGTCAGCGCCATCCAGTTGATGCTCCGTCGACTGCGGCCCGCTCCCCAAGCCGCCGAGTTCCACTACCGATCAGTCGCCTGACGTTCCTAATTTCGCGAAATTTCCGGATGGCCTCTGAGTGGCCTTCTGGGACCTGTCCGGCTCCTTGTCCAAAAGCAGGCACAAAGGATCGCACCGCAGGCTTACTTGACCGCGACGACACGGAGAGAGTGACCGATCATGTCCAAATTCGGCGCGATGGTTCTTGCGACCTGCCTTGCGGGGCTCCTAATGCTTGCGGCGGCATCCTCCGCCTTCTACGCCAAACAGCAGGAGGTTACGACGGTGACATCTGACACACCAGCCACTCCGGCGAAGGCCTTCGAAAACGGCTATTACTCGATTCAGTCAGAGCCCGGCGCCATTCTATCGCTGAGGCTGGATGCCACGGGTCAGGGAAAGTACGGTGACGAACTCGTCGCGTCCGGTCACAAGCTCCTTGGTGTCGCGTCGTTCGGGTCCGACGGCAAACGTCTGGTGCTGGACGTATCAAACGGCGGGCTTTCGTGGCCTTTGCCATTTGTCCGCGATGGATTCTACGATGCAGATCGACACATCAACTATCCTGATCCCGAAAGCGTTGAAGGCGCGACGCCATCGTCCCTCCCGGTTCGAACATTCGTGTCGAGCACGGGCCAGACGCTCTTCATCGAGTACTTCAAACGACTTCCCCTTGGAAACCATGGCCTGTGGCTCAACATGGCTAATGGCTCTCGCTTCGGCCTTGTGGGCGATCGTGGTTTCGGTGGCCACGCCGCATTGCATTGCCCGGGGCACAACGTGCTGCGTTACGAGATTGGAGAGGACTTCCTGCGGTTCAAGACCGACAACGGGCCCTCGAAGGTTGAAATGACTCTCTTCTCGGATGAAGGCGAAATGGTCTCTTCGTTGGGATGCGTCCAACCGAGGATTCGGTTTACTCCCGAATTCACTGTAAAGAACGACCTTGTGGACAAAACCTCCGAGGCGAGTCCGCTTGCAACGGACCTTCTGCAGATGGCAATCCTCTGGCATCCCGACGCCATGCTCAACGGCGAATGGATCCTTGATGCGGTACGTACCCACTGGTTTGACGCGGCGCCGTCCTCGTACCAGGCCCATCTTCGCCAAGGGTTGTTTCGCAATCTCGCTCTGATTGGCTATGATCGTTACGAACACTTTGGCATGCTGTTCAATTGGGGCCCGTACCCCGACTACGGCGCTGGCGACCTCTTGAACGTTCCGGAAAACAATGGCCAATACGACATGCGCATGCTGCACGTCAACGCGATGTACATTATCGCCGTCGCCGAATATGTGATGAGCACCGGTGACCTGCGCTTTCTGCAGGCCCGCCCTGCCCGGTGGATTGAGACGGACGGAGAGGAGACTCAGCCCATATGTGGTGGCAATGCGGTCACCACGGACCATGTACTCGCAGCCGGCGACCGGCGGCTGGACGGCAAGCCCCCCAAGAAGACCTTCTATCTCGGGCAGACATTCACAGCGACGAAACCGTTCCAAAAGGTCACGCTTCGCCTGGGTTCGCCGTCAACCAACGGCGCCGATTTCTACGAAAACAAGCCTTCCACGGACGCCGTGATCGAAGTGCGGGATGTTGCCTCCGACAAGCTACTGACAACGAAGACGGTCTCTCTGGCGATCCGCAATGGCGATCAGAAAATGACTGTAGCGCTCGATGCCCAGGCGTCTCCAGGCCGATACGAAGTGCGACTCTCCGATCCGCGAAGCGGCGTTCGGTACTTCGGCCCCGCGGTAGGCTGGTGGACGGATCCCGAAGCCCAGTACGACGGAGGTGACGCCCTCTGGGGTCCCACGCCGGGTTCGCTCTACGATCGGCTGAAGACCCTTTTCAATTACCTCTACGAATACACCGGCGCCAACGATCAGAATCTTTCGTATTACCCGAATGATCCGGAGCTGAACGTGCCGGATCAGAAGTCGGGGCGTCCCAAGGTAACGATGCAGAACTCATACCATGAGTGCCTTGGCGGTGGATACGACGCCTTCATGGGACTCTGGTGGCCACCGGCATGCAAGGCAATGGCTCAATTGGCCGAAATCATGAACGATCAGGAGTTGGTCGCTCGAGGCCGCAGCCTGCACGAAGCGGCGAACGACGCGTACAACCGTCAGTATTGGCACACCGTTACGGAGAACGGGCAGGAATTCCAGCGGTACTACGGGTGCAAGGATTGGGACGGCGTCGTCCATGACTACGGTTTCACCTACTACAACGCCGAAGCTGCCCAGTTTGGGATTCCGAAGCGCGAACAGGCTTGGCAAATCTTTCGCTGGTTCGATCGCGGGTTCTGGAAGGTCGAGCCGAATGCTCCCTGGCAGGAAGACATTTTCACGCCCTGGCAGATTGCGGCACCGTTCAACACCATCGAAATCGGCGACTGGGTGGGGATTACCGGCAAGCTTCCATATTGTGAAGTGCTCTCGAACGGTGGCACGCGGTTGATGTATGAGGCCCGCGCCTTGTCGGCACGCAACGCGTACCTTTCTGTGGACAATGCTCACGAGCGAAACATGCAAGTGCTCGCGCGGTTCGCGAGTCCCGATCGATTGACGGGAGGTCGCAGTGTCGAAGAGCCTGGCGGTCGCGGACGCTGGCACTTCGGTCCGCCCTATGTGGAGCGTGCGGATATCGAAGGATATAGAGAGATCTTTCCGGGCAATGGAAGTCTAGCTACGGCTCAAATTGCTCTGTATCTTGGCGCAACGTTCGAGCCACGAGGTCTTCGACTCGCACCGGAAGTCCCTTCTGGACTCGACAGCGTGTCCCTCGACGGTATTGGCTTTCGAGGCAACAACTTCGACGTCGTGACTCGCGTTGAGCGGCAGAATGTCCCCTCAGATAGAGCGTCGCGCGACTCCGACGCCGGAACCTGGACGTTTGGCGCGACGGCGCCTTTCAACAAGGTGGGACTTCGAATCGAAGCGAAAGATGCGAAGACACCGTTCAGAAGTGGCGTCAAGGCGACACTGGCGCTCGAGGAGATCTCCAAGACCGGCGAAGCCCGCGTAATCGCGAAAGACTGGCGCAGCCACCTTCGAAACGGCGAATGGATCTGGATACGGTCCCGACACACGTTGGAGCCGGGGAAGACGTACCGGCTTCGACTCGAGGAATTGGCCGGCTCCGAGGCGCGTATCGCGAGCGAAAACGATGGCTCTCCCTCCCTCTCATTCGAACGCGCGATATTGAACATCAAGCGGAGCGCCTCCGCCGAAACACCCCCCATTCAGCTCGAAATGCAGGACGGCGCCAAGACGGAGCTTGGAAGCGACGGAGCCACGGTCACGCTCTCATCAGGCGAAGGCGTGGTGATTTTGGCTCCCTGGTTGACTTCGGCCCACGGCCCTCAGGCCGCAGCCCCAATCGGGACCAGGTAAGAATGAGCCGCGGAGCGGATCGCCATCGCGAGAATTGGATGGGGCGGCCCCGTGATGAAGGGCTGGGGTTGCCTTTGTATCAACGAGCGGCTCAGAGTGCGACCGTCTCACCCATGCGCAAGGTGAACCGATTCGTTGCATTTGACGTGCCTCGCTGGTAGCCACCCCGGAAAAACACCGAACGGCTCACCAAGTAGATAGGATGTCCAGGAACGAACCGCTCCCCTACACCGGCAGCCAGTAGAGGAACGAGCCGTGCCCCGCGATGAAGGCGTGGCGAAACGCGCGCCGCTCGAATGTCTCCGCATGGTCCCACACGTAATCCGTATTCATCGGCAACGGCAGCGCCAGATCGCCGATTTCCAGCGGCTCACTCCCAGTGTTCCTCACCTTGATGTCCCAGAGCAGCGCATCGCTTTCTGGCCGGAACTTGGAACTCAACTCCACCCCGTTCGTGTGCTTTCCGATGTCCCGCCACGGCGAACCAGGCGTGCGCACGCGCAAGGCGACCGGCCCCAGCACCTGGCCGGGCCGCAAGAACTCGACACGGTTTGTGTCGCCGGTTCGGCGAAGACTGGTGAGCCAGCCCGTGTCGGCCTGGGTCGCAACCAGAAACGCCTTCTCAGAAGCAGGGCTGGCATAGGCCGCCACCGCAGCCAACAGCAGCGTCGCATGTACCCACGTCATAACCAGGATTGTTCGCTTTGCGTGTGTTCTCATAATCATAACTTGCCATTTGCGTCCAGAATCTTCGTCATGGTCTTGCCGCCGTCCGTCGAGCGATAGAGGCCGTCCGTGTACACGAACCACCACTTCTCGCCGACGCGATGTTCCCCGGTGACGGCGACCAGTCCGCCCTTGGGCACGTCGGCCTCGATCTTTCTCCAATTCCAGTCGAAGGCCCAGGATTGGCTGACCGATATCCGGCCAGGATTGACTGGGTCCAGCGCCTGCGCGATGCAGCGGCCGTTCTTGGAGCCGGGCAGACAGGCGCCAAAGACGGCGGTAAAGGGCCGCTTCCACTCCAGGCGCTTGGCCTCGGGAAAGGCGTACATTTCTGTGCCAACGTTGTGCAGCAGGCCGTAAGAGGTCGCATAGCGCATATTGTCCGGGGTCTGGCACATGCGGTCGAACGCCACGCTATAAAAGCCCAGGTCATCGCGGGCATGGAACACTCTCAGCAGTTTGAAATTGTCGTGCGAGACATAACTCTTGGCGGTTTCCCCCTTCGTCGTGATCGCCGGCTCCCCGCGGCCCAGGAGCGGCATCCATTGGTCTGGGCAGGTGGTCACACAAACATGGCTCATCCCCCGGCCCGCCACCGGGTTGACATAGTCCCACGGCCAGACCACCACGGAGGTGATCCGCTCGCCGATTACGCCCAGAGACGCCCAGGTCGCACCGCCATCCGTGCTCTTGAAGCAGCCTTTTGATTCGGCGCCGACGCAGATGGTCTCAGGGTCTTTGAGGTCAAAGGCAATCACCTCGCCGCAGAGAGAGGAAGGGCCGATACCATCAAAATCCCCTTCGAAATTGAGTTTGTTCCAGGACTGGCCGCCATCAGCGGTCTTCCACAAGCCGCCCTCCCAGTTCCCGTTGAGCACGCGCCCGGCGGCGCGCAGCATAATGGCGGGGTTCGTCGGGTGGATGGCCACGCTGCGGACTGAATTCGCTGCGCCCGTGAGGTTGCCGTTGATGGTATTCCAAGTCTGGCCGCCGTCCGTGGTCCGCAGAAGTCCTGTCGAAGTGGACCGCACCACAACGATGTTCTCATCTGAGCGAGCCGTTACCACACCAGCCAACCGGTCCCCTGCCGTGTTTTTGGCCGCCACCGGCGAGGGCGGCGTGCATTCAGGCAAGACTCCGGTCTGCACGCTCAACTCGGAGACCCTGGCACTGTAATAGGCCCGGGCCTCCTGTTGGATGGCGCTGATGAACAGGCCGACATCCATTTTCTGCGGGGCGTTCTTGACCTGGTAACCACCGAGTTCCCACTGTTTCCCGTCGGGCGAGGTCCAGGCAGTCCAAGTGTTGCCTTTGCGGCAAATGCGGACCCAGGGATGGTCCTGCGGGAAGGGATAGGAACTGATGCGGCCGCCGCCGAGGTCGTCGCTATCCGGCGAGGATCGCTTGCCGTCCCTGGCAGTTTGCACCAGGTAGAAGCTCTGGCCCCAGTTCCAGTTGATCCGGGTGGTGTTCTCAATCGCTGCAATCCCCACCCAGGCGCGCGCGTTGACTGGCTCGCCTTTGGCGCCGCTGTAGCTGTCAATGCGGCAGGTGGCAGTGAAATCCCCCGTGACGCTTTTGACCACTGCGTGCATGCCGTTGCCGAAGAAGTTGAACGCCTGCGAGCCCGTTTGCCAAAGCCCCGCCAGCGCGGCCTGCTCGCCGATGTTCCGCACGGTCCACTCCGGAGAATACGGCTGGCCCGTTACCACCAGCGCGCCCGAGTTGAGATCCACCGAGCGGTTGCCATCATAGACGACGCGGCACCAAAACGTGTTGGTCCCTTTGGGTAGCGGCCCCTCGTACTTGATCTCCGCGCCGCTGCTCTCGGCGATCTGGAAATTGCCCAGGTAGATTGCGGTTTTGTTTACGGTGTGCCCGCGTTCGTCCACGGTCACTGCCACCCGTCCGGTGCCGACGCCGAACGCCTCGGACGCGAACACTGGCACGGGGTAGGCGCCGTCATCCGCGATGCGCAGCGACTCGACGGCAATCGTCTGGCGCGGCAGGCGCGGCCCTTCCCAATCAAGGTTGAAGTTCCTGGCCAGCAGCCGGCCATAGAGGTGCGTAACCTTGAGGGCGTGGTGGCCCTTGCTGAGACAGCAGAAGCCGGCGTGTTCCGTCGTGCCGGCCTGCTCGTCGCGCACAATCACATCCTGCCCGTCAATCTGGATGCGGTACGCGCCGTCAATTTGTCCGTAGAATATGTAGATGCCGTCCGCGGGCACACGCAGCAGTCCGCTGAAAGCGAGCGCGTAGCCTGCCGAGAGTGACTCGTTCACGCTGAGGTCGAATCCGCGCGCCAGGCCCTGCCGGACCAGTTTGCCGTCGTTCAGTTCCGCGAGCGTCTTCCAGAACTTGCCGCCGTCTTTCTTGGGCGACTCGTACAATTCATACGAAAGCCCGGAGATGGTCTTCGCCGGGGCCGGCGGAGTTGGAGTGAGTCCTATTTCGGTGGCGGCGACGGTCACTGCCAGGGCTGGCTGGTCGAAAACGTCCGACACCGTGAGCCGCACCGTCGGTGTCTTGACGGCTGCATCCACAATGGCCCGACGCGCGCTCGGCAACCGCTCCTCCGCGATGGCCTTGGGCGCACCGGCACATTCAGGATTGTCGAACACCTCGATCTTGTAGGCGAACGCCGGCGAGGAGGTTTCCGGAATGTCCCAAGACACTGCCACTTGGGCGCCGGTGGATTCTGCTTGGACATTCCTGACCGAGGGTTTGTCCAGGGTCGGCTGGTCCGGCTGTTTCATGCGGACCAAGCTCTTCTGATCGCCGGGGACCGGCGCGCCCTTCAAGCGCTGCGGCAACAGGTCGGGTTTGGCGGCGTACTCGATGCCGATGTATTCGTGGTCACCCTCGGGAAGGACGTTCAGCACCACATACTGCGTCTTGTCAATGGTGATGACATCCGATTTGCGCCAGGCACCGTCCTTGCGGAAGCAGCCGAAGCGCCGGTCCAGCGGACGGACGACCTTCACATCGGAGAGCGTCTCGATGAACCCGCTGTTCCCCGTGAACGACTCCGCTCGCACGGGCAGCCGCGCGATGCCGATGAGATGCCAGCGGTTGTTCTCCACATCCTTGATCCAGCGTCCGATGAACGAATGTTGCGCCTTCGGATCGGTCGGCTGCCACACGCGCGCCAACATGGTGTACCAGCGCTGGCATTGGATGAAATCCCACTTTTCCGAATGCAGCGAGGCGTTGCAGCCTTCGCCGCCGTAGGCGTTCTTGAAGCAAAGGTTCGGGGCCACGTCCACAAAACGGACAGGATTTCCGTCCTTGTCCCCGCCCCAGAAC
>Ga0233425_10008200_pt1 | contig 14067 bp, 11 predicted proteins | sample Watercolumn_Towu_2_FD_181712 | JGI IMG/M metagenome (GOLD analysis project Ga0233425, IMG submission 181712) | Freshwater microbial communities from Lake Towuti, South Sulawesi, Indonesia - Watercolumn_Towuti2014_140_MG | ecosystem: Environmental > Aquatic > Freshwater > Lake | place...
GAGCCGGCTTCGGCGGCGCCACCGCCCTCGAGCGTGCCGCGCCCCGGGGTCGCCGGTCCGCCCCGGGTCGGTGGGTTCGCGAAGCGGACCATGCTCGGCGGGCTGGAAGCTCCGCGCGGCGCAGCTCCGGCGCCGCCCGTGACCGATCGCCTGGGCAGCGCAGCGAGGCCCGCGTCGGTGCCCAAGCCCGAGCCCGAGCAGGAAGAGCCCAGCGATGCCGAACCGGAGTGGACGGTCGCGCTGACCGACGATCAGCACGAGGAGATGCGCACCGCGGAGGTCGTGCAGCTCTACGCACGCGGCAGCATCGACCAGGAGACGTTCATCTGGGCCGACGGGATGGAGGACTGGAAGCGGCCGTGGGAGATCCCCATGATCGCCGCGGCGCTCTCGGCACGCGGGCTCAAGCCCAAGAGCGAGAGCCGCGAGTCCGATTTGCCGATGGACGAGCCCGCCGAGGAGGACGCGACCATCGTGGCCTCCATGGGCGCGCTGATGCCGCCCTCGAGCCGAGCGAAGGTCCCCTCCGGCGTGTGGCACGAGCCCGGTCGCGACGAGGAAGACAAGGAGATCGGCTTCGAGGACGTCACCGTGTCGATCGACAGCAGGAGCGCTCAGGATCTCTTGAGCTCGCTCGGGTCGGCGCGCGCTCCGCAGAAGTCCAAGCCCGAGCTGCTCGCGGAGCAGTTCGACGACGCGCCGACGCGAGTACACGACGAGGCAGAGGCTCCGCCGCCGAGCACGGGGACTCACGACGTGGACGACCTGCTCTCGGACATGGAAGAGCGCACGCTCGCCATGGAGGACGCTTTCAGGGCCGACTCGCGCCCGATGTCGGCTGCGGATCTGCTCGGCGACGACGACGACACCACGATCGCGGAGGCGCAGCGAGCGGCGGGCGGGTTCGCGCTCCCGAGTGCAGCGCTCGCGCCCAGCCCGACCGGTGACTCGTTCTCGCTCGAAAACCTCATGGCTGGCACCGGGCCCGCAGCGCAGCCGCCCAACCAGGACTTGTTCGCCGGCGTCGACTTCGCGCCGCCGCCCGCGGGCCGCGATCGCCCGCTCGACTCGCTGTGGGAGCCGACGAGCATCCAGCAGGCGTCGAGCCCCACGGCGTCTCCGGCAGGCATCTCCGGTCCCTACCCGGCCGCCGGCCCGATGAGCGGACCGATGCCGCTGCCCCATGCCCCGGCGAAGAGGAAGTCGCGCTTCGGCTGCGTCTTGGTGTTGCTCCTGCTCCTGCTCGTCGTGGGTGGCGGTGCCGCCGCCTCGTTCTTCTTGAAGCAACCCGCGAGCCTGTATGGCCCCGACGGCATGCCCAAGATCCCCGGGCTCACGCGCTGACCCGCCCACATGACCGGCGTTCTATTCCTCGCGGTCGCGGCGTGCCTCGCCCTCGGCACGCTGCTCCTGATCGCGCGCCAGCGCTGACGGGGCCTCGCTGAGCGCTGCGCCACGGAGCTGCGCCGCTCACCGCGCCGCGAATGGGCAGGCCTTCGCGCCGCGCGCCGGGTGACCTCGGCGCCGGCAGTCCGCGACGTGGGGTCTCTCCCGCGCGCGAGTTTGCCGTTGGTCAGGTCGTTGGTCGTGTCGTTGACGGCGAAGTCCGCGACGTGGGGTCTCTCCCGCGCGCGAGTTTGCCGTTGGTCAGGTCGTTGGTCGTGTCGTTGACGGCAAAGTCCAGGCTCGCGAGACCCCCCTGTCGCCTGAAGAGATCAGGTGTCGGAGCCAGCATGCAGGTCGGCAGGTGCACAGGCTAGCAGTCAGGCAGGATCTCAGGCTCGCCCGGACTCGTCAGCCACCGCGAGGCCGGACGCCGAGCCTGGACCCACAGCATGGGTCTTCACCGGCCCGCACCGGCGCCGGCTGTTTCAACCGGGTGGATCGGCGGCGAGGCGCGTGAGCCGTCCGCGGAGCGAGGCTCGATCCGCAGAGCGAGACTCTCTAGGGATGGATGTAGACCAACGTTCCCTGCTCCGTGGCCGGGGTCGAGTAGGCCGCGTGCCAGTGCGCGGGCACGTCGGGGCTCGCCCACGTGAAGACGAAGCGCGCATCGATGGGCGCGAGGTTCACGCAGCCGTGCGAGCGAACTTTGCCGAAGTCGTCGTGCCAGTACGCGCCGTGGAGCGCGTAGCCGCCCTTGAAGTACATGACCCAGGGCACGTCGCGGAGCTCGAACTCGTGGTCGGCCACCTCGGAGTCCATCGTCGTGGTGATGTGCTTCTGGTAGACGCGGAACGTCCCACGCGGTGTGCTGAGCGTCTTGCCCGGCTCGCCGAGGCCGTCCTTGCCGCTCGAGACGAGCGTGACGTACACCGGGCGGTCGCCCTCCCAGAGCGTGAGCGTCTGGCTCACGATGCTGAGGTCGATCCACTTCGTGCCCTTCTTCGCCCACGAGGGGAGCTGGCCGGGCTTCGCCGCGGTCTTCAGATCCTCGCTGCGCAACCAGCGGCCGTTCTTGGCCTCGACCATGCGCACGCCCTGCATCATCTTCACGCTGCCGGTGAGCGGGATGAACTCGCGCCAGCCCAGACGCTCGCCCTTCTCGAGCTTCCCCTGCTTGACGTCCCACCAGGTGGCGCCAGCCTTGCGCGCGAACGCCACGGGGAGGCCGATGTCGCGCAGCGAGTAGCCGTGGAAGGGTGAGCCGCTGTCGGCCTTGAGCTTGTCGGCGGGCACCAGACGCGCGTCGGTGCTGATGGCGAAGCGCCGGTTCTGGGCGTCGGGCCCCGCGACGAAGGTGCCGATGAGCGCGATGCCCGCGTGGCGCTTCACGCGGTCGGCGATGATGGCGTAGGGCGGCGCGCGGAAGCTCGAGATGTTGGGGATGCGGCGCTCGCCGACCAGCCACCACGGCACCTCGTCCTTGCCGTCACCACCGAAACGCGCGCTCAGATCCAGCGGTTCCGCTTGCTCGGGGATCTTCCCGACGGCGAACCCATCCTTGTCGAGCGGCACGTCGTTGGCGCCCACGGTGAGGTCGTCCCACTTCTCCTTGAGCTTGTTCCAGTTCCTGAGGTGGCGCTCGAGACGCATCTCGTACTGGAACTGCTCGTCCTTCTTGGGGACGCGCAGGTAGTTGGGCGCGATGGCGCGGGTGAAGGCGTAGCGATACGGCATCGCCCAGTCGCGGTGCGGCTCGACGTTGATGGCCTTGGCCACGGGGTGATCGAGCTTGGTCGTGGCCTCTGGCCCGGCGCATACGAAGCCCACGGGCCGGACGGCATACCAGCCGTCGGGGCAATCCCGGCGATCGACCGGATCGGCGGAGCGCGACACCCGCGCGCCGGCGCGCAGGTAGCCGATGGGGTCGGCGTGCTTGTCGGGCTTCGGATAGACCGGCACCACCATCGCCACCGGGGCGAGCTTCGGTCCGTCCTCGGGCGGCACGGGGACGTGGGACCAGTCCTCCTCCTCGACCTTGGGGCCGCCGTTCTCCGGCTTGACCTTCGCGGCGCCAGGGTCGGATTTTCCGAAGAAGCCGTCGCAGCCGGCGCTCGCAAAGAGCGCGAGGAGGCCCGCGACGCAGGCCGCGCTCCGGAGAGCGGTGGGAGGCACACGGGGAGCCATGGTCCGGGTTTGCCAAATCGACCGCATCCGGCCCAGAAATCGGCGGACGGCCCTTGCCGGCGAGCGTCGGTCCGAGGAAAAGGCCGGGCCAGCCGTGTCCGAGCCCACCGACCTCGCCGCCCCGCGGCCCCCGAGCTTCGAGCGCGCCCTGGTGCTCTCCGCCTTGCTCTACTCCGCGTGCCGCTTCGTGCCGCTGCCCTTCGCCGACGAGATCTTCAAGAACGCGGTGGCGCGCCTGATCGTCAGCCAGGCCCTCGACCGTCACGGGCGCACGTTCTCTTCGAAGGAGGTCGCGCCGCTCTACTCCGAGCCGGTGGGCTGTCTCAGCGGCTGCCTGACGGCGCTCCCCAAGCTGCTCGCAAAGCTGGTGCTCTTCCCGATCCGCAAGCTCTTGGCCTGGATGGGCGCGGTGCGCGGCATAGCCCAGGATCTGGTGACCGCGCTGCTCTTCGGGCGCAGCGTCGACCGCTGCCTGGTCCGAGGGCTCCTCCCGGAGGGCGGCACCCAGCTCGGGAGCGACGCCAAGCTGATCCGCGGCGCCTTCGACCGCGCCCTCGCGGGGAGCGACCTCGGTGTGGCGAAGAGCGCCCTGGCCGCCGTGCTCGGCCGCTCGAAGCGCGGGCTCGCGGCGGCGGGGCGCGCGGTCGCTCAGATGTTCCAGAAGCGCGCGGACGCCGCCGCGGACCTGCCCGAGGCAGAGCGCGCGGCGGTGAACGAGGGCGCGAGCGAGGTGGAGCATGCCCTCAGAGGACCGGAGGTCACGCGGGAGATCGCCGCCTTCGATGCGCGCTTCGATCGCGAGCTCGAACGCGTCGGTCTCGGAGCTCAGGAGCCTTCGAAGAGCGGCTGAGTCCAGGCTTTGTGCCCCGCGGAGTCTTCGACCACCGCGCGCAGGTAGCCGTCCCCGCTCGCGAGCGCGCGCCGAGCCCGCGGGCCCGCGACGCGCTCGAGCTCGCGTCCGTTCTTGCCCACGAAGCGGATGGTGGTGCTGCGTCCAGGCGTCGGCGCCACCTCCAGCGCCATGGCGCCGCCGGTCTTCTCGAGCGACACGAGCGTCACCCCCGTCGAGGCGTAGAAGTCCCCGGCGAGGAACGCGGCGCGGATGGACGCGGCGTTCTTCTCCGCGCGCAGCATGATCCAGGCCCGGTCGCCCACGTAGGCGAACTTGCCGACCCTCGCCCGCTCCGCCGCGTCGGCGAAGTGGTGCGCGTCGTCGGTGGCCACGCCGAAGACGCGCGTCCCTTGGCTCAGCACCTCGTCCCAGAGCGCCTCGGCTCGACGCTCGGCGCTCTCGCGGCTGTCGGGGTGCTGTTGATCCAAGCTCGCGTTCCAGAGCTCGACGTGGTGCACGCCCTCGGTGGCGAGGGCGCGCACGAGCCGACCGTCAGCGGCGAAGTGGAAGAGCGGGTGGTTCAGCACGGGAACGCCGCCGAGCCTGCCCACGATCTCGAGCTCGGCGCGGTAGGCGTCGAGGCGACCCGGCCGAAACGCGAGCGGGATGCGCTCGCCCTCCTGCGCGTCGCGCGCCGGGTCGAGAAAGAGCCCGCTCAGATGAAACAGACAGCGGTAGCCCGGCGCGGGCGCCGGCTCGCACTGAGTGGAGTTCTGCGACAGCTCCACGCCGGCGAAGACCAACATCGGCCCCGAGTCCTGCTGCAGCGTGACCCGGTTGTGATCAGTGAGGGCGAGGAAGTCGTAGCCACGATCGCGATAGAACTTCACGACGTCGGCGGGCGGGGTACGCGCATCGTAGGAGCGGTTGGTGTGAACGTGCGTCTGACCCTTGAGGAAAGCGCGAGCGGGCGGCGCGCTCGGCGCGGGCTCCGCCGACGGAGCGGCGGAGGGCGCGCTCGGTGACGCCAGCGAGAGCGGCGGCAGCGGCGCGGGCGCAGGCACGCGGGGCCCCGAGGGGGCCGCGGAGCAGGCCACGAACCAGAGACCGAGGGCACCGAGAGCTCGCACGCTCCGGCAATCTTCCCAGAGCGCCGGGGTTCCGTCCAAATGGCGGGGCAGCCGGGATATGCTGCCGAGCCCATGCTCGGGAATGGATCGCGCTTCGCCTCGGCCCTCGGCCTCGCCGCCCTGGTCGACTGCGCGACGCCGCCGCTGCCCCCCGAGCCCCCACCCGGCCCCGCGGACCCCGCGGCGGTCGCACCGGTCAGCGTCGAACGGAGCAATCAGGGACCGAGGATCATGACCCGCCGACAGGATCTCACTGAAACCGTCCACGGGCGCCGCATCGCCGACCCGTACCGCTGGCTCGAAGGGGCCGACGACCCCGAGGTGGCCCGCTGGGTCGAGCAGCAGAACCGCGAGCTCGAGCGCGTGCTCGCTCAGGTCCCCGAACGCGCCGCGCTCCGTACCCGGCTCGAGGAGCTACTCGGCATCGGCGAGGAGTCGCTGCCGAGCGTGCGCCGAACCCCGAAGCGTGCGCTGCGCTACTTCCACACTCGGCGAGACGGCCACCAGAACCAGCCGGTGCTCTACGTGCGTGACGGCCTGGACGGGAAGGACCGCGCGCTCGTGGACCCCAACGGCCTGAGCGCGGACGGCACCACGTCGCTCGACTGGTACCAGCCCTCGAACGAGGGCGAGCTCTTGGCCTACGGCACGAGCGAGGGCGGCAGCGAGGAGAGCACGCTGCGCCTGCGCGACGTCGCGACGGGCAAGGACCTGCCCGATCAGATCACGCGCGCGCGTTACTCCTCGGTGTGCTGGATGCCGGGCGGCAAGCGCTTCTTCTACTCGCGCTTCCCGGCCAAGGGCAGCGTGCCCGCCGGCGAGGAGAAGTATCACCGCACCATCTTCGATCATCAGCTCGGGCGTTCGCCCGACGCGGACCCGGCGGTGTTCAAGGCGAAGGTGATGACCGACTTCCCGAGCTGCGCCATCTCGCCGAACGGGCGCTGGTTGGTGATGCGCGTCCACCAGGGCTGGAGCAAGAGCGCGCTCTTCATCGCGGACACCGGCGCGAAACCCATGGTCTGGAAGGAGATCACCGAGGGGAAGGACCACGTCTACGACCCACTGCCCTTGGACGACGTGATCTGGGTCCGCACCAACGAGGGCGCGGCGCGCTACGCCGTGGACGCGGTCGACCCCAAGAAGCCGGAGCGCGCGGCCTGGCGCCGCGTCGTGCCCGAGCACTCCGAGGACGTGCTCACGGACTTCAACGTCATCGGCGGCGAGCTCCTGGTCTCCTACACGCACGAGGTGGTGAGCCGGCTCGAGCGCTTCGACCTCACCGGCAAGAGCAAGGGCGCCGTCCCGCTGCCCACGCTCGGCAACAGCAACGGCTTCGCCGGCCTCCACGACGACACGCAGGCCTTCTTCGACTTCGAGTCCTTCGTGAACCCGCCCAGCATCCGCCGTCTCGACCTGGCGACGGGCGCGGTGAGCACGTGGAAGGAGGTGAAAGCGAACATCCCCACCGAGGAGTTCAGCGTCACCGCGAAGAAGGCCAAGAGCAAGGACGGCACGCTGGTGCCCTACCTGATGGTGCACAAGAAGGGCGCCGCGCTCGACAGCGCCGACAACCCGACCCTGCTCTACGGCTACGGCGGCTTCAACGTGAGCCTCTTGCCGCGCTTCTCGCGCTCCACCTACGCGTTCCTGGAGCGTGGCGGCATCTCGGTGCAGGCCAACCTGCGCGGCGGCGGGGAGTTCGGCGAGGACTGGCACCGCGCCGGCCAGCTCGAGAAGAAGCAGAACGTGTTCGACGACTTCATCGCGGTCGCCGAGGATCTGGTGAAGACGCGCGTGACGCGCCCCGAGCGCCTCGCCATTCATGGCCGCTCGAACGGCGGGCTGCTCGTGGCGGCGACCCTGGTGCAACGCCCGGAGCTGTTCCGCGCAGCCGTGAGCGGCGTGCCGCTCACCGACATGCTCCGCTACCATCACTTCCAGATCGCCAAGCTCTGGATCCCGGAGTACGGCTCGGCCGAGGACCCGAAGCAATTCGAGTGGCTGTACGCCTACTCGCCCTATCACCACGTGACGCCGGGCGCGGCGTACCCGGCGGTCCTGCTCATGACCGCGGAGAGCGACACCCGCGTCGACCCCATGCACGCCCGAAAGCTGGCTGCCGCGCTGCAGCACGCCACGACCTCGGGCCGCCCTGTGGTGCTGCGGACGGAGACCCGCGCGGGCCACGGCGCCGGCAAGCCCATCAGCAAGATCGCCGACGAGTACGCGGATCTCTTCGCCTTCGTGCTCTCCGAGCTCGGGGTGTTCTGAGGCGCCGCTTGCGTACAATGCCCGCGGGGTCCGTCAAACCTCGCGACGACGCCCCGGTTCGGTGTAAGCTCCCGGCGCTCCACAAGGTAGGTACTTCATGAAGTCCAAGGCTTTTTCGTGTGTTGCGATCCTCGGCACCCTGGCCGTGGTGTTCATCGGCTGCGTGGTCCAGAACCGCCCGGCGGACTCGACCCCGGCAGCGGCCACGGCGACCCCGGCTGCCACCACGGCAGATCCGGCGGCGACCGCCACCGCGACGCCGACGGCAACCGCGACCGCCGCCCCGACGGCGACGGCCACCGCGACCGCGACGGCCACCGGCACCGCGACCCCGGCCCCCGCTGGCAAGACCATGACGAAGCCCAAGGCGGCTGCCGCTCCCGCCACCGACGGCGGGACCTGAGCGGTCAGCACTTCCAGTCGGAAAGGCGGAGTCTCCCGGCTCCGCCTTTCTCGTTTGTTGCTGAAAGTCGAAACATCTTGGGGCCTTGGCTCGGTGGCGTCTTGGCGTTCTCTCAATTGTTCAACATTTGACGTTGATTGTTGAACATTCGGCGCGGTATGACCCCCGCGCGTGGTGGCCGCGGTTCGCAGAAAGAAGGCTGAGACCCCGAAGCTCGGGACGCAGGTCGCCGAGCTGCTGAAGCGCCGCATCCTCTCCGGGGTCTACGCGCCCGGCGACAAGCTGCCACCGGAGCTCAGCCTCGCGGAGGACCTGGCGGTCAACCGCTTCACCGTGCGCGAGGCGATGAACCAGCTCGAGCAGCTGCGGCTCATCGAGCGGCGGCCCGGCGTGGGCACGCAGGTGCTCGACTACAGCGAGCACGCCAGCGTGGACGTCATCGAGTACCTCGTCGTCACGCCCGAGGGCGTGGTCAACACCGAGGTCCTGAAGAACCTGCTCGAGGTGGCGCGCATCCTCTCCGCGGACATCGCCGAGCTCGCCGCGCAGCGGCGCGACGACGACGATCTGCGCGCGCTCGACCTGATCGTCGCCGAGATGCGCAGCGAGAAGAACCTCTCGCGCCTGCTCTGGCTCGACTTCGAGTTCAACTGGGCCCTGGCCGGCGCCGCGCGGAACGTGGTGCCGCGCCTGCTCCTGAACAGCGTGCGCGGTCTCTTGAAGAAATACACGCCCTACCTCGAGACGCTGTGGGTGGAGCCTGGGACCATCACCGAGGGCTACGAGCACGTGGTGGAGGCGGTCCGCAAGCGCGACGCCGAGCGCGCGCGCTCGCTGCTGCTCTGGATCTGGAGCAGCCGGCACGAGCGCTTCGTGGACTCGGTGGGCAAGAAGAGCCGCCCGCCGGGCCCGCAGTGATCACGCCGCCGGTCTGACCGGCGGAGGGAGCCGAACGGCTCCGAGACAACGGAACGAAACAGGAGAACGAGCATGGCGACTGCAAAAGAGAAGATGGACGAGGCCGCGACCAAGATTGCGGAGCACAAGGACAAGGCAGCGGCGATCGGCGCGGTCTACAAGTTCGTGCTCTCCGGCGACGGCGGCGGTACTTGGGTCATGAACCTGAAGGACGCCCCGGGCGTCAGCGAGGGCGACGGCACGGCCGCCTGCACCATCAAAATGGCGGCGACCGACTACGTCGACATGCTCGAGGGCCGCGCCAACGGCCAGCAGCTCTTCTTCTCGGGCAAGCTGAAGATCGAGGGCGACATGGGCCTGGCCATGAAGCTGCAGAAACTCACCGAGGTCCTGAAGTAGTCGAGTTTCCTCGGAGCTCCGAGGCGCTGGACGCCACGCGCGCGCCGGGGGGCGCTCGCGTGGCGTTCGCGTTCCATGCTAGGCTGCGCGCTGGGGACCGTGAGCAAGGACGACGCGCGCACTCAGCCTTCGTTCCAGCGGGACCCCCGCCAGGACAGCGGCACCCTGCGCCGCGTGCGCTACGTTTTGCAGCGCGGCGCGCAGCGCATCCCCCTGGGGCTCGGCGACACCGTCATCGGGCGTGCCACCGACGCCGACATCGTGGTGGACAACCACCTGGTGTCGCGCCGCCACGCCAGGGTCATCGTGAACGACGCCGCCGTCTTCGTCGAGGACCTGGGCAGCGTGAACGGGGTGCGCGTGGACGGCGAGCTCGTCCAGGGCAAGCTGCTGATCGGCCCCGGCGCGCGCATCGCCGTCGCCGACGCCGTGTTCACGCTAATTCGCTCCGAGAGCAGCGACTCGATGCGCTCGACGCAGAAGGTCGTGACCCAGGATTCGCCGGAGGAAGCCCCGGCCGACTCGACCACGCGCCGCACGCACGCCTTCCAGCTCATGGCCGGCGTCGTCGACAAGGCCATCGCCATGGGCAAGGCGGACGAGGCCGAGCGCCTGCTCGGTTCGCTGATGGCCGAGGTGCTCGACGAAGCCCAGCGCAGCCGAGACGTGCCACGCGAGGTCGCCCTGTCCGCCGCGAACGCCGCGGTCAAGCTGGCTGGCGCCACCGGGAAGAGCCAGTGGGTCGAGTACCCGTTGCGCCTCTTCCTCGCCCTCCGCGCACCGCTGCCCATGGCCACGGTGGACGACCTCTTCGCGGTGGCGCGCCGCGCGCCGCGCATGGACCTGCCGCTGCTCCACCGCTACATCGAGCTGCTCGAGGGCATGAAGCTCGGGCCGAGCGAGCGCTTCGTGGTCCAGCGCCTGCAACACCTGGCGCGCATGATGGGCGCCGTCAGCGGGCGCTGAGGGCGCAGCTCGACATGACAGCTCACACATCGGCGACGTAGCATGCGCGCGTGGCACGGCGCCGCCGCTCCCTCGTCCCCGTCGCGCTCGCGCTCGCGCTGAGCGCCGGCGGCGCATGGGTCGCGCTGCGCTGCCGCGGACCGGAGGCGCTTCCGCCGAGCACGGCTCCCGCGCCGAGCGGCCGACCGTTCGTCGTGGACGTCCACGTGCACCTCGGGCCCGACGGCGTCGAGCGGCTCGCCGGCTTGATGCAGCGCTGGCAGTTCGACCACGTGGTGAACCTGTCCGGCGGGACGCCCTCGCGCGGGCTGACCGAGCAGCTCGCCGCGGCGCGCGCCTCGAAGGGGCGCGTGACGGTGTTCACGACGCTGAGCTACCACGACGTGCGCTTCCAGGACTACGGCCCGCGCATGGCGCTGGCGCTGCGCCGCGCGCACGCCATGGGCGCGCGCGGGCTGAAGATCGCCAAGCTCCTGGGGCTCGGGTTGCCGGGGCCCGACGAGAAGCTCCTGCCCGTCGACGACCCCGGCCTCGACCCGGTGTTCGAAGCCGCCGGCGAGCTCGGCATGCCCGTCGCCATTCACAGCGGCGATCCGCGAGCCTTCTGGCTGCCCGTCGACTCGAAGAACGAGCGCAAGGACGAGCTCGAGGCGCACCCCGGCTGGTCGCAACACGGTCAAGACGTCCCGAGCTTCGACGAGCTCCTCGCGCAGCTCGAGCGCAGGGTCGCGCGCCACCCCAAGACCACGTTCATTTCGGTGCACTTCGGCAACGCCGCCGAGCACCCCGACCGCGTCGCGGGCTGGCTCCGGAAGTACCCCAACCTCTACATCGACACCGCCGCGCGCATCCCCGAAATCGGCCGGCACCCGCCCGAGCAGATGCGCGCCTTCTTCGTCGAGTTCCAGGATCGCATTCTCTACGGCAGTGACCTGGGCGTGAGCGCAGAGCCGGAGCCCCTGTTCCTGGGCTCCGAAGGCAAGGAGCCCGCGGGGGCCAAGGACGAGGAGCGCTTTTTCACGGCGACGCGTCGCTACTTCGAGACCCAGGACAAGGACTTCGATCACCCGACGCCCATCCAAGGCAACTGGAAGATCAGCGGCGTGAAGCTCCCCGACGCCGTGCTGCGCAAGATCTACGGCGAGAACGCGCGCAGGGTGATCCGGCTGGACGAGGCGAAGCCGTGAACTGCGACTCCTCGCCGCCATGCACCCAGTGTGGACTCCCGCGCCCCGCCGCGACACCCTCCGGCCATGCCCAGCATCACCGCTCCGCGTCGCTTCCCGAACCGCGAAGCCTTCCGCGCCTGGCTCACGAAGCACCACGCTTCGAAGAGCGAGCTCTGGCTCTTGCTGGCGAAGAAGCACGTGAGGGGGCCCGCGCTCAGCTACGACGAGGCCGTGGAGGAGGCGCTCTGCTTCGGCTGGATCGACGGCATCATCAAGCGCTTCGACGAGGACTATCGCGCCATCCGGCTGACGCCTCGCAAACCGAAGAGCGTCTGGTCACCGTCGAACAAGCGCCGTGTCGCAAGGCTCCTCGGCGCAGGTCGCATGACGGACGCCGGGCTCGCGTTGGTCGAGCACGCGAAGCGGAGCGGCGCTTGGGCCGCGGCTCGCGCGCGCCGTGAGAGCCTCGAGCCGCCGCCGGAGCTCGCCCGCGCTCTCGCGAAGAGCACGCGGGCCTCCACCTTCTATGCGTCGCAGCCCCCCGGCTACCGCCGCATGGTGCTCGAGTGGATCGAGAGCGCCAAGAAGCCCGAGACCCGCTTGGCGCGGGCGAAGAAGCTCGTGCGGGCCTGCGCCGAAGGTCGCCGGCTCTACTGATCGAGGGGGACCTTGCCCCCGCGGCTCGCTGGCGCGACCGCTCCCCCCGCCGCCTGCGGCGGGCTCGCTCCGCTCGCGTAGTTCCGCGCGTCGCGGAACTACTGAGCGCGCCACCTTGCGACGCGCGTCAGGGTGGCGTCCCGCTCGGTGCTCGCGGGCAGCGCGCCGAGGGCAGCCGCGTAGGCCTCGAGCGCGGGCGTAGAGACGCCGGAGGCGCGGATGGCGCGATCGAGCAGCGCGCCCCGCTCTGGGTCGAGGGGCTGCCCGAGGGCGGAGAGCAGCTCGATGGCGTAGTCGGTCCAACGCACGGCACGTAGCACTGCGGCGAGCTCGAGCGCGTACTTGAGCGCGAGCGCGTTCAGGTGCGGCTCGCTCGGCCTGCCGGAGCGCGCCGCGACGAGCGTGGTGCCGAGCCACTCTTCCAGGGCGCGCTCGGCGCGCTCGGGGTGCGCGGAGGCGAGCGCGCGGTCGGCCACGGAGGCCAAGAGCTCCAGGGCGTGAGCCTTGCTCGTGGCGGCATGGCTCGCGGGGAGCTGCGGGTGGATGCTACGCGGCCGCACGAAGGGCGCGATCGGCGAGTCGGCTCGAGGCTCGACCACGACCTCGAGCGCCAGGTCGCCGATCACCACGAAGTCGTCGTGGCCGAGCCGCCGGGGATCGGGGCCGAGCCGCTCCCCGTTGACGAACACGCCGTTGGCGCTGTTCAAGTCCTCGATGAAGGCGTCCACGTCGCTGACGACGATCTTCGCGTGGCGGCGCGAGGCGCGGCCGCTCTCGAGCACGATGTCGCACTCGGGCGAGCGACCGATGAAGTAGTGCCCCTCCCGCAGTATGCGGAGCCCGTTCGGGGTGTTCAGCGAGAAGTGGATGCGTGCGATCCTGCCAGCCTACGCGCTCGAGCCCGGCGGGTCGAGGGCCGGCGAGCGACGGTCGAAGGCGAAGGCCAGAGCGCCCAAGGCCGAGACCAGGGCGGAGGCCACCCACATGGCGGCGTAGTCGAAGCGCTCGGCGATCTCCCCGGCGACGAAAGCACTCAGGGTGACCCCGATGTTGAAGGCGAGGTTGAAGAGCGCCATGGCCCGCCCGCGCGCCGATGTCGGCGCTCCCGCGAGGAAGGTCGCGTTCATGCTCGGGTACGCGAGGCCGTGCGAGAGACCGAAGCCGAGCGCCAGGGCGACCAGCTGCCAAGGCGCGCGCACGAGCGCGAAGCCGAGCGCGACCAGGGTGAACCCCAGCGCCCCTGCGAGACCGACCGGCCGGTGCCCGACGCGATCGCCGAGGCCGCCCGCCGCCAAGCGCACGACGATGGCCGCGGCGACGTAGCTCACGAAGAACGGCGCGTGGCTCGGCAGCCCGCGCGCGCGCACGAACACCGGCATGAAGTTCAGCGCCACACCGAAGGTGACCGCGCTGCCGAGGGCGCAGACGAGCGCGCCCGTCGCGCCCGCGCGCAGCGCGAGACCGCGCATGCCGACGGCGGGGTCCCCCGCGGCTGGGCGCGGGCGGGCCACGTCCGGCACGGCCAGGTAGAGCGGCAAGGCCGCGAGCGACACGCACGCCGAGAGCTGGAACAGCCGATGGAAGCCGAGCTCGTGGGCGACCCACTCGCCGAGCGACGGACCGATGGCGTGCGACACCAGCGTAGTGGCGCCGAACCAGGCGATGGCGCGGCCGAGCGACGCGGGCGGGGCGAGGTCGACGATGACCGCGTTCGTCGCGACGAAGGCCAGCGAGAACGCGAGGCCTTGC
>Ga0233425_10008201_pt1 | contig 14066 bp, 15 predicted proteins | sample Watercolumn_Towu_2_FD_181712 | JGI IMG/M metagenome (GOLD analysis project Ga0233425, IMG submission 181712) | Freshwater microbial communities from Lake Towuti, South Sulawesi, Indonesia - Watercolumn_Towuti2014_140_MG | ecosystem: Environmental > Aquatic > Freshwater > Lake | place...
TTCGCCGCCGTCGTTTTCGCGGGCTGGTTTTTCGACGTCGTGATTTATACGCTGTGGCTCAAACGCCGCACGCCCTGGTCAATCATTTGGGGCGGCATCGCCGGCGGAATGCCGATTCTCGCCGGGCGCGCGCTTGGCACCGGGCAAATTGATCTTATCGGCATTTTGCTCACGCTCGCGATTTTGTTGTGGATTCCCACGCACATGCTCACGTTCGGCATCAAGTACGCCGCGCAATATCGCGCCGCGGGCGTCCCGGTTTTTCCAAATCGGTACGGCGAACGAATCACGCGCATCACGATCGCGCTTTCGACCGCGTGCGCGGTGATTGCGATGTTGCTCGCCGCCTGGAACATCCGCTTGCCCTGGAATTATTTTCACCTCGCGTTGTGGCTCGGCGTCATTTTGATCGGCTTGACATTTGTGAGTGTCGCGCGTCATTCACCGAAATTAAATTTCGGTTTGTACAAATTCGCGTCGCTCTATATGCTCGGCTCGATGATGCTCATAATGTTCGGAGTGAGTTGATTTCAGATTGCAGATTTCAAATTTCAAATTCTCAATCTGCGATCTGAAATTTGAAATTAAATCGGAGGAACAATGCAAAACAAGTTCGGTCTCATTATTAAAATTTTGCTCGTCGTTCTCACGGGCGCGACCACAGTGATGACCTTGCTGGGCGCGGTCGGAACGACCTGCCTCGCGTGGAATGGCGACAAGTACCCCAAAGCCGCGTTCGGTTGGATCGTGCCGCTGATGCCGACGTTTCAAAATTTGGTGTACGTCAGTCTCGCCGCCGGTGTCGCGCTCGCGATTGTAACGTACGCGATTGTGCGCGGCGACAAATGGTTTTACATCGGCGGGCTGATTTTTTTGATCGTCGCCGGTGGCGCGGCGGCGTATCAAATGTACTTGAGTTCGGAGGCGCGCAAAATTTCGTTCTTCGCCGCCGCGCCGACGAATATGCGCTTTTACATCACCGCCGCGACCTTGTTCGCGTTTTTGATTATTCGCATTCCCGGCATTTGGAACAAGGGTGGGTTCGATCAAAAATCCGGCGGACCCGGATCGTACGCGACACCAAGCGGTCTCGCGATGTTTGTCGCGGGCGCGTTGACGATCACCGCGCCGGTGTGGGCGGGTGCGGCGCACACGGTTGACGAGTTCAACTATGTGATGACGCTTGGCATTCCATTGTTCGTGGATGGCGTCGCGATGATTGTTGCCGGATTCGCGTTGTTGATGCTGGGACGCTACAGCATCGCGCGACAACGCGCGGCGCTCGCGCTCGAGTAAAATCGAAATGAAGACCCGAAGAGTTTCCGCGAAGCGAACCCTTCGGGTCTTTGCATTTTGATTTGGCGCGTTTGCGTGTTATACTCTCGTCCCAAGATGCAAGACGATTTCATCCCCGAATCTAAACGCGGTCACAAAATTCTTTCGCGCGAACGCGCGCGCTTTGACGAGCGCGTTCGCAACGGTCAAATGGAAGACAAACTAATTTTAGCGCTCGCGCCGGATGTCGTGATTCAACTCGTGCGCGTGCCCGCCGGTGAATTTGTGATGGGCAGTAAGGTCGGCGATCCGCTCGCGTACGATGACGAAATGCCGCAACACAAAGTGTACCTGCTCGACTATTTCATCGCGAAAACGCCGGTGACCATCGCGCAGTTCAATGTGTTTGCGCGCGCGACGAATTTCAAAATGCCGATCCCGGTCAGCGAAGTCGAACCGAAAGCCGATCATCCGATCACGCAAATCAGTTGGCACGACGCGTGCGCGTTTTGCAATTGGTTGAGCAAACTCAAAGGAATGTGGATTCGTTTGCCGAGCGAAGCCGAGTGGGAAAAAGCCGCGCGCGGTCCTTCGACCAGCTCAGGCGAAGGGCGCGCGTATCCCTGGGGCAATGCGTTGCCTCAACCGCATCACGCGAACATCGAAGCGCGCATCAACACGACGACGGTGGTCGGCGCGTTCAGTCCGCACGGCGATAGTCCGTACGGGTGCGTGGATATGATCGGCAATGTGTGGGAATGGACGCGCAGTTTGTTCAAACTTTATCCGTACAAACCGGACGATGGGCGCGAAGAATCGGGCGACCTGGGAATGCGCGTCGTGCGCGGCGGATCGTTTTTCAGCAAGCCGAATCGCGCGCGGTGCGCGAGTCGGTTACGCCAGCCGCCGAACAATCGTTTTGAAAAAGACATCGGCTTTCGCATTTGCGCGCTGATCGCGCCGCCGAACCTTAATGCACTCTAATCTGATTTTGATTATTTTCTAATTGACATTCGCGTTCACTCCACTTATAATCGCAACAGTTGGGGAGTAGCCAACTCGTACGAACAGTCGTCAAGACAGAGCAATGCTCTCGGCTGTTCGCTGGGAATGTCAACCAGTGGCGAGACCAACACGACGAATTTTTGTCGTGGGGTCTCGTTTTTGTTTTACAAGAAAAGAGGAGGCACAATGTTCGGGTTTGAAAGTTACGGATTGTATTTGCTCTTTAGTTTGCCCGCGCTACTCCTGGGTGTGTGGGCGCAGTTCAAGGTGCAAGGCGCGTTCAAAAAGTATTCCCAGGTTCGCACGCTGACCGGCATTAGCGGCGCGCAGATCGCGCGGCGAATTCTCGATCGCCACGGCTTGCGAAATGTCGCGGTCGAACAAGTGGGTGGATTTTTGAGCGATCACTATGATCCGACGCGAAAAGTGTTGCGTCTGTCGCCGGACGTGTATCAAGGTAACAATCTCGCGGCGGCGGGCGTCGCGGCGCACGAAGCCGGCCACGCGCTCCAGGATCAACAAGGTTACGCGTTTCTCGCGTTGCGTTCGTTGATGGTGCCGAGTGTGCAAATCGGCAGTTGGATCGGTCCGCTCGTGTTCATGCTCGGATTTTTTATGGCGGGCGCGATTGGCACATCGCTCGCGTGGCTCGGCGTCGCGATGTTCGCCGCGACCGCGGTGTTCGCGCTCGTTACCTTGCCGGTCGAATTTGATGCGAGTCGTCGCGCAAAAGTGTTGCTCGTGTCGAATGGTTTGCTCACGCAACCGGAATTGCGCGGCGTGAACGGCGTGCTCGACGCCGCCGCGTTGACGTATGTCGCGGGCGCGGTGCAAGCGCTCTCGACGTTGCTGTACTATGTGTTCCTGTTGGGCGGACGGCGCGACGAATAATCGGCGCGCGTTTTGAAATCAAAATTATCGCAGATCATTTTGAGCGACGTGAGAAATCGCGTTCGCTCGAAATGATCGCGATGAACAGTTTATCTCACGGAGAAGTGGAATGGGGTCTGAATCAATCTGGATGTGGATCGGGTTTAACGTGTTCGTGCTGGCGATGCTCGCGCTCGATCTCGGCGTGTTTCATCGCAAAGCGCACGCGGTTTCGGTGAAGGAAGCGACAATTTGGAGCGTGTTCTGGATCACGCTCGCGCTCGCGTTCAATGTTGGCGTGTACTTTTGGCGCGGCTCGGAAACCGCGTTTGAATTTCTCGCCGGATATTTGATCGAGAAGTCGTTGAGCGTGGACAATATCTTTGTGTTCGTGTTGATCTTTACTGCGTTCAGCGTCCCGGCAACCTCGCAACACCGCGTCTTATTTTGGGGCATCCTGGGCGCGCTCGTGATGCGCGGCGCGTTGATCCTGATCGGCGCGATTTTGCTCAAACAATTTCACTGGATCATTTATCTCTTTGGCGCGTTTCTGATTTTCACCGGCGTCAAGATGGCAGTGCATCGTAACGAGGAAGCGCACCCGGAAAAAAATCCACTCATCAACCTGCTCCGCCGTTTCATTCCGTTGACGCATCATTACGACGGCGACAAATTTTTCGTGCGCCACGCCGGAAAATTGTTGGCGACGCCATTGCTCCTGGTTTTGTTCGTCGTCGAAAGCACCGACCTGGTTTTCGCGGTGGATTCGATCCCGGCAATTTTCGCGGTAACGCAAGACCCGTTCATCGTTTACACGTCGAACGTATTCGCGATCCTGGGATTGCGCTCGCTGTACTTTGTGTTCGCGAGCGTCGTCAACAAGTTCTACTATCTCAAGTTGGGCTTGTCCGCGATTCTCGCATTCGTCGGCGTGAAGATGGTGCTGGTAGATGTGTACAAAATTCCGATCACGGTGTCGTTGAGCGTGATCGCGCTGATTCTCGTGATCGCGATGGTCGCGTCGTGGCTACGCGCGCGGCGCGAGATTGCAACCGTGCCCACGCCGCCGGAATAAAAAATCAGACCCGCAGGGTTTTCGCAAAGCGAAATTCTGCGGGTCTTTTATTACCGCTCGAGCAATTTTCTAAACACAAACCCGCCGAACAAGCGCGCGGTCGCGAGCATCGGCGCGGCAAGAAAAATTCCCAGCACGCCCGCGAGCGACGCGCCCGCGAACGCGCCGAACAAAATCACGACCGCCGGTAAATTCACGCTCGAGCCGAGCACATTCGGCACGATCAAATGATTTTCAAATTGCTGAATCAAAAAGTACGCGACGATCACGATGATCGCGAATGTCGTGTTCTCAACCGGCAAATTCGCGGAACCTTGAAAGAGCGCGACGACGACCGCCGGAATCATCGCGATAATCGGACCCAAATTCGGGACGACTTCGAGCAAGCCCGCGAGCAAACCGAGCAAGAGCGCGTTGCGGACGCCAAGAATCCACAGCACAATCGTCGTTACCGTGCCGATGATGATCGCGAGCAAAACCTGTCCGCGCAAAAAACTCGACCAAATGTCGTTCAATTCGGTTTTGATGCGCTGCGCCTCGTCGCGATATTCTTCGGGAATCGCGCGCGTGAGGTTTTGTTCGATACGCTCCGCATCCTTCAACAAATAAAACGCCAGCACCAAAATAAAAACTAAACTGAACGCGCCGGACGCGACGCCCGCGAGCAAACGCGGCGCGGCAGTCGCGAATGACGCGATCTCCGCGCGCAGTTGATCGGCAAGCACCGCGGAATCGGACGGCACACCGAGCGCGTCGAGCCAGGGCATGGTTTTGGCGGCGTCGCTGATTTGCAAAAGAATTTTGTCCAAGCCGGTCGCGAATGCGACGACCTGGCGAAATAAAATCGGCGCGAAAATCGCGATGCCGGTCGCGATGAGCGCGATCAACACGAGATACACCAGCGCGGCGGACGCCAATCGCGACACGCGCGCGCGTTGTTGGATCCACGCGACGAGCGGATTGAGCAAGTACGTCAACAGCAACGCGATGATGAGCGGCGTCAACGTTTCGCGAATCGAGTACGCGATCCACACGCCCGCGACGCCGAGACCCAGGATCACCCACCGCCGCGTGTCCACGCTCCACACGCCCGCGCGCGTTTGCGTTTTGATTTCATTTGCCATCGAATTTCTCCCGCGAAAAAATTGTGCGCGTATATTAGTCGCACGCGCCGGGTTTGTCAATTGCAAAAAAACAAAGCGATTTGAACGCGGACAAACGCGGAGGAACACGGATTATTATTTATCCGTGTTCTTCCGCGTTTGTCCGCGTCCAATCATTGATTTGGTTTTGGCGTGTCCGAGTTGGGGTGGGGCAATTCAATCGCGCAAACTCGTTGCCAACACGCGCGCGCCGGTCGGTTTGGAACTGCCGCCGCGCGGTTCAACCGTAATGCCGACGCCTTGATAACTTTTGAGCGGTTGCGACGCGTGAATAATCAACCAACCCGTGCCTTCGTGATCTACCGTGAACGTGCCGCCGCTCGTGCGGTCGCCGTTCGGATCAATCAACCAAAGTTGGTACGCGCGATTCGCGTCGAGTGTCGGCAAATCGTACACAACCAACGCGAACGAATTGAGTTCGGTCGCGGCATACAATCGCCCGACCGCTTTCGGCGCGGCATCCGTCGCGATCATTCGGCGCGGTTGCCCATCGGTGTACGCGACGATGTTGAGAAACTCGCGCTGATGTTCGATTTCGCGCGTAACCTCGCGGCTTAACCCGGCTTGTTGATTGACCTGGTTTTGCAACGCGAAATTCCAAATCGCCAACGCGACGACCAACACCAGCGTCGCCGCGGCAAACGCGGGCGCGCGGAAAAGATTCGCGATTAGCGATTGGAGATCGAACGTTGGGCGCGGTGCGCGCGCGATTTGTTTTGGCATCGTCGCGGACAGCACGCGATATTTGAGCTCGGGACTCGGCTCGACCGGCGGCGCGGCGAACGCGAGCAAATCGGCAATCGGGCGGTACTCAGCGACGCGTTGCGCGCAATCGGCACAGCGCGGCAAATGTTGTTCGATTTGCGCGCGTTCCGCATCGGTCATCGCATCCAATACAAAAGTTGGAATGAGTTCTTGAATTTCTTGACAGGTTGACATTGCAGTTCCTTCAATCAATCTTACGCAAAAAATAAAAAATTAGATTTCTTTAATGCGCGTCTTCGAGTAATAATTTTAGTTTTTGCATTCCCAAGCGCATCCGCGTTTTGATCGTGCCGAGCGGCTCGCGCAATTGGTCCGCGATTTCTTGTTGGGTCAAGCCATCGAAATACGCCATTTCAATCGCGCGGCGTTGATCGTGCGGAATCGCGCCGAGCGCGGTGGTGATGCGGCGGCGTTCAAGCGATTGAATCGCGAGGTCGAGCGGCGCGGGCGCGCTGTCGGGAATTTCGAGCGCGGCGGTTTCGTCTTCGGACGCGATGGGGCGGACGCGGCGGCGGCGCAATTCGTCAATCGCGTGATGATGCGCGATGCCGGTGAGCCACGATGAAAACTTACCGCGCTCCGGCGAATAATCGCGCGCGCGCCGCCACACTTTGACGAACACTTCTTGCACCGCGTCTTCGGCGATATTGCGGTCGTTGAGAATTTTGTACGCGAGCGAAAACACGAGCCGCGCGTACCGATCATACAACGCCGCCATTACCCACGATTCGCCGCGCGTCAGCGCGTCAACGAGTTGTTCGTCAGAAAAAGTTGCAGACATTTTAGAGAGAAGAGATTGAGCGATTGAGAAATTGAAAGATTGGAAGTTAGATGTGGGAAGTTGGATTAACGCCGTTTGAGTTTGCGGTACGCGGCGTCGTGTTTGTCAATGTCTTCGATCACGATTTGTTGCTGAGTGCGATCAATCGAATAAAGAATACGATATTGCCCGCTATGCAAACTATGTTCCATGTGTCCGTGCATTTTTTCGTGATCGAGCTGATCGGCATTCTCGACAAGCCATTGAATTTTTTCTTTGATGTCTCGCGCGACGCCAGGATTCTTGCGCGCAATTTTGACGATCTGGCGATGCGCGAGTTGTTGAAAGTCGAGGCGAAACACTACGCGACTCCCAATTTTCGCAGTTCTTCCCACACCGCTTGAGCCGGTACCGTAGGTTCTTTTTTGCGCTCGCGTAATTCGCGCGATTTTTTTGGCGTCGGTTCATAATCGCTGTAACGCACGCGAAATCCTTGCGGATCAATGTAGACCGCTTTGATCTCGCTTGGCAATTTATCCAGTTGCGTTTTAAGATACGCCGCGTACTCCGTTTCGTTTGGAAAAATCAAATAGCCGCGCGTATCCACGCGCACCGAATTGATTTCTTCGCGCAAGACCTGCCGCATCGCATTTTGCACGATGCTTTCAATTTCCGTGCGCGTCCACTCGCGCGCCAATCGTTTCGCTTTGAGATTCACTGCCATCGTTTCACCTCTTTGCTCACGCATCACACCTCACGCCTCACTCAACACCATCGCGGCTTCCCACGCTTTATACGAACTCCGCACAAGCGGACCGGACGCGACGTACTGAAAACCGAGTTGCAAGCCGATTTCTTTGTAGCGCGCGAATTGTTCCGGCGTGACGTACTCGACGAGCGGAAAATGGCGTTTGATCTGCGTCGGTTGCAAGTACTGACCAATCGCGAGCAAATCCACCTGCGCCGCGCGCAAATCGCGCATCGTTTCGATCACCTCGTCCGGCGTTTCGCCAAAACCAACCAGGATGGACGATTTTGTTTTGCGCGTCGGATCAATTTCTTTGACCATTCGCAAAACGTTCAACGATTGATCGTATCCCGCGCGGCGATCGCGCACGGTGTGTGTAAGTCGGCGCACAGTTTCGACGTTTTGCCCGAACACATCCGGCTTTGCCAGCGCGACGCGCGCGATCTGATCGCGGTTGCCGCGAAAATCCGGCGTGAGCACTTCGACCTTTGTACGCGGCGATTTTGTTTTGATTTGCCGCACCGTCTCGGCAAAAATTTCCGCACCGCCATCCGGCAAATCATCGCGATCCACCGACGTGATGACGACGTAATTCAATTGCAATTCCGCGATGGCGTCCGCGACGCGCGTCGGTTCTTGTGCGTCCACGATGCCGCGCGGGTTGCCGGTTTTCACCGCGCAAAAGCGGCACGCGCGCGTGCAGGTGTCGCCGAGAATCATCACAGTCGCGGTGCCTGCGCCCCAACATTCACCGATGTTCGGACACATCGCTTCTTCGCAAACCGTGTGCAGTTTCAAACCGCGCACGAGTCCTTTAAGGTGCGTATAATTTTCGCCGAACGGCGCGCGCACGCGAATCCATTGTGGATGGCGCGGACGCGTTGGCGTGATCGTTGTAGTTAGTTCACTCATTTGCTATTTTTCAACTGAAGACAAAAAGGTGAGGAATGATTTTTTGAATTGATTTCATCCTTCATCCTTTATCGCGGTGGAATCGTAACGACCAATGTGTAATCCGCCGCAATCCCGGCATACGGTTTGAGATCAATAAAATAGTCCTGGGTCAGCGGCAACGTGCCACTCCAGGTCGGCGTCGTCGCGTGATCGGAAATCAACACATTGCCGTCCGCGCCAAAAATCACAACGATCACTTTATCCGGCGGATTCGATGTAACTGCGACCGACATTGTTTGCCCAGCGAGCGCGCGCAGAACCAGACGTTCAATTTCTCCGGCGGCGATGCTCCCACGCACCGTCGCGCTCATCGCGCCCGGCGCAAAGGTGATGCGGCTTGCTTGCGGCGGCGCGATTGGTGAAAGCGTGATCTGCAAAGTGAATGGCGTCGCCGCGCCATTTTCCGCGCTGATCGCGAGAAAATAATCCTGGGTCGCCGGTAGAATGCCACTCCAATTCGCGGATCCCACGCCGGCTGATTTGAGAACCTGTCCATCTTCGCCGCTAATCGCGAGGAGCAATTTAGTTTGCGGCGCAGTCGCGTTCACCGTCAACGTTTGCCCCGCGAGCACGCGAAACACAAAACGCGCGATGTCGCTGGTCGCCAGATTTTCTTGAAGCGTCGCGCTCGTTCTGCCGGGCGTGAACGTGATTCGCTTGGCTTGCGCGCCGGGCGTGGCGAGTGGCGGAATCGAAACTTGCAAAGTATAATTCGCCGGCGGCGCGCGCGCGGAAATAACCGTGATGAAATAATCCTGGGTCAATGCAAGTTGAAAAGTACCGGTTGTGAATTTCGCGCCGCCCGATACCAGGACGTTGCCATCCGCGCCGGAAATCTGGATCGTTAGATTTTCTGCCGATGGCGCGAAATTGATCGTCATCATTTGCCCGGCGAGCGCGCGCAAAACGTAGCGATCCATTCCATTCGCGGCGAGCGCGCCTTGCATCGTCGCGCTCGTCGCGCCGGGTGCGAACGTGATGCGCTTGATCTCTGCTGGCGTTTGCGTTGGCACTGGTTGCGCCGCGCGTGTTGATGTCGCGATCACCGGCGCGAGTGTCGGCGTGTTCGCGATGGGCGCGGGCGACGCGGTCGCGATTGGCGGCGGTTGAGTTGGCGCGAGCGTCGGAATGATGATCGGCGCGCGCGTCGCGACCGGTTGCGCGAACGGATTGCACGCGACCGCGATCAAAGCGATCAGGACAATGTGTAATTTCACAACAACCCCAAAGAAAATGAACCTTGCGAAGCATTGCGTCCTCGCAAGGTCCAACATCGTCAGCGGGTGTACTTGCTCAAGATTTGCGGCAAGCCGTAACCTGGTTTCGCGTTGCGTTCGTTCATCGCGGCATAGCCCTGATCGTACGTCGGGCGATCTTCCTTGAAGAACAAACCCAGGTGCAGTGTTTGCTCATCCATCGCGAATTGCATCGCGCGCGCTTTGTCGAGCGGGTCGTGATCGGTCGGCAAGGGCTTGGCGATATTTTTGAAATGATCGTACGTATCGTAAAACGTAACGCACGGCGACAACACTTGCAAAAACGAAAAACCTTTGTGTTGAATTGCTTGCTTGATCAGTTCGATCAAATCTTTTGGCTTGCTCGAAAAGCCGCGCGCGACCCAGGTCGCGCCGGCGGAGAGCGCGAGCGCCAACGGATTGATCGGTTGCTCGACCGTGCCGAACGGCGACGCTTTTTTCTCGATGCCGCGCGGCGAGGTCGGCGAGGGTTGTCCTTTCGTCAAGCCGTAAATTTCATTGTCCATAATGATGTACGTGATGTCCACGTTGCGGCGAATCGCGTGCGGAACGTGGCCCATTCCGATACTGAACGCATCGCCGTCGCCGCCAACAGTAACGACGTGCAAATCGGGGCGCGACATTTTCACGCCGGTCGCGAGCGGAAGCGCACGTCCGTGCGTGCCGTGAAATCCGTACGCGTTGACGAACGCCGGAAAGCGCGATGAACAACCGATGCCGGAAACGATCACGAGTTGTTCCGGCGGAATGTGCAAATCGGACACGGCTTTGTAAAACGACGAGAGCACACCAAAGTCGCCGCATCCCGGACACCAAATCGGATGCACTTTGCTTTTGTAATCGTTCGCGACCAGGTTGCTAGGTTCGTATGTGAATTGGGGCAGATCAATTGTTTGAATCATTTTTTATTTTCTCCGAATTGTCATTTCGAGCGGAGCGAGAAATCTCTGGATTCGACGCTTTAGCGGGTTGTTGCTCAACAGTCAACCGCGTAAACGCTCGATTCCAAAATTTTATTTGCGCGATTTCTTCTTCGCCGCGACTTTTTTCTTCGCAACCGGTTTTTTCGCGACCGCTTTTTTCTTCGGCGCGATTTTTTTCGATGGCGCGAGCGTGCCGTACACGCGTTTGATCTCGGCGTAAATATCGCGCGCGGCGAACGGCGTGCCGCCGTAATTGCGAAGCGAGATCACCGAGCGCCAGTACTCGGCTTGAATCATTCGCGCGAATTGCCCGGTATAGTTCATTTCCGGCACGATGATCGCGTCGCGCGATTCGATAAAGTCCGCGATCTCTTTGCGCGGCAAGGGGAAGATCATTTTGGTGTACATCACCGCGACGTTCATTCCTTCGGCTTGCGCGCGTTCGACCGCTTCGCGCACCGGACCGATCGTCGAACCCCAACCCAGGATCGCGACGCGCGCGTTTTTGTCGCCAAAGTATTCCAACATTCCCATCGGCGCGGCGTCGAGCGCGGCGGAACGAATTTTGATCGCGCGCTTGTCCATATTCGCGGCGTGTTGTCCGGCGGTGTACGATGGATGACCTTCTTCCGAATGTTCCAATCCTTCCGCGACGTACTGCCCGCCTTTCATTCCTGGGATGGACATTGGCGAAATGCCGCTCGGCGTGAGCGCGTAGCGTTTGAAACTTTCCGGATTTTTTTGATCCCAGAACAAACGCGGAACCAATTGCGCGCGCGATTGATCGAACACCGGGATCGTTTGCACGCGCACGGACATATCTTGATCGCTGAGGAAAATCACGGGGGCTTGATATTTTTCCGCGAGGTTGAATGCGTTGATGATCTGATAAAAATTATCTTCGACCGACACCGGCGCGACGACGATGCGCGGCGCGTCATCGTGCGCGCCGAAAACGGAAATTCGCAGATCGCCTTGCGAAACTTTGGTCGGCATCCCGGTCGAAGGACCGGCGCGTTGCACATCCACGATCACGACCGGCAATTCCGCCATCGTCGCGTGTCCGATCAACTCGACCATCAACGAAAGTCCGGGTCCCGAAGTCGCGGTCATCGAACGCATCCCGGTGTACGATCCGCCCAACGCCATCGCGATCGCGGCGATTTCATCTTCGGCTTGGATCACCGTGCCGCCAATGCGCGGAAATTCGCCCGCGAGAAATTCCATAATGTCGGTCGCGGGTGTGATCGGATACCCGGCGTAAAAGCGACAGCCCGCGGCAATCGCGCCCATCGCCAACGCTTGATTGCCGCTGATGACGAGACGTTCGTCTTTCTCCGCGCCCGGTCGCGGCGTGAGATGATATGGCGCGGTCGCGGTAACATTTTGCTCGATGTAATCGAACCCGGTTTTGAGCGCGAGCAAATTTTGTTCGAGCATTTCTTTTTTGCGCCCAAGTTGTTTTTCGACGACGAGCGTCGCGGTCTCGAACGGCAAGCCGAACAATTTCACCATCGCGCCAATCGTGATGATGTTGCGCCCGCGTTGAAAATTGATTTGTTTCGCGAGATCATTCAACGGCAAAGGATATTGTGTTACGCCGTTCGCTTCCGGCGGTTTGCTATCGTTTGAATTGTAAATCAAAATTCCGCCCTTGCGGATCAATGCGGAATACCGATCAATGGATTCTTGATCGAACGCGATCAACATATCCAACTCATCGCCCTGCGACCAAACCATTTCCGGCGCGATGCGCGCTTGAAACATCACATGCCCGCCTTTGATTTCCGCCGGGATTGTGCGCGTGGTGTACACTTCCAGCCCGGCGTACGCGGCAATGCGCGCGAACACTTCGCCGGTTGTAACGATACCGCCCGCCGCCGAATCGCCGCCGACGCGTACGGTAAAATCAGTGTTTGACATCCAACTCCTCCGAATTATTTATCTTTTCAAAATTAAGGACTAGCAAAACGCGGGGCGATGCGCCCCGCGCGTGTCATCGCTATTCTATTCACTCCGCGCAATCTGTCAATTGCGGTGTGGCGCGGACTTGTACTCCGCAAATTCACGGGCTGGAAAACCTGTGCCACATCAATTCCGACTCGCGCAACTGCCGCAACTGCCGCCGCCGCACGAGCCGCATCCGCCGCCGCCGCTGACCGCGCTGGTCGCGCCGCTCTCATCGCGACCGAACGCGGCGACGCGCGAAATTTGGCGCGCGGTGTGATCGTGGTGGCACTGTGGACATTCCGCCGGGTCGTCAATCAAACTCATCGCGCGGCGAATTTCAAATTTGGTTTTGCAGTCTGAGCAAACGTATTCGTAGAGAGGCATAGATTTCTCCCGGTAAAACGTATTTCGTAAAACGTAAAGGATAATTTTCGTTTTACGCTTTTCGTTTTACGAATCAAGTTTTATTGAACAACATCGCGCGGCGCACTTCGTAGATCGCGCGCGTAATATCAATCCCGCGCGGGCACGCTTCGACGCAGTTGAAGATACTGCGACAGGTGAACACGCCGCCGCTGTCCGCGAGAATCGCAAGCCGCTCTTCGCCGCCCTGGTCGCGCGAATCGAAAATGAAACGATGCGCTTGCACGATTGCCGCAGGTCCGAGATATTCTTTATCTGCCCAAAATGTGGGGCAGGAGGTTGTGCACGCCGCGCACAAAATGCACGGCGTCGTGAAATCGAATCGCGCGTGTTGCTCCGCGGATTGATGGCGTTCTTTTTCCGGTTCGCGCTCGTGATTGATCAGGTACGGTTTGATCGCGCGATATTTTGCAAAGAATCCGCCAATGTCCACGATTAAATCTTTCAGCACCGGAAAGCCGCGCAGTGGCTCGACCGTGATGACCTGGCTCTCTTTCAACGCTTGCTTCATCAAAAATTTGCATGCGAGCCGGTTGCGTCCGTTGATGACGACCGCATCGGATCCGCAAATGCCGTGCGCGCACGAACGGCGGTACGCGAGCGTCGGATCGAGATTCCACTTGATAAAGTTGAGCGCGTCGAGCACGCGATCGGTCGGCTCGATCTCGACGGTATGCTCGCTCCAATATGGTTTCGCGTTTTGTTCCGAGTTGAAGCGTTTGAGTTTGAATTGAACTTGCATTGTGTCCTCTGCGTGGAGAAATTGGAGATTGGAGATTAGAGGTTGGAAGTTAGAAGTTGGAGGTTGGAACATCGCGTCAAACTTCCAATTTCCAATTTCCAACTTCCAAACCTCACCAATGTCCGGTTTTCCAGTACAGTTTCATTCCGATCCAAAT
>Ga0233425_10008203_pt1 | contig 14062 bp, 16 predicted proteins | sample Watercolumn_Towu_2_FD_181712 | JGI IMG/M metagenome (GOLD analysis project Ga0233425, IMG submission 181712) | Freshwater microbial communities from Lake Towuti, South Sulawesi, Indonesia - Watercolumn_Towuti2014_140_MG | ecosystem: Environmental > Aquatic > Freshwater > Lake | place...
GAGATCTCCACATACTTGCCCATCCCGGGCATCCACACCTCAAGGTCGTAGGCCTCGGCGGCCGAGAAGCTCATCTCGCCCGCGCACAGGCGCATCCGGCGGAAGGGCAGGTTCAGCGCCTTCAGCACCGCCTCCGCGTCGTCCACGAGCTTCATGAGTTCCGCGTGTTCCTCCTCGGGCTTGCAGAACTTCATCAGCTCGACCTTATGGAACTGATGCAAGCGGATCATGCCTCGGGTTTCCTTGCCCGCCGAGCCGGCCTCGCTGCGGAAGCACGGCGTGTAGGCCGTATAGCACAGCGGCAGCCGATCGCCGTCGAGGATCTCCCCCAGGTGCAGGCTGGTTAGCGGCACCTCGGCGGTCGGGATCAGGTAGGGCCCCTCCCGGAGGCGGTAGAGGTCCTCCTCGAACTTCGGCAGCTGCCCCGAGCCCACCAGGCACCTGTCCAGCGCCATGAAGGGCGGGTTGATCTCCGTGTACCCATGCCGGCGGGTGTGCAGGTCGAGCATGAACCCGATCAGCGCCCGCTCCATCAGGGCCCCGAGGCCCCGGGTCAGCACGAACTGCGAGCCGCTCATCCGGACCGCGGCTTCGAAGTCGATGATCCCCAGGTTCGCGCCCAATTCCCAGTGGGGCTTCGGCTCGAAGAGGAACCGGCCCGGTTCACGCCAGGCCAGCATCTCGACGTTCTCGGCCTCGGTGAGGCCCGGCGGCGTGTCGTCGGCCGGGAGGTTGGGCACGTACAGGAGGCCCTGCTCGAAGGCGCGCTCGGTGTCGGCCAGCTTCGCGTCCAGGTCGGCGATCTCCGCGTCCAGAGCGTCCTGCTCGTGCTGGAACTGACCCCGAGCCTGCTCCGGGGTGAGGTCGCGGCCCTCCTGTTTGGCCTGCGCGATGGCGGCGCCGATCTGCTTGCTGATCTCCTTCTTGCGCGCGCGGAGTTGCTCGACCTGATAGAGGCAGTCGCGGCGCGTCTCCTCGAGCGCGACGAGGGCCTCCACATCCACCTCGACGCCCTTGGCCTCGACGCCTCGCTTCACCTGGGCCGGATCGGTGCGGAAGAGCTTCGGATCGATCATGGTGTCTCACCTCAACAGGCGGCGGAGGGCCGCCCGGGAATGGTCGACTCGGGACGCGGCACGCTGGGGGGAGCCCGGACCGGCGGTCCGGGCTACAGAGAGGCGGAGGCGCGTCGCGCCCCCGGGGGAAGTCCGCAGCCGGGATGTCGGGCCCCGTGACGGGGCTGGTGAGCCGTCCGCATGGCAATCCCGCCGCGCGCGGCCGTGTCCGCCCGCCGCGCTGGGCCTATGATCGTATACGCCGGCCGAGTTGTCAAGGTGACGCGCTACGGGGTGGCGCGGGGCTTTCGGTACTCGCGCATCGCCTCGACGACCGCGACGATGTTGTCGGTCTGGAGCAGGTCCGCGCCGCGCGCGGCGAGTCTGCGGTAGGGTTTGACGTGGGGCTCGAAGGCCATTCGGAACACGCCCGCCAGTTCCGGCCCGAGGCGCTCGGACCAGCGCTGGTCCTCCCCGTCGGCGACGAGCGCCACGGCGTCGGTCTTGCCCAGCGTGTTCATCCAGACCAGCACCCCGGCCTCCGTCAGCCGCTCGACGATCGGCGTGGTGAAGGTCGCCTCGTCGAGGTGCACGAGCGGCGGCTGGAGCGCTGCCAGCATCGTGTCGAGAGCCGGCTCATCGTCGGGCCGCGCCATCAGCACCGCCGTCGGCGCAACCGCCCACACCGCCTGCCCCTCCTCCACGCTGTTCACCTTGAAGACCGTCTGACCCAGCATGTCCCGCTCGGCGACCACTTGCGCAACCTCGGGCGCCTCCTCCGCCTTCAGGTCGAGCATCACGAACACCCGGCCCCGAACGCGATCGAGGGCCTCCTCCAGCGTGGGGACCTTCAGCCCCTCGAACCGCTCGGAGTCCGGGGGCACCGGGAACTGGGCCTTCCGGACGAACCCGGGGGGCGTCCACCGGATCTCCAGGGCGCGGAGGGCGTCGAGGCTCAGGGCCGCGACCTCCCCCGTCCCGTTCGTCGTGCGGTCGACCGTCTCATCGTGCATCAGGACGTAGTGGCCGTCGGCCGTGCGGCGCACGTCCAGCTCGACGCCGTCGACCCCGACCTCGACCCCTACCTCGATCGCCGCCAGGGTGTTCTCGGGCGCGAAGAAGCCGCCCCCCCGGTGGGCCACCACCATCACATGCCGCTGGTCGGGCGCCAGGACCGTGCGGTCCAACAGCGCCGACTGCGGCGCAACTTCCGCCCTCGCAGTCAGCGCCGAGGCGACCCAGACCAGGCAGGCCGCGAGGGTCAGCGGGCGAGGTCTCATGGGGCGGGCTCCGGGACGAGTTCGCGATCCGTCTGGCCGACGGTTCGCCGTGGACCGCGCCGGAGCCTGCGCAGGGGGCGACGGTCACGAGAGGGGACGCGAGGAAGTGGGGGAAGAACGGCGGAAGCACGGCGAGGCACCAGACCCGTGAAGGATGGCGCGTGATGTCCGAGATCGTGAGGACCGTCCGGCTCGACGAGAGAGAGGCCTTCGAGCGCTTCCTTGAGCGAGCCTATGGCGCGAGCTGGGGAGCCTTCTCGCGTTGGGGACCCGACCTGCTGCGCGATGACGAGGACGCGCTGCAGACGCATCTCGTCCTGGAGACGGGCGGGAGGATCGCCTCCCACGTGGGTGGGTACCCGCTGCCGATGGTGATGGGCCCGGCACGGGTGAGCGCGATCGGTGTCGGCGGCGTCGGCACCGACCCCGCGCTGCGCGGGAAGGGGCACATGTCGCGCCTGCTGGAGGAGTCCCTGGCGCGCTGGCGTGAGCGCGGCCGGACGCTCGCCGGGCTCTGGGGCGATCGGCAGCGGTACGGCGCCTTCGGTTGGGAGGCCTGCGGGCTGCGGTACACGGTGAACCTCAGCCGGCGCTCGCTGGAGCGGCTGGGCCTCGTGGCGGCCGAGATCGAAGAGGTCGACCCCCGCGACCCGCACGTCGTCTTCCGCCTCACCGAGTGGCACGGGGCCTTGCCGCACCGCATCGAGCGGCGTCACTTCGCGCTGCAGCTCCGGCGGGAGGGTGTGCGCGTGTTCCTCGGCCCGGATGGGTACCTACTCGCGCGCGGCGATTACGGCGACCTGCGGGTCTCGGAGGTCGCATCGCCCGGCGGGCGCGAGCCGGAGCTCATCCTCGGCGGCATGGACCGGACCTTCGCGGGCGGGGCGAATGTCGAGTTCGGCCCGGGCGACCGCCGGCGGCTGGCGCGGGTCACCGACGCCATGAGCGGCTGGCAGGTGGGCATCCAGGGCATGTGGCGCATCGTCGACTGGCCCCGACTGCTGGGCGAGCTACAGCCGCTTCTGGCGCAGCATGCGCGGGGTCTGCCGCCCTTCGCGGCTTGCGTCGGTTGCCGCTGGCGGGGGGAGACGGACTGGGGGACGGTCGAGTGGGACGGGGCCGAGGTTCACGTCGCAGCGCGGCGGTCCGGCGAGGGCGTCGAGGTCGACCTGCCGACACTGACCGGGCTGCTCCTGGGCAGTCCGCACCCGATGCCTGAGGCGCTCGGGCTGTTTGCGCGCCTGCTGCCGATTCCGGTGCATGTGCCGGGCCTGGACCGCGTGTAGGCGGCAGGTGCGGGCCCGCCGGGGGCGAATCCAGCGTTGGCGTAGTCGGCAGACGGGCTGGTCCGGCGCCCCGTGCGCCGGAGGGGGACCACCACCATGAGCTACTACAGCGGGGAACCGATCCCGCACGGGCCGGTCGAACTGAGCAGCCCGGCCCGCGCGGACTACACGGCGGCGCGGGAGAGCGCCGATGTGGAGCTGTCGGACTGGTACGAGCGCGCCGCAGCCGACGAGACGCTGCTCTACTTCGCGGTCACCCTGGTCGCGGATGGCACGTCGATCGGCGAGGTGATGCTCCACGACATCGACCGCGAGTCGGCTGAGGCGCACCTGCACGTGCACATCTTCCGGGCCGAGAGCCGCGACCTGGGCCACGGCGAGCACGCCCTGCGGGCGGCCATCGAGTACGCCTTCCGGCAGCAGAAGCTGAGGGAGCTCTCCCTGAGCGTGAACGACGCTAACTTCGCCGCCCGTCGCTGCTATGCCAAGTGCGGGTTCCAGGTCGTTGATCGCCTGGAGGAGGATGAGTCGCAGCTCGTGATGCGCCTCACCCGGGACGAGTGGAAGCGCATGGAGGAGGAGGGCTGGGAAGCCTGAAGCCCCTCAGACGGCCTCCATTCAGTGACCCACGGAGGGCATCGACGATGCGGCGGCTCGCCTGGATGGCGATCCTGGCGGCGGGGGCGGCCCGTGCGGACTACAAGGCCGACCTGATCGCCCGGTACCCCTTCTACGCGACCGCTACCGGAGCGTTCGCGCCCGTGTACCCGGCGCTGGCGCAGCAGATCGTCGAGGACTACGGCGTCACTGAGGGCGTCTGCGTCGATGTGGGCGGCGGGTGCGGGTCGCTCGCGATCGCGCTGGCGAGGATCACGGATCTGAGGATCTACGTATTGGACATCGACCCCGCGGCCGTCCGGTTGTGCGGGATCTTGGTGGACGAGGCCGAGCTCACAGGGCGCGTCATCCCGGTTGAGGGCGATGCGCAGGACCTGCCCTTCCGCGACGGCTTCGCGGACCTGATCGTCAGCCGCGGATCGATCTTCTTCTGGCCGGACCAGCTGGCCGGCTTGCGCGAGGCACAGCGCGTCCTGAAGCCCGGCGGCATCGCGTTCATCGGCGGCGGCTTCTCGCGGCTGCTGGACCCGGCGATCAAGCGCAAGCTGATCGAGGACCGGGGCGGACCGAACCAGGGCGGGGGCTCGGACCGCAAGCCCATCCACACGGGGCTCGTGGACATCGCGCGGAAGGCGGGCGTTCGCCCCATCCGGCTGCTCCACGACCCGGACGACCGGCCCGAGTTCGGGTGGTGGATCGAGCTGCGCAGACGCCGGACTGACTGACGTCCCGGAGAACCTATGTCCCGCGGTCTGCCGGGTGTGCTGCTGGGCCTCTCCCTCGCCGCGTCGGCACCGGCCGAGCCCTTCGTCATCGGCAAGGTGAAGTACGGGGGCGGCGGCGACTGGTACGCGAACCCCTCGTCGCTGCGGAACCTGCTGGCCGAGGTGAACGCCCGGACGACCATTGGGGCCGCGCCGCAGGAGCGGGTCGTCACGCTAATGGACGACGACCTCGCCGACTACCCGTTCCTCTTCATCACCGGGCACGGCAACCTGCGCTTCACCGATGAGGAGGCGCGCCGGCTGCGGGAGTACCTGCTGACGGGGGGGTTCCTGCATGTGGACGACAACTACGGCATTGACCCGGCCTTCCGCCGGGAGGTAAGGCGCGTCTTCCCCAACCGCCCCCTCGAGGAGCTGCCCTTCAGCCACCCCCTCTACCGGTGCTTCTATGAGTTCCCCCGCGGCCTGCCCAAGATCCACGAACACGCGGGCGGCCCGCCGCACGGCTACGGCATCCGCGACGACGCCGGCCGCGTGGTTCTCTTCTACAGCTTCAACACCGACCTGTCCGACGGTTGGGAAAGCCCCGAAGTGCACAACGACCCACCTGAGGTCCGCGAGGCGGCCCTCAAGATGGGCCTGAACATCGTGGTCTACGCGCTGACCCACTGAGCGGCCGGCGGCTACTCCGTCTCGATGAGCAGCACCTGACCCGGTCGGATCAGCGACCCGTCGAGGCGGTTCAGCGTACGGATGTCGCCGATGACGGCGCGGATGTCCTGGTCCGCCGGGCCGTATTCCCTCGCCAGCGTCCAGAGGGTATCGCCGGACTGCACGACCACCCGTGCCGGTGGCGGGCTGGCGGACGGGCCGCCGAGGCTCAAGGCGAACAACGGTGAGACGAGCAGGGCCAGCCCTATCAGGGCCAGGAGGATGACCCGCTTCCGTCGCTGTTGAAGACTGTCTCGCGTCCTCCGTGCCATCTCGCTACGCCTCCACGACGCCGGGGTACTGCGATGCAAGGGTGGCGCATGCCGGCGATGTTGGTATAACAATACCCAATTAGCATATTCCATACAGTAGACCCCCGCGGGAGGGCGCTTTGTTCCCAGCGTCAAGGCGTACCGAATGCGAGGTCCGTCACATCCTGAACCCTGCTCCTCGACCGAGCGTCGGTTGATACCAGACTCGCCTATCCGCGAAGGAGGCTTTCCCGTGAAGACCACTCGCAGCGCAATGTTCAGTCTGGCGGTGATCGGCCTGGCGGCCGTGGCGCAGTTCGCGGCGGCACAACCCGGCCCCGGCGGCGGACGAGGGTTCGGCCGCGGCCGTCCGTTTGAGGTCGGCAAGGTGTCGGCGATCTCGGAAGACGGCAAGACCCTCACGATCAACTCGGAGCTGGCTCAGAACGCCGCCGTGGAGGTGGCGATCGGCGAGGGGGCGGCGTACTACACAGCGTGGGACGTGGAGGCCACCGACATCCAGGTGGGCGACGTGGTTGCGCTGCGCGGCTCGCCGCTGAAGATCCAGGCCGACCAGGTCCAGTTGGGCCTCGACCTCCAGGCGCTCTTCGGCTTCGGGGGACCGGGCGGCGGCCCGCCCGGTGCTCCTCCGCAGGCGGCGGGCGAGCCCCCGGCGCCGCGGCCGATGGTCTTCGGCATGGTGAATGGCACGGTCGTGGCGACCGAGCCCCTGACGGTGGACGTGAACGGGCTGCAAGTGGAAGTGGTGCTGAGCGAGGGAGCGACGCTGACCCGGCTCGCGCCGATGGAGGAGCCGACGGTCGAGGTCGGCGATCGCGTCATCGCGGCCGGACAGCGGGCGCAAGTCCCCGGACCCGGCGGGGGCGCGCTGACCGCGAACGTGATCCTGGTTGACACGACCGCCACCGGGCTGCAGATGCTCCGCGGCTTCGGCGGCGGGCGCGGCGGCCCGGGCGGTGGGCCCGGCGGCCCTCCGCAGTAGCCGAAGGCCGCGGTCATCGAGGGCAGTCCAGACCACTTCGTTCAGGCCGGCCGGACGGGGGCGCGCGCACCGGCAGACGTCGCACCGTGCGGCCGGCCGATTGCCGACGACACCCTCAGAGCCCGAGCTCCTTCAGGCACGCCATGCTCTGCGCGATCGAGACCTTGGGCTCGAGCGCCGACTGGTCCTGCTCGCACACGATCCACTCGGCCCCCGCGGCGAGCGCGGCTTCCGTTGAGCCCGGCAGATCGACCGTCCCCTGACCCAGCTCGATGAACGAGCCCGGCGCGCCGTCCTTGAAGTGATAGTAGCCCGCCCGGTCCGCGTACCGCCCGATGAACTCGGCCGGGTCCTCATTCCCTATGGTGACCCAGTACACGTCCGTGCAGAGCTTCACCCGCGCCGGATCGGTCAGCTCCATCAGCCGGTGGATACCCTTCACGCCGTCGAAAGCCTCGAACTCCCACGCATGGTTGTGGTAGCAGAACACCGCGCCCGCTGCCTCGCACAGCGCCCCCACCGCGTTGAAGGTCTCCGCCGAGGCCTCGTAGGGTGCGATCCCCTCGCCCGGCGCGACCCCCGAGCAGATCAGATGCCGCGACCCGCAAGCCAGCAGGCCCTCGACGTGCCCCTTCACCTTGTCCAGGTCGGTGAACTCCCCATACCCCGAGTGCATCCCCGCGAGCTTCAACCCGACCTCGGCCATCACTGCATTCAGCCTCTCGACCCCGGGGTTGGCGAACATGCCCGTCCCCCCCTCAAACCCCGCATACCCGGCGCCGGCGACCTCCTGCAGCACGCCCTTCAGATCCTGCCCCTGTCGCCCCCCGTACACGATCAACTGCAACCCGAGCTGGTGACCCGACATGACAACCCACCCTTTCTCGCATGGCTTCCGATGGCGTCGGGGTTCGTCGGAGGGGAAGGGGGGACCTCCGACGGGAGGGGCCTCCACGCGGGCGGCGAAGCACTTGACATGCAGCCTCCGCCCGTCGTAGACTCTATCCCATCCCCCTGGAGGGGATAAGCATGTCCCAGGCGCCGCACCATCGCACGTTCGCTGAGGTGAGCCGTAGGCTCGCTCGCATCGAGGGCCACGTGGCCGCGGTCCGACGGATGTGGGAGGAGGGCCGACCGTGTGATGAGGTGCTCTTGCAGCTGGGGGCGGTCCGCGCAGCCATCCAGCGCACGGCGCGGGTGGTCATGCGCGACCATGCGGAATCGTGCATCATGAAGGCGCTGGAACAGGGCCGGGGCGAAGAGGCGGTGGACGACCTGATCGGCGCGCTGGAAAGGCTACTGTAGCCGATGTGGCAGTTCGTTCTGCTCGCCGGTTCGTCTCTGGTCTTGGGGGCTCTCCACGCACTGGAGCCCGGACACGGAAAGACGGTCGTCGGCGCCTACTTGGTCGGCTCGAAGGGTCGCGTCAGCGACGCTGTGCTCCTGGGCCTCGTGGTTACCATCACGCACTCCGGCAGCGTCGTGCTCCTGGGGGTGGCCTCCTCGGTGGCGGCCGCCTACATCGTTCCGGAGACGGTGCAGAAGGTCCTCGAGGTCGTGTCGGGGCTACTCGTGCTGGGCGTCGGCTTGTGGATGCTGCTGCGCCGCAGGCCCGGCGACCACGGTCACAGCCACGGCCACAGTCACTCCCACGAGGGGGCGGACGCGCACTCGCACTCATCCGCCGGCGACGCGGCGCACACCCATCCGACGGACCCACCCGCGTCCGGGGCCCACATCCATGCGGCCTCGATAGCTCCTCCGGAGTCGCGGCCAGGGCTGGGCCAGCTCATCGCTCTCGGCGTCTCGGGGGGAATTGTGCCCTGCCCGGCCGCGCTGGCGGTTCTGCTCGCCGCGGTTTCCTACGGGCAGTTCGTGCGGGGTGTGGTCCTGGTGCTGGTGTTCAGCGTGGGCATGGCGGCCGTCTTGGTCGCCATCGGTATCGCGATGGTGAAGGCGGCGGGCCTGGCGGGTCGCTATCTGACCGAGGGGCGGTGGACGAGGGCCCTTCCGATCGTCAGCGCAGCGTTGATCACCGTCCTGGGCGCAGGCCTCACAGTCAAGGCGGTGCTGCACTTGCTATGAGAAGGAAGACCTCGACCCGCAGACAGGGAGCGACCGGAGTGCGCAAGTCACGTTGGCTGTTGGCCGGGGTATTCATCGCGTTCGCGGTGGCTGTGGCGATCTTCGTCGTCGAGGGGCGACGGTTCAGCCAGGAGGCACAAGCGCCAGGGGCCGGCGACCGGGTCATCATGCCCCCCCGATACGATCCAAGCCCCTACGCGGCGCCACCGGCGCAGGAGAAGCTGGTCCGTTGTGCGACCCACCCGACTGAGATGAGGCCGATGTCCTCCATGGTGCCGGTGGAGCACAAGGGCGCCACGTACTACGTGTGCTGCCAGGACTGTGTACGCCTGTTCAAGCAGAACCCCGAGAAGTACCTCCGCGAACTGAAACGCGCCGAAGCCGCGAGCGGACCCTGAGCCGCTGGCCCACCTGCACGAGTGGCCCAGAGCCCCTAGCGAGCCGCCCATGAAGTGGGTGACCCGGGAGAACGCCAAGGTAGACCGTATCGCCTGTCCGTGGCTGATCCGCCGATTCGTCGACCCCCACGCTGAGTTCCTCTTCGTCCCGGCTGAGCAGGTCAGGGTCATCGCCGAGCGGGAGGGAGCGATGCCGTTCGATACGCCCGACGCCGAGCTGGGGCACGTGGAGGGCCGCTGTTCCTTCGAGAGCATCGTGCTCAAGTACGGTCTGACGGACGACCCGGCGCTCGCCCACATAGCGGCCATCGTCCATGCGGCGGACGTAGAACCCGACGTCGATTCGGTTCCGGAGGGGCGTGGCCTGAAGGCAGTCGCCTTCGGCCTTGCGTATCTGCACGGCGCCGATGACCGCCTCAAGCTGGACCTGCAGATGCCGGTCTATGATGCCCTCTATGCGTGGTGTCAGCGCATGGTGGCTGAGTCCCGGACCTCGTAAGTCAGGTCTCGGCTGTGGTGTGATCGTGCATTGAGACGCGACGATGGCGAGAGCTCAAGCCCTCGCCATCGTTCACAGCATCCTGGGTTACGTAGCGGCGGGTCGCCGACCCCGGGGTTCGCGAACATCCCCGTCCCGCCCCCAAAGCCCGCATACCCGGCGTCGGCGACCTCCTGCAGCACGCCCTTCCGGTCCTGCCCCTGCCGCCCTCCGTCCGCAGTGAGCCGCAACCCGAGGCTGTGACCGGACAGGACAACCCACCCTTTCCCGGGGGGCATGGCCTTGTGGCACGCGCGGCTCGCGCGTGAGTGCTGTGGACGCCGTCCTCCTCCTCCCGCATCCCACGCGCGAGCCACCCATGCCACCCGCCGTCGCCTTGCCGGCTCACCAACCGTGCGCCGCGTCCTGCACCCTCATCACCGTCTTGTACCGCAGGTCCTCCAGACGCATGGCAGGCAGGTCCGACCCAGCTTGCGCCAGATCGTATGGGCCGAACGATCCAGAGCCTGCCGTCCTTGGGTCCCCTGAGGACTGGGTGGTACCCCCCGAAGTGCCGGGGGACTCCGGGAGATCGACGGTCACCGCCTTCGCGCCCTCAGGAGCAGAGAACAAGTACGGAGCGCTGCCCTTCGCGCACATGATCTGCACGTCTCTGATGGCCAAGGCCGAACGAGAGTCCGGCTTGACGTCCACCAACGAGCCCACCAGCGGGAGCTTGCGTCCCTGCTCATCGAAGCAGCTCAGTTGGGCCTCCGCGTACCAAGGGACCTGAACGGCGATCAGAGTGCTCTGTTGCTCTCTCACGTAGTCCTGAGCGGCTTGGGGATCGAGTGAGAGCCCCTCGGGAGTGAGAGCCGGTTCCATTGTCTGGATCTTGTAGTCTGCCGGAACGGCAAACACCCGTATGGAGGCTGGACCCCCACACCCATGCAGGAGCGCTGCCCCGACCACGACCAGCCCGCTCGCCAGATCAGCCGTCACCCGCGCCGATCTGATTCCCATGTTGTCTCGGTCTCCTCTCGAGGGAAAGAATGGCGGTGGAACGAGTTCTGCCTCTCGAAGGTACCCTACTGCTTGGGGAGGCGCACCTCGGCCCTCGCGCACCCCCGGCTCCCGTTACTTGTGCCCTCCGCCGTTGGCCCATCTGAACAGCGCCATCACCCCACTGACGAGCACGACAGCGGCAAGGGCGACACCGAACGCAATGGCCTCGCGGCGGAGGCGGCCCCAATCGAACACAGGCACAACCTCATCCACGGGGACCTTCTCGAAGTACCCCGGCAGTCCGAGGAACAGCGTTCCAGCTACGTAGACGCTGCTCATCAGGAAGCCCACTATCACGGCCATGAAGAGGGTCTCATAGCCCCAGATCCTCCCAGCGGCAAGCCCGCCAGGCAGAGAGATCGCGGCGATGAGCGCGACGCGCTCTACCTGGAGTCGCGACCTCGACGGCTGGCTGTCAGGCGTCGGGGTGGTCGACGTCTCCGGAACGGCCTGCTCCTGGAGAGGTGTCTCGCCGGCTAGCGCGTCCGCTGGGGGCTCAGCAGCCGGAGTGGGCGAGGAGGCGGGGTCCTCGGCCTTTGCTGGGGTCTGGTGGACCAGCGAGTGGCCGCAGCTCATGCAGGTGGCGTCTGTCGGTTAGACCTTGTCGCCGCACTGGGGGCAGTCCATTGTCACTCCCCGGTTTCGCCGAAGTCGCACTCACTGCAGAGATGTCCCTCCCCGAAGGCCTGTGAATGGCTGGGTCTGCCCGGCCCCCTGGATCCATGGTCAACCAGTAGGCGCCACGGGGGGCAGCTTGGCGATCTCGGCGGTGACCTTTTCGTCCAAGGCCTTGTTGTACGTTGGGTTAGCTGGGTCGGGGCCAAATATGCGCCGGGAGTACTCCGCCTCGAACTGCTTCGGGGTCAGGCCGTAGGGGTCAAGCACCTTCCTGGCCTCGGGAGTGTCCGGCACCTCAAAGGTCGCTTGGTGGAGCATGAGATCCAGCGCCGAGACGCTTCCCTTGTGCCTGGCCCAGACGGCGAAGAGCTGAGCGGCCGTCGCTGCGAACTCATCGTCAGACATTCCTGGGGGCGCGGCGGCCGACGCCGCAGTCTCAGACCTCGTCCACGTCCCCTCGGAGAGCCCGAAGACCCACGTCTGAGGGTTCTCCACCAACACCACCCCCATGAAAGCTGACGTTCCGGGTCTCAGGTTGCCGGCGCTGTCCCAACTGCCCGCAGCAACGCCCCACTTGCCCTTCTCCAGGGGAACGGCTCTCGTCCCACCTGGGGCGAGACTGACCCTGGTCTCCTGGGCCGAGGGGCTCGATAGCGTCACGTCCAGCGGGACGGTAGCCTGGTTGGCGAGGGTGATGTCCACCGTCCCTGGGGAGGCCGGCGAAGTGGCAGGAGAGCCTACGGGGGACCCGGGGCCAACCCCTTGGCCCCCGGGACCGGTGACCGACCCTCCGGAACTGACGGGGGAGGCAGCGGGGCCGGACGCCGTCACCCCCGCACCGGCGTCGGTCGGTGTGGTGGAGGCCGGTCCTGCTTGCTCACGTGCGCCGGAGTCTTCGCGAGGGAGGAACTTCACGAGGCCCAGCACCAACAGCAGCACCGCCACCAACGCCGCCGCCACCAGAACCACGGGTCTGGCGGCGCTCGTGGTCCTGGCGGGCGTCTCGGCCGCCAAGGCGCCCGTCGGTGGTGTGGCGGAAGGGCCAGACGCAGCGGCCGGCACCTCGGCCTTCGGCAGGGCCTGACGGATCAGGGACGCACCGCAGCCCATGCAGGTGGCGTCTGTCGGGTAGACCTTGTCACCGCATTGGGGGCAGTCCAGGGCCGTCCTCCCGTCGAGCCAGCGGTGGTTGTGCCGGGTGCGCGTCTCTCGTGGATGGGCATTGCGGCTTCCTGAACGTTCCGCTGCCGCGGCGGGGGCTCGTACAGGAGGATGGCGAGAGCTCAAGCCCTCGCCATCGTTCAGTGCCGTGGCTGCTATCGCGTGTGCGCCCTACTTCTGCATCGGCATCAGGACGTAGGTGTAGTCCACGCCGCCGGCGGGGCGGAGCATCCCGGGGTTCAGCGGGCCGGAGAGTTCGAGGTGGACCTTCTCCGCCGTGACGACCGCGATGGCATCGAGGAGGTAGCGCGAGTTGAACGCCACCGTCACCGGATCGCCGTCGAGCTCCGCCTCGATCTCCTCCCCCACGACGCCGACATCGGGGCTCTCTGCCGAGACCTTCAGCACGTCGAGGTCGGCTTCCAACGTGATGCGGTACGCGTCCTCGCGCGCTACGATCATCGAGCGCCGCAGGGCCGCCTCCAGGTCACGCGTGTTCACCGTCAGCCGCTTGTCGCAGCTCTCAGGCACGACCTTCTGGTAGTCCGGGAACTGCCCCTCGATCAGCCGTGAGCCCACCGTGACGGTCCCGACGGTGAACTCGATCTGATTGTCGGACACCGAGACCTTCGCCGGGATCTCGCTCTCACTGTGCAGGACGCGCTCGATCTCCGCGAGGGCCCGCGCCGAGACAATCGCATCCCGCCGTTGGGCCTCCGGCAAATCGACCGCCGCCCGTCGCAGAGCGAGGCGATGCGTGTCGGTCGCCACGACCTCCAGCAGGTTCGGCCGAAGCGAGAGCAGCGCGCCCGTGAGCGTGGGGCGCGTCTCGTCGGTGGAGACGGCGATCCGCGTCTGCCGGATCACGTCACGCAGCAGGGCTTGATCCACCTCGAAGGAGCTGGCATCCGCCAGCGGCGGCAGCATCTCGAAGTCCTCGGCCGCCATGCCGCGGATCTGGTAGCGGGAGCGCGCGCAGGTGACGCTCAGCCCGTTGCTCTCGAGCTCCCTGAGTTCGACATCCGCCGTCGGCAGGTTGCTCGTCACCTCTTGGAAGAAGCGCGCAGGCACCGTGATCGCGCCGAGTTCCGTGTTCGTAGCCGGGATCGAAGCCTCGAGGCTGATGAACTCGAGGTCGGTCGCGACCAGCTTGAGGTGGTCGGCCTGTGCCGACAGGTAGATGTTGTTCTGGACCGGCTGGGTGCTGCGTCCGGAGACGCCGCGGGCGACAGTGTGCACGGCCTCGTGTAGGGCATCACGGCCGCAGACTGCGGTAAGCATGCGTGCGAGGCCTCCTTCGAGCGGAGGGATCGGATGGACTGACCTCC
>Ga0233425_10008204_pt1 | contig 14062 bp, 13 predicted proteins | sample Watercolumn_Towu_2_FD_181712 | JGI IMG/M metagenome (GOLD analysis project Ga0233425, IMG submission 181712) | Freshwater microbial communities from Lake Towuti, South Sulawesi, Indonesia - Watercolumn_Towuti2014_140_MG | ecosystem: Environmental > Aquatic > Freshwater > Lake | place...
AAGGTTTAAGGTTTAAGGTTTAAGGTTTAAGGTTTAAAAAAATTATAATACTATGAAAGGAGACCTTGCCTGTCAACGAAATATTGATTATGCTTAACGATTACTATAAAGATATTTTTGTTTTCAACGTTGAACATTGAACGTTGAATCGTTTTTTATGGACGATACCTTTTGGAATGAAGAAATAGAACGGCTCAGCCGATCCGGTCCCGTCCTGACTCAGATCATTCAGGAAATCCACACCGGCCGTTTTCCTTTAAGGGTGAATGGTCTCCAGGGCTCCGGGCCGGCCTATTTTCTCTACCAGACCTGGCTCAGAACCCACAGGTCCATGGCGGTGGTTTGTGTCAATCAGCAAGAGACCCAAACTCTGGTTCAGGACCTAAATTTTTTTGCCCAGCGGGACCTCGAGGAATTTCAATTTTTAAATAATGATCCGATCCTTTATTTTCCGGCCTATGAAAAACCGGATTTCCGGGAATACGTTCCCCAGTCGGATGTGGTCGCTCAGCGTCTGGCCTGCCTCTATGCCCTCCTGACCCGGCCGGGACCGATTCTTTTAGTGACGTCCATCCAGGCCTTGTTGTCGACCGTCATTCCCAGGCAGCACCTCTCCAGGGAAGTGGATTACTTGCTCAAAAGGGAGGAAACTAACCGGGAGGCCCTCCTTCTGCAGCTCTCCCGCTGGGGGTATTTAAGGACCTCTCAAGTAGAAGGCCCGGGAGATCTAAGCGTGCGCGGCGGGATCATGGATCTCTTCCTCCCTCTTTACAGTCGGCCGGTGCGGGTTGAATTTTTCGGGGACCAGGTAGAATCCATTCGGGAGTTTAATCCGGCCACCCAGCGATCAGTCCTGGATTTGGAAGAGCTCATCCTTCTTCCCATGAGTGAGATAATCTGGGAAACACGGAGGATGCACCGGGCCGGGGAACGATTAGCAACGGCGCTACGCCAAGGGGCCATCAAGGAAAACGAAGCCTCTTGGCTGAAACATCGTCTGGAACAAGAGGTCCCTTTCGAAGGCGGTGAACGTTGGTTGGACTGGTTCTATGAACCTCCCGGACATCTGAAGGATTATCTTCCCAATGGTTCTCTAATGATCTGGAAAGACCCTCTAACCTTGCAGCGGGCCTTAGAACAGAACGAGCCCTCTTTACCCCCGAAAACATTTTGGGAGACCTGGTCCGGGTCCCCCAGCATTATTCTGGAAGATATTCCTTTGGAAACGCCGGGATGGGCGTCCGCACCCCTTTGGCCTTTAGAGGCCAAAGATAATCAGGGGGTTCGACAAGTCCTTCGATCCCAGTTTTCTTCCAAAGAGACATTGCAAAAACTGGCCGCCTTCCTTTCCGCATGGAAAGAAATGGGCCAGGAAATCCGCATTGTCGTTTCTCAAGATGCTCAGGCCAGACGATTGCGCGACATCCTTTCCTTTTATCAATTGGAGGTCTTCTATTCTCCTGAACAGAAGCATCTTTTCAGAGGAGATTCTCCGGGCATCCAGGTGCTGACCGGAAGGCTTTCGGCCGGTTTCCGAATGACCTCTCAGAACCTCATCCTGGTGACGGAAGAGGAAATCTTTGAACCAAAGAAAGAGCTTAGGAAGAAGGCCCCTCGGGAGGACCTGGAGGCATATGTCTCCTCTTTCGATGATCTGCAGACCGGCGATCTGATCGTCCACAAAGATCATGGTCTGGGGCTTTACCAGGGCTTGAAATGTTTTAATCTGGCCGGCTTTGAAGGGGAATTTCTTTTTATCGAATATGCCGGAGGAGATAAACTCTATATCCCGGTGGATCGATTGCAGGGGATCCATAAATTTATCGGTCCCGAAGGACCGCTCCCTTCTCTGGACCGTTTGGGCGGCGTCAGCTGGAAAAAGGCCAAGGCCAAGGTTAAAAAGGCCGTGGAAAAGATCGCCCGGGAGTTGGTGGAGTTGTATGCCAGCCGGGCCGTGAGTAAGGGATTTGTTTTTTCTCCCCGGGATCAGATGTTTAAAGAGTTTGAGGCCTCCTTCCCTTATGAGGAAACAACGGATCAAGGGCGGGTCATTGAGGAAGTCCTGGCTGATATGGAATCGGAAAAGCCCATGGACCGACTGGTTTGCGGAGATGTAGGTTATGGCAAAACCGAGGTGGCCTTGCGGGCCGCTTTTAAGGCTGTTTTGGACGGAAAACAGGTGGCCTTCCTGGTCCCCACAACGGTTCTGGCTGAACAGCATTATCAGACCACAGTTCGCCGGTTTGAAGGGTATCCGGTGGTGGCGCGGATTTTAAGCCGCTTTAAAAGCCCGAAGGAACAAAAACAGACCTTAACCGACCTCATAGCCGGAAAAGTGGATATTGTTATCGGGACCCATCGCTTGCTGCAGAAAGATGTTCGTTTCAGGGATCTGGGGCTGATGATCGTCGATGAAGAGCACCGCTTCGGGGTTACTCATAAGGAACGGATCAAAACGATGCGCACCCAGGTGGACTGCTTGACTCTGACGGCCACTCCTATTCCACGGACCCTGCAATTGTCCCTGAGCGGTATCCGGGATTTGAGCACCATTGAGACCCCTCCGGAGGACCGGCAGTCGATTAGGACTCACATCATTCGGTTTGATGAGTCCAAAATTATCGAGGCCGTCAACCAGGAACTGCAAAGAGGAGGGCAGGTCTTTTTCGTCCATAACCGGGTCCACAATATTCAGGCTATAGCCCACTATTTAAAAAAAATCCTGCCTGAGGTGCGGATCGGGATCGGTCATGGTCAGTTGCCGGAAAAGGAATTGGAAAAGGTCATGTTTAGTTTTGTTCAACGGGAGTTGGATCTCCTGGTCTGCACAACCATCATTGAATCCGGTCTGGATATCCCTACTGCCAATACCATCATCATCAATCAGGCCGACCGCTTTGGTTTGGCCCAGATGTATCAATTAAGGGGGCGAGTAGGGCGCTCCCGGGAACGGGCCAACGCCTATCTGGTCGTCTCCGGGGAGAGCACCTTGACCCGAGAGGCCCAGAAGCGTTTAAAGGTGTTAATGGATTTCAGCGAACTGGGGGCCGGGTTTAAGATCGCCCTCCATGATTTGCAGATTCGGGGGGCCGGACATCTTTTGGGGACCAGTCAGTCCGGACATATCTCGGCGGTGGGTTATGAAATGTATATGCAGATGCTGGAAGAGGCCATCAACGAATTGAAAGGGGTCGAGGCGGTTGAGGAATGGGAACCGGAGATTCGCCTCCATGAACCGGCCTTTATTCCCGAAGACTATGTGGAAGATGCGGGTCAGCGTCTTTCGTTATACAAGCGGCTGGCGTCTTTAAAGACCGAGGAGCAGCTTGGGAGCATGGAAGAGGAACTGACAGATCGTTTCGGCCCCATTCCGGCGGAAGTGAAAAACCTGGTGCAGATCCTCAATATCAAACTGATGATGCGACGGATCGGAATCGAACGGATCGAATTCTTGGAGGATGATTGGATCTTTTCTTTTTATCCCAAAGGGGCCTGGAAGCCGGAAGGATTGGTGGCCTTGGTGCAGGAAAAGGGGAAGAACTATAGCTTAAAGGGAGAAGGGAAGCTCTATGTGCATCGGGTAAAGGGTGAAGGATACACGGAGCTGGAATCCATAGGGAAGATGTTGGAATATTTTCAGTTCCAACTGATCTAGGAATACCGTTTTTATTTTTTTTGTGGAGAGGGCTTGGGTGCCGGGGAAGCCGGAACCAAGCCTGTATTTTTTTTGGGGGCTTGGCTTTTGAGATATTGTTTCATTTTTTGATCGGTTTCGAGCACTTCTTCCAACGATGGTCCGGAAATAACATAGGAATAGCCTTTTTTAGTATCATGAGAGAGTTTGACTTGGAGGCTGGCGGTTAAGACAACGGCGCCCAAGAAGAAGGCGGACATTTTTTTCATGGTGAAAATTCTCCTGAATCGTTGCGTTCTAGAAAAGCAAAACCCCCTTATTTTTTCATTTAAATTCCCATGCCCCGTAGGGCATCACGAAGCATGAAAATGGGTTTTCGATGAACGCCGAACTCTTAACTCCGAACTTATTTTCAGATTAACCAAGACCAAACCGTTCTTTAGCCATCTGACTGGTTTCGGATAAGAGGGATAAAAGATTTCGAGCTGTCTGCGGAGAGAGTGATCCCATGCCGCAGGCCGGGGTCAACAGGGCCTGGGTATAGAGCCGTTCTCGATCAAGACCCTTGGATAGTAAAGTCTGAAAGGTGCCGGCCAAGCGATCCAAAAGCAGAGGCGTTGTTTCTTTTCCCGTATAATCGGAGGTGGGGACAATCCCCCAGGCAATCATTCCTCCCTTTTCCAGAAAGGCCTTGATCTCTTTTGGGTAGAGGCTAAAGGATTCACTGAATCCAAAGGCATCCAGATTAATGATATCCAGGTTCAAGGATAGCAATAACGCCCAGTCGGTATTTCCGCAACAGTGTAATCCTATCAGGGCCTCGGTTTGCTCCCGGATCGGAGCGATCGTACCCTCCAGAATTTCTAAAACAGCTTCCCGGGATAAGGGTGAAAAGGCCGAACCATATCCGGAGAGGGAGGGTTCGTCAATGAAAATGACCGCCTTCTTTTCAAGATTTTCAAACCGCTTTACTTGGTTAATGGCCTGCTGGGCCAGTCCTCTGATGACGGCATCCATCAATTCCGAATCATGAATCAGGAATTGATCGGCAGAAGATTTTACCCCCAGACCCAAGGTGATGGGGCCGACAATTTGTCCTTTTAGGATGTCGTGGTGAGGAGAGCTTCGAGGAATTTCTTGAAGCAATCGGTAAAAACCTTCGGCATATTCCGGGACCAGGGAAAAAAAGGCTGAATCCTGGCTTAATAGTTTTTCATAAAACAGGAGCAGGGCGGATGGCCGGTCACAGTCCGGATCATAAGATAAATTTTTTTGGGTAACATCGGGTTTGAGACAAGGCAAAGGGGGACTATACTGAAGCATCATCTCTTCCCGTGGGTCTTTTTGAACTAATTGGGGCCAAAAAGGAATCAGGCTAGGATAGGCCAAGATTTCCCGACAGGCCTCTTCCGCGGAAAGAAAAGGGACGCTGCCGATACCGGTGGCTGAAAAGGGCGTTAGGTTGGTCGTGGTGTGTTTCGTCATGTGTTCTTGGGGTTATGTTTTCTCTTTACTTGTTTATTTTGGCACTCAGGCTAATGGCTTATTTGGCCCTTTCCATATATTCTCCGGTCCGGGTATCAATGCGGATACGGTCCCCTTCTGAGATAAACAAAGGGACTTGAATAACAGCTCCGGTTTCTACCGTAGCGGGTTTGTTCCCACCAGTAGCCGTGTCGCCCTTGAATCCCGGTTCCGTGGATGTAACGGTCAGTTCGACAAAATTGGGCAACTCAAGGTCCAAGGGCTCCTGGTTGAAATAGAGGAGTTTAATGTTGATATTGTCCTGAAGAAACCGGGCCTGCTCCCCAACCTGGTCTTTGGTCAGATAGACCTGGTCATAGGTAGCGTTATCCATGAAGACAAAGTTGTCTCCTTCCCGGTAGAGGTATTGCATCTCCTTTTCTTCCATGTCCGGTTTTTCAACTTTTTCCCCGGAACGGAACGTCTGGTCAACAACCCTTCCGTTAATCATATTTTTAAGTTTGGTTCGAACAAAGGCCCCGCCTTTTCCCGGTTTGACGTGTTGAAAATCGACAATTAGAAATGGTTTCCCTTCTATCTCTATTTTTAGACCTTTTTTAAATTCTGCGGTGGAATACATAAACTTTTTTACTTCTCCTCCTTAAACGAAAATAAGAACTCAGGCACGAGGCAATAGAGAAAATAAATCATCTTACCCGATAGCCTCATAGCCTCATGAATTATTTCATCCTGAGTGGGCCGCTCATGGTGGGCATGGGGGCTTAATACTTGGTCATCTTTCGGCGTCTAGGAAAAGGCTATTACTTTAATGCTGGGCCGGGGGTTGTCAATGAATAGATTCCTTCCTCTTATAAGGCCTCTTCTTTGGCTTGGCCTCCCTTCAACTGAGTAAGCCAATCATTTAAGCTCGAAAGGACCTTTGATCCGTCAGGGCCTTTCCGCTCATCTTCTTTCCCTTCCGGGTGTTCCTCCGCCATAGTAAGAGAAAGATCTTCCCCGGAGACGGGAAAATCTTTTGACGTTTCCATTTCTTCCGGCAGGGATTTCCCCTGGATCGGTTGCACGGCGGTCATTTCTTGTTTTTCTTCTGGATAGCTTTCCAGGACATTGGCAACCAGAGTGAACCATTCGGAAAGTTTAATCTCGCCGATTTGTAGGAAGTAGCGGCCGATCGTGGCCATTGATGGGGCGATTGTTTTCATCTCCTGGGCTACGAGGAGTAGTTCGGCCCTCCCTTCCTCTTTTTTGTTTAAATCCATATAGGTCAGGGCCATCCCCAAACGGAGTCCCATATCTTTGGGGAAATGATTCAGGGCGATCCTGCAGAGTTCAAGGGCCTGGCTTACCCGATTATGATTCTTCAGTAATTGAACCATATCTAATATCAAAGAAGGAGAGGGTTCAATTTCAATAGAGAGGGTTTTGGCCTCTGGGTGTTCTGAGTCAGCGGTGGGTGAACTGACCGGCGGTAACATTACGGGGCGCCTCCTTTGTCTTGGCTTCATCGAAGAAAAAAATAATCTCGTCCGGTTTTACCAGACCGAATTCTTTGCGGGCGATCTCTTCAAGGTAAATCGGATCCTGTTTCAGTCTGGAAATCTCTCGATACATCTCCTCATTTTTCCGATTCAACTCTTGGTTAGAGACGATCAGAACCTCCCTCTTTTGGGCCAAATCTCTCATCTTCCGGATTTCTCCCTGGCCTTTAACCAGGAGGGCCAGGAAACCGATTCCCAGCAAAACAGGGAAAACCCAAAGCAGGTTTCTTCGGGAAAAATTAAAATATGAGATTAACCTGTCTAGTCCCCGGTTACCACCACCCTCAGCCTGACGGGTATTTTTTTGGGGAGAGTGCCTCGGATAAAATTTCATAAGATCCCCGGCCCCGGAAGATAAAAATAATAATCCATAATACCTGGATATTTATTAAAAAGCCATTAATTTTTTTTAAGACAAAAACAATCCATGGTCAAGAAGTTTTATAAAATTGGTTTCTTTTTTTTGTTGTTCCTGTTAGAGTTTTTCGAAAACGAAATTGGCCGATGACCGAGGAAACAGGAAGGAGGATCTTTAAAAGCGGAAATCGCAAGGTCTTAATTTTTCCAATCTGATGAAATCCCTCGGGCCCATTTCGGTATTTATTAGCATTAGCAAGGGTATGGAATGAAAAAAAATATTTGGTTCGTCTTAGCTTTGATTGGCAGTTTGTTTGTATTTCACAGTCTGTTTGCAGAGGAGAGATTCGTCTGGATAGGAAAATTTACCGAGAGTCCATCTACCGATAATATCCCTTCAGGATGGATTTTGGAGGAAAAGGCGGGAAAGCCGGATATCCGTATCGAGAAATCGGGAGATTTCCGTTCGGTTCGACTTAGAGCCGACGCCTCTTCCTTCGGTCTTAGAAAAAATTTGGATGTAGATCTTAAAGAGACCCCTTATTTGAATTGGAAATGGAAGGTAACCACCCTTCCAGATCAGGGCGATTTTCTTAATAAAGATAGCGATGATCAAGCGGCTCAGGTGTATATCATCTTCCCCCGTTTCCCGGCAGCCATGAATACCGACATCCTCGGTTATTTATGGGAAAGTAATTCAAAAAACTTTAAAAAAGAGGGGGGAAGTCCGGCTTGGGTAAAATCCAGGGTCGTTGTCCTCCAGGCGGGTACCAGAAGGTTACATCAATGGGTTCAGGAAAAAAGAAATGTCTATGAAGATTACAAAAGGCTGTTTAAGAAGGAACCACCCAAAGTCGGGGGAGTGGCCATCTACATAAATTCCCAATATACCCAAGCGAAGGCGGAATCTTCTTTTGCCGAGATCTTGTTTTCAACCAATTAATTAGCGTCTACTCGATTTTTTGTCCGGCCAATCCGATTAGAGCTGACTGGTGCGGATTACCTGTTCGGACATTCGGCGAAAGGCTTCAGCCACAGGTGAATCTTTGTGGCCTTGGAAAAAGGGCTTGCCGGCATCCGCTTCGGAGACCAAGGCCGGCTCCAAGGGGACCTGCCCTAAAAAAGGGATTTCCCACTCCCGGGCCAAAGTTTCTCCCCCACCTTGTTTAAATAAATCGATTTTTTTATGACAATGGGGGCAGATCAGCCCGCTCATATTTTCAACCACCCCCAAGATCGGTAAGGAGACTTTTCTTAAGAACTGCAGGGAACGTCGGACATCCTGGATGGCCACCTCCTGAGGGGTAGTGACAACAACCGCCTTGACGCCTGGTATGAGTTGGGCTATGGAAAGAGACTCGTCACCTGTTCCCGGCGGGGCATCAATAACCAGAAAATCCAAGGGACCCCATTGGACATCCCCTAATAATTGACGAATAGCCCCTCCCTTTCGAGGCCCCCTCCAAATAACCGCGGTCTGTTCATCTCCCAATATATTGGCCATGGAAATAACTTTTAGATTATTGCTATAACTTATTGGAATAAGATAAGATCCTTCTGCGGTGACCCGTTTCCCGGTTAAGCCGAGCATTTTGGGGATGCTGGGTCCATGAAGGTCGATATCCAAAAGCCCGGTTGAAAATCCCTGTTCCGATAAGGCTGACGCTAAGTGGACGGATACGGTGCTCTTTCCTACCCCACCTTTGCCGCTGAGGACCAGGAGTTTATTTTTAATCATGGCCATGGTTTCCTGAATCTTGGCCTTTTTTTTCAATTGATCTGGAAATTCCAAAGTTCCTCCTTTTTATTGGCTGCGGTCTTTTGTCCTTTTATTAAACTTTCATCCATACTCCCTGAACGGAAGCCTTTAAGGTCAAGGGTAATATACAAAAAGCCCAAATCGGACAGGTGATCGATCACCCTTTTTCGGTTGGTCGAGCTGAGGAATAGATCGAATTCAGATTGGTGGATCTCTATCCGAATCAGGTAGTTATGAACCCTTAATCGATATTCCTTTAACCCCATTTTGGCTAGAGCCTCCTCTCCGTGGGCCAAACGTTTCAGCAAAGGGAGCGTAATCGGTTGCCCATAGGCTACACGAGTGGCTAAACAGGGAGAGGAAGGTTGGTCCCAAGTTGGGAGGCCAAAACCTTTACTGATCTGTCTGATGTCTTTTTTGGTCCAACCAAGCTGGGCGAAGGGGCTGATTACCTTGGCTTCTCGAGAAGCCCTGAGGCCGGGACGATAGGTCTTGAGATCGTCGGCATTGGTCCCGTCGAGCAGAAAGCGAATCCCATTCTTTTTTAAAAAAGGTCTGGCCTCAGCGATGCGGGATTTTTTGCAATAATAACAACGGGCAGGGGTGTTTTTTTTAAAACTTTTATCCAAATACTCTCTGGTTTTAATCCATTGGAGGTGTCCCCCAATTAATTGTGAAAGTTTTTTGATCCGTTCTCTTTCCTCGTCTCTTAACAGAGGGGAGGAAAAGGTCAGAGCCAAGGGTGGAGCTGTCCAGGCTTGCCGGGCAAGATATAGGAGCAAGGTACTGTCCACTCCCCCGGAAAAAGCCACCGCACCGGGCTGAAACTGTTTGAGATAGTTTATTAGGGCTTTAGTTTTGAAGGAGGGCACCGGTTCATCCCAGTCGGGAAATAAAATTTGTTAATTTTTGAGAAAAAGGAAGATTCCCTTAAGCGGAAGGCCTTTTTAAAAATATTCTAAAAGGATTTCGGTTGCTATCACTCTATGGAGGAGATGACCCGGTGGCCAAGTTTTTCCATGGCCTGAATGATCGGGTCCAGTGGAACCCGTTTAAGACGAAAAAGATGGGTCTTTTTCGTCCCCTTACCCAGCATGCCGACACTAATGATTTCCCCTCCCTTTTTTTGAATTATGCCCGAAGCCTCTTCAAAGGCCTTTGGCCGGTCCGCCAAATGGATTTCGAGTCGGGAACTGGCCTCCAAGACTCCCATTATCTGGATGAAGGCTGCTAAGATATCCGGTGTGGTCAAGATTCCGACCAGTTTTCCTTTGTCAACCACCGGCAGACCGCCGATTTTGTATCGGTAGATTAAGCGAGCGGCCTCTTCCAGAGAATCGTCCGGCCTGATGGTAACCGGATTCTTGACCATAACCTGATCAACACGGACCTCTTCCATCAAAGAAGGGATCATAAACTGGCGAAGGTCGCTTTCGGTGATCATGCCCAAGAGATTTCGGTCCTCCACCACCGGGAGATGGCGGATGGAAAATTTTTTCATTAAAGTTTGGGCCTCAACAATATGGCAGTTTTTAGGGATTGAGACGACCTTTTTGACCATCCAATTTTTTACTAACATAGGAACTCCTTTTGCTACGAGAGATTATTAGTAGACCTTTAGAAAAAAAATTGAAACCTTCCTACCGCCTCAATCTGGGTTGATGGCCCCATGTTCCTTTTGGTTGTTATCATAAAATGTTTAGAAATTTTTTTCAAGAGAAAGGAGAGATTGAGCTCCCTTGGGTTGACTTTTTCTTTATTTTAGTATACCTTGCGCTTAAACGAAAAACGGCCAGGACATATGAAAACCAAATTTATATTTGTAACCGGCGGGGTGCTGTCCTCCTTGGGAAAAGGGCTAGCCTCGGCAGCAATCGGGGCCTTGCTTGAATCCAGAGGGTTGAAGGTTACCTTTCAGAAATTGGATCCTTATATTAATGTCGATCCGGGAACCATGAATCCTTTCCAGCATGGAGAGGTTTATGTCACTGACGACGGAGCGGAAACCGACCTGGATCTGGGGCATTATGAACGCTACACCTCCGTTAAATTGACCCAGGCCAATAATTTCACTACCGGAAGGATTTATCACTCCGTCATTACCAAGGAGCGGCGGGGAGATTATCTGGGCGGCACCGTTCAAGTGATTCCCCATATCACCGATGAAATCAAGAATAGTATTTTACTTATGGCCGATAAGGCCGATGTGGCCATTATCGAGATCGGCGGCACGGTAGGGGATATCGAGAGTCTCCCCTTTCTAGAGGCCATCCGCCAATTCAGGTTGGATGCCGGGAAGGAAAATGTCCTTTATATCCATCTGACCCTGGTCCCTTTTATCAAAACGGCAGGAGAGGTCAAAACAAAACCTACCCAACATAGTGTCAAAGAACTCCGCAGTATCGGTATCCAACCGGATATTCTTCTCTGCCGCACCGAGGGGATCCTTTCCCCTGAAATGAAGGCCAAGATATCACTGTTTTGTAACGTAGACAGGGATTGCGTCATAACGGCCAAAGATGTAGAGAGCATCTATGAAGTCCCCTTGATTTTTCACCAACAGAGTTTGGATGAAAAAATCGTCGAGCGGTTGAATATCTGGACCCGGGCCCCGCGATTGGAAGATTGGACTGCCTTAAACGAAAAGATAAGAAACCTTACCGTTCCGGTCCATATTGCCATTGTGGGTAAATATATTCACTTAAGGGAATCCTATAAAAGTCTTAATGAGGCCCTCTTTCACGGAGGCATTGCCAATGACTGCAAGGTCATTTTACATTTTGTTGACTCGGAAGAGGTTGAAAAAGAAGGGGCTGACCACTTTTTGTCTCAAATCGATGGCATCCTGGTCCCCGGCGGTTTTGGCGCTCGCGGGGTTGAAGGGAAGATCGCCGCGGTCCGCTATGCCCGGGAAAACCTTATCCCTTATTTTGGAATCTGTTACGGAATGCATATGGCCGTCATTGAAGTGGCTCGATCCCTGGCGGGTCTGGAGAAGGCCAATACGACGGAAGTTGATCCCTTCACCCCCCATCCGGTTATTTACCTCATGAGTTCATGGTTTGACTATCGTACTCAAAAAGTTGAACGAAGGGATAAAGATACTGATCTGGGCGGAACCATGCGCTTGGGGGCCTATCCCTGCCATTTGGTGAAGGAAACGCGGGCCTATGAGAGTTACGAACAGGATGAAATCTTCGAACGGCACCGCCATCGGTATGAATTTAATATGGAGTTCAAACAACCATTGGTTAAAAATGGGCTGATTCTCAGTGGGCTTTCCCCGGATAGTTGTCTGGTAGAGATTGTCGAACTCAAGGATCACCCTTGGTTCCTGGGCTGTCAATTTCACCCTGAATTTAAATCTCGTCCCATGAGCCCACACCCCCTTTTCCGGGAGTTTATTCGAGCCTCTTTGAAATATTCTAAAAGTCGTTAAGCAGGTAGAATCCCTTTGAAAGAAATATCCCTCGGTAAATGGAAGATTGGGAAAACCGCTCCGCTTCTCGTCATCGCCGGCCCCTGTGTGATCGAAGATGAATCGACCACGGTAGCCATCGCCCGGGAACTGAAAGAGATTCAACAACGACTGAATATCCCTCTGGTTTTTAAGGCCTCCTACGATAAAGCCAATCGCACCTCCGTCCAGAGTTTTCGCGGACCGGGGCTGGAAGCCGGTTTGGATCTTCTGGATTTTATCCGGGCCCGCTTTGAGTTGCCTGTCTTATCCGATGTCCACCAAGTCAGCGAGATTGAAAAGGCGGTTCAGGTTCTGGATGTCATTCAGATCCCGGCTTTTTTGTGCCGTCAAACGGACCTTTTGGTGGCCGCCGGGCGGACCGGACGGCCGGTTAATGTCAAAAAGGGGCAATTTTTGGCCCCCTGGGATATGCGGTTTGTAATTGAAAAGATTGCCCAAACAGGCAATGATCAGATCCTGGTGACCGAGCGGGGGACGACCTTCGGCTATAATAACTTGGTTGTGGACATGCGGTCTTTTCCCATCCTTACCGGCCTGGGTTACCCGGTTGTCTTTGATGCCACCCACAGCGTACAACTCCCGGGTGGGGGCGAAGGGGCTTCCGGGGGGGAAAGGGATTTCGTTCCCTTTCTGGCCAGGGCAGCCGTAGCGGCCGGAGTTCAAGGGGTGTTTTTGGAGGTTCATCTGGATCCTGAAAAAGCCTTGTGTGATGGGGCCAATTCCTGGCCCTTGGATCAACTAGAAACCCTTCTTCGCTCCCTGTTGGTGGTCCATCAAGCGGTTTCAGGAGTAAAGTAGGGCTCGGAAGGATTCGAGGAGCTGCGGTTTAACTCCCTCTGATTCCGCCTCAAACGCTTTCCGGTGAGGAAATCCCCGTTGATTAAAATCCGTTTCTCTCGGGCCACTATATTAAACCTTCCAGAAGCAATTCGACCTTGGTCGCAGCGTAATGGGTCCAATAAATATCCTTTGAAGCCCTTTCTCGGCTTCTTAACGCTTAACAATAGATAGGGATAAATAACTTAATGCCCAAAAACAGGAAAAATATTTTAGAAAAGGCCAAAAAGGTGAAACTTCTCCTGCTCGATGTTGATGGGGTTTTAACGGACGGGTCGATTTTTTACGATGAAAGAGGAAGAGAGATTAAACGGTTTTTTGTTCAAGACGGCCAGGGAATCCGCTGGCTGCAAAGGGTCGGCATAGAAGTGGGGTTTCTTTCCGGACGATCCTCTCCGGCCGTGAACAAGCGGGCCCGAGAGCTTGAGATTAAATATCTCTTTCAGGACATCAGAGATAAAATTAAAGCATTTGAAAAGGTCTTGAGGCAAGCCGACCTCCTGCCGGAGCAGGTGTCTTATATGGGAGATGATTTTATTGATCTGCCACTATTAAAAAGGGTCGGCCTTTCTATTGGTGTACCGAATGGTCATCCATTGGTTTATAAGGAGGTGGATTATATCACCCAGGCCGCCGGCGGGAATGGGGCTGTCCGGGAGGTCTGCGAATTGATTCTTCAGGCTCAAGATAAATGGGAATCGCTCCTAAGGGAGTATGGCCTCTGATTATTAACAGGTTGCTGAAAAAGGCCCATTACTGCGTTACCCTCATCCTTCGTCACTGCGACGTATTTTTATATATGTCGCATTCCTCAGGATTTCGGGCGCCTTGTACCTGGACCTTTTTGTTCGCTTAAAACCTTGGCTCACTCCCACCCCTTCGGTGCGGTACCCGGTTTGAGCAACCTGTGAAAAAAGAGTTTTTCTGCAAACATTTAATAGACATATCCGGAAAGGCCATCCCAGTTTAAT
>Ga0233425_10008205_pt1 | contig 14061 bp, 11 predicted proteins | sample Watercolumn_Towu_2_FD_181712 | JGI IMG/M metagenome (GOLD analysis project Ga0233425, IMG submission 181712) | Freshwater microbial communities from Lake Towuti, South Sulawesi, Indonesia - Watercolumn_Towuti2014_140_MG | ecosystem: Environmental > Aquatic > Freshwater > Lake | place...
GTGCTGGTCGATACCAAGGTATAACATTCTGGGGTCTCCTGGAAAAAGTAAACTTGGGGTTTAACAACGCTCCCAAGCGTACTCTTCTTGGAGACCCCGACTCTTTCATGGTATCTGGAATCCCCGGCGGCGCTCACTGTAGGGTGAACGCCGCACGTTAGCCCCGCACGGCCCAGCGGAGCAGTTCGGCCAGCTTGGGCGTCTTGCCTTGGGCCAGGATGCCGATGCGGAAGACGCGCGCGGCGGCGAAGATGCAAAGCCAGGTGGCGGCGAGCATGATGAGAATGCCGAGAGCCGGCTGCCACCAGGGCACGGCCGAGCTCGCGCCCATGCGGAGCACCATCAGCAGCGGCGTGGCTGGAAGGATGAACGAGAGCCACGTGGCGAAGGCGCCCGTCGGGTCGCGGACCACTTGCAGCCACACGAACAGCGGAACTGCCATCAACAGCCAGATCGGCATCAACATGCTCTGGGCTTCTTTGAGTTGGTTGCACGCCGCGCCGACGGCCATAAACAGCGAGCCGAACATCATCACGGCAAGCACCTGATAGACCAGAAACCACGGCACGAGCCGCAGCGGGATCAGGTGCAGGGCGTCGAAGTACCAGGCGACGGCCGCGGCCCCGCTGGCATACGTGACCACCACGGTGAGCGAGCCACCCAGGCCGCCCAGCAGTTTGCCGGCCATCAGTTGCGTGGCGTTCACCGAGCCCAACAAGACTTCGGCGATCCGCTGGCTCTTCTCTTCCAGTACGCTTTCCAACATCGGCTGCGCGGCCAGGAAGATGGTCATGAACATGAGCATCATCAGGCCGAAGGGGAGGAAGATGCTTTCTTGCACGTTCGCTTCACGCGCGGCACTGAACGCGCCGCCCTGCGCCTGCGCCACAAGCCCAAGCGGCTCGACCATCACGGGCGCGCTGGCGCGGTCGACCAGCGCGGGGTCGATGTTGGCCGCCTGCAGGCGGCGCATCCGCAGGAGGTTGCTCAGCACGTTGCGGAGCCAGTTCTGCTCGTCCATCATCATCGCGGCGTTTTCGGCGTAGAGGCTGACCTTGGCCACGCTATGCGGCAAGTCGTTGTCGGCCGGCATCTTGTCCACGCCCGCGGGGATTTCCAGGAAAGCGTCGATCTCGCGGCGGCGGACCTGCTCGGAAAGCTGGAACCGCCGCTCTTGCGTGACCTCGCCGGGCGGGCCGCTTAAGAGCGCGATCCGCGGCTTGATCTGCTTGCCGCTGGCGAGGTCGAAGATCTCGTTTTCGTTGTGCTGGTCGGCGGCCGTGGCTAAAGCGTCGAAGAGCGTGCCCGTGCCGTCGAGCACGACGACCGTCTTCTGCGTCGGGCCGACGCGGCCTTCGAGCATCTCCTGCACGGCGATCCCGCCGAACATCAAGATCGGCATCATCGTGATGACGATCAAGAAGGCCTTGGTGCCGACGATCGCGCGGAACTCGCGGTTGGCGATGACGAGGATCTTGCTCATGGGCGGCCTCCGGCGGCATCGCGACCGTCCTCTTGGGCAAAGAGGACAGTCCCGTTTTCGCTGGGGCGAACATTGGGACAGTCCCCGGCGATGCGGACGAAGATGTCGTGCAGCGAGGGCTGGGCCACTTCAAAATGCTCGACCCGCCCACGCTTGAGCAGCTCGCGCAAGATCGCCTGCGAATCGGCCTGGGGCTCGATCCGCAGTTCGGTGTAGCGGCCGTAGTCGTTGACGCGGAGCACGCCGGGCAGAGAGAAAAGAGAGAAAATGGGGTCGGGTCTCATTTCGGGCGCCGCCGATTCCCCGGCTTCTCCCGAAATGAGACCCGACCCCATTTCCATGCGCACGCGCAGCGTGTCGCGGCCGTATTGCGACTGGATCGCCGCGAGCGTGCCGTCGAGCACCTTTCGGCCGCGGTAGATCATGAAGATCGTGTCGCACATCCGCTCGGCGATGTCCATGTCGTGCGTCGAGAAGATGACCGTCGTGCCGTTGCGGTTGAGCGCGAGCACGGCGTCTTTGAGCACTTCCATGTTCACCGGATCGAGGCCCGTGAAGGGCTCGTCGAGTACCAGCAGCTTCGGCCGGGCGACGACGGCCGAGATGAACTGCACCTTCTGGGCCATGCCTTTCGAGAGGGCGTCGGCCCGTTTGTCGGCCCATTCGACCAGCCCGAAGCGTTCGAGCCACTCGTCGATGTCGCGGCGGCAGTCCCGAAAACCCTTGAGGCGCGCGTAGTACGTCAAGAGGTCGCGGACCTTCATGCGCTTGTACAGCCCGCGTTCCTCGGGCAGGTAGCCGACGCGGTCGTCGGCCACGCTTCCGCCCGCGCGGCCCAGCACGGCCACGCGTCCGCTCTCGGGATAGAGCATCCGCAGGATCATCCGCAGCGTGGTCGTCTTGCCCGAGCCGTTCGGCCCGATGAACCCATACACCGTCCCCGCCGGCACCGCCAGGTCCAGCCCATCGACGGCCAAATGCTGACCGAACCGCTTGGTCACGCCCGCAAGTTCCACGGCATTCGACGCAATGGCGGCATTCATAGATGTAGTTGTACCGTGCCCCCGTGTGGCGGGAAAGCCCATCGGTTCCCTAGGGAATGGTTCGCCGCGGAGGGAGGTATCTTGGATCGCTTCCCGCCGGCTTGGGCGTCCGCAGTCGCAGCAATCGCCCCTTGGAATGTGGACACTCATATAGTATACTGGTGTTCTCTATTCGCGTTGCCGGCGTCGTGGCGGTGTGTGTACGGACAAGGCCTGCTCGTTGGCAAGTCGGGCTGGATGGAGAAGGCAAAACGCCCGAGAGTGCGCAGATTGCGCAGTTTCGCGCCTCGCGGCGAGATACACACCACACACGTCGAATAGGGGGCAGCGTCTGCGGTGCGAGGCAGCGCGGCTAACGTCATGGCCGCGCAGAAGATACACGCGGTGCGAATCGACGTAACTTTGTGCATCAGTGAAAGGTTGGTGCGTATTTCGTTGACCAACTCGGAAACCACCGCCCGTGACTGAAGATCGCATCCCCTCCAGCCTTATTCACCACGAGCCGTCAGGCCGCGATTCTGGGACGATTGCCGCAAGAGGTAACGATTACGGCGACTTTGACGAAACTGCCGGTTTTATCCAGAATAACGCCTGCGTACGGCGATAATGATTGTAGTGGCGATTTGCGGTGGCGGCTTGAGCGCTACGGACGGTGGCTTTCCACCCGTGAAACTCAGACGGCGATCACTGGCGGATGTTCCGCACGGAGGAAGAAGATGAAGTTCCGTACGAGGATTGCAGCGGTGTTGGGCGTATTGGCCCTGCTGCCGGTCGGCTCGGTGCCGGCCAACGAACCCTATGACCTGGCCAGCTTCTACTGGATTTCTGACGGCCCGAAGAACGCGGTCGCCCCACAGTTGGCGGCGGCGGCCGGCCAGCCATCCTGTGGGGAGCAATGTAACTCAGGTTGTGGGGGGCAGTGCGACTCGGGCAGTCCCGCCCGTCGCCGTGCCCCGCGTTGGACTGCACAAGCGGACCTGATGTACATGCAGCGGTGCGGCGCGCCGGACGTCACCCTGATATCCTTGGTGGGCCCTCCACCTACCCAGGAACTGACCAACGCCAAGGACTTTAACTTGGGATGGCATGGCGGGCCGCGTTTGAGCCTCAGCACCTACGGCGATCGCGGCAACGACCTGGAGGTTGTCTACTTCTCGATCGACGGCTGGTGGGACTCGCAGGCACAGAACGTGCCGACCGGCGTGCAGTTCACGGCCCCCGACTTCCAAGCCCTCGCCTTCGGTGCCTCGGGAATGAAGTTCGACTGGACGTCCAAACTCTACAACGCGGAAGTGAACCTCTGGGTGCCCCAAACCGACCGGCTGCGCGTGATGGCCGGCTTCCGTTGGATTGAAACCCGCGAAAGCCTGATCGGCACGTTCGTTTCGCCGGGCGGAGTCACTCCGTTTTGGAGCACCAAGACCGACAACCACTTGTACGGCTTTCAGATCGGCGCCGATACGCGTCTCTTGGACCGCGGCGGACCGTTTTACGTCACCACCGCGATCAAGGCCGGCATTTACCGCAACTACACCCAGCAAGTCGGCTCCGCAGTCGGAACGGTGCTCGAGGCCGAGGAGACGCGCACCGCGTTCGAGAGCGACGTCACCTTGGCGGGCGTGTACGAGGTCTCGCGGTGCCTCTCGGTGCGGCTTGGTTATCAATTCATGTGGCTGGACGGCGTCGCCGTGGCCCCGAGCCAAATCCACGTCACCAACGTCAGCACGAGAGTCGCGTCGGTCGACACGGACGGCGCCGTGTTCTATCACGGCGCGGTCGCCGGACTGGAGTTGAAGTTCTAGCACCGCTAACGAATCGCTCTACGCCGCGCCGGCTGAGCGGACTCGCGTGCGGCCCGCCGTCGCCGTTGCCAACCGTAGCCGGCCAAACCAAGGGAACCGGCGACGAGGAGCGTGAGCGTCAAGGGCTCGGGTACGGGGTTGACGCGGACGTTATCGATCGCGTACGAAGAAGAAACGCCGCTTACGCTGCCGGCAGTACTGGCCTCGAGGCGGAACTCGATGGTGTGCTTCCCCGACATTCCGCTCACGTCGACCGACTGATTGGCGTAGGTGCCCAGCACTTGCTTGGACCACTTCTTCGTCGAATCTACATAGACGGAGGCCTCGAGGAACGGCGCCCAATAGTTATAGTCGGCGGTGAGTTGCGCATCGAACTGCACGGTGGATACGCCGCTCAGATCAACGGACTGCTTGAGATAGGCATTGCTTCCCGCGCTGAAAGCGCCGTCGGGTTTCGACGACAGCACGGCGCCAAGGGCGCCATCGGTATGGTAGGCGGTACCCGAAACGCCGCCGCCAAAAGGAGATGCGATGTTGTCGGCCCAGCCGGTGGCGTTGCCCACGTCGAGAGCCACAATCCCGTCTGCCTCGAAACTTGGGTTCACACAGTTGCCTGTACTGGCCGAGGCAACACTTGCGATCCCAGCCCATGCCGTCAGGAAGACCACACCGCCGAAAAAGGACAACCTGGTCGCCATGGCTACCTCCCGAAGAACTAGGGAAAGCAAGAGAGAGCGTGGGACCGACAAAGAAGACCGACAGGGAGCAGGCGTTCTTTGCCGCGACGGCACCGAGAGCTGGGTTGCCGGAGGGAGAAGTGGAGATACTGCGAGCGCAGTATCCCCGCAAACGGGGTTGAAACGAGCGAACCGCGACACAGCGCTGCCTCATGTATTCGGGTTTACGGGGTCGGATCGGTAGCGATAATGCTACGACCCTAGTATCCCTCATGGTTACGCGCTTTCGCCGAAATTGCAAGCGTTTTGTAACCCGCATTGGAGGATTTTTCGGATTCTTCAGCACGGTAGCACGATATGGTGGTTAGCTTCCCGCTACTGGGAGCCCACGGTCCGGCGGGGAGCGTGGAACGTCCCACAACCGAATGCCGCTGGTGCGTCTGCCCTCAACGGCTGAGGTTCCCTCTACACCCACCCGTACAGGCACGGAAGCTGAGGTCACCGCGCGGAAGATGCGATGCCCATACTTGCCGTGGGATAGCGTGATCGCGAGAGACGGCATCATGCCCGCGGCTAGCGTGGGCACGGCACCAAGACTCAGCCCGTCCACCAGCCGAGCAAACGGTTGCCGAAGATAACCAGCCCCACGACGACCGCGCCGATGGCGCTGAGCAGCACGGCGGCGCTGCCGATGTCGAGCGCATCGCCCAGGTCGGGGTGCGTCTCTTCGGTGATGGCGCGGGCCATCGACTCGAGCGCCGTGTTGAACATCTCGGCGGCCAGCACCGTTGCCATGCAGAGCACCAGCAGGCACCATTCCGTCTGCGTTACGCGGAGCACCACAGCGGCCCCGATCACCGCGGCGGCGAAAAAGAGATGCACGAAGAAGCTGCTCTGCCCGCGCACGCCCACCTTCACGCCGCGAAAGGCGTCGCGGAACTTCTCGGGCCAACCGCGTCCAGGAGAATGGGGGTTTTCGTTCATGGGATTCCGTCTCGGATTTATGATTTATGATTTATGATTTCAGATTGAAGAGGCGGCGACTCGGCCCTTCCAATCATAAATCATAAATCTCAAATCATGAATCACTCAAGTCCAAACGCTCCCGCCGGCGGGATGCGGGCGCCGCCGACGCTCCCCAAGCGTCCCTTGGGCAGGAAACGGGGCTCGATGGTGAAGTGGACGCCTACGTTGTTCCGCGTGGGATCGACGTTGAAGCCCGCGCTGATCAACAGCGACTCGCCGATCCGCGTGATCTGGAAGCTCTGTCCCAGGTTCCCGTCCTGGCCGAAATCGACCGACATGCCGAAGGTCGAGACCCACTTGGGACTCATCCAGTAGCTGTACGACATGGAGAGGATCTGACTGTTGATCGGGCCTTCGAGGAGCCGCACGCCCAGGTACAGGCTGCCGCGGGGCGGGCGAGTGAGGAATCCGCCCACAGTGATGATCTGCTGTCCCTCGGCGAAGAAGTCGAACATTCCCTCCGACATCAGCGTCAGGCGGTCACCGACGTGCCAGCGGGCGTAGTAGTCGAGCAGGCCCGGCACGTTGCCGAAGTTGTCACGGTTGGGGTCGGGGAACAGCGTGAAGTTCGTGTCGAAGACGATCCAGTCGATGATCCGCTGATTGCCGGGCATGCCACGTTTCGTCTGCCACCGCTGATGCACGCCCAAGCGGAAGGCCATCAGGTCGTCGGCGATCTCCGTGCTCGGCGACGTGACCCAACTGGCCAGCCCGGTCCGCAGGGCGTACGAGCGCTCGTCGAAGCGGAAGGGAATCGCCGCCACGGCCGGCGGAATCACCGACGGGCTGCCGAACGTATTGGTGGCCAGCCGGCGGCGGAAGGCCTCGATCGAGTCGTCGTCGATCTGGTCGTAGAGCGGCAGGTTGTTCATGTCCTGGCTGGCGTCGGCCACGAGGAACTCGCCGTTGAACTCGACCTTGTGCGCGACGCCGTGGACGTTGAACAGCCCGCTCTCGATGGTCGGATCGACGCTCCACATCGGCAGGCTGGCCCGCACGCCGGCCTGCCCGTACCAACGGTTCACCTGTTGGCCGTCAAGGTCCGCGCCCCAATGGGCGAACTCACCCAGCACGTAGGGTACGACCTTCATCAGCCCCAGGTCGACGGGTAGGTCGATTTCGTGCTTCGTGGCGAACCGCTCGGCCGCCTGCGACGACCGTTCCCAGGGCAGGAAGCTGAACGGCTGGTCGGCCGGGTTCGACGGCGGCGCGAGCCGGTTGAACCGCCCGTAGCCGATGCTCGAATGCTCGTACCACACCAGCGAATCGCCCAGCAGCGATTGCCCCAGCCAGAAGTGGTCGGCTCGCGGCAGCCAGTCGGTCTGCGTGAAGAAGTCGTTCACGCGGATGTCGGCCGTGATGCTCCACGCGCGGTTCTCGGCCAGGCGTTTCAACTCCACGCCGGTGGTCATGTCTTTCAACTCGTCCCATTCCTGCTGGTAGTATTCCTGCAGGAAGTTGCGGTCGCTCAGCAGGCCCAATTCGCCGGTGAGTTGGAAGCCGGCGCCGAATTGCTGGCGGTGCTGGCCGAACAGCTTGTAGCGGTAGCTGGCCTCGGGTTCGAGGTTCGGGCGATCGCTGCCGAGGTTGTCGGTGCCGCTGTCGGAGATGCCCCAGAAATCGAGAAGCCCGCTGGCCGGCCCGCCGAAGCCGAAGAAGTCTGGCCGGCCATAGCTGAACGTCGTGCCGTGCCCGAAGCCCCGCTTGCTCAGGTAGTCGAGCGTCAGGTCCCAATCGGTCCCTTCCGGACGGTTGCGGATGCCCAGCAGTTCGTACATGTTCCAGTGCGTCAACACCTGGAAGCCGTAGACCTGATCGTTCTTGACCTGCGCGCGGCGGAGGTAGAACGTGCGATCTTTGAGGTTCGTACTCGTCGTCGGCCAGTAGAAGACCGGCAGCGGCCCGAGATACAGCAGGTTATTGTCCGCCGTGACCATTTGGTCGTGCGCGACGATCGGCTGCCCGTCGGGCGTGACGGCCGGCAGTCCGGTAGCGGCGTCGGTGGCCTGAATCTGAATGTCCTGGAACTTGATGTCGCCCGATTGCAGCCGGTAGCCGGGGGCGCCCATGCGGCTGGAAGTGACGAAGGCGTTCTTGGCGAAATAGTGGTCGCGGTCGGTCTGCTGCAATACGTCGGCGTGCAGCCGGAGCAGGCCCTCGTATTTGTCGATCGGCGTGAGTACCTCGGCGTTGATGACCGTGCCCACGTGATTCGTTACGTCATAGTACATCCGCTCGGCGTAGATGGTCCGCTCGCCCTGACGGAAGACGATGTTGCCTTCCATGTAGATTTCCAGCGGCAGGCGCGCGTCCTGGAGCGATTTGCCGCTGAAGTCGAGTTCCTTGTCGTTGCGGGTCCAGATGACCACGCGGTCGGCGGCCAGGTCGATCGACTCGATCTGGCCGAACTGGCGGGCATCGACGCCCAACCCGTCGATGATCACATTCACGCCCGAACTGATCATGCCGATCCACTGGCCGCTCTGCGGATAGGACTCCCAGCGGACCTGCGGATCGATATTGCTGCGGCCGAAGGCGCGGATGCGACGCGTGCCGGCCGGCAGGGTCTCGCCGACGATAACGCCGCCCGGCGGCGCGGGGATGCCGGGGGCGACCACGCCCGGGATGGCGGTCCCCGGCGGGATCGCCTCCGGCGGGGAAATCGCCGGCGCCAGCGGCGGCGGACCGGCCGGTTCGGTGTATTGGGCCTGAACGACCGGCCGGGGCGGCACAGGGGCAGGCTGAAACGCCTTGAACGCCCGCTGGCAGAGTGGCGGCTCCTGCGCGGGCGCACCCTCAACGCGGGCAACGTGCATCTCGACCGTACCCAGCGTGTAGAAGCGGCCGAACCACGCGCGGTCGGTCAACTTCGATTTCCCCTGCACTACGGTGGTGTCGCCCTCAAGATAGGCGATGATCTTCGTGGGCCGCTGCTGCGTGGCGGGCGCGTGGTCGATCCACAGCACCGCCTCCTTGCTCTGCGCCACGTCGGCCCCTTGCACGATGCGGCAATTGCCGCGGAGCATCCAGATTTCGTACGTCCCTTGCTTCCAGCGGTTGGCCGACTCGGCCGAAACCGCGATCGACGCGGCCGCGGGCTGAGACTCGGGCAAGTCGATTGGGGCGGCCGTCGACGAAACGCAGAATGACAAGGCGAGGATCGCCGTCAGGGAGAATTGCAGATTGAAAATCGCAAATCGAAGTCTGCAGCTTGCCGATAGAAGAGTGCCGCGAAGTGCCCACTGCCCGCTCTTCACGCGCGCAGCCGCAGCGACGACGCGCAACGGGCGCAGCGCGTACCGGACAGAGACCGGTCTCTCCCGCAAGCGTTTCAGCAGATGGGCATCCTTGCTCGGCCGGGCGGTCGCGAAGGCGCCTCCCCGGGTCGGAGTTGTAAGGCGAAGTGCCAACGCCTCTTGCGTCAACAGTCGCCCATTAAGGCGGGCAGATTATACGGATGGCTCCCCGCCGGATCAAGGCAGGTTCCGCGAGAATAGGGGAGTCGCAATACATTGCAATATAACGAGTTACATCGCATCAAGGCGATGTTCGAGCCCGCGGTCCCCAAGTCGTGACGCTGCAAGCACCCGGGTGGGTAGCTCCCACTCTGCTCGTTTCCGCCTCCGCCCATCCCGGTTTTCTCCTTGGCTTTCTTGCATAAACCAATTACTCTGGATAGTGTAAGAGGTGTAGTTGCCAATCGGCTTTTTGGGGACATTCCCGGGTCATTCCTTGAGGAGGATGCGTTTCATGGTCCGTACATTGCAGAGTGGATGGTATCGGCGGCTGGCGGTGGCGGCCGGGTTGCTGTTGCTGCCGACATTGCTGTTGGCGGCCGATCGCCGCGCCCGGGCGCCCAAGCCGGGCGAGTACAACCCGCAAAACACCACGGTCGAGATGTTCAGCGCCATCGAGAGCGGCGACATCGAGGTGACGCTGATCCCCAAGGACTCGACGCAGGCCCGGATCATGATCGCCAACAAGACCAACAAGCCGCTGAACGTGAAGCTTCCGGCGGCCTTCGCCGGTGTGCCCGTGCTCGGGCAGGTCGGCGGCGCGGCACCGGGCGCGGCCAACCCCGGCGGCGCCGCCAACATCAACCAGCAGATGGGCGGCGGCATGATGGGCGGCATGGGTGGCATGGGGATGGGCGGCATGGGGATGGGCGGCATGGGCGGCGGCTTCTTCAACATCCCCGCCGAGAAAGTCGGCAAGCTCAGCGCCCCCTGCGTTTGCCTGGAACACGGCAAACGCGAACCCAAGCCCCAAATCAAGTACGAAATCCGACCCATCGAGAGCGTTACCGACAAGCCCGCCGTGCAGGAACTCTGCCGCATGTTGGGCACCGGCCAGATCGACCAGCGGGCCGCGCAGGCCGCCGCCTGGCACCTGAACAACAACATGAGTTGGGAGAAGCTGGCCGCCAAGCGGATCGAGCACGCCGACGGTTCCAAGGAACCCTACTTCACCTCCGCACAGCTTCAATGGGGTGTGCGGATCGCCGCGACGGCCACCAAGCAGGCCGAAGAGCGGCAGAAGCAGCAGAGCACCAACTCCGCGTCGAGCACGGCGACGAACTGAACGCTGCATTGAACAATCGTCCATGAAGCCCGCGGGATCAACTTCCGCGGGCTTTGTGCTTTTCTTGCCACGTACTCTTCACACTCCGCGTGAAGACGGAACATCACGCGGAGCGAGATGAGTGCGGTGCATAAAACGCGCCGCACAACGACTGTCTAATGATGGGCGGAGTCGTTGCGTTCGTGGGGCAGGTTGCCAACCTGCCCTTGTTCTCGCGGCGTTCTGCCGTTGTTCCGGCAGGTTGGCAACCTGCCCCACGAACCACGGCGGTGTTCCCATTCACTCACTCACAGAGGAGGTGCGCTCATGGTATGCGCCCATGCGATCCGTCGATGTCTGCTGTTGGCGTTTATCGTGGTGCTCGTTCCGGCCGTCGCGTCGGCCGCCGGCCGAAAACCGGCCAAAGCCGCTCCGGCCGGCGAAACGGTGGAGATGTTTCGCGCGATTGAGAGCGGGCAGATCAGCGTGCGAGTGATTCCCAAGGATGCCACGGAGGCCACGCTCTTCATCACGAACAAGACGAAACAGCCGCTGGGCGTGCAATTGCCGGCCGCGTTTGCCGGTGTGCCGGTGCTCGCTCAGTTGGGACTGCCGCCGTTCGGACCGCAGCCGGGCTTCCAGCAGCAACAACAGCAGACCGGTCAGAACGCCAGCCAACAGATGGCCCTCTTGCCCGATCCGTTCGCGGCGTTACAGCAGCGGGGGCCCGGCCGCGGCCAGTTCAATTTCCGCCAGAATCGCCGCGGCTTCTTCAACATTCCCCCTGAGGGCGTCGGCAAGATCAAGCTCGTCGGGTTGTGCCTCGATCACGGCAAGCCGAATCCGCGGGCGGCGATCCCCTACGAAGTGCGTCCGCTGGAGAGCGTCACGGCCGATCCGACGGTGAAGGAGCTTTGCGAAATGCTGGGCCGCCAGGAGATCACCCGGCAGGTCGCACAATTGGGTGCATGGCACCTGGTCGACGGTTTGAGTTGGCAGAACCTTGCCGCGGAGCGCGATCCGGGTTTCCTGGGCGGCACGCCCCGCTACCTCCGCACCGACATCGAAGCCGCGCGCAAGGCCGTAGCCAAGGCCGCAGAGTCGGTCAAAGGACACGGTGCGCCGAGTGACGTTGTGAGCAGCTCGCGTTGAAGAGAAGAGTTGGCAGTTGTCAGTAGCCAGTGAAGAAACGTCCCCGGACTGCGGTCCGGGGGTTCTTGTTTTCCCCCGCCGGCCGTTATCCCGCAGGACGCAGCTTCTGCTGCGTCCAAACAAGACGCAGCAGAAGCTGCGTCCTACATGGGCACGAGAAGCGGATCATTCCCCATGAGCACACGCACCAAACTCTCGGTCAGCGGCAGGCCGCTCCGCTGCTCAAAGCCGAGGAACATCGGACTGGGATTGGCCTCCAGAAAGATGAACTGCCCCTCGGGCGTGCGTCGCAAATCAATGCCGGTCCAAAGCAGGTGCAGCGTACGGGCGATTTGGCGGCATTGCTCGGCCACGGCCGGCGGCAGTTCGGTCGGCACGATCCGCGGGTCGGGATCGTTGCGGAAGTCGAGTTCGCCGGTTTGCACCTCGCAGGCCAGCACGCGGTCGCCTGCCACGAACACGCGAATGTCAGTCCCCGGCACTTCTTCCTGAATCGTGACGGGCGCGACCGCCAGATTCTTGAGGTTCTCGTCGCTCAGATGCCGCGGCTCGACCCGCTGCGTGTGCGCGCCCCCTTGCACGGGCTTGAAGATGCACTGCGGATGCCCGGCGACGAACTTGCGCACGGCCGCTGGATCGTTCCCCAGCAGCGTTGCCGGCAACGGAACGCCCAGGGCCGCCACCATCGCCAACTGCACGGGCTTGGTCTGGTGCAACTGGTAGGCCTGCCAGCCGTTGACCCAGCGGGCCGGCAGCGCGATCAACAGCGACTCGAACAGGCTGCGCGCGTCGTTCTGGGCGATGTATGCCTGCTCGGCGTCGGGCAGCGGCGGCGTGGGTACTCCGTGATAGCACCGCCAATAGACGGCCGAAATCTCGTCGAACCCCAGCCGCCGGCCGCCGGGCAGGCGGATCGTGCCCGATGCAAACGATTGTTCCTGGCGAGCCCCGGGCGTCAGCCCGGGGATGGTGCTGCTTTTCCCTTTGGTCCATCCTCGGGCTGACGCCCGGGGCTCGCCGAGACAGGTGACGGCGATTTGCAGTTCCGCCGGAAAACGGCTACTATTCAGGAACTCGGCGTCGGTCCCGTTCGTCTTAAGGTAGTGGAGGACGTGTGCGGCGTGGTCGTCGTCTGCGCTGCCGAGGATGAGGACTGTCATACACGCCTCTTTTCGCACAGAAGGAGAGAACTCATGCGACACCCGTTCGATGGCATCATCATACCGGAAAGCCGGTCCTTGGTATCCCCCGCGGCTGAGGTGGAATCGGCAATGGAAACGCTCTCACGTCGCCCCTCACGGCGGTCGATTCTCCAGTGGTTGCTGGCCGGCGGCGGAGCACTGCTGGGTCTGGCCGGCGGTCGTCGTGCGCGGGCCGACGGTTCGGCGCTCGACGAGAAGCCTGCGGGACACCGGCTCTACTTCGTGGTGCCGAAGGACGCGCGCAAGCTGACCGCCGAGCGGCGTAAGGCGCTGGATATCCAGGGCGACTATCTCAACGGCCTGAAGGGGAACAAGGAACTGGCCACGCGCCAGGGTTTCCTCGCCTGGTTCACGCCGGCGCAGGCCGAGAAGGTCGGCAAGGAGTCGGACGTCGCGACCGTCCATGCCCTGAGCGCGGCCGACATCGAGTTGCCGCAGCCGCCCGCCAACGGCCCGGCGACGCTTGTGGTTCCCTTGGCGCCGGACACGTGGCGGACGAAGCCCGCCGCCGATACCTATCAATCGGCGGCCGACGTGGCCAAGCAGTGGAGCAAGGCGTTTGCCGAGCACAAGGGCGTGCAAGTGACCGCGCGCGGCAAGACCGGGCTTGTGTACGTGGCCTTCGGCGACGGCCCGATCCCCGAGAAGGTTCTGGAAGCGATCAAGAACCATCCGCAGGTCGTTGGGCCGCAGTGGCAAGGTATGCCGACGACGCTGGCCATCGGCGAAGAGGGCGGGCCGATCACTGAAAGACGCGGCGAGGAAGGCAAGCGGCCGCCCATCAATCCCACAACGATGGCCATTGGCGAAGAAGGCGGCCCGCGTCCGACCACTCGCGCGGTCGGCGAAGAAGGCGGCAAGCCGCCCGTCCTGCCGCCGGGCCGGGTCACCACGCACGCGCTGGGTGAAGAGGGCGCCGGCCCGCCGCCACAGGTCACCACGCAGGCCCTCGGCGAAGAAGGCGGCTAACGTGAGTCGTACTCCTCACACTCCGCCGTGAGGTTCACATGTACTCATCACGCTCCGCCTGATCGACTGCCCTCACGGCGGAGTGTGAGGAGTACGGACATCACGCGGAGCGTGATGAGTACTACGAGTACTCCTTCAACCGCTCCT
>Ga0233425_10008206_pt1 | contig 14060 bp, 10 predicted proteins | sample Watercolumn_Towu_2_FD_181712 | JGI IMG/M metagenome (GOLD analysis project Ga0233425, IMG submission 181712) | Freshwater microbial communities from Lake Towuti, South Sulawesi, Indonesia - Watercolumn_Towuti2014_140_MG | ecosystem: Environmental > Aquatic > Freshwater > Lake | place...
ATCCAACGCCTCCACCGCCAACCATCAACACCCTATAGACATCGCATAATGTCCCACGACCGATAGAATGCCACCCCAAAAAACGTGCCGAACAGAATTGGCTGGAAGCCCCCGCCACACCCAGCGGCGGCTGGAAGCCCCGCCACACCCAGCGGGGGCTGGAAGCCCCAACCACACCCAACGGCGGCTGGAAGCCCCCGCCACACTCAGCGGGGGGACCACACCACACCCAGCGGCGGCTGGAAGCCCCCGCCACAACCAGCGGGGGCTGGAAGCGCTGGAAGACCACGCCACGCGGTTCCGCTTAGCCTCGATCGTCGGTGGGAGGGGCGATCAGTGGACCGGATGCGCCCAGGCCGCCCTTCAGATCGGCAGCCGGCTTGCGCGGTTTACGCTGTTCCGGCGCCGGTTCAGCTTGCGCCGATTCGTCCTCGCCCCACTCGACGCGCTTGCGAGACAGTCCGATCTTGCGTTCATCGGTATCGACACGCAGAATTTTGACCTCGATTTCCTCGCCGACTTTCACGACTTCTTCAGGGTTTTCCACTTTGTGGTCGGCCAGTTCGGAAATGTGCAGCAAGCCTTCCAGGCCGTCCTGCAAACCGACAAACACGCCGAAGTTCGTGATCTTGGTCACTTTACCTTTCACGACCTGTCCCGGCTGGTAGCTGGACGGGATATCATTGGCCCAGGGATCATCGTTGAGTTGTTTGAGTCCCAAGGCGATACGGCGCCGCTCCTGGTCGATCGAGAGCACCTTGCATTCGACCTCTTGTCCTTTTTCCAGCATTTCGCTGGGGTGGCTGATTTTTCGCGTCCAGGACATGTCGGAAACGTGCAGCAGTCCGTCGATCCCTTCTTCCAGTTCGATGAAGGCCCCGTAGTTCGTCAGGTTGCGGACCTTGCCTTTGACGATACTGTCGACGGGGAACCGGTCGGCGACCTTGGTCCAGGGATTTTCCTGAGCCTGTTTCATGCCCAGGGACAACTGCTGTCCCTCCTTGTCGACGCCGAGAATCACCACGTCGATTTCGTCGCCAATTTGAACCAATTCGTTGGGATGGTTGACCCGCTTGGTCCAGGACATTTCGCTGATATGCACCAGACCCTCGATTCCCGGTTCGAGCTTCACGAAGGCGCCGTAGCTCATCACGTTCACGACAGTGCCGCGGACGACTTTGTTGGGCGGGTACTTTTCGATCACGTTTTCCCAGGGGTTGGCCGAACGCTGCTTGAGTCCCAGGGCAATCTTCTGCTTCTCGCGATCGATATGCAGGATCATCACCTCGATTTCCTGGTCGATCTGTACCATTTCCGACGGGTGCGAAATGCGTTCCCAACTCATGTCGGTAATGTGCAGCAGCCCGTCGATGCCGCCCAGGTCGACGAAGGCGCCGAATTCGGCGATGTTCTTGACGACGCCCTTGCGGACCTGACCGACTTCCAGTTCCTGCAGCAGGTGGGCGCGGTCTTCCTCGCGCTGCTTTTCGATCAGCGAGCGACGGCTGACGACGATATTCCGCCGGGCCTGGTCGATTTTCAGCACTTCGCACTGCACAACGCGACCGATGTAGTCGCCGATGTCGTTCGGCCGGCGAATATCGACTTGGCTGGCCGGCAGGAAGACGTTGACTCCGATGTCGACCAGCAGCCCGCCCTTGATTTTTCGCGTCACCGTTCCGGTGACCACCTTGCCTTCGCTGAGATTGCTGATGATCTCTTCCCAGTCCAGGATTTTCTTGGCCTTACGCTTGCTCAGCGAGACCATCCCGTGCATTTCGTCGGGCGTAACGCCTTCTTCCTCGAGTTCCTCCACCAGGACTTTCAGCACGTCGCCCACCTGGGGCGGATCTTCAGTTTCGTCCCATTCGCTGCGGGAAATCGTCCCTTCACTCTTGAAGCCGACGTCGATCAGGACCACCTCTTCGTCGACGCGAATAATCCGCCCCTCGACGATGCGATTGGTAGCGAACCCGGTCTCGGTATTCATCGTGGCGAGATTGGTTTCGTCGAGGTCGCCGATTTCGAACGACAATCGGCTGGCAAGTTCGGGGTCGCTTTCAAGGCTGCGAATGAGGTTGCGGTTGACCATGGGGAAGGAGGACCATTTGCAATTGGAGGCACGTACACCCGGCAGCGCGGTAACAACTACCGTCCGTTTTCCGCCCGGCAAAACGACTAAAATTACCAGACGGCATGGACTTACACAACCCGCGTTATCGCGTGGAACGGGGGCGGCCGGCGCTAATGCGGCGGTGGAGTTGGCAGGTAGCGCTGCAGCACTTCCTGCGGGGAGCGGCTGAAACTGCCGCGCGATAACACCTCGGTGCAACCAGCGTGTTCGGCTTCCGCCAGCCGATCCAGGTGGACATGCGGTCCATAGGCGACGATGGGAAGTTCCGGACTCAACCGCCTCGCGCCGGCGATCAATTCCGCAATTGCCAGTCCGCGCGAACTCAAGTCGACAATCAGCAGTCGCGGATCTTCGGCCCGCAAATATTCGTTGAGCACGTCGCTGTTCGAAACGACCTCGAGTGTCCAACCGCAGCGGCGGGCAGCGTCCATGATCTGCGAGGAAAAGAGCAGGTCATCCGTGAAATAGACAATCTGGGACATGGGTGTTGTCGTCCTAAATTGCCGATGGACCACGTTCGTCGCTGCCGATCTGACAACATTCCTGCAGCGGCAGCACAAAGACTTTTCCGTCACCAATCTGTCCATCCGGGCCGGTACGGGCGACATCCAGGATCGCGTCGACGGTCCGCTCGACGAAATCGTCGTTGACGGCGATTTCCAGGACCACCTTGCGCAGCAGCCAGGACTTGTACGGCGAACCTCGGTAAAGTTCGGTTTGTCCGCGCTGACGCGCGTAACCTTGGGCGTCGGCCACCGTGAGCCGTTCGACCTCCACCTGCGCCAAGGCCTGGCGTACCGCCTCGAGTTTGGTGGGCTGAATGACAGCGATAATCAGCTTCATCGTCGCGGTTCTTTCCGTGGGTGAGAGCCTGGTAAGCCGAACCGCATGTTACGGCGCCAGCAGCAGCCTTCCGGGAGTTCTGAGGAATCCGACGACGTCATTCAGGAAACGAGCGGCGGCTCCGCCGTCGACGAGGCGGTGATCGTACGACAGACTGAGCGGCATCATCAGCCGGATTGCGATTTCGTCATCGACAACAACGGGCATTTTCCTGGCTCGGCCCAGCAGCAGGATCGCGACCTCGGGCGTATTGACGATCGGCGTGGAATAGGTTCCACCGATCGCCCCCAGGTTGCTCACGGTAAACGTACTGCCCCGCAGATCGTCAACCGAAAAACTGCCGCCCCGAACCCGCTCGGTGATTTGCTGCAGCTGACGGGCGATTTCCGGGATGGCAAGTTGATCGGCATTGCGCAGCGAGGGCACGACCAGGCCCCGTTCGGAATCGATGGCGACGCCGATATGGACATACTCTTTATAGATAATGGAGTCGGTTGCCGGGTCGAGCGACGCGTTGAGCACGGGGTGAGCTTTCAGTGACATTGCGATCGCTTTGATCACAAATGGCAGGGAAGTCAACTTGATGCCGCGTTCGGCGTAATCGTCTTTGCTCGACTGTCGAATCCGTTCCAATTCGGTCAGGTCGACGTCATCAAAGTTGGTGACGCGCGGTACGGTCGTCGACGATTCGTGCATTTTCGCGGCGATTGTGCGGCGGATCTTCGACATTTTCTCGATCCGTATTCGTCCCCAATCGTCGCGGAGCAGATCTTCGTTGTCGCTGGACGCTGTTGTCTCGTTTTTTCCTCGGCCGCTTGCCAGACGGTTTGCTTGTCGCACGGCATTCAGCACATCGTCGCGCGTGATCCGGCCATGCTCACCGCTGCCGCGCACGGTGCGAAGGTCGATTCCGACTTCGCGCGCGAACTTGCGGATCGCCGGTCCAGCCGCCACCGCGGGAGGCTCGATCGGCCCCGTATCATGCGGGTTGGCAGCCGCGTCGGAATTCGCCGAATCGGTTGCCGCGCGCGAGGGCCGCGATCCGCGATCGCGCGCCGCCGGCTCGCTGGGCATCTCCGCGCGGCGTTGCGATTTTGGCGCAGTGGTCGATGGGCCTGCCAAAGGCGTCGTTGGCGCGGCGGCGGGCGCGGCGGCAACGGGAGTAGCAGTGGGGGTAGCAGTGGGGGTAGCAGTTGTGGTAGCAGCGCGCGCTGTGGGCGCGGCGGCAGCCTGGGCCGGTCTGGCCGGTTTGGCGGGGGCGGCTGGTGGTGCCGCCGATGCGTGCGACGTGACCGCCGCAGCCGGTTCCTTGGCATCGATCAGCAGCAGTAATGCATCGATGGCCAGCGTCTGGCCCCGTTCCACGACGATGCGCGACACGCGCCCTGAAAGCGGGCTGGGGACCGTCGCTGTGGCCTTGTCCGTCTCGATTTCCAATAAGCCCTGGTCCCGTTCCACGAGATCGCCGACACGAACCAATACCTCGACAACATCCGCCGACTTGATGCCGGACCCTAGTTCGGGCAGTTTCACTTCCGTTTCCATCGCCGTTACCGTATTCCTTGTGCTGCAAATGACGCGATTGGTCGAGCCTGACCGCCGAACCGCAGGCCTCAGGCGCTGGCCGGATCGACCTTTTCGGGATTCACTCCAAGCTGTTTGATCGCCTGAGCGACGACCTGCGGTGCGATCTTGCCCTGCCTGGCCAGCCGCGACAAGGTGGCGACCACGATCGATTCGGCATCGACTTCAAAGTGCCGTCGCAGGGCCTCGCGGGTCTCGCTGCGGCCCATGCCGTCGGTTCCCAGGACATACAACTCACCGGGTATCCAGCGCGTAAGCTGTTCAGGCAGAGCGCGCACGTAATCCGACGCGGCAACAAACAACCCCGATTCGCCCGTCAGCGCCGTTTCCAGGAACGACTTTCTTGGTGGCAGCGTCGGGTGCAGCATGTTCCAGCGTTCGCAGGCCTGGGCTTCGCGGCGCAGTTGCGTATAACTGGTGACGCTCCAGATATTGCTGGCGACGCCGTATCGCTCGGCAAGAATCTCCGCCGCGGCAATCACGCACCGCAGGATCGCTCCGCTGCCAAACAGGTTCACACGATGCTGGGATGCGGAAGATTCCCGCGTTGCGAAGCGGTAGATCCCGCGGATGATTCCCTGTTCAGCGCCGTCCGGCATCGCGGGCATGGCGTAGTTTTCATTGGTAAGCGTCAGGTAATAGATCCCCGTTTCTCCTTCCTCGTACAGCCGGCGCAGGCCGTCCAGCACGATTACCGCGGTTTCGTATCCCCAAGCCGGGTCGTACGACCGTACGCAGGGAAATGCCATGGCATTCAAGTGACTATGGCCGTCCTGATGCTGCAGTCCTTCGCCGTTCAGCGTTGTGCGTCCCGCGGTGCCTCCGATCAGGAATCCCTTGACGCGCATGTCGCTGGCGGCCCAGATCAAGTCGCCGATGCGCTGGAAGCCGAACATCGAATAGTAAATGAAGAACGGGATCATATTGATGCCGTGCTGGGCGTAGGCGTTGCCGGCGGCGATGAACGAGGACATGGAGCCGGCTTCGCTGATGCCTTCTTCGAGAATCTGTCCGTTCTTTGCCTCCTTGTAGTACATCAATCCCGCGCCGCGATCGACCGGTTCATAGAGCTGTCCCACGGCGCTGTAGATGCCGATTTCGGAGAACATTCCCTCCATGCCGAACGTGCGGGATTCATCGGGGACAATCGGCACGACATATTTGCCGATCCGCTTGTCACGGACCAGTTTCCGCAGCAGTTGCACGAATTCCATGGTCGTAGAACGCTCTTTGCCTTTGCTGCCCGCGAGCAGCTCGGAGTACTCGCTGGCGCGTGGCACTTCCAGACGCGGGGACTCGTTGCGTCGGCTGGGCACCGGCCCCCCAAGCGCCTCGCGTCGCTCCCGCAGGTAGCGCATTTCGGCGCTTTGTTCCGGCGGACGATAAAACGGGGTTTGCGCGACATCTTCGTCGGAGATCGGGATGTTGAATCGCGTGCGGAACTCGCGCAGCTCGTCCTCGTTCATTTTCTTCTGCGAGTGCGTGATATTTTTGCCTTCGCCGGCCTCGCCGAGCCCATACCCTTTGATCGTCTTGGCGAGGATCACGGTCGGTTGCGACGTCGATTCGATGGCGGCCCGGTAGGCGGCGTGTACTTTTTCGGGATCGTGTCCGCCACGGCGCAATTTGCTCAGTTTTTCGTCCGAGTAACCGCTCACCATTTCCAGCAGCTCAGGGTACTTGCCGAAAAAATTCTGGCGAATGTATGTTCCGCCGGAGACGGAGTACTTCTGGTATTCTCCGTCCACGACTTCCGCCATCCGTTTCACCAGCAATCCGGTACGATCCCGGTCCAGCAGCGGATCCCAGTCGTCGCCCCAGATGACTTTGATCACATTCCATCCCGCTCCGCGGAACAGCGCTTCGAGTTCCTGGATGATCTTGCCGTTGCCGCGCACCGGCCCGTCGAGCCGCTGCAGGTTGCAGTTGATCACGAAGATCAGGTTATTGAGGTTTTCGCGTGCTGCCAGCGTAATCGCGCCCAGCGTCTCAGGTTCATCGGTTTCGCCATCACCCAGGAATGCCCAAACATGGGAATGTTGCGTGTTCTTGATGCCCCGATCCTGGAGATAGCGATTGAATCGCGCCTGATAGATCGCCATGATCGGAGCCAGCCCCATCGACACCGTGGGGAACTCCCAAAAGTCGGGCATTAGCCAGGGATGCGGATAGGACGATAACCCCGGCGTGTCCTGCAGTTCGCGTCGGAAGTTCTCCAGATGCCGCTCCGACAGGCGGCCTTCCAGGAACGCGCGCGCATAAACACCCGGTGAGGCGTGCCCCTGAAAATAAACCTGATCCCCGTCGTAACCCGTAGCTCCCCGCCCACGAAAGAAATGATTGTAGCCGACTTCGTACAAAGTGGCCGAGGAAGCGAACGTGGAAATGTGGCCACCAATCCCGTCGAATTCCTTATTGGCCCGGACCACCATCGCCATCGCGTTCCAGCGAATGATGCTCTTGATGCGCCGTTCCAGTTCGCGGTTGCCGGGGTATGCCGGTTGCTGCCGGGCGGGAATGGTGTTGATGTACGGGGTATTGGAGGCCAGAGGAACGTCGACGCCTTGCCGACGCGCTTTTTCTTCGAGAGCCGCCAGCAGGTACTTGACGCGTTCGGTCCCTTTGGCAGTCAGCACATAGTCCAACGATTCCATCCACTCCTGCGTCTCGGCGGGATCCGAGTCGATGATCGATGCGGGACCTTCGAGTCCTGTAACGGCGTCGTGTTCACTTTCTGATTCCAGATGGGTCTCGGACATTGCTGCCTGCCTCTTCGTTTTTCCGATTCAATCCAGGTTGTTCACGTCGGATAAGCCACAGGCCTCGCGCGACTTCGGGTCACATCAAGGGGCGTCACGCCGGGGCACGCCAGGTCACGGCAAGAAGGGCCGTGCCACCCGGTCGACTCGGCGTCCCTTCGATCCGCTCCCCTTGGGACTTGGAATCCGGAACTAACTCCGGATTAGCACAGTTCCGATCCCGGATACGGCGCACCGGATGTTCCCCTTGCCGGCGTACCCGGCGAGGGTACCGACTCTATTCGTTATTCTTGGGAAAGTCGGGGCCGTCGTAAAGGCCAGTTGTGCGCTAGGCTGCGGGGCGGTCAATTGGCTTCGTCGGTTCCGACGCGGGGCATGGGGATGGGGGACTCGACTGTTCGCTTGCACCAGCGGGGTGGTCTGGCTGACCGTCGGTTGCTGGCGGCGTCGGCGAATCGCCGCTTGATTCTGCGGGTTGCAGGCGGGCTTTCCACTGCTCGACCAGTTCGGGCTTGCCCCAAGCTTCGTACAGCGCGATCGTGCGACGGATATTGTCCAGGCGTACTTCTTCTGTTTGTCCGGCCGACAAGTCGTATCCGTCATTGGCAAGTCCCTCGCGAATGCCGGCCAGCACCTCCTCCGCCTGCTCAAAACGCTTTGCTTCCATCAGGATTTCGGCGGTGTAGTTGCGGGTGACGAGCATCATTCCGTGGCGCGTTCCGTGCTTGCCCTGCAGAATCGACGTCAAGCGTTCCTGGTGTGGCAGCGCATCGGCCGATCGTCCGAGACGACGGTAGGTGGAAATCAGGTTCATTCGCGCTCGGACCGGGCCGTCGTGTTCCGGTTTCAGTTCTTTGTCGAGCATCGCCAGGTTCGACTCCATCGTTGCGACCGCCTGTTCCCCACGGCCGGACTGAAAATACGAGGCGACCAGCCGCTGGAAAATGCGGAAGACCTGAGGATGAGCGACGCCCATTGCGCTGCGACCATGCTTCCATGCGAGTTCCAGCGATTCGGCCGCTTCGGAGAACTTTCCAAGTTGCTCGAGCATCGACGCACGGCGGTCGGCAAGGTAGACAGCGTCCAGGTTTCCTTCATCGGCCAAGCTTGCCAGCCGTTCGATCACCACGCGCAGCATCTCGGTTGCCTGTTCCGCGTGCCCGGCATCCCAATGGGATTCCGCAAGCATTGCACGAATTTGCTGCGTGTCTCGATGGTCCTCTCCGACCGACTTGATCTTTCGCGCCAGCGGCTCGGCAAAAATGTCGATCGCTTTCGCCGGTTGACCCGACATCCGGTAGGCGATTCCGAGGTTGACTTGAGCCTCGTTGATAATCTCGTCATTCACGCCCGGTACATCACGAGCGACCTCCACAACCCGTTCCAGCATTTCAACCGCCTCCGGGAATTCGCCGGACCGCAATCGCAATGCCGCCAACTCGATCGACGAGATTATGGTCTCGCGATGGGCCTCGCCGTAATACTCCAATTGCCGTTCGCGCAAGTCCTCGATCGATTTTCTGGCCAGCTCCGGGGCTCGATGGGCGATATGCTTGCGGACTTCGTCCTTCTGCTCTGAAAAGGGGTCTTGCGGTTCGGCGCGCCGGGCCTTGGCGTTCGGGTCAAGCAACGCTGCGAATGCTTTCTGCAGCGAATCGTCGTCCGATTCGTTTTCGCTTGGGGGTGCATCCGCGGTGAGCCGATTCTTGTTTTGCCAGACGACGAATCCGACGGCGACTGCCAGGGCGGAAAGATGCACAAAGACAATGCCGAGGATGCGGTTCGTACGGGACATCCAGATCGGCTCCAGTAACTACTTGCGGCACCTTGGTCATGCGGCGATGTGGCGGGATGATCAACCTGCTCAAAGCATACCAGGATTGGCGTCGGGCCGCCAGTATTCCCTGGTTCCGGCGAAACGGCGCACCTCGGACAACGCCGGGTGTCCGGAAACATGGCCCCAAGGGAGATCACCATGCAGCCGACGGTGCGACCGTGGCTCGTACGGGTCGATGATCGGAGTGGATCGCGTCGAGCGTCTCGTACCGCAAGTATTCCCAGTTCTGCGGGATCAGAATCCAGTCGATCGTCACCCGAGGATCCAACGTCGAAAAGGACAATTCGGATGGTTGCTCGCGATGATCATCGGGCGTTCGCAGGAAGCCCGAAGCGAGCAACCGATCGACGGCATTGGTGCCTTGAAGTGTCAGGCGATACCCGGGAGCACCCTGGGGCGCCGTATTGAAGTCGCCAGCCAGGATGCATGGATCGGGGCTCGATTGGATTTCGTCGATCAGGCGCTCCGCGGACGCGACCCGTGTGGCCTCATCGCGCGGTTCCCAATGCACGGCGAACAGACGGCAGCGGCGGTCGCCAGTCAGTCGAATCGTCATCCGCAGCCCCTGCTTGCTGCCGGCCAGCATCTGCTCCCAGCGCGCGTAGCAGGGCAGTTCGACGGCCTCGACCTGTTCCAGGGGATATCGGCTGAGTACCGCGTTGCCGAATCGCCAGTGCAACAGGAAGATCTGCAATTCGAAGTTTCTCTGTTCGACATAGTAGGGGAACCCGCCCAGCCGCGCCAACTCGGCGGCCTGATTCATGCGACCGCTCCAACTGGAGTCGAAATCCACTTCGTTCAAGACGACGATATCAGCATTCCATTGTCGCAAGTCCCGGCCGATCCGCTCGATCCGCTCGCGCTTGTCGCGCGCTGACCCGCCTCCCCAATTCCAGTCCCCCGTACCTCGACCATGGGCGATGTTATAGGTCACGATCGTCAGCTGGCCGATCGGCTGCAGTGGATCGGCGGTTGCCTCAGCGAAGAAGTGGACGGAAGGCGCCCAGGCTGCCGGTCGACCGGCGACGTAGGGACCGAAGATGACGAGCGCGCCCAGCAATGACAGGAACCGCGCCGTGACGCGTCGCCGACGATCCGCCGGCCATCCCGTCATGTTTTCGCTCCCTCTATTGCGGCAATAGCGCCAAGACGTTACGCGGGTTCTGATTGGAAATCTGCAGCACCGACGACCCCGATTGTACCAGAATTTGCGCCCGCGTCAGTCGCGCGGTCTCCTCGGCGAAATCGGTATCCCGAATGTCACTCTGGGCCTCGGTCAAGTTGACCAGCGTTTCGTTGAGAGCCGCAACGTTCGTCTCCAAAGTCGTGCGCTGAATGGCGCCCAGCACTCCACGCAGCGATGTTACACGATTGATCACTCCATCGACGATCTGGAAGGCAGATGTCGGGTCGCTGTCCAGATCGGCAGCCTGTCCTTCACGCAACTCGTACAGCCGTCGATAAAGCGCGTTCACTGTGGACCCCAGCTGCGATGTGCTGGCAGAGTCAAGTGCGACGCGGACCTGCTGGTTGGGTACAACGTCGGGCCCGAGCTGAAAGAGGGCTCCACCACCGATGATGCTGAATGAGGTTGACCCGGTGGTAGCCCCGAATGTCGTAGTCAGATCGGCGCTCAGGTCGAGCGTTGCCGCATTCAGCGACGCTGTCAACCCACGACCCGTGAACGACTCGCCGTTGATATTTCCCCCGACATCAACTCCGTACGTGCGGGGCCCCACGCCCGCGAAGGATCCGCCGGAAGTAATCTGCCGGATCTCGACAAAAGCGTTTGCGCCGTAGTCCTTCGAGGTCAGTACATACGCGCCGGTTCCCGACAACGATGCGTCGACACCGATGGCGTCAGAAACCAGGTTGATCGCCGATACGATCTGGGCGGGCGTCGTACCACTATCGAAAGTAAACACTTCGATGCCGCGCGTGCCCGCAACCTCCACGACAAAGGTCTGTGCCAGATTCGCATTCGACCCGGTGACCGTGGCCTTGGCCGCCGCCGTCGTGACGTTCAACGTCAGGCTCAAGTTGCCACTCGCCGGCAACGTCGCCTGATTGATCACCAGGTTGGCTATATTGCCGGTCGACACACCCGACGTAAGAAACTCGAGACTGCCATCCAGCAGTTTCTTGCCTTGAAAACTGGTAATCGCCACGATGCGATCGATCGCCTCAAGCGACGAGTCGATCTGCAGTTGATTGGCTGCCACTTGATCATCGCTTAATGCGCCTCGGTTTGCCGCCTCGGTGACTAGTCCGCGGATATCGTTCAGCAGCCGGCTGATCTGTCCCAAAGCGCTGTTGGCCGTGGCGATGATATGGTCGGCTTGCTGCGTATTGGAGATCGCCTTTCGCACGGAACCAATCCCGCTGGCAAACTGCTCGCTGGCAATAAGCCCAGCCGGGTCGTCCCTACCGCTGTTGATGCGGAGACCGGTGCTCAAGCGGTCGAGTGCCAGCTGCAGGTCCTGGTTGGAGCGGCTCAGGTGGATCCGTCCGATCAGCGAAGGTACGTTCGTATTGATGCGGGACATAATGAACCTCGGTCGAACCGGCAGGGGCCAACCCGGGGCGTTGCAAACGCGGTCGTAGCGGCAAATCCTGAATGATTCGCATTGCTAGCACCGGGTGCAAAATGCGCGGAATCAGGATTTCACGATCCTTCCTCAGAATCGGCACGACTGGACCATAAAACGAGCGTCGCACACGCCCGAACTCCCAAAAACCTGGAGACGGCGGTCGTCTGATAACGGCTAGGTAAAGCTTGACGTTGCTCGATGTCGCTCGCCGCCGCTCGGTGGGTGGGCAGCAGACAGCGCGAGGTTGTGGCGAAATCAAAGATTCCGTAAACTCCCGCTTGCCCAAAGCAACGGTCGTGCCGAAGCGACGGACTGCTGGCGCAGGATCATGGAGGGATCACGGATGAGCGTGTCAATTGTCGTGCCGTTATGCAACGAGCGGGAAAACGTGACGCGGTTGTGGGAGCGGTTGAGCGACACGCTGCGTCCGCTTGGACGACCATACGAGTTACTGTTCGTGGACGATGGATCAACCGACGGAACGGTTGCGGCATTGGAAACGCTTGCCAGCCGCGATCCGGACCATGTGCGGCTGTTGGTCTTCCGCCGCAACTACGGCCAGACGGCCGCGATGCATGCCGGCATTCAGGCCGCCAGCGGTGACGTGATCGTCACGATGGATGGTGACCTCCAGAACGACCCGCACGACATTCCGCGGCTCCTGGACAAACTCGACGAAGGCTACGATCTGGTACACGGCTGGCGCCGCAAACGTCAAGACCGGTTCTGGAATCGGCGACTACCTTCGGTAATCGCCAACTGGCTTATCTCCAAGATTACGCATTTCCCAATCCATGATCTGGGCTGTTCGCTGAAAGCGATTCGCCGCGAAATCGCTCAGGAGATCGAACTCTACGGCGAAATGCACCGGTTCATTCCGATCCTGGCCCACCAGCGCGGTGCGCGCTGCCTGGAAGTTGAAGTCAATCACCATGCGCGTCAGTTCGGCAAAACGAAATATGGTATTTCGCGAACGACGCGAGTGATCCTGGATCTGCTGACGGTCAAGTATCTGCTCGACTACTACGCAAGTCCGATGAAGCTGTTTGGCCGCTTTGGTCTCGCAAGTCTCGCGGCCGCGATGGTGTCGGGCGCGGCGACAGTGCTGATGAAGGCGGTCTACCAGATCGACATGACCGGAAATCCGCTGCTGTTGCTGACTGTATTTTCCGGCGTGGTCAGCCTGCAGTTCTTCAGCCTGGGGCTGCTGGGGGAGGTATGTGCCCGTATCTACTTTAGCAGTCCTGCTCGACAGAACTATGCCGTACGCGCACGGGTGAATTTTGAGCGGCAGCGCGTCCGCCAGCGGGCAGCCTGACGCCGGCCGGTCCCCGTCAGCGTACATCGCAGAGTCGCCGCTGCTGTCCGTCCCCGCGGTGTGATGTGCGGAACCCTCGCGCCGGTCACGTCGGGGGGATGAAGTAGACCGTTCACGTGCTGACCGAGCCGTATCTAAATTGTGCTCATCGGTGTTGAGCCATGGCTGCTGTTGGAGCGCCCGCGGTAGCGTCGGATATCGAGACGCGGCTGGCCAAAGTTGAGTAGCAGGCAGAGAGGCATTCCGGTCGCCTTCAAGTAATTCAGGCATTGCGCGGTGAATATGTTCTCGTGCCGCTGCGCCGCCTTGATTTCGACGACGACGGTGTTGTTCACGAGGATGTCGGCGAAATAGTGGCCGACGACGACGCCCCCATACCGGACGTTGATCATCCGTTGCTGCTCGGCGATCAGTCCAGCCTGTTGAAGCTCATGAGCGAGCGCGTTCTCATAGACTTTCTCCAAAAAACCGACGCCCAAACTGTTCGAAACCGTAAACGCCGATTTGATGATCTTCTCTGTCAACTGATTCAGCTCGTCTTCCGTCATGTAACAACCTCCTAAATTCCCGATCTGTGTTCATCCGTGTTAATCCGTGGCTATGGACGGCAGGCGATTTAGGCTGTGTTATGCCGCAAAGTAATGTCAATGCGGCAGTCAACCTTGAGTTTACCCGCTGAGTTCATCCGTGCCTATTGACCGACTCGGTCCAGGTGCGGCTGATAAGCCACAGATCCAGATGGACGACCGCGATTTTGGCGGTACTATTCTTGTTGGTGGAATGCGAATGTCGTCCGTCATCCACCTGGGGTACCTGAGTACGATCGGTGTTTATCTGTGTGCATCCGTGGCCAATTTTTGCCACAGATGCACACGGATGAACGGGGATTTGGTGGTGCGTTTTGTCGATTGAATGCGCATGCCGTCCAGCATCCACCAGCGGTACCTGGGTACGGATCGGTGTTTATCTGTGTGCATCGGTGGCCAATTTTTGC